>Ga0182024_10015169_pt1 | contig 14798 bp, 12 predicted proteins | sample P32metaG_FD_120480 | JGI IMG/M metagenome (GOLD analysis project Ga0182024, IMG submission 120480) | Permafrost microbial communities from Stordalen Mire, Sweden - P3-2 metaG (Illumina Assembly) | ecosystem: Environmental > Terrestrial > Soil > Wetlands > Permafrost | place: Sweden: Stordalen... | reverse complement strand
CCACACCGACGATTGCTGCGAATGCCTATGCCGCGCTGGCTAAAATGCGCGACGACACGGCGAATATCGCCGGCGGCCTCAACAAGGGCCAGGAGGCCGGGCCGAACTTCGGCTCGATGCTCAAAGACGTGATGGATGCCGTTTCGGCGGCGGCGCAAAAGTCGGATGCCCAGGCGCAGGCGGTCGCCGCCGGCAAATCCAATATGGTCGATGTCGTCACCGCGGTCGCCGAGACCGAGACCACGTTCCAGACGCTGATTTCGGTGCGCGACAAGGTGATCGCCGCCTATGAGGACGTTTTGAGGATGCCGATCTGAGTTCTTGCAGGCTGAGCACCACGCCGTGAGGCGTAACCGCGTGTTCAAAATCGTGCGGCCGCCGGCCAAAGGCGGCTAGACCCAGCAGACAATTTTCCCACCCCACGGAACTGCGTGGGCAATAACTTCAAGGGAGCAAATAAACAGATGACGGGCCCGGAAATTTTGGACGTTTCACGTGATGCCATCGTGACGCTGTTGCTTGTCTCTTCGCCGCTGATGATGGTCGCCTTGATCGTCGGTGTCGCCATCTCGCTCCTGCAGGCGCTTACGCAAATTCAGGAAACCACGCTGGTTTTCGTGCCGAAGATTCTCGCCATCTTTCTCGCGCTCTTGGTCGCGTTGCCGTTCATGGCCGACGCGCTGCATGCGAATTTTATGCGAATTACCGCGCACATCATGAGCGGTTCCTGAGGCTCGCGCTCACTGCGGGTCCCTCGGCGTGAAGCAGAAGAGGGCAGGGCGTGACCATCGATATTTCCAACCTGCCGGAGCTCGGCGCGACCTTCCTGCTGGTCTTTGCCCGCACCGGCACCATGGTCATGTTGCTGCCGGGGCTCGGCGAGCAGAACATCTCGGCGCGGCTGCGGCTCACCATCGCGGTGATGCTTGCCGCGGTGTTGCTGCCGCTGCATCGCAATGACTATCACATCGATCCCGGGGCGCTGGCGCCCGCCGTCGTGATGCTGGTCGAAGAGATGATCATCGGCGCGGTGCTCGGGCTGACCGCGCGGCTCACCATCTCGGCGCTCGAAGTCGCGGGCTCGGTGATCGCCCAGCAGCTCGGTCTTGGCTTCGTTACTTCGGTCGATCCGACCCAGGGCGAGCAGGGCATCATTCTCGGCACTTTCCTGACCATGCTCGGCATTACGCTGTTCTTCGCCACCGACATGCATTATCTCGTCATCGCCGCGCTCAACGACAGCTACACGTTGTTCGCCCCCGGCGAGGTGCCCTCCACGGGCGACGTCGCGGCGCTGATGACCAAAACCGTATCCGGCGCGTTTCGCATCGGCATCCAGTTGTCGGCGCCGTTTCTGGCGTTCGGGCTATTGTTCAATCTCGGACTCGGCGTGCTGTCGCGGCTGATGCCGCAGATGCAGGTGTTCTTCATCGCGCTGCCGCTGTCGATCCTGATCGGCTTTCTGTTCCTGATCCTGGTGCTCGGCACGATGATGGGATTATTCCTCGATTACGCCGGTGGCGTGCTCTCGGTGCTCGCTCCGCACGCTTGAGCAAAGGCAAATAGCAGAACGCGATGGCCGACGAACGCGACGATACCGACCATACCGAAGACCCGACCCCGCGACGGCTCGAAGACGCCATCAAGCGGGGCGACGTGGTCAAGAGTATGGAGGTCTCGACCTGGTTCACGATCGGCGGTGGGACGCTGGTGCTGATGGTGTTCGCGAGCCCGTTGGCGTTGAACCTGCAAGCGATGTTCCGCGGCTTGCTCATGCATTCGGGCGAAATCCCCGTCGATGGGCCGGCGCTCGACCATCTCGTCAAGGGACTGGCGACTCATATTCTAGCAGCGCTCGGGATTCCATTGCTGGTGCTGGCGCTGGCCGCGCTGCTGGGCAACGCCATCCAGCATCGCATCCTGTTCTCGGTCGATCCGATAATGCCGCAGCTGTCGCGCATTTCGCCGGGGGCCGGGCTGGGCCGCCTGTTTTCCAAACAAGCGCTCGCCAATTTTGCCAAGGGCCTCGCCAAGCTCGCGGTGTTCGGCGCGGTGATCGGCGCGCTGTTGTGGCCGCAGCGCCAGCGCATTATCGCTCTGGTCGCCGTCGATCCGGCGATGATTCTGCCGTTCACACGCGCGCTGGCGTTAAAAATGCTGGGCACGGTGGTGGCGATCCTCGCCATCGTCGCGGCGGCGGACTACCTGTTTCAGTACCGGCAATGGTACGACCGGCATAAAATGTCGTTCCGGGAAATGAAGGAGGAATTCCGCCAGAGCGAGGGCGACCCCGCGATCAAGGGCAAGCTCCGCCAATTGCGCGCGGCGCGGGCGCGCAAGCGCATGATGTCCGCGGTGCCGAAGGCCTCCGTCGTCATCACCAACCCGACCCACTTTGCCATCGCCCTGCAATACGAGCGCGGCATGAACGCGCCGCTCTGCGTCGCCAAGGGCGCCGATCTGATTGCCCGCAAGATTCGCGAGGTGGCGGAAGCCCACGACATCCCGGTGGTCGAAAATCCACCCTTGGCACGAACCTTGTACGCCACGGTCGAGATCGACCAGGAAATCCCGCAGGAGCACTACCGTGCCGTGGCGGAAATCATCGGTTACGTGATGCGGATGCGCCGTTCGGTGTTGCGGCCGGCCTGATTGTGTACGTTGTTGCGAAGCCCCTTGCGCGATTCGATGCCGCAAGGCACTGAGAGCGAGACATGACCAAGCCGGCCAGGTTCGAACGGGCCACGATTGAGCAGGCCGTGACGGCATATCCACCTACACGCCTGATTGCACCTGTAACGGCCGGCGAAACCGCGGTCGACCGGACCGCCGTGGCCGAGTCGGTGGCCGTTGCCGAGGCGCGTTCCGCGATCGATCGCAGCGCAACCGGATCGAGCCGCGGCAGCATCTTTCTGGTGCTGCTGGTCGCCGCGGTCCTCGTCGCCGCCGCGAGCGGTATCGTGCTGGCCGGCGGCAGCAATGCCGAACCCTATATCCTCGCTTTCCTGGCGATCCTGGCTACGGTCGGCGTGTTTTCGCTGTTCGCCCTGGCCTGCGGCATTCTGCGGGTCTCCGGCGGGGCGGCTCCCCAGCCTCTCGTCAAAGCGATCGTCGATGGCGCGTCCGAAGGCGTCGTCGTGACCGGTCACGACGGCCGCGTCATCTATGCCAACGCCGCCTATCTCGATCTCATCGACGCCACCGATATCAACGACATGCGGCCGGTCGAGCGCGCTTTCATCGGCGATGCCGACGCGTCCGAGGCGATTTATCGTCTGCTCAAAGGGGCGCGAGAGGGCAAGCGGCTCGACGAGGAGGTGCGCATCGCCGGGCTGCGCGGCCGCCCGGCGCGCTGGCTGCGATTCAAGATCCATCCGCTTGGCTCGAGCCGTCGCGACGCGCGGCTGACGGTCTGGTCGCTCGCCGACATCACCGCCGAACGCGACCGTCAGGAGAATGTGTTTCAGGTGCTGCAGCATTCGATCGATTATCTCGATCATGCGCCGGCGGGGTTCTTCTCGGTCGATGACAAGGGCGACATCGTCTATCTCAATGCGACGCTTGCCGATTGGCTCGATCAGGATCTCGCGCAGGTCGGCTCCGGCGGGCTCAAGCTCTCCGATCTGGTCGCGGGCGACGGCGCGGCTCTGTTGACGACGCTGCGCGGTGCGCCGGGCGAAGTCAAAACCGAAGTGCTCGATCTGGATCTGCGCACCCGCACCGGCCGCACGCTGCCGGTGCGGGTATTTCACAAGCTTGCGTACGGCTCCGACGGCACGGCGGGCACCTCGCGCACGCTCGTGCTCAACCGCGCCCGCGACGACGGCACCGATCCGCAGCGCGCCGCTGAAATCCGCTTCATGCGGTTCTTCCACCGCACCCCGATGGCGATCGCGACCGTCGACCGCAACGGCGGCGTGGTGCGCACCAATCCGCTGTTCGCGAAGCTGTTCCGCAATGTGCGCGGCAAGGAGAGCGAGGATCGCTCCATCCTTGCGGTCGTCGCCGCGGGCGATCGCGAGACGCTGGCCAATGCCATCGCGCTGGCGGCGCTCGGCAAAGGCGACATTGCGCCGGTCGACGCTACGCTGGCCGTCGACGGCGAGCGGTTCGGGCGCTTCTACGTCACCGCGGTCGAAGAGGAGGAGCGCGACCAGGAAGCGGCCATCGTCTATGCGCTCGAAACCACCGCGCAGCGCGAACTCGAAAACAAAGTCACCCAGCAGCAGAAGATGGATCTCGTCGGCCAGCTCGCCGGCGGCATCGCCCACGACTTTAACAACGTGCTCTCCGCCATCATGATGGCGACCGACTTTCTCCTCAACGCGCACAAGCCGACCGATCCGTCGTTCGCCGACATCATGCAGATCAAGCAGAACGCCAACCGGGCGGCGAGCCTGGTGCGGCATCTGCTCGCCTTCTCGCGCAAGCAGACGATGCGCCCGCAAGTGCTGGATCTCGGCGAGGCGCTGTCCGATCTGACCATGCTGTTGCGCCGGCTGATCGGCGAGAAAGTTGCGCTCAACGTGGTGCACGGCCGCGATCTGTGGCCGGTCAAAGTCGATATTTCGCAATTCGAGCAGGTGATCGTGAATCTTGCGGTCAATGCCCGCGACGCCATGCCCAATGGCGGCCGGCTTACGGTACGCACCACAAATGTGATGACGCCGGAATGCGCGCAATTCCACGCCAAGGGCATGCCCGCCGCCGATTATGTGCTGGTCGAAGTGGCCGACACCGGCACCGGCATTCCGGCAAAAATTCTCAGCAAGATTTTCGAGCCGTTCTTCTCGACCAAGGAAGTGGGCAAAGGTACCGGGCTTGGCCTCTCCACTGTCTACGGCATCATCAAGCAGACCGGTGGTTTCGTCTATGTCGACTCCGTCGGGAATAAAGGCGCGACTTTCCGCATCTTCCTGCCGCGCCACGTCGCCAGTGCGCGCGAGCTTGCGGCCGAGGCCGAATTGCCGGCGATGGCTGCCGCGCTCGCGGCCGGCGACGCCGGCAAGCGGCCGGGCAATGCCGACCTGACCGGGGAGGGAACCATCCTGCTCGTCGAGGACGAGGAGGGGCTGCGCCAGCTCAATGCCCGTGGCCTTGCCTCGCGCGGTTATACCGTGCTCGAGGCCGCCAACGGCGTCGAAGCCATCGACGTTTTGGAGAAACACGGCGGCATGGTCGATCTCGTGGTATCCGACGTGGTCATGCCGGAGATGGATGGACCGACGCTGTTGCGGGAACTGCGCAGCCGTAACCCCAGCCTCAAGATCATCTTCGTCTCCGGCTACGCCGAAGATGCCTTCCAGAAACACCTGCCGGCGGACGGGCAGTTCGCCTTCCTGGCGAAGCCCTTCACACTCAAACAGCTCGTCAACGAGGTCAAAGACACTTTGGCGGCTTGATTATGCGTGGCGGCGGCGCTTTTCGCGCCGGTCCGCAGTCTCTCTCCAATGCATGCTTTTATGACGGGCCTGCGGTGCGACATCCGCGCGTGCGACGCTTTGCGACAGGCCGCCAGCGCGCGGGCCGGGCGTAGATAGACGCGAGCGCCGGCGCGGCGTCATCGTCTCGCGCCGGACGCGAGCGAGAGGTCTGCGGTGCGGCGATCGGTCGGAACTCACGGTTTTACGCCGGCGCGGTTATTGCCGTCGTTCGCCACCCTTATCGCGCTGGTGCTGAGCCTGGTTTGGACCGAGGCGGCCGATGCGCGCTTTGAACGCGGCTTAAGCTTCGCCGGCAGCGGCGCCTTTGGCTCGATCGATTTTGACGATGCTGTCGGGTTCGATGGTTTGCTTGTTCCCGAGGCCGCGCAGTCGAGCTATCCGGGAGGCTCGCTCGGTGAGTTATTCAGCCGCGGCGACCTGATTGGGGGCTTTGCGGCCGGTTTACTGGGCGCCGGCGCGATCGGGCTTCTGTTCGGACATGGCGTGGTGGGTGAGTTGAGCGGATTTGCCTCCGTGCTTGGCTTGTTGTGCCAGCTCGCGCTCATCGCTATGCTGGCGCGGCTGATCTGGACCTGGTGGCGCGACGACAAAACCGACACGCTTGCCGATCTGTCGCCACGGCAACTGGCCGATGCCTATGGGAGTCCGCGACACGAAGGGCTGATGAGGATCGATGAAGGCATCGCCGCGCACGACGCGATCGAGGCCGAAGGCGACGCTCTCAGCAAGATCGAGCAGCCGCATTCCTGACGCACCGCGTGACGCTACTGGTTGCTATGACGGCGACGGCCCGTCGTGGCACATCTGCGGCCCGGCTTGATGGGGCAGCAGGTTCGGCACATCGCATTTGGAGCAGGCGCCGAGCGCCAGAGCGAAGAGGGCGCCGAGCAAAAGAAGCAGCCGCGCCCGGCGTGGGGGCGCAATGCGCGAGATATCGGACTGGGTACGCGTCATAAGCCGTCTGCTTATAACGTGTAAGCCAAGCCCTGACAAAAGATCGTTAATCGCTCCAAAGTCAGCGTTGCAGGACGCCGATGACCCGGCTGGCAAAACTCAGCCGTTCCGCCATCAGACCGATCACATAGGTCATGAGCGCCTGGACCAAAGCGGGATGTTCGACTTTCATGCGCTTGAACGCGTCGGTCCGCAGCTCGTAGGCCACGCTCGCGACTTCGGCCTGCACGGTTGCGCTGCGCGGCCGGCCGGTCAGCAGGCCCATCTCGCCGATGGTGGTGTGTCGTCCGAGACTTCGCACCCGGATCGCGCTGCCGTCTTCCAGGTTGACCATGATTCCCATGCGGCCGTCGGTGATGAAGTGCATGGAATCGGACGGTCCGCCCTGACGCGCGATGATGTCGCCGGCGGCAAATTCGTAGCGTCGGCAATTAGCAGCCAAGATGTCGGCGAATACGACGCTGCCGAGCGCCTCGGCGAGCCAGTCGTGCAGCGAGCGCGCACCGCTGTCAGCGTCGCTATGGGCGGCGATGATGGAGTTCTCGCAGAACTCGAGCGCGCGATCGATTTCCGGAAAGACCAGGACGTGTTTGCTGATGAGCTGGTTGTCGCCAAAAGCCTTTTCGATCGGCGGCGTGAGATGAACAAGCACAAGGCGGGCGCCCAGTACCTCGGCGGCTTCCTTGATTTGCGTGAAACTGTGGACCGCCGACGAATCCAGACCGGTAACCAACCGGAAATCGAACAGCAGAAAGCGGCATTCCGGCCTTTCCGTCAGCAAGACTTTCACTTGTTCATAGAGTCGATTGGCGGAGCCGAAAAACAGGTAGCTTTGCAGGCGCAAGCCCTGCAATTCGCGGCCGTGAGCCCCGAGCAGCGCCAGCTCCTGCGGTCCGCGATCGAGTGAGCTGCGATATTCCGAGCCGTCAAATGCAAGCTTGACGACGCTGATGCGGCCGGCGCTCAAGGCGAAGGTGGCGCAGCCGAAGATCACCCCGATCGACACGCCGGGCAAAAAGCCCCACCAGACAATGATCAGAGCGATCGCAAGCAACGACAAGTATTCGATCCGCTCCAGTTGTCTCGCGCTGCTCAACAGCCAGCGCTTGGCGGAATCGTAGCCGATCGTCACCAACAGCCCGCCGAGCACGCATTTGGGCATGTAGCCGAGAAATTCGGGGTTGACGAAAACGGCCGCCGCCGACATGGCCGCGATCAAGAGGCCGGATACGCGATTGTCCTTGCCCAACACGAAGTTCAGCCGCGAGCGCGTGCTGGTGAGGCAGGATACGTAACCGCCCAGCACGGCGCAGAGCAGATTGGCGATGCCTTGCAGTTTGAGCTCGCGGTCGAGGACGGCCTCGCGTTTGGTGGACATCTCGATCGAGGTGATATTGAGCAGGATGCTGATCGTGCCGACGAACATCACGGCGATAAAATCAGCGCTGAGCTCCGGCAACGCCGACCACGGCACGTGGGCAAATGTCAGCGACCACGGCCGAGCAAAGGCCCGTGCCGACGGCATGGTGAACATCCAGCGCTGCGCCTGCGCATCGGCAATCGGAATTCGCAACAGCAGGAGCACGATGTAGAAACCGACGATGCTGACCAGGAGCCGGGCCGGCATGGCGAGCGGCGATTTCCAATATTGCCGCCCGACGACGAGGAAGGCGGCGACCGCTATCCCGGCGGCCAACTTCTCCGCGGCGGCGACGTCGAGGAGATGCGCGATGTTTGCGAGGCTCAGCGGGTAATCGGTCAAGATGCGGAAAACGCCGGCCAGCATCAGGCAGCCGGACGCGCCGAGAAAGCCGCCGATCACCGGATAGGGCACAAAGCGGATAGCGCGGCCGAGGCGCGCCAGGCCGAGGCCGCAAAGCAGCAAGCCGGTCAACGCGGCGCTGAGCGCCAGTACCACCAAGGTTGTGGTCAGCAGGCCATCGTCGAGACCGTTCGACCGAAGCCGAACATCGAGGGTGCCGACGAGCGCGGCAATCACCGCACAGGTCGAGCCGTCAGGGCCGCCGATGGCAAAGGACAGTGAGCTGCGCCAGGACGTGAGCGCCCCGCCGATCGCGCCGGTGATGAATGTCGCCGTGAGACCATAGGCAAGCCAAGACGCCAGCGGTCCGGAGAAGATCAGCGCCGCGTAGGAGACGTAGAACAAAATGGACAATACGCCGACCACGACGCCGGCGACGGCCGAATGCGCCAGCGGCGTATTCAGCCCCGCACGAATAAAGCGGACGAGTGGTCCGGACTGAATCGCCGTATCGCTCACGCGAGGTCCAATTTGGATGATATCCGGGACAAGTCGGATTACGTGGTGTCAGACGCCCATTGCTGCCGCGGTTGATCGATGCGGTACCCCCCGGATGAAGTCCGGACTACCATCATTTGACGGCAATATCGAGTAAGCGTCGCGGAACTTCGCGGCTCTGCGCAGCAGCCGAGTTCCCCCGGTCTAATGAAGCAAAGCGGGGCTGAATTGACGCCCCGACTCCCGCTCTTCAGCTTGCCTTCAGGCGCACCGCGCGGCCGTCATTCCGCACGTCGGGAAGGAAGGCGGTGAGAAGCCCGATCAGCGGCAAAAACGAGCAGACCCGATAGACGAAGTCGATGCTGGTCCAATCGGCGAGCACGCCCAAGACCGCGGCGCCGATGCCGGCCATGCCGAATGCCAGGCCGAAGAAAAGTCCAGACACCATGCCGACGCGTCCCGGCATCAGCTCCTGGGCGTAAACGACAATCGCCGAAAAGGCCGACGACAGCACGAGGCCGATGAGAATGGTGAGCCCGATCGTCGCCGGCAGTCCGACATAAGGCAGCGCCAGGGTGAAGGGCAGCACGCCCAGAATCGACGCCCAGATCACCCGCTTACGGCCGATGCGGTCGCCGATCGGACCGCCGACGAAGGTCCCGACCGCAGCGGATGCAAGGAACACGAACAGGCAGAGCTGCGCCTTCTCCGTCGGCAACGCGAACCGGTGCATTAGATAAAAAATGTAATAGCTGGTGATGCTCGACAGGTAGAAGAACTTGGAGAAGATCAAGGCGACGAGCACCGCGATGGCGCGGCGGACCTGGCCCGCCGGCAGCTCCGAGGCAGCGGCCGCCGACCGTCCGGCTTTCCGCACGCCATGGCCGGATTTTTTATACCAGCGCCCCACTACCGTCAGCAGAACGATGCCGACGAGCGCCAGCAAGGCGAACCAGGCCAGACTTTCCTGCCCGCGGGGCAGGATGAAAAACGCCGCGATCAGCGGCGCGAACGAATTGCCGACGTTGCCACCGACCTGAAACAGCGATTGCGCGAAGCCGTGAGCGCCGCCCGAAGCGAGCCGCGCGAGCCGCGAAGACTCCGGATGGAAGATGGCGGAACCGATTCCGAGTAGTGCCGCGCCGGCGAGTAAGACAAGAAAGCCGGGCGCGAAAGCCAGTATCGCCAGTCCAAATAGCGTGCAGGTCATGCCAAAGGGCAGCGAATAGGGCTGCGGCCGATGATCGGTGTAAAGGCCGACGATCGGCTGGAACAGCGAGGCGATGCCTTGGTAGATCAGCGTGATGACGCCGATCTGAGCAAAACTCAGATCGAAGCTGCTCTTGAGCATCGGATAGATGGCGGGCAGCAGCGACGTCGCAACGTCGTTGAGGAAGTGGCAAAAGGTGACCGCTCCGAGAATCGCAACGGCTGTCGTGCCGGCCTGTTGCCGGCCGATAACGGCTTGGCTCAAGGGAAAAGACCTTTCCTGACCTCTGCCGACCGCCATCGGCAAGATCGGTGTTCGGCGCTTGTCATAAACGGCTGCGCGGCGGCGTGCCATCCCAATCGAGCATCACACCTATGTGCGAGGTGAGGTCTGACGCACGCTCAGGCCACGGTCCAAGCCCTCGAATTTTGCCAGAGTATCGCGCCGGAATTTCCACTATCTTACCGGCGACCGACCGGCGGCTTTACCAATCGCGCCGGTCTTCGATAGGGAGAGAAGCATTATGGACATTCAGGTGTGTGGCACGGTGCCGTCGCGGCGCGGGCCGGCTGAGAGCTTCACCGGCGTGGTCTGGCAGGAACCGATTATCGAGGCGACGGCGCCGGCGCGGGTGCGTTCCGGCCTGGTGCGTTTCGAGCCCGGCGCGCGGACCCATTGGCACAGCCATCCGCTCGGCCAAACACTATTCGTCGTCTCCGGCGCCGGCCGGGTGCAGACCTGGGGCGGCAAGGTGCGCGAGATCAAGGGCGGCGACGTCGTCTGGATTCCGCCGAACGAAAAGCATTGGCACGGCGCCGCACCGACAACGAATATGGTTCACGTTGCCATGCAGGAAGCGCTCGACGGCAAGCACGTGACCTGGATGGAGCCGGTGACCGACGAACAATACAAGGCCGCGCCGTAATCCCATGCGCTACGAGCTGTACTACTGGCCTTCGATCCAGGGCCGTGGCGAATTCATTCGCCTCGCCCTGGAAGAGGCCGGCGCCGACTATGTCGACGTGGCGCGGTCGGGCAGGCGCGGCATGGCGAAGATGATGGCGCTGCTCGACGGCAAGGGCATCGCGCACCCGCCTTACGCGCCGCCGTTCCTGAAAGCCGGCAAGCTCGTCGTCGCGCAGACCGCGGAAATCCTGTTCTTTCTCGGTCCGCGGCTAAAACTTGCGCCGCGCGACGAAGCCGGGCGACTGTGGGCGCATCAATTGCAGCTCACTATTTCCGATCTCGTCGTGCGTATCCACGATACCCATCACCCAATCTCGGGCTGGCTCTATTTCGAGGAGCAGCGTCCGGCGGCGAAACGGCGCACCAAGGATTTTTGGCGCTATCAAGTGCTGAAAATGCTCGGCTATTTCGAGCGGGTGCTGCAAAAGAGCGGCGGCAAATACACGATCGGCCGCAGCCTGACCTATGTCGACCTGTCGCTGTTCCAGATCGTCGAAGGAATGCGCTATGCGTTTCCGAGACGCATGAAGCGCTTCGAGAAGAAGATACCGCGACTGGTCGAGCTACGCGACCGCGTGGCGCAGCGGCCGCGCATCAAGGCCTATCTCGCCTCCACGCGCCGCATCCCGTTTTCCCAGTGGGGCATCTACCGCTATTTCAAGGAGCTGGACGCGTAGGCTTGCTTTGCCGCGGCTGCGGCAATGGCAATATGGAAACGATCAGGATAAGTAGGGACGGAAAAACCGGGGAGGACCAAAGGGGACCATGTCAGGCTATTGGCAAAATTTCGATCTCACCCAGGGGATCAATATCCTGCGCCTGATCTGCGGACTGTTCTTCATCCCGCATATCTACGCCAAATTCTTCGTCCCGGAGGCGCTCGGCTTCTTCAAGGCGGCGAACTTCAGTCCGCCGGCGCGCTATATGTACGTCGCCTGCGTTGTCGAAATCTTCATCGCGACTGGACTTATCTTCGCGATTTTCCCGTTTTATGCCGGTTTGCTCGGGTTCATTCACTTGCTGGTCGCCGGTGGAGCGGTTTGGAAAGTCACCGGAGGCAAGTGGCTGTGGAACATCGGCGGTCACGAATATTGCGTGTTCTGGGCGATCTGCTGCCTCATCGTGGCGATGCATTATTCGGCCGACGCCATGCCGTTCCTGCCGTTCAAATAGCCGAAGCTTCGGCAAGGAGTATTGCCAATGATTAGAGCGGCCATCGTCGGACTTGGATGGTGGGGTAAGACGGTCGTCGAATCGGCCGAAGGCAGTGACGCCATCCGCTTCGTCACCGGCGCGACGCGCACCGTGACGTCCGACACCGAAGCCTTCGCCAAGAAGAACGGCTTTAAGCTTGAGGCGGATTACGGCGCGATACTCGCCGATAAGAACGTCGACGCCGTCGTGCTCGCGACGCCGCACTCGATGCATGGCGCGCAAGTGGTGGCGGCCGCAGCGGCGGGCAAGCATGTGTTCTGCGAGAAGCCGTTCACGCTGACCAAGCGCGAAGCGGAAGAGGCGGTAGCGGCCGTGAAGAAGGCCGGTGTGACGTTGGGCCTGGGTTACAATCGCCGACTCCATCCCGAAATTATCAAGCTGCGCGAAATGATCCGCGGCGGCGAGCTCGGCATCATCCTTCATGTCGAAGCGACCATGACGTTCCCCAACGTGCTGTTCATCAATCCGGGCCATTGGCGCGCCGACAAGCACGAAACGCCGTGCGGCGGGCTGATGCCGATGGGCGTGCATGCGGTCGACGGCATGATCGATCTGTGCGGGCCGATCGACCATGTCTTCGCGCAGAGTTTCCGCCGCGCTGCCCCGATCGATGCCGACGACACCACCTCCATTCTGTTCCGCATGAAAGAGGGCATGTCGGGCTATCTCGGCACCATGACCACGACCGGCCCGGGCTTCTCCTTCCAGGTGTTCGGCTCGAAGGGCTGGCTGCGGCTCGAAGGCGTTACTCACATCGTCGGCGCTTCCTCGGAGGAACGCCGCACCAATTTGTTCGGCACCTGCAAGTTCCAGCCAGCGAAGGGCGAGGCGAAGGTCTGGCAAGCGGCGAAGCTCGATGTGTCGCGCGCCGCGCTCGAAGCTTTCGCCAAGGCGGCAGAGGGCGGCCCGGCCTATCCGATCCCCTACGATCAGATGATCCACGGCGTCGCGGTGACCGAAGCCATCGTGCGCGCCGCGGCGTCGGAGAAGGTCGAGAAGGTGCTGTAATCGCCGTGCACTAATAACACCGTCATCCTGAGGTGGCCGCGAAGCGGCCCTCGAAGGATGAACGGCCGAGGCGCCCGGGCCGTCGCCCTTCGAGGCTCGCTGCGCTCGCACCTCAGGGTGACGGAACACAAGGATAGACAGGAAGCCAAAAATGGATCTCGGTAACGGCCTCGGCCATCTGACTTACTCGACGCTCGTGCATCCCGCCGATAACTGGGAGCAGCTCTACCATTCGCTCACCACCTATCTGCCGCAGGTGAAGGCGCGGATCGCCGGCAACAAGGCGTTCGGCGTCTGCATCCGGCTGTCGGCAAGCTCTGCGGAGACGCTCGCCAACAGCCCGGCCGAACGCGCCAAGCTGAAAAAATTTCTCGATGACAACGACATGTACATCTACACCGCCAATGCCTTTGTGTACGGGCATTTCAAGGGCGACAAGGTGAAGGAGCAGGTCTACGAGCCGGACTGGCGCGGCGAGGAACGCACCCAATACACCATCAACGTCGCCGACGTGCTCGCCGACGTCTGCCCGGCCGGCATCGCGCCGTCGATCCAGAGCGCACCGCTCGGGTTCAAGCCGCGCGTGACCGGCGACGACGTGATCGCGAGCTACACCGATCACGTGCTGCGCGTGGTCGCTCATCTCATCGCATTGGAATCTAAGACCGGCCGCACCGTGCAGCTGGCGCTCGAACCGGAGCCGTTTTGCTTTCTCGAAACGACCGACGAAGCGATCGCCTATTTCCGCGATCACCTGTATTCTGGCGCCGCGGTCGAAAAGCTCGCCAAGCTTGCGCATGTGCCGATCTCCGAGGCGAACGAAGCGCTGCGCCGCCATGTCGGCATCGTCTACGACATCTGTCATCAAGCGGTCGAATACGAGAATATTTCTGAATCCCTGCAGAAGCTGGTCGACGGCGGCGTTCCGATCTTCAAATTTCAGGAGGCCGCGGCGCTGCATATTCCGGAAGTGACGCAGGACGTCGCCAACACGCTCAAGCGCTACGCCAAGACAATTTATCTGACCCAGACGATCCAGAAGAAGGACGGCAAGCTCACCAAGTTCCTCAACGTGGACGACGCCATAGCCGCCTTCGAGAAGGAGCCGGGGCCGCGGGAATGGCGAACCCACATCCACGTGCCGGTCTTCCTTGACGATCTCGGGCAATTCCGCACCACGCGCTTTGCCATCGAGGACGGCCTGCGCTTTCACAAGCAGATGCCGCTGTCGCGCCATCTTGAGGTCGAGACCTATACTTGGGACGTACTGCCGGACAACCTCAAGAAGGGCGATATCGTCGATAACGTGTGCCGCGAGCTCGAATGGGTGCGCGGGCAATTGGTCTAGCGCGGCGCACCGTTGTGCAGGGAGTAGTGTCATGAAAGTCGGATTTATCGGGCTCGGCCGCATGGGGTCGGCCATGGCGCGCCGGCTGCTCGACGGCAAGCACGACGTCGGCGTCTATAACCGCAGCCCCGGGAAGTTAAAGGCGCTGACCGACGCGGGAGCCAAGCCTCTGGATTCGATCAAGGCGGCAGCCACCTATGGCGAGGCGGTTTTCACCATGCTCGCCGACGACGCCGCGCTTTTGGAGGTGGTGACCAAGCCGGGTGGCCTCCTCCAATCGTTGCCGAAGGTCGGCATCCATATCTGCGCCGGCACGCATAGCGTTGCGGCCATCCAGAATGTCAAAAAGCTGCACGGCGACGCCGGGCAGGTTTTGCTTGCCACGCCAATGCT
>Ga0182024_10015168_pt1 | contig 14799 bp, 17 predicted proteins | sample P32metaG_FD_120480 | JGI IMG/M metagenome (GOLD analysis project Ga0182024, IMG submission 120480) | Permafrost microbial communities from Stordalen Mire, Sweden - P3-2 metaG (Illumina Assembly) | ecosystem: Environmental > Terrestrial > Soil > Wetlands > Permafrost | place: Sweden: Stordalen... | reverse complement strand
TTGCGTTCCAGATAACTGACGACACGCTCAACCTGTCCGCCTCCGAGAAGGTGTACGGCAAGGAGATCAACGGAGACATTGTAGAGGGGAAGAGGACGCTCATCCTGATCCATCTTCTCAACTCGTGCAACGCTTCAGAGCTGAAGAGGATGCGGGCCATCCTGAAGAAGGCGAGGGAGAGCAAGAGCGATTCGGACGTCGGCTTCGTTAAGGGATTGATGGAGAAGTACTCCAGCTTCGACCGGGCGAGGGAAGCGGCCAAGCAACTGGCAGAGGAAGCGAGGGAGATCCTCATCAACGAGTGCGACTGGATGACGGAGAAGCGCTGGAAGAAGTTCTTCCTCGACCAGACAGACTACCTGATTTATCGAAAGAGATAAGTGTCCGCCACCGGGCCTTCTGAACAGATTTTCCTTGCCAAAAAGCCGGAAAGCGACGAAACCCAAGGCCGGCGCCGCACACGCCGCTCACACCGCTCACACCGCTCACAGCAGCACGGTAAGCATCGACCCGGCCGTGGTCCAGCGCGCTCTCAACGAAGCCGTAAAGACGCTCAACAGCCCCGAGTACAGGACGCAGGTGACCAAGATGACACAGGCGTCCATCGTGAACTCCCTTCAGACGTTCCAGAGGCTGACCCAGCTTTCAGGTCGCCTCGCGAAGATGGACAACAAGAGCATAGAGACGGTCGTCCAGGGGTCAATCACGGACCTCACCAGAGCCTTCCTTCAGTTCAACTCCGACCAGCTTGTCCTTCTGCAGAAGCTCTCTGCGAGGACGCTGGAAATCCTCGATGGCGAAGCAAGCAAGGGCACCGAAGCAAGCAAGGGCACCGAAGCAAGCAAGGATACAGAAGAAAGCACGAAGTGAGATAGAGACGCCGTCCTGTTCCCGGGCCACGAAAGAGTGACCGCGGTAAGGTGGCCTCAGGCGCATGCTTTCGTCCCGCGTAGAAGACACGCCATGGGTCGACTCCTTCGACCTCCCATCCGTCTTTGACCCGCGCCTCCCGCTGTATAAGGAGTGGCACGATTTTGTCTTCTTCGACCGGACCAACGACCTGTTCGGCCTGCTGAACTTCGCGGTGCACGGCAACCCCTACGACGCGAGGCGAGGTTACGGGGCCGCGCTCGCATTCCTGGTCGACTCGGCGGGAAAGGCCCATACCGCCATGAAGCTCATCTCCCTGGACGACCTGACGGTCTCGCCCTTCAGCCCGGACTTTATCGGAGGCGGGGTCTCAGTCTCCTACCGGAAGGACAACTCTTTCTCCATAGAGGGGAAGATCGAGGACATCTCGTTCGACCTGGACGTCCCCGTCGTGCAACCTCCCGTGACGATGAGCCAGGTCGGTTTCGACGTCCTCTCGAGGAACCGGATCGACGCGGGGATGCTCGGGGTGGCCGGAGAGATGGCCAGGGTCTGGGACAAGTGGGTGGAGCTCCCAAGGCTCACCGTCACGGGGAATCTCAGCATCGGGGCTGCCAGCTACGAGCTGGATACGACCACCGGCTATCAGGACCACGAGGGAGGTCGCTTCGACTGGGGGACGGTGGCGGGCTGGGACACGGGGGTCCTGCTCTGCGACCCGAACAGCGGCGGGGAGCCCGAGAAGGTGAGCTTCCTCTTCTACAGGTACGGCCCCTCAGGCTCAAGCTCCTACGGCGGCGTCATCGTGAAGCCACCCAGCGGAGAGGAGAGGTTCTTCGACTCGGAGAAGATGACGATAACCAGGTCCGGGGAGTTCTCCGGGGACAGAGCGTACCTTCCCGGAGTGACGCGGTTGCTCTACCCTGACTACCATCCAAAGATATCGGAGACCATCGTCTTCTCAGGTGCGGCCGGCTCTGACAAGGTCGAGATCACGTTCACGCCGAAGGCCGTCTGCACCATAGTCGTGGCGAGCATCACTAACGAGGCCGAGACCACCTTCAACGAGATGTACTGCGACGCGACGCTCGACGCGACCATAGCGGGCCGCAGATACCAGAAGACCATCCCGTGCTGGTTCGAGTCCGTGAGACCCAGAGGGAGCCTGAACCAAGATGGCCCTTAGGCTCAAGCCCTTCCTCGAAGAGATACTGGGGCTCCTGAAGGAGGACTTCCCCAGGCAGCTGGAGAGGCTGATCGAGGAGGCGGATGGGGTCACCTACCTTCAGGTGCTGGACAAGGAGACGGCCGTCATAATCGTCCGAGACAGCCGCATAGAGATAGCCAGCAAGGCGAAGAAGAAGGAGATCAACGTCAGGGTCCATATGACCAGAGGCTGTCTGTTCGACGTGCTCGAGGGGAAGCGTACGCTGGCAGAGGCGATGGATTCAGGAGACCTTACCGTCTTCGGCGACCCCTTGACGCTCCTCCGGTGCTACGCGATATGGGAGCGGGTCATATCCCTCGCAAGGACGTCGCCCAGATTCTACTTCCTGACATACAGACTACGGTAGGCCTGTCTCGGGACGAGGCACAAAGAACTCCAGCCGTGACTCGTGGTGCGAGCCGTCCGATGACCTTCTTGAAAGATGCCGGGACTGCCGGTTATTGCCCTGATTCGTCGTCGCAGTCGCAGTTGGGGTCCGAGCAGCCACTGTTGTTCGTGATGTTGATCTTAGGGAACATGTTCACGAGAGACTGCAAGAAGGATGTGTCGAACGTGAGACACACGGTGGTCGACGTCTGATTGCAACACGTGCACTTCCCGCACGTGCAGTTGCCGGTGTTTGCAGTGTTCATAGATTGGGTCGGGGCGAATATGGAGGACAACGTCGGCAGCGTTATCGTCTGCGCCTTTGGGGCGGGCTGGGTGACTGTGGCCGTTCGTCTTGCATTCTTGGTGGCTGACAATCTTAATCATGTTTTATGTGGGGCTACGGGTAATAAATGTTGGCTATTTCTTCCGCGCTCGGGTGCCTTTGCTCGGGCTGGCCGAACCGTCTGCGTTCTCTAGGATAGCTGTAATCTGCGCAGTGGCCTGGTCCAGCGTCTTCTTTAGCGCCTTGAGGTCGCTCTCGTGCGCCGTCCTGTTCTTGACCGTGCCCAGGACCCTGAGATACATCAGCTCGAGCGTGGATTCCACGTCCGGACCGGTCTGTCCTTTGCTCTTCACCATGTTTATGCGCAGCTCGTCCACTCTGTCCAGTTCCTCTTTTTTCAGATGGGTGGCTGGGTGGGGAACGTTCTCCGCTGAGAGCTGCTGCTGCTTGGATTTCCTCGGCGCCTTTGCCAACTAGAGCTCGACCTCGAACTCGGGCATGCTCAGACCGAGGAGACTCAACCCCTTGATCTTTATCCCTTTGAGGTCAAGATTCAGGTCGAATGCCCCGGAATCTGCCGAGCTGGTGTTTACCGTGCCTTTCAGATCGGTGAACTCTATGCCGCCCTTTATTCTCAGCGTCACCGAGGAGACGTTCAGGGTCACGTCGGTGTTTATCTGTCCACAGTTTGCGTTTCCCGTGCGAACTATGCCGCCTCCGTACAGCGGCATGGAGGTGTTCACGGACATCGTGGTCGAGGAGACTATGTTGATGGGTTTGGTCGTGACCGAAGGGATCTTGATGTTTAGCGCCTTTATGTTGTTCACGGTTGCTGGAGGAGTGGAGATGGTCGTCGAATCGAGTTCAGCGATCTGTGTCTGCTTGATGGTCACGTTCATCGGCCCCATCGGGTTTGGGATAGGAAAAGAGTCGCCCAAGGTTATCCCCAGCGGATTCGGCATGGGGATTTTCGTGCAGTCCATACAGACCTCCGTCACCTCGATCTTCGCCACGGTGGTCTTGCTGGAGCCTCCGAGAGGGGGAATCGTCATGCTGAATGGTCCAAAATCTACCGTCGGAGACGCCATGCAGAAGCTACCGCCGCTCATGGTGATGTCGCCCAGGTCGCTCGTCTGAGTGAAGCTGGGTATGGATATCCCGCCACAGACGCTGACGCAGCAAATCGGCCAGGGCACGCATACGACCCCGCAAAACGTGCTGTCGATTGACACTTGGATATCGATCTCGACGTCCTTGGCGGTCGACGATGCGTAGCTGAATACCCCGCTGAAATCCTTCATCTCCACGTTTGGGATGGCCACGGCGCTGACCTCTATGGTGTCGACCGTTATCGGGCCGCCCGAACTCGATTGAATGGTGGACTCTGGGATGAGGATTCCTGAGGGCATATAGCGGACAAAGCCCAGCGCCAGATTTAAGCCTTCAACGGAAGCTGCGCATCAATCAGCGCGAACGGCACACCTGAGAAAGAATATATGAGAACGTGCCGACTAGAACCAGCAGATTGAAAATTGCGGTCGTGGGCATGGGCGTCTCTGGCTCCTATCTGATCAACCAGCTGAGCCGCGACCACGAAGTGAGGGGGTTCGACAGGTACCCGAAGGAGAAGTTCGAGTGCGTCTGCGCATGGGGGACGAGCAAGGAGTACATCCGGAGGTTCGCCCGAGCCTGTGATATCGACTTCGACGACCACATACTCCATGAGGGCCGCAGCATGATCACCGTCGTCGCCGGGATGGAGATAGAGACCCGACTCAACGGACTCGTGAGCTTCGACAAGCACGGCTTCTTCGAGGCGATGAGGCGCGGCCACGAGAGGAGGATCAAGTACGGTGCCTGGATAAGGGACGAGAAGGACCTGAAGGACTTCGACCTCGTGATCGACGCGACCGGTCTCCGGGTACTTCTACCGAAAATCCAGAGCCACGAACTCCGGATACCCTGCGTCCAGTACAGGGTGAAGTACGAAGAGGCGCCCTTCGAGGACTTTTACATCCAGATCCTGGAAGGCATGGGAGGCTATCTGTGGTACTTCCCGCTCGGAGGGGGCATAGCCCACGTGGGCGCGGGTGACCTCAACCACGGCCACATCAAGGCCCTGGACGCGTTCTTCGACCGCTACGGCGGAGAGAAGGAGAAGATCGTCGGGAGGCCCGTTCGGCTCTGTCCTCCGAGATACTGCCAGCCGTTCCAGTCAGGGAGGGTCGTAGGCGTGGGCGAGAGCATCGGCACTGTCTTTCCCCTGCTCGGCGAGGGGATTATCCCGACGCTCGAGTGTGCGGAGCTTCTCGTCAAGCATCTCGACGACCTGGAGACGTACCGCCGCAAGGTGATCAGGAAGTTCGCGTTCTACGAGACCGCCTACAATTTCCTCATGCCGGTATTCCGGAAGCAGATTGGGATCTTCGAGCAGGCGGGCCTCACCCAGGCTGTGACGGCACACATGTTGGAGAACCAGGCCCGCTATGGGATCGACATGCAGCCGACCCGGCTCGCAATAGAACCTAACGCGTTCATCCGCCAGGCTCTCTCGTTCGCGCAGATGATTAGGCTCTAGAGCCCGACAGTCGCGCTTCCAGGTCACGGAAGACCCGCCTGAGGCCGCTCTCGATCATAGGTCTAACCATGAACTGCGGGAGGATCGAGAGCAACCCACCGAGCAAGAAATCCGCCTCTACCTTCACGATGGTCGTGCCACATGGACCGTCGGAGTAACGCTCCACAACCCTGCTGCCGCCCAGGTCGCCCGTCAGTATCTCTACGGTGTGCGTCGTGGGTCTTCTCATCGTATGCCTGCTTCTCTGGCTGACGACGGTCCCGAGCACCGAGAACTTCTCCTCCGTCACGGCGCTTGTCTTCGACCTCTTGGTCACGCGAATCGAGACGAAGAGGTCGGGGAACTTCTCCTGGAGGTTCTCGAAGTCCGTCACCTCGCTGAAGACAACAACCCTGGGCCCGCTCAACTTCTCGGTGAACTTCATTGAGAGACGCATCGGCTATAGCGCGCGAGTTTCGCCTTGCCACGGCTATTTATCGGCATCACCGACCTTCTACTACTACTGACGTCGCGGGGCCGCTTATTAGGGAAGAGCGCTTCATATGTCATGGCTGCTCTCCCTCCAAACTACCGCAAGGCGGAGACCACGAACCTCGGGATCTACACGTTCATCCGGACCTCATGCGACGACTGCCGGTTCCAGAGAGAGCACAAGGGGAGGGAGGCGTGCCTAAAGTACAGCGTGGTGATCAGGAGGGACTCCATCTGTGACTCGTTCAGCGACAGACGGCAGGGGGTGCACGGCTTCGAATCTCCTGATCCCACGCCGGAGGAGCTGTCGCTGACCTTCAGCGAGCCCCTAGTTGAGATCAACCCGACCCTCCCGATTACCCGCAAATAGCTCCTATCCCTTCCAGCACCTTTAATCCGGTAGATACCGTGGACCGCTGGACAGGGTTGGCGCTCAGGACCAAGTCGATCTACGAACCGAAGGAAGAAAGGGATGGAGTCAGACTGCTCATCACGCGGTTCTATCCAAGAGGCGTGAAGAAGGATCGCTTCGACCGATGGGTGAGGGAGCTCTCGCCGAGCAAGGAGCTACTTCACGCGTACAGACTCAAGGAGAAGACGTGGGATGTCTTCAGGTCTGAATTCATAGCCGAGATGAGAGCGAACCCCACGAGCATAGAGGCCATCTGCGCCCTAAGAAAGGAGAGCAGGAAGGGGACCGTGACGCTTCTCTGCTACGAGAGGGGCGAGGCCCCCTGCCACAGGTACATCGTGGCCGAACTGGTCAAGAAGCCGAAGCCTCTTGCCATCTCGACCGTGCGGGGGGGTTAAGGTTCCGGGCGGCGCCCTACGAGACTAGATCGCCGTAGCTGCGCCCGGTATCACGTCGAAGGTCTCGTATATCGTGATCTCGCCTTCCCTTACCTCCACGATAGAGCCCTTCAGAGGCTTCAGAGTGTCTGGGATGTGGAAGCGAAGCTCTCCACCTAGTGGGAGCTGAACCTCGTATTTCGGAGCCGCGTTGGCGTCGATGGTGAAGAGTTGCTCTCCCTTGATGTACACGCTGCACGTCTGTAGCTGCCTGTTGCGTCCCTGGATGACGAGTGCGAACTCGCTGACTGGATAGGGCGCTATGACCGGCTCTCTGACGATCGACATCGTGATGTCGAGATACAGCTTCATGTCTGTGAGGACCATCACCTGGTCGCCCGTCTTCACGTCGGAAACCTCCTTTTCATTCGGATAGACGACGAAATGGCCCGCTCCAGTCACCCTCTCGACTCTTCCCTTGACGATCTTCGACTCCGAGGTCACGACTGTAGTGCCATCTTTCTGGACTACCTCCATTATGGGCTGCTCCATCTTGAGTCCCTGTGCGCCGGCGGTCGGGCCCATCGCCACAAAGTCGTTGATTCTCTTCAGTAGCTTGTTCTCTACCTCAACATTCCACAGCATCTCTCCGATGTCGAGAGGGAGGAATAGCTCAGAGATCAGCAGCGTCTCTACGGTAGCGACGGCGATGTTCTGGACCCACTTGCCCACACCGACCCTCACCGAGAAATTGTTCGGCTCTCCCTGAATCAGTATATCGAAAGCCCTTTCAGCGGTTATCACTTCCCTGAGAAAACCACCCTTCTGCGCCTGTATCAACATGCCTCCCTGGCTGGGTCTCGGCATCTGGACCTTGAAGCCGTCGGTCTGAAGATAGCGCACTATGTTGTCCCTCAGTGCGTCTAGATTGGTATTCTTTCCCTGATATCGGACTGTTTTGTCTGCTAACATCTTACTCATTGTATCGAATATTGCAAGCCTAAGTGGATTTCCACAATAATTCTAGTAAGAATCTTCTGAAACGGAGGCGATTCTATTGTCGAACTACGGCGATGTATAGACCAGCAACGGTTGCGGTTTGCAAGGTGGTTCGAGGGCAATGAAAGCCCATCGATCCTGACCCAGTCCTCCGCGACTCACAATCGGCGACCCAAGGATAACCGAGAGGAATGGCCCAAATCACAATCAGACGTGGAAATGGCTTCGTTGGGGGTATCCTTAATCTTCTTGAATCTGAAATCGGGAATAGAGGTCATTTTGCAGCTCTGGCACTCACAATAGTCACAATGCGCATAGCTTCTAGAACCTTTCATCTAGAACTCTATTCGATATTCCATCATAGTATAAATGTCTCTTTATGGAAGTTCCAATACGCATATACAAATGTGACTTTGTCCTATGACTATGCTAAGAAAGCGCCCGGCGACGAGAACAGGACGTAATCCGCGTGCTGCCTCTGAGTCGTTCTACTTGGGTACCCCGAAGAGCCCTGACGCTCTGTCCGCATGGGAGAAAATCTTGGTCCTGGCCTGCACATACAACCCCCGGGGTAACCGTGGTCAGCAGACGCAGGTAGTCAAACGGACGCCAGTCCTGCAGAGTGACCGATAATGACGACTCTCGCGCCCTTTGACTTGCTCAGAATCTCGGTGGCCTGCTCATGATGCAGCAGATCCGTAGACATCGAATTAGACTTGTATTCGCCGTTTTCGCTTCGATCGTCCTTGTGGTTGGCGTTTCTATTGCCTTTACGTTCGCTTCCTCCGCATTGAGCCGTTCCATCGGCGTCGCGATTCCGCCAATATCGTATTTTACTACTCCCACCACAGATTCTACTTGGTGGGTAGGCGCAGAATCGAAAGACTCCTCAGCTGTGTCCAACACAGGCGTTCAGACGAGCATCCAGGTGATCAATTTCCAAACCACCGGGTGTTTGGCGTTTTGGGTAGCAGACGGCCTCACCAACAGTATATGGGGCCAGGTGGGTTACTATCTTTGCTACGGGGATGCGCCCGTCGCGTTCTATCAGATATGGAATCTAAACAGCTACACAATCCTCTCAGCGGGTACCAAGCCCGTTTCCGCCGGCACCCACACCTTCTCGATGTATCTTCAGAGCGGCACGACGTGGGCCTACGCGCTCGATGGCACGGCCTTCGGCACATATGCTATGGGCGCGAGCGCGTCGAGCTCAACCTATCCCGTCGAAGTGCTCTCTGAGGAACAGGGCTCCAGCGTGTTCTCCTTCCCAGCCGTGACCTTTCCAATCGCAATGCAGGTAATGAACTCGAATTCGTGGAATTCCGTTCGGACCGGAATGTCTTATGGGTCGGCGTTCGGCGTGCAGGGCGTTCTTCAGAACTCAGGGTTGCAGAACGACGCGATAATCATTGGGGGCTCAGTATCCTCGTTGCCTGGGGGAACCCCGGTATGGTCGTCCGGTTCCTCCACTACCGCCGGTACCAGCTCTTCCACGGCTACCAGTTCGAGCTCTTCCACGGCTACGACCAGTGCCAGCTCATCGGCCACTTCAGCCACGTCATCCACAACCGGGACTCCTTCGACTATGCTATCCTTCGGCACACCGCAAGGGAGTGACTTTGGGGCCATAGTCGACGCTATCAATCCGGCCGTTTCGACAACTGGCATGAAGTTGGACGGCTCTGCTTCAACCGGTTGCGGATATGTGACCTCGTGTAGCTTCTCACTGACGACCACCCAGTCGAACGACGTGATAATCGTGAGCTGCGATTGCTGGCCATACGGCGCGACCTTCTCGGTCAAGGACTCGGCGGGTCTTACGTTCCTACCAAGAGAATCCCAGCTCTCCATCGGGGGCGGCCAGTTCGTGCAGACATGGTACGCCGTATCCGCCTCCCCCCTCTCCTCAGACACCGTCTCCGTGACGACGACTACCACCGGCGAGACCTGGTACGGCGTGGCGGCGTTCGCGGTCTCGGGTGGGAATACGGCCAATCCCTTTGTTTCCAGCTTCCCGATATCCCAGGCTAACATGAAGTGCGCTGGTACGGGCCCTTGCAACACAGGGGTCTCAGCTCCCGCAGGTTCCTTTGTCTTCCAGATAGGTGGCGACTCCGGAGATAAGATCCAGACGGCGGGACCGGGCATGACGCTGATACAGTCGAGTGAAAGGGGGCAGGACCTCTACTGCCAATTTGAAGTGCTCTCCAGTGGAACGGGCTGAAGGACGGTGAGCGCCGCAGCGGGAAAGGAGTTTGAGGCTGAACTCGAGGCGAGCGCGGTGGGTGCTCATTCCGAGGTTCTTGGTCCGGCCGTCACAAATTCGATTTTGTCCTACATCGGACATTTCGCGACCCCGAATGGCCCAGAATTGGACGCCCTATTCGAGCCGTTGTTCGGTCAGGCCGGTAGTCTTACCTGAGGGGCGTCTGAAGGATGATTTCCAAACGAGCGCGCAGGGGCGTCTGGTTCGGCAGGTTCCTTCGGCTCACGATAATCAATGGAGCGCTCGCCGCTGGTTGGACGGTCTTCATCGTGTGGCCATGGTTGACCCCGCCTCCGTCGGTGATTCTCACGGAGGGTAGTGCTGGCACCTGGCTGCCCTTTGGCTACCTACTCTTCCTGATTCTCGGTGTCGTCGCCATGGCTGTGACCCCTATCTTCTACTACTTTCTGGAGGTCCTCCAGGGGAGGGTCTACTATGGCTTTAGGAGCCTCCTTGCAACGGGACACTTGGTGTTCTGGGAGGTCGGAGTCGTCGGCGCCACTTTCCTGATGATGTACGCCGGCTATCGCGGCGGTGTAGGGTTGCTGGCGACCTCCGAAGGAGGGGGAGGACTCACCGCCTCTCAGGTACACGCCGAGATACTGCAATATTACATAGATCCCATCTTCGCGTTCTCGCTTATCGCGATTGTAGGCGCGATGCTCGGAGGTTTGGGCTATGCGCTGAGCGAGAGGGGTTTGGCGGAGAAGATCGCCGTACTAGTGCGTTCTGAATCGGAACGCGCCGCCTGACCGACACGGCGTGGGATTTCAGGTTCTGGTAACTCAACTGGTGCTTGACATCTCCCTGTTAACTCTCTGGTGCTGGACGTACCGTTTGAATCCGAGGTGATACACTATGAATCCGACGATGAAAATATCCACAACCAAAAGCAACCAAGCCAAGATATCTCCGACATATCCAGTTGGGAACCACGGGTCGAGTGCGACGCCTTCGAGTGCGATAGCCTCTGGGACAAAGAGGGCGATTCCACCTACAATCGCTATTGCCGTTAGGACGTAGAAGTATCTGTTGAACTCAATCAACCGAAACATCTGAACTCCTTTTCTGAGCAAGGTAAGCGAACCCAGAGACCTTCCGAAGCGCCAAGAAAAGACCGACAATCGAATCTGAGATTGGCAAAGGGGGTTAGGGAGACAACCGCGAGTAACGAAATAATAAAGGATTAGCGGGATTTTCCTATGCTGAATCAAAGGAGAAGGGAGTGTTAACCGACTGGTGCCGACCCGCTTCCGAAGGCTTAAGTTAACAGAGGCGGATTTCACCCTCCAAAGTATAAATGCGCCATAAGATTACGTATGTAGTATGAAGGCCTACGTCTTCTTGACGACAAAACCCGGCACCTCTGAAGAGGTAATCCGACACCTTCGCGCAGTTTCCAAGGTCAAAGGTGTACAATCCGTGGACTCGGTTTACGGCAGATTTGACGCCATCATCACCGTAGACGCTCCCGGCCTGGAGGAGATTGGCGAGCTGGTTTACAAGGTAATAGAGAAGATTCCCAACGTTACGCGGTCGGAGACCGCCCTGGTGCTTTCCAGGAAAAAGTGAAAGCATTTGCCAGTGATGGCTTACGTCTTGGTGAGGACCAAACCCGGAACCTCGCACGATCTGCTGGCGTCCAGGAAAATCCCAGGGGTGAAGATGGCGAACAGCGTCTTCGGGACTTACGACGTTGTTCTGGTAATCGCCGCGAAGGATATGGAGGACCTTTCGAGCACGATCTACGACATTGTGGAGAAGCATCCGAACGTCGAGCACACCGAGGTCCTTGTCTCGATTCCGTGGCCTCCGGCAGAGAAGCCGGTCCAGCCTCAAGAATATGATCCGGTGATGTCCTTCAACTGTCCAAGCTGCAATTCGCTGAACGAGCGAGGGTCCACCTACTGCCACTTCTGCGGGTTCGTATTCTAGCTTTCGTGCAGTCTCCTTCCATCTTATGCACGGAATCACGGGTAGGGCGCTCGAACTAGACTGTAGCCACCCTTTCATTATGCCATCGTGCCAATGAGCATGGGCTTCCATAGCCGCGAGAGAAAAGCGGATGCCGCCGACGTCCAGGGATGCCCAGTTACCAAATGTTAAATTGAACGTCCCCTGTAGTTACGGTCGAGAGTGTCATGACTCCAGGCAGTGGGACCGCCCGTAAGATGACGCCGCTCATCCTCCTCGCCCTCTTGCTTCTTGGTTCTGCCGCGGTTCCGCTCGCCCATGCTCAGAGCAGCACCGCCATCGCAACGGTGACCGTAGGAACTAACCCCGGCGGCAGCGCATACGATTCTGCCAAGGGAGAGGTATTCGTGGGTATCTATGGCTCTGACACGGTCTCCGTGCTATCCGATAGCACGAACGCAGTCGTCGCGACGGTGACAACGGGAGCCGAGGCCTACGACCCCGTCTACGACCCCGCCAAGGGCGAAGTGTTCGTCACCAATGATGGTGCTAACACCGTGTCCGTGATATCTGACACCAACAACTCGGTGGTCGCGACCGTGAAGGTAGGGAGCCAGCCCTATGGCATAGCCTACGACTCAGGCAAGGGCGAAGTGTTCGTGCCTAATTACGCCTCCGATACTGTGTCCGTGATCTCCGACACCAACAACTCGGTGGTCGCGACCGTGAAGGTGGGATACTCGCCCCATCTAGCCGCCTACGACCCCGCCAAGGGCGAAGTGTTCGTAGCGAATTATGGAGACAACACCGTCTCCGTGATATCTGACACCAACAACTCGGTGGTCGCGACCATGAATGTAGGTTCTGAGCCCTTTGGAGTTGCCTACGACCCCGCCAAGGGCGAAGTGTTCGTCACCAATTCTGGCGACAACACCGTCTCTGTCATCTCCGACAGCACCAATGCGGTCATCGCAAACGTAACCGTGGGAAGCACCCCCTACTTCGCGACCTACGACCCCGCCAGAGGGGATGTCTTCGTTTCTAATGGAGGCGGCAACACCCTATCCGTGATCTCCGACAGCACCAATGCTGTCGTTGCTACACTGACAGTGGGAAGTCAACCCCACGGAATCTCCTACGACCGTGCCAAAGGAGAGCTGTTCGTCGCCAACTGGAACGACGGAACCGTCTCCATAATCTCGGATACGACCACTCCTCCAGGCTGCTCCGCCCAGTCTTCTAGCTCTTCTTCGACTGCAGGCGCGTCCTCGGGGGCTGAGGGAGCTGTGATCGCGACCATCAGCATCCCCCCCTCGTCCGGCGAGCTACCAGGCTTTGGAAGCGCGCCCTCCGCGGTAGCGTACGACTGTGCAATGGGCGAGGTCTTCGTGGCTGACTATTTCGCAAACACCGTATCCGTGATATCGGACAGCAACAACTCGATCGTCGCGACGGTAGGGGTAGGACAGAACCCCTTTGGCGTAGCCTTCGACTCTGCGTACACAGAGGCGTTCGTGGCTAATTACGGCTCCAACACCGTATCCGTGATATCGGACAGCAACAACCAAATCGTTGCGAACATCGCGGTGGGAAGCAGCCCTGAAGGTGTCGCATATGACCCAGCCAGGGGCGAGGTGTTCGTGACCAACCATGGCGCCGACACCGTAACTGTAATCTCCGATAGCACCAATAAAGTGGTTGGCACGGTGACCGTGGGGAGCGCGCCGATCGCTGCGGCTTACGACCCGGCCAAGGGTGAGATCTTCGTCAGCAACAATAACGACAGCACCGTCTCAGTCATCTCCGACACAACCAACGCCGTCGTGGCGACCGTTAAGGTTGGAAGCCTTCCGCAGGATATGGCGTATGACTCCGCCAAGGGAGAGATGTTCGTAGCAAGTACAGGCTCCAACAGTACCTCTGTGATTTCGGACACCTCCAACACCGTCGTGGCGACCGTGAACTTGGGAGGCGGTCCTTACGGCATAGCCTACGACTCCGCTAAGGGTGAGCTGTTCGTCACCGTCGGTGAAAACTCGGTGTCCCTGGTTTCCGACGTGACCAACGCAGTAACTGCGACCATCCTGGTAAGAGGCGGCCCGATCGGCGAAGCCTACGACTCCGCCAAGGCCGAAATATTCGTGGCTGACGGGTCCTCTGGCAATGTTTCGGTGATATCCGATTCTGCCCCATTATCGACGGTGACCTCATCGACCTCCGGTGTGTCCACAACTTCCAGCGCTTCCGCCCCGCCTGTAACCACCGCCTCTACATCATCTAGCTCGGGGAGTTCGGTGGCAATCTCGTGGAACTATCTTGCAGTGGTCGCAATCAACGCCGTCCTCCTTCTGATATTGGGCGGCGTCCTTGCAGCAAAAAGGAAGACCGGTAGAGATAGCCCGTAAATCCGTTCGCTCCCTCTTTCTCGTTCAAGACCAGTTTCCTCGGAAGCCCGCGCAATTTGAGTGTCATGACCCGGATGGTCATTGCATTTCCGGGATTCAGATGGTTTAGTAGACAGAGACGTTACAATTAGGTCGCTCGAAGAGAGCTCTGCTGACAGCAAGAATCCTCTCTACTTCTAGCCCTCTCCTTCGTTCCCATCGCAAACGCTGACACGGTCCAGAAGATCCTTAGAGACGAGGGACGACGTGCACCGGCCTCATCAGCACCCTTTCCCGCACGGCCGCGCAGAAACAGGTGCGTAATCAAAAGCGCTTAAGTGCCATGTCCACTTTCACGCCTTCATGGCCCGCAAGCCGCAGATCTCCGTAATAGGATTCGACGCAAAGCTCTGCACAGAGACCGCCTACGAAGTCGCCTACCAGGTCGGCAAGGCTCTTGCGAAGAGAGGGGCCGTCCTGATCAACGGGGGCCTCGGAGGAGTGATGGAAGCCGCGTGCAAGGGCGCGACGGAGGCGGGCGGGCTAGCCATCGGCATAATTCCTTCGGAGGATGCCGCAGAGGCGAACAAGTACTGCGGGGTCGTGATTCCATCTGGGCTCGGCTTCGCGCGGAACTTCCTCGTC
>Ga0182024_10015167_pt1 | contig 14800 bp, 9 predicted proteins | sample P32metaG_FD_120480 | JGI IMG/M metagenome (GOLD analysis project Ga0182024, IMG submission 120480) | Permafrost microbial communities from Stordalen Mire, Sweden - P3-2 metaG (Illumina Assembly) | ecosystem: Environmental > Terrestrial > Soil > Wetlands > Permafrost | place: Sweden: Stordalen... | reverse complement strand
CGGCAGAGCGCGTATCGGAGAGAATGAAAAAATCAAAGGCGGCGGCGTCGGGGTGAGCACGCACCGAGGCCCAGATGGCGTCAATGCCGGTGGCCACCCGCGTGACGTCCTCGTTGTAAATGGGCATGACGATCGCGGTGCGCGACGCGAGGGGTCGTCCGGCCACGTCGTGCGGATTGATGACCGCGGAATCGTGGCCGATGATTTTGACCAGGAAGCCCGCAACCGCCGTCCAGAACGCTCCGGAAATCCACGTAAACAGCACCGCGAACAGCACGAGCGCCACGATCTTGAGCACGGTCAAGCCATTGGCCTCAAGGATGATGAGCATGAGGCTCGTGGCAAAGGCGGCCAGGGACAACGTCAAGCCAAAGAAAAGTACCCGCCTGAGAAACGCTTGGAGGCGCTGCGCAGCGCTCGCGGTGTAGTTCAGAGGTTCCATAGGTATGTCCACGTTTCCGACAACGACTCCCCGTACAGCATCAAGAAACAGTGCAGGTCCGCTGGGCGGTTGCCGTCCGGGGTGTAGCGGAAGGCGACGCGCCAAGCGCCGCTCTCGAGGATCCTCTCCACAGTCACGTTGTCAATCTGTCCGTGGCTTGCCGTCACCTGTGCGGTCACCGACTGCGACGGATTAATATCTCCCAAGGGCCCACCGGCGAAGTCGATCACGAACCGCCGCCGCCCGTGCGACGTGCCGCCTCCGGTGGTGGCACTGCCCGTGCGAGTCGCAATTACCTTGCCTGCGGGCGGCCAAAGTGGCGATTCAGAGTACGCTGACAACAAATAGGCGTATTTAAGAACCTGATGCGCCTTCACGGGCGCATTCGGCACCCAGTAGGCGACGATGTTGTCGTTCGTCTCCGCGTCGCTCGGGATCTCCACAAGCTCAACTCCACCGTCGCCCCAGTCCCCATGCGGCTCAATCCAGTAGCTCGGGCGCGCCTGGAAACGTGACTCGGCGTCCTGATAGTGATCGAAGTTGCGGTCGCGTTGGATGAGACCGAAGCCGCGCGGATTGTGATCAATCAGGCGACTGACGCGCAGCTCGCGCGGATTCAAGAGCGGTCGCCACAGCCACTCGGCTTTGCCGGTCTCCTCCATCAAGCCGTCGCTGTCGTGCACTTCGGGACGAAAGTCGTCGAAATGGCGCCCGGCGTGATCCTCGCCGAACAAGAACATCGATGTGAGCGGGGCGATGCCAACCTTTTCAATGTCACTCCTCGGATAGATCTCACTCGTGATCTCGACCTGCGTCATCGAGCCCGGATGGATGTCAAAACGGTAGGCGCCGGTGACACTCTCACTGTCCAGAAGCGCGTAGATCGTGAGCGAGCGCTGCTGCGCCAGGGGGCGCACGAGCCAGAAATCGGTGAAGGAGGGAAACTCCTCCCCGCCGACGGTCGCGGTATTGACGGCGAGCCCGCGCGCCGAGAGCCCGTACCCCTGTCGTCGGCCGAGCACCTTGAAATACGAGGCGCCGAGGAACACGGCCAGCTCGTCCTTGTAGAGGGGACTGTGCAGCGGATAGTGCACGCGGAAACCGGCAAACCCCGTCCGCGGCGGCAGATCTTTGGCCGTCAGCGCCGTCAGCGCCGTCAGCCGGCCAAAGGTAAAGGCGGCGGGATTATAGATAATGGGCCGGCTTGTCCCGGCGGGGTTGACTTCGTTGATATTGACCTGGTGCGCGAAAGTAAACCCTCGATGAAAAAACTGCACTTCGAATAGCGCCTGGTCGTGCCAGAGCGCCGCAGTGGGCTTGAAACGGATGTCGCGGAAGGCGTCATAACTCAACTTCGCCAGGCGCGGCGGCAGCGGTGCCGAGCGGTCGCGGTAGGGTTGCATGGAGCGCTGCTGCGCCAGGTGCGCGACGGTTGCGAAGCTGAAAGGTTCGATGTGCGGCGGTGCGGCAACGGGCTCGGCCCGCGCCTGGGCACCAGATATGACTAAAGTGGCAATGAACACCACAGTCTGCGCACGTAGGGGAAGCACCGGTGACTCCTCGAGCGAAGTCGCTGATATGGCTCCTCCTTCCACCGTTCACAAGTGCGTAATACCTGTCGCCAACTTGCGACGGTCGAGCCGGCTCATCGACACGATCTAGAGTGGAGTGTGTCAGTGCCGGCACGCCGGTGCCACTGAAAAATTTGTAAGCCGGCGGCTGAATCGACGCTTGCAACGCCTGCACCGTGAAGCGATGGCGCCGCAGCGAGCTAACCTCGCGCAGACCCCGATTTGCCGGAAGCCCCGTCGAGGTCATGGCGCGCGATGCCATGGCGATACATTTTGCGGTAGATCGTGCGGCGGCTTAAGTGCAGGCGCACGGCGGTCGCGCTGATGTTCCATCGGCAAGCCTCAAGAGTGCGGCGCAGAGCAGCGCATTCGGCGCTGCCCAGAACGTCCGCGCCCTCGGTATCGACGCGCTGCAGCGCCGGAACGCTGTGTCCCATCGCGCCCTGCGCGGCCGGCAGGCTCGGGCTCGCAACCGCGGGGACTGCGGCTGTGACGGCGGTGGTGAGGCTCGATCGGCGCACGGCCTCCGCCGGGGCTTGCACGGATGCGAACCAGCGCTGCGGGCCGAAACGCGGCGGCAGAAAGTCCGGCCGAAATCCGTGGCGCCAGGACAGGTGCATCAGCGCCTCAAGAGAGGTGTCGAGCACCGCCTCGATGCGCTGGCCACACAGTGCATCGTGATGGCGATAGCCGAGCAGCTTCAACGCGCCGCGATTAGAGCCTCTAATCGTCCCCGCTTCATCGAATGCCAGCACGCCCTCGCCCGGCGTGCTGACGAATTCAGCGCAGCGGTGAAAGCGCAGCAGGCCAAATTTCTTGCACGCTTCCAGAAGAGCGCGGTTCTCAATATTCTGCGCGGCGATATCAACGAGGGCCAGGGTATGGGTCTGCGCACGGGAGGAGGCGCCGGAGATGTCGAGAGTGGCGAGCAATTTGCCCTGCATGTCAAAGATCGGCGCGGCTGAGCACGTGAGCTGCGTGTTCTGCACGAGGAAGTGATCCCTGCGGTGAATGACGATAGGGCGCTGCGTCGCAAGACAGGTGCCCATGCCGTTGGTACCCAGCTCGCGCTCGCTCCAGATCACGCCCTCGCGAAAACCGCTGCGGCGCGCAGTGGCGGAAAACCCGGGGTCGCCTGCGTAGCTGACGATCACGCCATCCCAGTCGGTGAGCATGATGCCGTACTGGGAGTGCTGCATGAGCTTCGCAAGATTCGCCATCTCGATTCTGGCGATGGAGAGCAAGGATCCCAGCCGCTCCTTCCTGTCCCGCAGGTCGCCGCGCTCCACCGTCGTCGGCTTCTTCGGCTGCAGGGCGTCGAGCGCATACGTGGTTAGGCAGCGGTTCCAGGAGCAGCGCACGGCCTCATCAATGCTGAGTCCGTTCAAACATCCGCGCACGGCGGATTGAACCAGCTCCGCATGAGCTCGGCTCTCTAGTCGCAGTCGCATGAACGCACCCCCTCACCCGGCCTCGATCTTGGCGCCGCCGAAAGATCTACTCGGCGCACGATGGCTTGACGTCGGCGACCATCAGCCAACCGCTGCCGAGGCCACGCTACACGCGCGTGGCCCAGCTAAACCCGTTCAGAGTACCGCTAAAGGCTTAAGACGAAAAGCTCGGGTTCCGCCGCGTGTTCTTATTCACCCGCTGGAGGCGGAGCATCCACCGGACAGCCAAATTTACACTTCGGGGAACCGTCGTAGTTGGAGCGGATGAAAGTGATGATCTTCCATAAGTCATCATCCGTCGGAACGATTGCACCCATTGGGGGCATGGGGCCGACCACATGTTCCATCCCGGTCCGCGTGTAGCCCTTAGCCTGCAGTGCGTCAGAGCCCAGGGTGGCGAGCCTGAAGAGCGTATCGTCATCCCCGCCGTACACCCAGATGTCATTGATCAGCGGCGGACACATGCCACCGCCCCCGCTGCCGCCGTGACACCCGTTGCAGCCGGAATGAAAGTAGAGACTCTTGCCGGCCGCGACGATGGCCGCATTGTCGTCTTTGTAGGGATTCGAAAGCTTCCCCTTGGGCGTGCTGTCGACGCGTGCTTGCGGCGTTACCGCGGCGCCTGCCGCAGCGGCTGGCGCCGCGCCCGCAGCCGGCTTTGCCGCAGCAGGCGGTGGTGGCGTCTGTCCGTGGGCGCCAACCACGGCAATCCCGATAATCGTCAGTACGGATAGACAGCCAACCCAAACTTTTCTCGACACTGCCCGTCTCCTCGCCAATTCGAGTCTTATTTACTTACGCGCCCGAGCTCCCGGAACTGGGAACGGCGGACGACGCCGGTTGTTCCAAAATCTTGATCACCGCCTGGCCATCCTTGTTGCGCGCGATGCTAAGCGCAGTCTCGCCTTTCTCATCGCGCGCGCCGACATCGGCGCCGGCTTTGACGAGCAACGTCACGAGCGCCGCTTGATTCGCCGCTGCTGCGATCATGAGTGCGGTGATGCCACCTTCGTTCTTCGCATTGACGTTGGCACCATGATCGATAAGCGCCTTCGTTGTCGGTATCGATTGCCCCGCAACCGCGAGCATGAGTGGCGTATAGCCACCCGCTCCCACTGTCTGGTTGGCGTCCGCGTGGTCTTCAATCAATGCCACAGCGGCCACGTCCTTGCCGTTCTGGGATGCGATCGCAAGCGGCGTGAGGTCGCCCCGTCCCTTGCCGTTCGGGTCGGCCTTGTGCGTCACCAGATAATGAATGATCTCGCCGTCATCCATCCACGCGGCAGTCATAACGGGTGTCCAGCCGTCGTGGTCTTGTCCATTGACATCGGCGCCGTGATCCACAAAATATTTGACGAGAGAAAGTGAAGCCTTGCGTATGGAGTTGTGCAGCGGCGGCTCTCCCTGCGAATCGGCTGCATTAACGTCGGCGTGCTTCTTCTCAACGAGGTAAGAAATGCGCTTCAGATCATCGCCGATGACCGCGTGGTTCAGCTCCTCATTGACGTTCGCGCCGTGAGCGAGCCAGTCATTCAGGGTCGCAATCGAGACGACTGAGGGAGTCGGGTCACCGTGATGCGGCGTTGGCTGCTTGTACGGGCCGTGCGAGGGCAAATCGCCATCGATGAGACAGGTGTCGCACTTTACGAGTGGCACGCCGTATTCCACCAGGATCGCACGTATGCCGTCCTTCTCCTTATGAATCGCCTTGTCCAACTCCGCCTTCAAAGTCTTGTCCGTGGTACGCATGGCAAACGCCATGTCGTATTCCATCGGAATAGCGTCTTCCATCAGGTTGACCGGCTGAAGGGTCAAGGGCGCGTGCTTTATCGACTTGTAGTAGCCGGCGAACGGGCCCCAAGCAGCCGCGACGTCGAGTTTGCCGTCGATCACCTCTTGTATCTGATAGGACGGCTGATCCTCCGGGACAAGATCCCCGTCGTGAGAGAGATAATGGATGATGACGTTCTCAAATACGTCATGCTCGGACAGCGCCTCGCGAATCGCTGAGGTCTGATAAACACCCACCTTCAGTTTCTTAAGTTTCGGGTCATCAAGACTCTTGAACGACAGATGCCTGTCTTCGCGAGTTGCCAATACAAAAGTGGTGCGATAAATCGCTTCGGTGGTCAGTACCCGCTCCGAATCGAGCGGCATGTCCATGATGAGGTCGCACTCGTCAGCGTAGAGCGTGGTCCGGGTCATGCCGCGCTCGATCGACGGGCGGTAGTAATACTGCACGGTCGTGCCCATCGACTTTGCGAGCAGCTCCGCAATCTTGTTCTCAAATCCCTCGCCGCGGTTGTTCGACAGGGGCATGTTGCCGGGGTCCGCGCACACCCGTAGCGCAGCAGCCTGGGCCGCGCCGCCGACGACTGCAAACGCGACAATAGCGAGCCCGCTCATCCACTTATACATACCTTGCCCCAAATTCCTCGCCGCAAAAAAAAAGCGTCCGGTGCTTATTAGACACCGGACGCTCTTAACTAACTACTACTGGACACTGACTCCGGTCATTCGACTCGGAAGGTGTACAGCGTTCCGCCCATCGGGATTTTGTCGAGATTTGCTGCCTTGGTCATGGCCGTGGCGCCGATCGCGCCGAACTTGTCGGACAGATCAAGACCCGCTGTCACCGGCAGACCAATCCAGCCGCCGATGCCGCTCCACACCGATACGTACTGCTTGCCAGCAATCTTGTACGTGATCGGGTTGCCGATGATTCCCGAGCCGAGGCGCCGCTGCCAAAGGATCTTGCCAGTCGCGCGGTCGACCGCATGGAAGTCACCGTTCAAGCTGCCGTAGAACGCAAGGCCGCCGTCGGTCACGAGTGCACCACCCCAATTCGGATACGGATCCGGGATGTCCCAGACCTTTTCACCGGTGAGGAAGTTGAACTTGATAAACCGACCGGTCACACCCGGCTTCTCGGGATACATGTACACATTGGCGAATACGTACACGGTGCCCTGCTGCGTATGTGAACGCTCCTGCGGCTCATCCTCCATGCACCAGTTGTTGGTGGGGCAGTACGCAATACCCGGCTCACCCGGGTCGATCGCACAGGGCTGCTGGTCCTTGCCACCCATCGCTGACGGGCAGGCCTGAACGTTGCCATTGGGTAAAAACGGCGAATGCGCCTCCACCTTGACTGGACGTCCGGTCTTCAAGTCGATCTTCTCGGCCCAGTTCACCGTCACATAGTTGTGCGCGCGCAAGAGCGTGCCGTCGGTGCGGTCGAGGACATAGGCGAAGCCGTTGCGATCGAAGTGAATGAGGACTTTGCGAGCCTTGCCGTCGACGGTTAAGTCTTCGAGCATGTTCTCGTTGATGCCGTCATAGTCCCACTGGTCAAACGGAGTCATCTGGTAGGCCCAAACGGCCTCGCCAGTATCGACTTTGCGGGCAAAAATGGTCATCGACCACTTGTTGTCCCACTTGCCGTTGTTGCACTCCTTTTGTGTCTTTGCACCGCAACGATAGGAAGGGCTCCACAGACCAGGATTGCCGGTCGATGTGTAGACGAGCTTCAGCTCCGGATCGTAGCTGTAGAAGCCCCACATCGCGCCGCCGCCTCGCTTCCATTCGTCACCAGGATAGCTGTGAATGCCGAGGTCAGAACCTGCTTTGCCGTATTCCGGATGCTTCTTGTTGGTGTCGGCAGTCAGGCCAACGTCCTTATCGGTACCCGTGCTGTAGACCTCCCAGACTTTCTTGCCGCTGCCGAGGTCATAGGCAGTCAAGCGGCCGCGCGCGGCGAATTCGTCGCCGCCGAAACCCATGATGACTTTACCTTCGGCAATGAGCGGTGCCTGTGTGATCGTCTCACCCTTTGCAGGATAAGCATGCTTGACGACCCAAACTTCTTTGCCGGTCTTGGCATCGAGGGCAATGACGAAGCCGTCGAGTGTGCCAAACACGAGCTTGCCGTCCGCAAACGCCATACCGCGATTCACCGTATCGCAACAGGCGCGCGGCACAGCGGATGCGTCACGGTCTGTGGACTTGGTGTAGTTCCACATTTCTTTCGGATGATCAGGATCGGTGAGGTCAAGTGCTTGAATGATGTTTGGCCAACCGCTTTCCATGTACATCATCGGCGTGCCGCCAAGATCGACAACCAGCGGCTGTCCTTCATGACCACGCAATGTGCCGCTCGACTGCGACCAGATCATCTGCAGTCCCTTGACGTTCTGCGTATTGATATTCTTTAACGTGCTGTGGCGTGTCTGCGCTTGGTCGCCGCCGGGCGCGGCCCAAAGGTCCGGGTTCTTAGCACGGTCGGTGACTTCATCGCCGCTCGCTAGGCCCCAACATCCCCCCAGTGCCAGTACGGCACACAGCATCCTTAGCCGTCGCTCTGATTCGAATTGCATACAAGTTCTCCTCAATACCGATTCGCGTTGTAATCTTTTTTGCTGTCGCACCGCCGTTCCCCGAACAAGCCGGCGCGGAAGGTGCGGATATAGGCGCCGTCTAAAGCTGTAGCGACCGGGTGTCCCGTCGGCGGGCACGCACGCGCCAAATGGAAAACTGACCGTCAGAACATCCCCGTATATGTGTAGGACATTTTCCTATGTCGTATATATCAGTTCGCTTAGAACTGAACAACTCTCATACGCTGCGCTTTCGCGTTCGCAACAGTTCTGTGCCGAAAATGGCACATATCGTCAGGGCTGGTTTACGCCGTCGCTTGACGCTTGATCGCCCGCTCTCTCAGGATCTCACGTATTCTTAATTTGACTCGAGGTGCTCTGCCGTGCGCCGACTTCTGCAATTCTACTTCTGGGCGCTGTTCGCTGCCTGCGGCACCGCTTCTGTTCATGCTGAAAACGCCTACGTACCGAACGAGGGCTCAGGCACAGTCACCGTTATCGATACGGCGACCGATGAGCCAAGCCCGCGCAGTCCCATACCCAAACAAGGCACCCTGGGGAAGAAGTTGCGCGGCGTGGCGCTCGACCTCTCGGGGCGCACTCTTTTCGTCGTCGACGCCCTGGGCAACGATGTGCTCGTCGTCGACACCGCAAGCGGCACTGTAAAGAAGACCTTTCCCAACATCATCTCGGCTGAAGGGATCCAGCTCTCTCCGGACGGCAAGACCGTGACGGTCTGCGCCGAGCGCTCGAACGAGGCCATATTCATCGACGTGGCCTCGCTCACCGAATCCTTCCGGGTCAAGATCCAGGGCAACAACCCCGAGCATTGCGTTTATAGCCCCGACGGGAAATGGTTGCTCACGAGCAACGAGATAAGCCAGAGCATCGACGTCATCGATGTCGCCGCGCGCAAGTCGGTCGCGACCATCAAGACCGCCGGCGCCCCGCGTGGCATGGGCTTTCTTCCCGACGGCAGCGCCGTCTACGTCGCCGATGAGACCTCCGGCAAGGTCGACGTGATCGCTCCCGCCTCCTGGAGCATTACGAAGTCGATTCCGATCGGGGTGCGCCCGGCGGGCATCATGGTGCGCGCCGACGGCGCACGCGTTTATGCCACCGCTGGCGGCAGCGGCACGGTGTCGGTCATAGATCCGAAGAGCAACGCAGTCATCGCCACCATTCAAGTGGGCAAGCGCCCCTGGAACATGGCTCTCACCCGGAACGGCGCGAAGCTCTACGTAGCCAACGGCCGCTCCAACAACGTCTCGGTCATCGATACCGCCGCGAATGCGGTCGTGCACACCATCGCCGTCGGCGCGCTGCCCTGGGGCGTTGCCATTCGCTAGCTGCGGGTATGGCGTAGCCAGTGCGCCGCCAGAGGGGGAACCAAGAGCAGGCTCACCAGAGTCGAGGACACGAGTCCGCCTAGAATCACGACCGCCATGGGACCTTCGATCTCGTGGCCGGGCTCGTGCATCTGGATCGCTACCGGCAAGAGCGCAAGTCCAGTCAGGAGCGCGGTCAGCAATACCGGTGTCAAACGCTCTTCCGCGCCGCGCAACGCGGTCGCCAGATTCCAGCTCTGCCCCTCCGCCGTCACCAGATGATCGTAGTGCGAGATGAGGAGTATGGTGTTGCGCGCGGCCATGCCGAACAGCGCGACGAACCCGACCATCGCACCCAGCGACAAGCTGCCGCCGCTCACGGCGACGGCTGCGACACCGCCGATCAAAGTCGACGGCAGCGCGACCAGCACCAGCATGACGTGGCGCGCGTAACCAAATCCGAGCGCCAGGAGCAGCACGATCAAAACGAGCGCCGCCGCAGAATGCAGCAACAGCTCATGCGCGGCGGCGGCCTGGGCCTGCGCGGCGCCTCCGTAGCGCAGGTAGACATCGGGCGGCAGCCGCACGTGTTGGGCGATGGCGCGTCTGGCCGCTTCGGCGTAGCCCGCCTGGTCCGAGGTTTTGGGATTCGCGACGACCACCTGGCGTCGCAGGCCATCCTCATGGTCGATCAGGCTGCGCGCCGACACCATATCGAGGCTCGCGACAGCTGCGAGGGGCACGAGCGCGCCATCGCGCGCGCGCAGCAACAGATCGCCCACCGCTTGCGGAGTCGCAGCGCCGGTGGCGATGCGTACCGCAATCGGCACGCTGCGGTCGGCCTGGCTCAATTCGGCAACCACCGTACCGTGAAATGCCGCGTTCACTGTCTGCAGCACCTCCGCCGCCTGCAAGCCGTAGAGCGCAAGTTGCCCGGGGCGCAGCTCGACTCGCAGCTCGGGCTGCCGTGGCGGCACCTTCAGGCGCACCGCGCCGCTATCGGGCAAGCGCTCAAGCACCGCGGCGATGTCGGTCGCCACGGCATCGTCGCGGTCCAGATCCGGACCGAACACGCTGACGAAGAACGACGCCGACTCGCCCGACAGAGTCTCGCCGATGCGCTCGGCGAGCACCGAATAGATCTCCACCAGCTGATTCGGAAAGTCGTCAAACACGTCGCGAATGCTCGCCTCGATGTGCGCAGCCGAGGAGCCCTGCGCAGGATCGATCTGTACTTCGAATTCGCTCTTGTTGGGGGCATCCGGATCTTGGCCGTTTTCGGCGCGGCCGATCTGCTCCGCGACGCTCTTGACGCCGGCAATGGCAGCGAGGCGCGCGGCGATCCGCCTGCCGACCCGCGCCGTCTCCGTGAGCGCAATGCCAGGCCGCAATGAGGCGTGCGCAATCAAATAGTCCTCACGGAAATCCGGCAGCAGCCGCGCGCCTAAGAGCGGCAGCAACACCACCCCGGCCGCGCCCGTCACGAGCAGCGTCGCCAAAACCCAAGCCGGCCGCGGGTGCAGCCACTCGATGACGCGCCTTTGGTGCTGCTTCAGGCGCGTGAGCCACAGCGCTTCCGCGCGCGGCGCGTGCGCGCCCATCACAATCGCGCACAGCGCAGGCGTTGCGCTCATCGCTATGAGCAGTGACAGGCCGACGGCCAGCAAAAAGGCGATCGATAACGGCCGGAAGAACGAGCCCTGCAGGCCCGAGAGCATGAGGATCGGCAGAAACGCCACGGCCACCGCGGCGGTGGCGTAGAACACGGGGCGGCGCACTTCGAGCGATGCGCTCAATATCAGCTGCCGGATATCAACGCCGTGCGCAGCGCCGCGGCGCCTGCGCATGATGTTCTCGACGTCAATCACGGCGTCATCCACCACGACGCCCAAGGCGACGACTAATCCACCCAGCGTCATGGTGTTGAGCGATATGCCTACGCCTGCAAGGATCCACACCGTGGCAAGCAATGCCACGGGGATCGAGCTGAACGACACGAGCGCGGCACGCCAGTCACGCAGCGTCAGGAGCAGCAGCAACACCACGAGCACGGCGCCCGTCAGCAATGAGTTGCGCAGTTTTGCAATGGCTGTCTCGATGAAACTCGCCGGCCGCAAAAGTGCCGGGTGGTATTGCACGCCCTGCAGCGCAAGCGCCGGTATGAGCGCGTTCAAGCGCTGTTCGAGCGCGGCGGTGACCTCCAGAGTATTGGCGCCGTATTGAGTCGAGGTCTCAACCAAGATACCCGGCCGCCCGCCGATCATCGCATCGCCGAAACTCGGCTCCGCTGCGTCGCGGACGGTTGCGACATCGCCGATGCGCAGCGCCGTACCGTTGCGCACAACAATCACCGCCTGCGACAGCGCCGCGGGCGTTGCGCCCGACGGTTGCGCCTGCAGCACGATTCGCTGCGTCGGGGTTTCGATGTAGCCGCCGCCGATCAACTGCGTGCCGCGCCGCGCCGCGCCGTACAGGTCCTCAAGCGTCAGGCCAGCGCCGAGCAGCTTGAACGGATCCACCAACACCTGCCGCTCGCGTGATGCGCCGCCAAAGATCTGCGCCTGCGCCACCCCTGGGACCGCGAGGATCTGCGGCTTGATCATCCAGCGCACGAGATCGCGCAACTCGATGGGCGAGAGGCGCTCACTCGTGTAGCCGAAATGCACGAGATATTCCATGGAGGAGGAGAGCGGCGACAGGAGCGGCGGCCCGGCGCCCGCCGGCAGCAAACCGCCTGATTCGGCCAGGCGCTCGGTGACGACCTGGCGCTGCCGATAGGGATCGCCGCTGCGGCCGAAAACGACCTGGATGGCCGAGAGCCCCTGGCTCGAGGTTGAGCGCACGGATTCGACGTTTTCCGTGCCCGCGAGCAATCCCTCCAATGGCCGCGTCACCAGCGCCTCCACCTGCGTGGCGTCCAGGCCCGGCGCCTCCGCCTGCACCAGCACATGGGGCGGCGCGAAGTCCGGAAAGACGTCGAGCCGCGCATTCAGCAGCGCGCTCGCGCCCAGGACCGCCACCAGCACGGAGAGCGCAGTAATGATGCGCGGATGCGCGAGCGAGGCGCGAACGATGGCTCGAAGCATGAAGTCTTAGTCGTGTTCCTCTTCAGCAGCCGAGAAGCTGCCGAGGCCCTGCAGCGACCACAGAACGCCTGCGCCATGCACCACGATGTTGTCCGCGTCGGCGAGCCCGTTCACAAGCCACGCATCCCCGACGGGCGTGAGAAGCTTCACCGTCGCGGGCGCATACTCGATCTTGCCGTTCCGGCTCTTCGCTCCCTTCTGGCGATACACGTAGGCGCCCTCTGCACTGTAGAGAAGCGCGGCGGTCGGTATCAGAAGCCCGGTAACGTCCGCACCCTCAAGCGTCACGCGCATGCGCGCGCCCGGCCCAAGGCCGGACGGCGGCTGATCGACTTCAAGGAGCCAGCCGGCGCTTTGCAAATCGGGCGTTGTACGCGGCACCGGGCCCATGAGGCGCGCCGCAACGCCGATACCGTCGACGGTAAGGAGAGCCTTCGAAGGCATGGCGCCCAGAGCATGCCGCCCCGGCACATCCGCCCGCACGAGCAAAGCGCGCCCGCTGCTCAAGGAGGCAATGAGTGCGTCGCGCTCCCGATCAGGCAGCGCGGCCACGGGCCCCCAATGCAGCGAGAACGCCGCCGCCGCCGCCTCGGCCGTCGCCTGGGATTCAATCTCAAAGGCCTGGGCGACCTGCAGCGCCTTGAGCGATGCGTTCGCGCCGTTCTTGTACAGGCCCTCTACGCGCCGCGCATCGGCAGCCGCATTGCGTGCAGCGCTCCTGCTGCTAGCGAGCCGGCCGACGTCGGTGACGAGTTCCACCGGATCGAGCACGAGGCCGTAAGCATCGACCTGCCGCGGACCGGCGCCCTTCACCGGATGCGACACCGTAAGACCGACCGCTTCCTGCTGGGCGCTCGTCAATACGAGCGCGGCGCCCGGGGCGCGGGCCGCGGGCGCATCGTCGTCATCGGTGTCGGCAAGCGCAAATGCGGGTAGCAAGGCGATGCACGCCAAGAGCCGCAGCCGGAGCGAGCGGCTCATGAGTTCACCTCGCTGCTCAGGCTCGCCGACAGAGGAATCTCCCCGCCCTGCAGCGGCCGGCGATAGGCGCTTTCCAATGCGGCAAAGGCCAGCTGCGCATTGTACGCAGCCTCCAAAGTGATGAGTTCGGCTTCGGTTGCCTCGAGCCGCGCAGCGAGAAGCGTCGACCGGTCGGTCGCGCCCGCGGCGAATGCGCGCTCTTGCGCCGCATGCTGCTGCCGGGCGAGCGCATCCGCGCCGTCGGCGTCGCGCCACGCCTGCTGTGCCTGCGGCCAGGCCCGTTCGGCGCGCTCGATCTCTTCGAAGAGCTGCGCCTGCACCGCCTGCAAATGCTCTCCGGCGAGCTTGCGGCGCGCCAGCGCCTCGCCGATCGGCCCCTCATGGCGATTGAAGACCGGCAGCTCAAAGCTCACGCCGAGCTCATTGTCATGCAGCGTGTCGTGCAACGTGTCATCAAGAGTGTCCTGCCGCAGGCCGCTCTTATCCCAGGCATAGCCGGGCGTGACGTGGAACTGTGGCCAGCGCTTGGCGACCTCGCTCTGCAAGGCGATATCCGTCATGTCATATTCTCGCAAGGCGTGCACGAGCTTCGGCCGCCCTATGAGGGCCGCGCTGCGCCACTCATCGGACAGTGTCGCCGTGAGTGCGCCGATGTCCGCCCATTGCTCCCAACGCACAGGGATCCCGTCAAGCGCGGCGACGGGAACGCCAACTGCTGCAGCGAGGCGCACCTCAGCATCGGCCGCCAACGCCTGTGCCCGCACCAACCGCTGCCGTGCGCGCGCAAGCTCCAGATCCTGGATCAGGGTTTCGGACTGGGCGATCTCGCCCGCCTGCGCGAGCGCACGGTTGGACGCCAAGAGCGCCTCGCGGTCCGTCACCAGCGTCGCAAGCAGAGCCGCTTCGTCGTGCGCATAGTTGGCATCCAAAAGCGCCTGCCGCACTTCGGATCGCACCTGCCAGATCGCCTCCTCGACGTCGGCCTCAGCCGCCTGTGTCTGCATGGAGGCGCTTGCCATCGCGCGGCCGCGCTCGCCCGCGCGCGGCAGCAGGAATTCCAGCGATAGCCCATAGAGCCACGCGGCGCTGCTCGCCGCGGCGGTCACGTATTCGCCGAAAAGATTCAAGTTGGGGTTCGGCCGCTCGGCGGCCGTGCGCTCGCCCGCCGCCACAGTCATGACCGCTGCGCGGGCTTCGGCGAGCTGCGGATTCAACGCAAGCGCCGCCCGGAACCACGCTTCTCGATCCCATCCGGACGCCGCCGGCGGCAAGTTTTTCAGGCTCCCATCCAGGCGCCGCGCCGCGAAAGCCTGGGCACTGCGCGCGGGGTCGGCCGGCGCGCGCGGCGGCAAGGCTGTGCAGGCGCCGAGGAAAGACGCCAGCGCGAGCGCCGCGACACCCCGCCAGCGACGCTCGGACGTCATTGAAAAGCTAAATGGGGAAGGCGAGTAGCGCAGAGGAGTTTCACCCCCACGCCCTCCCAGAACCGGACGTGAACCTCGCGATTCATCCGGCTCCTATCGTCCAACCGAAGCATCCGTGAGCCAGTGGGCAAACAGGGTTGG
>Ga0182024_10015166_pt1 | contig 14800 bp, 13 predicted proteins | sample P32metaG_FD_120480 | JGI IMG/M metagenome (GOLD analysis project Ga0182024, IMG submission 120480) | Permafrost microbial communities from Stordalen Mire, Sweden - P3-2 metaG (Illumina Assembly) | ecosystem: Environmental > Terrestrial > Soil > Wetlands > Permafrost | place: Sweden: Stordalen... | reverse complement strand
GACTCGATCAACCAGTTCAAGCTGGAAGGCAGCTGGCACGACGATGCGGTGAAGATCAAATACGGTGTTCAGTACACGCACGACGCCGATGAGTTACGCACCTATACCGATCTGCCGTTCACCTGGCAGACGTACGCGGGCTACGGTCCGCCTCCGGTCGGTTCCGGCGGCGTCGCACCGATACCGGCGAATTTGATATCCAACGTTTTCGGGACAGGGTCGAATTTCATCAACGGCTGGGGTAACGGCGGCCTTCTACCGCCGGCGATCATTGCGGCCAATGGCTACTCCATTCTCAACTACCTGCAAGGATTGAATGGCGTTGGCCGGAACGGCGCGAACAACACGACAGTCTGCAGCAATCTAAGCGGCGGCGTGCCTTGTACCGGCCAGTACATCTTGTACCCGAATCTCGGCAATACGCAGGACGTTACCGAGGAGACGGTGTCGCCGTACTTGAGCATGTCCACCATGCAAAAGGTCGCGGACATGCCGCTACGGATCAACCTCGGGGCGCGCTTGGAGGACACGCATGTGACTTCGGCCGGCATCTCCACCTTGCCGACCGGTCAGCTGACCATTGTGCCGACTGATCACACCGCCTACAACTTCAACAGCACCCCGGCCCTGCCGATCAGCACCAAGAGCAACTACCGCTACCTGTTGCCGAACCTCGACTTGAGCTTGGGAGTGACGGATAGCGTCAAGGTACGCTTTGATGCCTCGCGGACCTTGACGCGTGCGCCGTTGAACGATTTGACGCCGGATCTCAATGTCCCAGCGGGACAGCGCGTGGGATCGCTCACTGCAACGGGCGGCAATCCGACTTTGCTGCCGTTCCTGTCCGACAATTTGGATTTCGGTGCGGAATGGTATTACGCGCAGAACTCTTATGTCTCGGCCGACGCATTCGTGAAAGAAGTGAGCAACTTCGTCGTGGGCGGCACGGTTACGCAGCAAATCAATGGTGTGACGCTGCCCACCGGTACGCCGGCGATCTTCAGCGTCACCTCGCAGGTCAACGGCCCCTCGGCCGAGGTCCGCGGCATCGAACTGGCGTGGCAGTACGCAATTTTCGATACCGGCTTCGGCTTCTCGACCAACGCCACTTTCGTTGGTACGAACAAGCCGTACAACCCCAACAATCTCAGTGTCTCGAACTTCGCGGTGACCGGCCTGGCGAACTCCTGGAACTTCATACCGTTCTACGACAAGTACGGCTTCCAGGCACGCCTCGCGATCAACCATCGAGCCGCGTACCTGCAAAACTTCGGCCAGACTCAGAACGGCTCGCAGTTCGGCATCGAACCGACCTTCGTGAATTCAGCCACGTACGTCGACTTCAGCACCAGCTACGACATCAACAGGCACTTCAGCGTGTATTTCGAGGCGCTCAACCTCACGGATCAGGTCTACAGCACACACGGCCGCTACCCGGAGCAGATCCTGGATGTGGTCGATACGGGCCGCATGTTCACGCTCGGGCTGCACGCGAAGCTGTAGTCTCCGAGTCTCAAGGGGCCGCCAACTCCCCGGCGGCCCCTGTCTTTTTACCGCCGTGCGATAATCCTGCCATATGACCCGACGCGTTCAATCCATAGTGATCGTGGGAGGCGGGACCGCCGGATGGCTGACGGCCGGCATCATCGCCGCGCGTCACCAGGGACGCATGAAGAGCGGCTTCACGGTCACTCTGGTTGAGTCGCCGAATGTGCCCATCATCGGCGTCGGCGAGGGCACGTGGCCCACGCTCAGGTCCAGTCTGCAAAACATGGGCGTGTCGGAAACCGACTTCTTCCGCCATTGCAACGCGGCGTTCAAGCAGGGCGCGAAGTTCGCGCGTTGGACCACCGGCGCCGATGACGATGCCTATTACCATCCTTTGATGCCGCCGCAGGGATTCACGCAACTGAATCTCGCGCCGCATTGGCTGGGCGGAAAATCCGGGCGGACGTTCTGTGAAACGGTCTGTCCGCAGGGCCAGCTCTGCGACGAGGGACTTGCGCCAAAATTGATCACGACGCCCGAGTATCAGGCGATCGCCAACTACGCCTACCATCTCGATGCGGGAAAATTCGCAGGATTTCTGCAGCAGCACTGCACGGCAAAGCTCGGAGTGCGTCATGTGCTCGCCGGCGTAACGATGGTCAATCAATCCGAGCAGGGCGATATTTCGAGTCTCGATACGCAGCAGGCGGGTGAAATCAGCGGCGATTTGTTCATCGACTGCACGGGTTTCGCGGCGCTTCTGCTCGGCAAGACGCTCGGCGTGGCGTTCAAGGATTGCAGCGATATCCTGCTGTGCGATGCGGCCTTGGCGGTGCAGGTTCCCTACGACACGCCGGATGCGCCCATCGCGTCCCACACCATATCCACCGCTCAAGCTGCGGGCTGGATCTGGGACATCGGCCTGCCGCACCGGCGCGGCACCGGCTATGTGTATTCCACGCGGCACAGCACCGATGATGAAGCACATGACACCTTGATGCGCTACTTGGGCGCGCAGCACGCGCATCTGACGCCGCGCAAGATCTCCTTTCGCGGCGGACATCGCGCAACCTTCTGGAAGAACAATTGCGTCGCCGTCGGCCTGGCCGCTGGATTTCTCGAACCGCTCGAATCGTCCGCCATCGTGCTGGTCGAATTGTCGGCAAAACTGCTTGCGGAGCAGATGCCTGCCAATCGCGAAGTCATGGATATCGTCTCGGCGCGCTTCAACGATGTCACGCACTATCGTTGGGGCCGAATCGTCGATTTTCTGAAGCTGCATTATGTATTGACGCAGCGCGAGGACAGCGCCTTCTGGAGGGACAATGTCGACCCGGCGACGATTCCGGAGCGCCTAAAGAATCTGTTGCATCTGTGGAAGTACCAGTCGCCGTGGTTCTTCGACGAGTTCGACAGGCTCGAGGAAGTGTTCCCTGCAGCGAGCTACCAGTATGTGTTGTACGGCATGGGCTTTCGCACCGAGGTCGAACCTGGGGACAATGCGGGCACCGCAACCCAGGCGGCGAGTCTCATCAGCGGCAACCTCGCGATGACCCGCCAAATGCGTTCGCAGTTGCCGAAGAACCGCGATCTGATGAAAAAGATCTTCGAATTTGGCCTGCAGCCGATTTGAAACGAGAGGCGGCGCACGTGAGCAATATCGTCCTCCTCGACCGTCAGTCGCATCGTAAACTGCGCGTGCATGCGCTGCCGTCCGCTCGCCACGGCGACAATCAGCGCTTCGTGGCCGTGGTGGTGAACGAATTTCCCGTGCTTGCGCTGCACTATCCCATTCTGTTCTCCAAGGACGCCGACACGGGTCAGTTCTATTGCGGCGCCATGCTGGGGTTCGACTCCGGCGAGAACCTGTTTTTGGAGGAGCACCGCACATTGAGTGCATACCGGCCGCTCAATCTGCAGCGTGGGCCCTTCCTCACGTCAGGCTCGGATTTGGCCATCGATCTCGATCACGCTCGCGTCGCGCCCTCGGGCGATCAAGAGTTGTTCACCGAGTCGGGCGAACCCAGCGTTTACCTGCAAAGCATCATGGGCTTGATGCGCGATTTGCGGCCCGGACTCGAGCTCACGCGCATCTTCATCCAGACGCTGATGAGCTTGAAGCTCATCGAGGCCGTGACCATCGAGGCGCGCTTCGACGATGGCATCAAGCGGGAGTTCACGGGCCTTTATACCGTGAACCGGGATCAATTGAAGGAACTCGCCGATGCCGCAGTGCTCGATCTGTTCCGCCGCGGCTATCTGCAACTGATTTATTTGATGCTGGCCTCGCTCAACCATGTCTCGGCGCTGGCGCAAAGGAAGAATCGATCCTTCCTGCCGGGCGTCGCCGCGCATAGCACCGGTCTGCCTTGATTCCGTCCGCGGGCCAATTGTTGCGCGAGATCGACGGTCGGGAGGTATCCAGCCCGGCACAATTCCTCAAAGAGATCGTCGAGCCCTGCCTTCCCGTAGTGATGCGAGGATTGGTCGACGGTTGGCCCGTCGTCCATGCAGCCACGCGGTCGGCGCAGGATTTTCGGGACTACCTGGCCCGGTTCGACAACGGCGGCCAGACCGAGGCGTTCGTCGGCGATCCCAAGATTGCCGGCAAGTACTACTATGGGGAAGACCTCAAGGGCTTCAATTTCGAGCGGCGGCGCATGCGTTTTTCCGACGCAGTGAGCGCCATGATCGCGACTCGCGCCCAAAGCGGCGCGCCGACGATGTACGTGGGCTCGCTGCCTATCGAGGACTACTTGCCGGGCTTCACGGCGCAAAACGTACTGCAGATATTGGCCGCGCACGTCGCACCGCGCATTTGGCTCGGACACGCATCCAATGTCTCAGCGCATTTCGACGCGGTCGACAACGTGGCATGCGTGGTGGCCGGCGCCCGGCGCTTTACGCTGTTTCCGCCGGAGGCCATCGCGGGACTTTACGTGGGCCCAATCGACCACACCATGGCGGGACAGCCCGTCAGCCTCGCAGCCTCCTCCCCTCAGGACGACGATAAATACCCGCTGTTCCGCAAGATCCGCGAGCAGGCTTTGCGCGCCGAACTCAAGCCCGGAGACGGGATTTATATTCCCAAGCTATGGTGGCATCAGATTGAGTCCACGGCATCGTTCAACGGGCTGGTGAACTATTGGTGGGACGCCTTTGCGAGCGGTCCGGATGCGCCTTACACCAGCCTGCTGCTCAGCATGATCGCGATGGCCGAGCGGCCGCCGCCGGAGCGGCAGGCCTGGAAGGCATTCTTCGATCACTATGTATTCCGCAGCAACGGTCACCCTCTGGAACATCTACCCGCCGAGCAGCGCGGCATGCTCGGTCCGCTGAAGCCGGACAATTACGCCCGGATCCGCGCCATCGTGATGCACCGGCTTCGAGGAGGCTCGAGCTAGCGGGGCGCCGCCGGGGCGGAACGACTCATCCGACGCTTGCCGAAAGCGCGAATGCCGGCGGCCGTTCGCAACTTGCGTCCCGGCGCGCCGGCGTGCTAAATCGCGTGGCACCAAAAAAGTACTGGAGAGGAAACTTGAAGACTCGGATTACGCAGCTGTTAGGCATTCAGCACCCCATTATCCAGGGGGGCATGCACTTCGTCGGGTTTGCGGAACTAGCCGCGGCGGTGTCCAACGCGGGAGGCCTTGGCATCATTACCGGGCTCACGCAGCGCACGCCCGAGAAGCTGAAATTGGAGATCGCCCGCTGCCACGGCATGACGGACAAGCCATTTGGCGTGAACCTGACCTTCCTGCCGGCGATTACACCTCCAGACTATCCGGGGTTCATCGACGTGATCGTCAACAGCGGCGTGAAAGTGGTCGAGACCGCCGGCAACAATCCGCAGAAGTATCTGCCGGCGCTGAAGGCAGCCGGCATCAAGGTGATCCATAAATGCACCGCCGTGCGCCACGCCTTGAAAGCCCAGTCCATCGGCTGCGATGCGGTCAGCGTCGACGGTTTCGAGTGCGGCGGTCATCCTGGCGAGGACGACATTCCCAACATGATCCTGTTGCCGCGCGCCGCTGAGGAATTGAAGATCCCGTTCGTCGCCTCCGGCGGCATGGCCGATGCGCGTTCGCTGGTGGCGGCGCTTGCTTTGGGCGCGGAAGGCATGAATATGGGCACGCGATTCATTGCCACGCAGGAAGCGCCCGTGCATATCCACGTCAAGGAGGCGCTGGTGGCGGCGTCAGAGCTCGACACGCGCCTCATCATGCGACCGCTGCGTAATACCGAGCGCGTGCTTGCCAACGCCGCCGTCGATCGCCTGCTGGCCAAAGAGCGCGAGCTCGGGCCCAAGCTGACCTTCGCCGACATCGCTGAGGAAGTCGGCGGCGTCTATCCGCGGATCATGCAGCAGGGAGATATGGACGCCGGTGCCTGGTCTTGCGGCATGGTCGCCGGCCTGATTCACGACATACCGACTTGCAAGCAGCTCATCGACCGTATCATGGCGGAAGCCGAGACTCTGATTCGCAGCCGGCTGCAGGGACTTATTGCATGACGCGAGGGCCGCGCCCGCGAACCATCAGTGCGACTGTGACTCCGGATCGGAATTCGTATAGCGCTTGGTCGCGGCCGTGGCCGGATTTCTGCCCGATGAGCTTTTCGCCTTGGCAATCAATTCCTGGGCCGCGCTGAGTTTCTGTTGGATGCCGGGCATGTCCGGAGCGAGAGAGGCCGCACGTTGATAGGCACGAACGGCGTCCGCGGGGCGCTTGGCGCGCATCTGTGCATCTCCCATCGCGATCAGGAGTGTCGGATCCCTTGGGTTCCGGCGAATGGCATCGTCGCAGGCGTCCAGGCTGCCGTGCGTACGGCAACGCTCGATGGCGGCCGACTTTGCCGCATCGGGCGGCGGCGCATCCTGGCCCCACGCGGCCACGCACAAGAGCGACAGCACCAGCGTCGCCGATCTAACTGCGGACAACAATAATTCCGTATCGCGCGATGAAACCACGCCCTATCATGGCGCAATGTCCCTGACCAGTCTAATCCCCACGCTGCTGGTTCGATAATCGGCCGGGAAGTGGTTGCGGTAATCGGCTCTCACGAAGTCGGGGGAGCTGAACCAAGACCCGCCGCGCAGTTCGCGCTCGGCGCAATTCCCGTCGGTGCGCGCGGAACCGTCGATCGGCGCGCCGATGTAATTCGCGTTCCAGCAATCCTCGGTCCATTGGAACACGTTGCCCAGCATGTCGTTGAGGCCGAACGAGCTCGCCTTGAATGACCCGACGGGCGCGGTGTACACATAGCCGTCATTGCACGCGAATGCCACCCAACCGGGGTAGCGTCGCGCGGCGCTGAGGTCGGCGACGTTCGCATTGAGGCAGGCATCCGAGCCGTTCGGGTTCCACGGCTGAGCTTTATTCCCGCCCGCGCGGGCGGCATATTCCCACTCCGACGAACTCGGCAACCGGTACCGCTGTCCAGTTTTCGACGACAACCACTGCGCATAGGCCCTCGCGTCGTTCCATGAGGCGCACACGACCGGATGGGAACCGCTTTGGTCGAAGCCCGGACTCTGCCAGCTATTGGCAGGCTGATGCTTCCACTGTCCGTCGTAGGTATCGCAACCCTTCATGTCGCGGCCGGTTGCGGCGATGAAGGCGCGGAACTCATCCACCGTCACGGCATTGGTTGACATGGCAATCGGATGCTCGATCACCACCCAATGCAAGGGCTTGACGAAGGAGGTGGAACTGCTTTCTGCTGATCCCTGTTTGAAGCGTCCCGTCGGCAACACGGTCAATGCCGGACACATCGGGCAATCCCGGATCACGCTACCGGGTTGCGGCGCCGGCGCGGCGGCGACCTCGGGTACCTTCGCGGCGGGCACGCGATGCGCGAACATCCACGCGCCTATCACAAGCGCTGCGACAACGGCGCACGCACCCATCACCCGCAAGCTCGTAGCGCTCGTCCAACGCCGCTTCCCTAAGGTCGGCGCGAACTCGGCGACTTCAACGACGGGCTTCGCTTGCTGCGGCGAAGGAGCGGGCTGCGGAGGCTCCACTACCACGCGGCTTGAGGCGCTGTCCCGGCTCTTCTTCGCTTCCGAGTTCAGCGTCTCGATGCGCTGGCGAGCCCCTTTGAGTTCACTTTCCAGGGATTTCGCACGCGCGGCAAGGGCAGCGGTGATCTTCGATTGCTCTTGCTTGTAGGCTGCCAGCTCGGCGCTACGCTCATCAAGAGAGCGCTGCAGCGATGACGCCTTGTCGCTCAGCGCGCTTTTCTCCGCCAACGCGCTTTCGATTTGACGTGCCGCGCTTTGTTCGCCGCTCAGCGCGGCGCGAGCCGCCGCCAAGTCCGCCTCGAGTGCCGCGCCGCGCGCGTGCGCAGCCTGCAGATCCGCCTGCAGTTTTGCGGTGGATTGCGCGCGCGATTCGAGCATCGGTGCCGTCTGTGCGCGTTCTTGTTGCAGCGAAGCGATCTGCGCATCGCGTTCGGTCAATGAGCGGCGCGCTTGATCGAGGGCCGCGTCGCGTTCTGTCAGTGAGTGCCGCGTTTGATCGAGAGCGGCGCTGCGTTCTTCCAGCAGGCGGCGGGCTTGCAACAGGGCGGCGTCACGCGTTGCGCCCGATTCCTGCAGCGCGTTCAATTCCATTCGGTAGATTTCGGCGCTGCGCAATGCTTCCTCGTTGCGCGTTGCGACCTCTGCGCTGCGCTCGCGCGCGGCCTCTTCGGCTGCAATCCGTCTGGCCAACGCCGCATCGATCTCGCGAGTCTTGTTTTGCTGCAATTGCAGCGCGCTGCGGGCCGACTCGAGTTCCGCGGCGAGTTCGCGCAACTCGATCTCCAACTGCGCGACGCTCCTCACGCGTGTCTCCAGCAACCCTAAGACCCTGGCGTGTTCCGACCGCAGTGCAACGAGGTCTTCCTCACGCTGGCCGAGGGCGACGCGCATCGCCTTGTTCTCGACATCCAGCGCGGCAGCGGCTGACGATGCGCCCCTATTTGCCCCAGGTTCCGGGTCCCAATCGACAGCGAGTGCCTGGATCAAACGCGACATCGCCGTTTCGTCGGATTCCGACTCCGGCGAGGGTGTTCGCTCGACCGTAGACACGACGCGCTGCTCAGCCGAGGTTTGATCGAAATTCGCGATGGCGGGTGGAGCGTTGCCGCTGCGTGCCGCGTTCGCCCGTATTTCCGCGTCGAGTACGCCCTCGATTTCCTCTTGAGCATATTCCGGCAGAGGTTCGATCAACTCGCGGCGCCGCAGAATCTTCAGCAACTCCTCCGGCGATGCACCGTCCGAGAGTAGTCGCTTCAGGGTGAATTGAAGCTCGGGGAAAGCCAGGTCGCCATCTTCGAAAGCACGCAGCACATTCTCGAAGGTCGCAGCCAGCAAGTTGCTCTTGGCACCCTTCTCCGTACGGCTACCCGCTTTACTCAATTGGTTCTTCTCATGGATCAACATACTGGCCCCGCCCTTCAGAAGGCCATTCTCCATCGTCACCCGAAGCAAGACAATGTTTGTAGGATTTTCAACGCTCTATTGGGCAATATGTGAAGTTAAAGGCGAGGAAATGTAAAACTCGGTGCACGGAAGGGCCCGTACTAGTCAACGAAATACAACGAGGGTGCGCGTCGGCAAGCGAAGCTTTAGGCCGCCGGGGGCTATTGGCGGGACGTCATCGAGTCAGTGATACTACGATTCGTGCAATGTCCCAGCCCAGCGGCATGACGCTCCTCGCCTTCGTCCTTCATATCGGCGCAGGGGCGCTGGGGCTCCTCTCCGGAGTGATCGCCGTGTGCGCCCGCAAGGGCGGCCCGCTCCACCGCAAGGCCGGAACCGTTTTCGTCGCCTCAATGGTGGTGATGGCTGTGTTCGCGGTCTACCTCGCCGTGGTGATGCCCGACCAGCTGGTGAATGTATTCATCGGGATCTTCTCCCTGTACCTGGTTGCGACCGCATGGCTCACGGTCCGGCGCAAGGACGGCAACATCGGTATGCCCGAGAGAATCGCCCTGCTCTTCAGCCTCTGTCTCTGCCTTCCGTTCGCTATTTTATCCATTCAGCTGGCGAGCGGTTCGACGCCCATGTTCAAAAGCGCCGTGGCATTCAAGGGAGCGGTACTCATCGCTATATACAGTTTCACCTCAGTGTTGGTCATCGCGGCGATCGGCGATGCCCGGCTGGTACTGGCCGGCGGAATCGCGGGCGTATCGCGCATTTCGCGGCATCTCTGGCGCATGTGCCTGGGACTAACATTGGCCGCGGGTTCAGGCTTCACCAACGGATTCGCGCGGCTCCTGCCAGGTCCTTATCATGTACCCACGGCGTTCTTCCTGCCCCAGTTCATCCCGTTGGTGCTGCTGATCTTTTGGCTGATCCGCGTGCGGATTCCAGGATGGCTCAACCGGCCCGCAGGCGGTCTGCACAATACCGCCCGCGGGTCGTGAAACAGCGCCGGATCGCCTACTTGTAAGTGGCAGCCGTACGCGTCAGGACGTCGCGATGCTTCGTAAAATCCACCATCGAGCCAAAAGCCTGACCATTGAGCGGCGAGATCTTGGCGGCCGCGCGTATTGCGGCGTTGACCTTGTCGAGACCCTCAGCTGTCGGCGTGATGTAGTCGATGACGAAGAGTCCAGGCGCGTCCGAATGGATGGCTTGTTCGTCGAGTTCATACTCGACGATCGTGCCATCGGCCAGTAGCTTTTCCAGCAATGGTACAAGCATGTTCTTTGCGAGCACATCGACCGCATCGTCCGGGGCGTCCGCCTTCAGCGGGTAAATCGCTGCGTAGCTATACGCGCCCTGCCACGATCCGGCGCGCCAGTTGTAGAACCGGCTGACCCACATGTTGTCCCAGTGCTTCGTCGCGCTGTTGAGCACCGACGTCGAAGCGCCGCCCACCTTTTCCAAGTCATCGAGGACGGCGAGCGTGCCCGCCATGGACATCGACTGCCACCAATTGTCATGAGTGGCACCATCGGCATCGTGCAACACGGCTGAATCACTGCCATACGAGACAAGCACGCCGCTCGCCATGCCTTTGTCCATCACTTTCTGCTCGCCCGGATTTGCCTTCTCGAACTCCGTCCACCGTGCGCGAGGAACGACCCAGAATGCTTCATACGTGTACAGGCGGGGTTTATCCTTTACTTCCGCCGACTGCGCACACGCGGGCGCGGCCCATGCGCCGGCCATCACGATCGCGCACAATCCCGCCAGGAACCGCCAGTTTTTCTTGTTCATTGGGAACTCCTTTATAGTTGGTATTCGAACCGACCAAGTATAAAGCACCGCACTGATGAAGTCGCGAACGCGGGGCCGACCGAGGAACCGGGTTCACCGGTGACCGACATCGACTCCGAGCGTGGTCAGTCCGCTTTGCGGTTTCGGCAACAACTGAATTTCTACTTATCGCGAGCGATGGGGGCAGCGATCTCACTGACGGCGTCAACATCCTGCTTCGCCGGCACCGGCGGAATGAGGGCATAGAGTTCGGCATCCATCGGAGGGTTGTGGAAATCGCTGTAATTGTGGGCGATGTTACGCTCGCCGATACCCATGAGATACAGGCTCGTTACGATATCCGATACGAGCGCGTACGCCTGGTTGCTTTGCTCTGAGTTGAACGAGGAAGGATCGGCCTGAACCATGAAGCTTTTTGCGCGAATGACGGCGCGGCGCTCAGCATCGGACTCATCGCTGACCTGAGCCAAACGAGCATAGAGTTCGCTGTGAGTGCGGACCTCTACACGCGGCACGTACTCGAGCGCGGCGCTTTGCAGGGCGGTCTTCCACGCGGAGTCTTGAAACCGGATAGAAAGCATGTAAAAGCTGAATCGCCCGGGCCACTGGGTGGGCGCAGCGCCAGGGTGAGTGCGAAGATAGGTGAGGGTCTGTAGGCTCCCTGCCAGAATGGGAGCATAGCGGCGGAATTCGCGGCTAGCATTAGTAAAGATGACTTCGTTTAAACGGCGCTCCTCGGCGAGAGAGCGACGGATCTCCGCAACTTGATGCTGGTGGTGGAAGTACTCGACGGTCTGTTCGAGGCCCACTGCAATGAGCAGGCCGATGACGATAGTCGCGAGGTGGATGAAGAAGTCTTTCCAGGTATGGACGGCTCCGTGAGGAGGGTGGACGTCAATCATGGTTGGTGCATTTCCCTGACCGGCTGGTGTCGCGTCCAATCGGTCCGCAATTGTTTCGGGGGTGGTCGGTACGAGACCCGCAGCGCCCGAGTTGTCGGGCGATGAGCCTTGAGATGCCGCGCTAGCACCGCCGTCGTCTATCACTCGATTCTTCCTGCGACTCCGAGTCGATGATGGTCCCTAAAGCTGCCAAGCGCGCGGCGCTACTTCTTCAGCGTGACCCAGACCAGATCGATCGGATTCTTGCCGATGTTCCGTGATTGGTGTCCTTCGCTGATATCGATCGTGGGCATCCAGCCGACCTCACCATCCGGCGAGGGATTGGGATATGGACGCTCGGGTTCCTTGTACGTTTTCGCTGCCCACTGACCACCCTTGATGTGAACGAAGAGCATGTCCGGGCAGTGCGCATGCACACCCTCCCACTGGCCAGGCTTGACGGTGAAGCGCTGCACGATGACCTGATCGTTCTCGAGCAAATCCTCTCCCGGAATATTCGGGTAGTTGAGGTATTGGTACTTCGGCATGCCTCCGGGGGCTGCAGCGGCAGATTGAGCCACCGGCTTGAGCGTCACCAAGTCCATCTCGATCGGTGTCGCGCCAGTATTGGTGCTGCCCTCGTCGGCGGGATCCGACGCGTTCTGCCACACGACCCGACCGGCTCTCGAGAGTGTCGAGCGTCCCGTCGCCTGAGATCTCAGCACACCGCCCTTGATGAACACCAGCAGCTGATCCGCTGGGTGCATGTGACGGCCGGTCGATTGGCCCGGCCGGACAATGAATTTCTGGACGAATACGCGTGCGTTGTCGAGCAGTACCTCGCCCTGCAGACCCGCATAGGACGGATCGGTCTGCGGGGATTCGGCGGCGGTGCCGCAGACCGGCAGTGCAGCCCAACCGAGCAACAGCAGTGCGCACAACTCACTTCGGACAGATGGAGACTTCATAGACTCCCTAGTCTACGCAAGAATCGCTGGTAACGAGAGCCCGGTCGGGACTATCACATTATTCGGCCGCCTTGGGAGCACCGAGACTCTTACTAAAAACTCCAGACCGATCAAAGCAGCACGCGCGTCGCTGTCCAGCAGCAAGCATGTCGCACGCATTGTGAATCCGACGCCCGCGAGTCTCGGCCCGTTTGGCAGACGTAATCCAGTGGATCCAGTCTCTGCGGGCGGTGGGCGTGAGGTCCGACCATACCGCCTGCGCCTCCGGGGAGGCAGCGAGTGCCTTGCGCAGATTTACCGGAACCCGGGCTTCCGGTTCCTTTCCAACTGGTAGGATCTCTAGCGGAACGATCTCGCCCAACTCTGCGCCGGCAGCTGCACGCATCTTCTCGTTCACTTTAAGCCAATGGCTCCTTTGGCCGTCTGGCTCGAGCGTCGCCCGAAAGGGATGGCCATTAATGAGACCTTCCACCGTCGTCATTCCTCGAGTAGGAAGCTTCGCGCTCGCGTTCTTCGGCAGGATAAGGAAAGACCACGAGCTTCCCTTCGGAGCTTCGGCCGGTCGCAAGAGTTTCGCTTTGAAGCGAATATTTGAGGAGGGTTTGGTCATAGGTGAATCCGAGCTAACGACAGCTTACGTTTGCCGGGTGCGTATTTCCAGAACGAGTCCGTGCGCACGGCGCGGCGCAAATTGCAATGCGGAAGCTCCCGCAACAAACCGCCGGATGTCTGTTCGACAGTGGACAGTGGGCCGTCAGGAAGGGACGAACCACAATCGAGCTATACTTCCTCCCATGGCAAGCTTGGGACCGCGTCTGATCGCGTATGGCTTGATTGGGATCTTTTGCCTTCCGGGCCCGCTGGGCTTGCTCTTCGCTCTCAACTTGACCATGCATCGCGCGCCGTTCATTTACACCGCCCTGCGCACGGATGGCACAGTAATCTGGATGGAGCCGGTGCGCACCACCCGAACCGGGGCTGGCACGTACATCCCGGAGTTTCGATTTTTGGCGAACGATGGTCGCTTGCATATCGTCAATTCCGACGTCTCCGTGCCGCCTTCCATGTTCAAACGCGGCGAACAAGTCCGCATTCTTTACTTGCAGAACAATCCCGAGATTGCCCACCTCGATGCGTTCTGGACGCTTTGGCAAGAATCACTCATCGTCGGAATTTGGGGGGCCGTGTGGTCTAGCATTCCGGTGTTCATCATAGTGATCCGAAGGCGGCGGCGAGCGTCCAGCGAAGTTACACTGCCTCCCGAATCGTGATGTGGCCGCCTGGCGGAATCTTGGACTGCGGTGATTTTCTTCCCCTGTTGTCACCGCCGCCATCGACCGCAAGCAAACGGTGTTGAGCGACCGTTATGCAGAATCGCAAATTTCGCGATCGGAGTCTGGGCCAGCAAGATAGCTGTTCAATCGTTACGAAGCACCCTGGCAATCGCCGCGATGGTATTCCAGTTGCGAGTGGTCATTGAGACACCGTAGAGGCGGTCCAGTGCACCGAGGAGTCCGATGACCTTCATGTGGCGCCTGTACATTCCGATGATGAATCGGTTTTGTCTCGTCAGGATCTTCATCAGCCATGGGCCACTGGACGGGAATCGCATGGGCGTCGACGGCACCAAGCGAGGGCGCTGCGACAGCACGCTGACGAAGCGGACAACACCTGGTCGCACCGACTGCCCCTCGAAAGGATTCTTCGAAATTAGACTCACAATCTCGCGGCCCTGGCAGACAACGATCTCGGCGACAAACGGAAGTTTGCGCGCCACTTCGGCGCGTGCCTGGGCCTGGGTCATTGGCTGCCGAAGGACTAGCGTGCCCGCCGCGCCAATATTGACGGCACCCAGGTGCTTCAGGGCTTCGGCCAGCTTGGTCGGTCGGAAAGTTCTGTGGCCCCCGACGTTGACTCCTCTCAGAAACACAACGAGTGCCACTCGATTCCCCTCAGCGAGTCCGCTCGAGAAGTTGCATTCTACCGTGGCGGTGACCGTCCAGTTCCGGGCGGGAGGCCGTCATCAACCCGCCGGCTCGAGCCGCAGTACGCGTCCGTCTACGTCGTCCGTGCAGACATAAAGGTAGCCATCAGGCGCCGCCCGCACGTCGCGAATACGCCAGTGTAGATCGTTCAGCAATTGCTCTTGATCGACGACCTCTCCGCGCTCATCCAGATGGACGCGGCGCAAATGCTTGAACGCCAATGCCCCAACAAATAGATCACCCCGCCACGCTGGAAACTTGTCG
>Ga0182024_10015165_pt1 | contig 14800 bp, 10 predicted proteins | sample P32metaG_FD_120480 | JGI IMG/M metagenome (GOLD analysis project Ga0182024, IMG submission 120480) | Permafrost microbial communities from Stordalen Mire, Sweden - P3-2 metaG (Illumina Assembly) | ecosystem: Environmental > Terrestrial > Soil > Wetlands > Permafrost | place: Sweden: Stordalen... | reverse complement strand
CGTGGGAATTTTTGTCGGACCAGGAGGCGCCGCCGTATTGACGCGTGGTCCGTCCGTCATCGTGTACGAGCCGATCCCGGGAAACGAACTGCTGAGGTCGATGCGCTTGAGCTGCGCGAGAAGCTTGTCGTTGTCGGTGATGAATTCCTCGGAGATCTGCTCGGGAACTTCATCGAAGCGCCACAGGGAAACTTCATCGGAAGCGGTAAACGCACCTCCCAGAGTCTCCAGTGTCTTCTGGACCTTCTCGGCCGTGCTTCGCTTCAAGTCATCGTCAATCAGAATGGCCACCGACAAGTCAAACGGATCCGCGGTAAACAGCGCAATCGGCTGCTCGACTCCGTCTTCAAACACACGGAAGTCGTTTTGCTGGAGATCGGTAACCAGCTCGCCAGCGCTGTCCTTGACCGTCACGGGCACGACTACAAGGGAAACTGTGGTCCGGATTCGAGAGCGGGGGTCCTGCGTTTGCGGCGATGTTTCCTGACCGGCCCCCTGGCCAAGCGCTTCCCGCGATTGAAAAATCATGAAGACGGCCAACGACAGACAGATGGCCCCGCTGAAGGCCAGCAATTTTCGTGGACATTTCATGGGCGTCCCGTCACTATTTCCGCGTGGGCTGCCACCGGGCGCCACGCATCTTGAGTCTCAAATGGCATCTTAATGTCCCGGCGCGGCATCCAACACGCCATCGCAGCCGTGGGAGATTATACAATGCGGATTCGAGCCATCGTTTCCTATCTGTGCGTCGCATCTCTTGCGGGAGGGCTGGCCTTCGCCGCCCCCCCGGGCCAAATCCGCGTGCAAGTCAACCTGGTGAACCTTTTCGCCACGGTGCGCGACAAACACAAGGCGATTGTCACCGGCTTAACTAAAGATGATTTTCAGATCTATGAGGATGGCCAGCCACAGGAAATTACCAATTTTTCCGCGGAATCCACCCTACCCATAACCCTGGGCATACTGCTGGATACCAGCGGCAGCGAGTACTATATGCTAGGCGGAGAAAAAGAAGCCGGATCGCGTTTCCTAGCAAGGGTGTTGCGCAAGGGCGACCTCGCCATGGTCATGACCTTTGATACGGATGTGGACCTCCTCGCCGATTTCACCGATGATCGAGGCGTGCTGGATCGCGCCATCAACCGCGCGCAGATCAACGCCCCGAGCGGCGGAATGATCGCTCAGGGTCCTCTTCCCTCGAGCGGCACTGGCGGCACGAATTTTTACGATGCCGTTTATCTCGCCGCCCACGACAAGCTGTCCGATGAAGCGGGCCGGAAAGCCATTATCGTCCTGACCGACGCGGAAGATACGGGAAGCAAATTGAGGCTGACAGACGCCATCGAAGCCGCGCAGCGAACCGACACGGTGGTCCATATTCTTCTGGTTGCCGCCGACGGCGGCGACCAGAGCGTTGCCAAAAGGCTTACCGACGAGACCGGCGGGCGGATGATCATCGTGCGCAGCGAGAGGAACCTGGAGCAGGCATTCGACGAAATTTCGGAAGAACTGCGCTTCCAGTACACCCTCGGCTACACCCCAACCAACAAGAAGCATGACGGGAGCTACCGCAAGATCAAAGTGGAAATGAAGAACAAGGATTATTCCGTTCTGACGCGGCGCGGGTACTACGCACCAAATAACTGAGCAGGGAGTAGAACGGCCTTCAGCCTGTCTGCCTTTGAATTTTAACAAAATCAAAACCAGACAGGCTGAAGCCCGTCCTATTGGGTCTGCGCGGCAGGCTTGCCGGGCGCGGGAATCGGAACGGAATAGTATCCCTTGCGGGCGCGAACGATTACTTCCTTGCGATCGGTCTGAATCCGGATCGTGTGATATTTGCCGTCCGGAGCGCGTCCTGCGGGACTGTAGGCGAGCGCGTATTGATGGCGCAATTCGTCGCCGATGTCGAGAAACGACTGGCCCAGATCATCAACGCGGTACGGGAAGAACGCGCGGCCTCCGGTTTCCAGCGCCAGTTGTTCCATGACTTTATCGCCTTCGCCTTTTTCATACTTGCGGCTGATCCGCCTGGAGGGATCCTTTTCGTCTTCGGCCGTCACCCAATCCGTGCTCGTGCTGATTGAGTAGATGATGACGCCGGCGCGCTGCGCCATTTCAACCGACTCGCCGCGGGAGCGATTGCTGTTGTTGTCATCGCCGTCGGAGATTACCACCAGCACGCGCCGCACATCCGAGTTTGGCCCGGGAGGCAGCGGCGAATTCTTCAACAAATGATCGCTGGCCGCGTAAACCGCGTCATATAAGGATGTGCCGCCGCCGGCCCGCTGCTTCAGGATGGTGTCGCGAATATCGCCTGTATCACCCGTGAAATCCCTGATGATTTGCGCGCCGTCATCGAACGTCATGAGGAACGCCTGGTCTTTCCCGCGGCGCAAGGCGTTGAAGATGAAATCGATGGCGGCGTCCTGCTCGAATTTCAAACGCTCCCGAATGCTGTTCGATGTGTCCAGCACCATGCCGATACGGAGGGGAAGATCGGTCGGCTGGCTGAACGCGGTAATCTCCTGCTGTACTCCGTCGTCAAACACTTTGAAATCGTCCTTGTTCATATCCGTGATGAGCTTTTCGCGCTTGGTCACCACGCTGAAGAGCACTTCCACCAGGTTGACGTTGCGGACGATCGCGCCCTGGCGATCCACCTGCGGCGGAGCCTCCGGTGGAGACTGCTGCGAGGGCGCCGGGGCGGGAGGCTGCGCTTGCTGCGCGCCGACAGCCGCAACAGCCGCGAGAAAACCGAGAACAGCGATCCAAATCGCCCGTTTTTTCATGATTGTTGTACGTACGGCGCGAGCGCGGCCTCGATCTCCGCGGCGCGCCAACCCAAAGATGCTCCCACCTGGTCGAAGTATACCCGCAAATCCCTTGGCAGCGGAGCGCGAACTTCCACCCATGCGCCGCTCGAGGGATGCGAAAAACCGATCCGGGCCGCATGCAGAAAATTTCGTTCAAGAAGAGGCAGATTGCGCGTACAGGCGCGCAACCCGCGCGGCGCGCCGTAGAGCGTGTCTCCCACGACCGGATGTCCGATGGCCGCGAAATGCGCGCGAATCTGGTGCGTGCGCCCGGTGTGGAGCGCTGCCTCGATCAGGGTGCAGCGGTCCAGACGCGCGATCACGCGCCAGTCGGTCCTCGCGTGGCGGCCCCTTGCTTCGCGCGCGGTCATGCGCGTGCGGCGGCGCGGATCGCGGGAAATGGGAAGCGTGATCGAGCCGGAATCGCGCGGCATTTTCCCATGCACCAGCGCCAGATAAATCTTGCGGACGTTTCGCGAACGAAATTGTTCAGAGAGATGTTCGTGCGCCCGGTCATTCCGCGCCACGACCATCGCGCCTGAGGTTTCACGGTCCAGACGATGGACGATGCCCGGACGCAGCGCGCCGCCCACGTCGGAAAGTTTTCCCAGGCGGTGCAGGAGCGCGTTCACCAGCGTCCCGCGCGAGTGGCCCGCGCCCGCATGAACCACCATCCCGGCGGCCTTGTTTACAATCACGAAATCGTCGTCGACGTACAATAGATCGAGCGGCAAATCTTCCGGCAATGCTTCCAATGCAGGCCGCGGGAGAACATCGATCTCGATCGTTTCTCCTGCTGAGATGCGATGAGAAACTTTGGCGATGTGGCCGTCGACGCGAACGTGGCCTTCGCGGGCGAGCTCCTGGATCCGCGAGCGGCTGAGCTCTGGAACGCCCTCAGCGACAAATAAATCCAGACGCCGCCCCGCGTCCCCCGATGCCGCAGTGAGGGTCTGGGGTTTAGTAGCGCGGGCTTCAGCCTGTGGATTTTTTTTAAGTGTACCCATTGCCGTAAAGGTCGGACCCGCGTGACTTTTGTCTTAGCATAAACGGAAACCCACAGGCTGAAGCCTGTGCTACTAAACCCGTCCCCGTTTTTCGGCGGTTGGAATCTGGCGGTGCCGCGCGCCGAATAGCAATTCCAACAGCACCAATATCGCTCCAATCGTGATCGCGGAATCGGCAACGTTGAACGCGGGCCAAATGTACTTCCATAGCCGGACTTCCATGAAATCCGTCACCCCGCCGTGGATCAGACGGTCGAGCGCGTTGCCCGCCGCGCCGCCAAGAATCAGCGCAAGTCCGCATTGCGCCAGCGCCCCGCCGGCGCGGCCCTTGACGATCATCCATGCGAGCAAAATCATCACCGCCGCGGAGCTTGCGATCAATAGCGGTGCAAGCCAGGACGAATTCGAATCGGAAAACATGCCGAAGGCGATGCCGGGATTCTGGCTATGAACCAAAACCACGATGTCCGAAACGATGGAATAGCGGAAGAACGGACTTGTGTAGCGTTCGATGGCAAATTTCGTGGCGCGGTCCGCGGCCAGCACCGCGAGCGACACCCACAGCCAGCGCGCCCCTCTCACGCGGACGCGGCCCCTTTTCCCCCTGCCTGGCCCGACTCTTCAATTTCGGTGAGCGCCCTCACGCAGCGTTCGCACACGGTCGGATAATCGGTGTTTTCACCAACGTGCTTGGAATAGTGCCAACAGCGCTCGCATTTCTTGCCTTCGGCGTGGTCTACACCTGGTATGTCGATAACCACTTCCCCGGGCTCAGATATCACAACTTGGGAGACAATGAATAGGTCCGGCAAGAATTCCAAATACTCACGCAATAAAACCGCGTCTGGGCTACCGCCGTCGAAGGTTAGTCTCGCCTCAAGCGAACTTGAGATGGCTTTCGCTTTTCGAGCTTCTTCAAGCCAAATCATAACGGATCGGCGAATGTGTAGAAGCTTCTCCCATTTAGCCGCCTTTGCAGGATCAAGGAACGAACCCAGATCCTCAGCCTTCGGGAACAAGGCAAGGTGCGCGCTCTCGGGATCTCCCGCCACGCGCGGAAAATGTTTCCAGATTTCCTCGGTGGTAAAAACCATGATCGGCGTCGCGAGGCTCAGCAATGCCCTCGCGATCCTATAGACAGCGGTTTGCGCCGACCGGCGCGCGCGGTTTCGGGCCGCGAACGTGTAAAGGCGGTCTTTCAACACATCGAAATAAAACGCGCTGAGGTCCACCACGGCAAAATCATGCAACGCGTGGAAGACGCGGTGGAATTCAAATCCCTCGTACCATTTGCGGCATTGAGCGACGAGTTCCGCCGTGCGCGAGAGCATCCAGCGATCGAGCTCTTCCATTTCGGCGTCGGGCACGGAATCGCGCGCGGGATCGAAATCGGCGAGATTTCCGAGGGCGAAGCGGAACGTGTTGCGAAGCTTGCGATAGGCCTCGGCAAGCTGCGTCATCACGTTGTCGGACATGCGCACATCCGCCGTGTAGTCCTGCGACGCAACCCAGAGGCGCAGCAAATCCGCGCCCCACTTCTCGCACACTTCGGTGGGCAGCACGGTATTGCCGAGCGACTTCGACATCGGCTGGCCTTTGGCGTCGAGCGTCCAGCCGTGCGTCAGCACGTGCCGGTAGGGCGCGCCGTTGCGCACGGCAACGCCAACCAGCAGCGAGCTGTGGAACCAGCCGCGATATTGGTCAGGTCCTTCGAGATACATGTCCGCCGGCCAGGGAAGCTTTTGGCCATCGGCATCGAGGCGATCAAGCACCGCCAGATGAGAGGATCCTGAATCGAACCACACATCGAGAATGTCAGTTTCCCTGCGCCAACTGGACGCGCCGCAGGAACATCGAGTGCCTGCGGGCAGAAGTTCTTCCACTGGATGCGTGAACCACGCATCGGCGCCTTCGACCGTGAACCACTTCTGCACGAGCGCGTGCAGCGCCGCGTAATCGTCAAACTGTTTGCCGCACTTGTCGCAATACAGGATTACCAGCGGCACGCCCCAGAAACGCTGCCGGGAGACGCACCAGTCCGGCCGCTCCGCGATCATCGAATAAATCCGCTCGGCGCCCCACTCCGGCGTCCATTTCACTTTGGAAATTTCCGCAAGTGCTCGCGCGCGGATCGGCCCCGCACCGCTCCCCGCGCCATCCAGATCGATGAACCATTGTTCGGTGGCGCGGAAAATAACGGGGTTGTGGCAGCGCCAGCAATGCGGATAGCTGTGCGAAAGTTTCTGTTCGCCAAGAAGCGCGCCGCGATCGCGCAGCAAATTCACAATAATGGGGTTCGCCTCGAACACAGTTTTGCCCTTGTATTCCGGCAGGCCCTCCAGATAGCGGCCGTGTCCGTCAATCGGCGCGAACGCTTCAATGCCGTATTTCTGGCCGGTCTGAAAATCCTCAACGCCATGGCCCGGCGCAGTGTGCACGATGCCCGTGCCTTGATCGAGCGTGACGTAGTCGGCCAAAACTGCCGGGACGATCAAATCCAGAAACGGGTGCCGGAATTTCAGCTCCGCCAGATCTTTCCCCTTCCACGGCCCTCGTACACTGCCCGCTTCAAGCTTCAACGCATCGAGAGCCGGGCCGACCAAATCCGCCGCGAGCAGCAAAGCGCCCGCGGAAGTTTCGGCCACGACGTAATCGTAGTCGGGATGAAACGCGAGCGCGCGATTGTGCGGCAGCGTCCAGGGAGTGGTCGTCCAGATCACGGCGCTGACGCTGGGGCCGAGTTTTTCCGCCGCAGCGCCGGGCTCAACCGCAAATTTCACCCAGATCGACGGGCTCGTATGATCCTCGTATTCAACTTCGGCCTCAGCCAGCGCCGTCGAGTCCACGATGCACCAGTAGACGGGCTTTAGCCCGCGATACACGTAACCCTTTTCGAGAAACGTCACGAACGCGTCCGCGATCGTCGCTTCGTACTGCGGACTCATCGTCAGGTACGGGTCTTCCCACTGCCCCAGCACGCCGAGACGCTTGAAATCCCTCCGGTGCTGATCCACGTAGCGCGAAGCGAATTCACGGCACATGCGCCGGAACTCGCCGGGCGGGACGCTTCCCTTTTTTCCGCCCAGTTCTTTTTCCACCTGCGTTTCGATCGGCAGGCCGTGGCAATCCCATCCGGGAACGTAGGGCGCGCGAAACCCCGCCATGGTTTTCGACTTCACGACCATGTCCTTCAAAATTTTATTCAGCCCGGTTCCGAGATGGATCGTACCCGTCGGGTAAGGCGGCCCGTCATGCAGGACGTAAGACGGCGCTCCCGCGCGAGCCTGCTGGATGCGGTGGTAGAGTTTCTTCTCTTCCCACTCCGCAAGCTGCTTCGGCTCGTTCTGCGGCAAGCTGGCCTTCATTGGAAAGGCCGTGCGCGGCAGGTTCAATGTGCTTTTCAAATCAACATTTTTGGACATAAGTTAGTTTCGGGTGCGGCCTGTACTTTTAAATCTCCTGTGAGAACTGATTTCGGAAGCTTTGTAGCGGCCGCCTTCAGGCGGGCACATTTGATTCAAGCACATGCTCGCCTGAAGGCGAGCGCTACACGGCCACGGTTCCTTACTGCCATGCAAGCACTTTGGGCCGCCTTATGTGAGGCGCGCGGCCACTGAAATAACCTTAAGGCTCGGTAGGGACAGTCTTTGCCTGTACCGCCGCGCCTGTACGGCGAGTCTGGAAACGATCTTCCACGTGGTAACGTCCCAATGTTACAATGGATTTGGCAGTGTGTCAGCCCGCCTGCCCGCTGGGCATCCATTCGCGACGTTGGAGAATCGTACAGCGAGAGAGAATTTTTAGTAGCGCGAGGAAAAAATAGCGTTGAGTACAATTGCGCCAAAGTGGAGTGCTCCAGGCACCCCCCCTCCGAAGGTGGTTCTGCCCGAGGGGAAAACTGCGCCGCGGCTGGGCGGATCGCAGAAACCGCTATCCCGCGGTTTTATGTCCAACCTGAGGGACTTCCTCATGGAACGTCCGGTGAAGGTCGCCAAGAATGTGCGGGGCGATGTCTTCACCGTCGACGAATACGGCGACGGAGTCACGGAAAATCTCAAAGAGTGGTTCAAGCCAACTCCCAAAGCCGTTTCCTCCCGCATGACGGTGGCCTGGCAATCGCCTTATAAGGTCATGTGGCAGAATATCCGGGACCTCATTTCACCGCCCAAGCTGCCGCCGCTCAAAGTGACGAGCCAGCCGGTCAAGGTCAAGGACATCTGGTCCAAGGACAAAGCCTTCGGACCTTCGCAAGCCATTGCGCTGGCGGTACATATCGGCATCACGGTTCTGATCTTCTCGCCCCTGCTATATTCAGTAGTCACAAAGGCCACAGGCAATCCAAAAGCTAATACTCTCGTTACGCCGATTGATATTTCCGACTACTCGGCAAAGCTGCCCCCAGGCAAAGACAAGGCAGGTGGCGGCGGTGGAGGCGGCGAACGGAATCCACTTCCCGCAACGAAGGGCAAAGCTCCGAAATTCAGCTTCAATCAGATTGCTCCGCCCATGGTGCACACCAAGCCTGACTCGAGTTTTCAAGCGACTTTGCTTGGCCCTCCAGATCTGAAAATCCCCAGCCCGGACATGGATAACTACGGCGATCCGCTGGCCAAAATGCTGAACGGCTCCGGCGGTCCAGGCGGCGGCAGCGGCATCGGAAGCGGCACGGGCACCGGCATTGGCAGCGGCGAAGGCGGCGGCCTGGGTCCGGGTTCCGGAGGCGGTACGGGCGGCGGAGCGTATCATCCGGGGACAGGCGGCGTGGGCTATCCCTCATGCGTCTATTGCCCGGACCCGAAATATTCCGAAGAGGCTCGCAAGGCAAAATACCAGGGCACGGTGGTTCTTCAGGCTGTGATTACCCCGGATGGCCGCGCCACGGAAATTCAGGTGGTGAAGGGCCCTGGGCTAGGGCTCGAAGAAAAAGCTGTGGAAGCTGTGAAGCAATGGCGCTTCAAGCCCGCCAATGGCCCCGGCGGAAAGCCCGTTCCCGTGATCGTCCCCATCGAAGTTACTTTCCGTTTGCTCTAGAATTTCCCTGGACGCACTTTTCTCGTTTTGTGATGCCACGCCGATTGCCGTTTCCTCGCGGATTGATTACGATTTGAACGCGAGGTGCCTGCCGTGAAACCAAAAATATCCCGCACAGCAAGCCTGTTTCTCGCGAGTTCGCAATTTTCGCTCGCGAAACAGAATCTGCCCCACATTGTGGAATGCCTTCAAGAGCTTTCCGAAGAAGAGATCTGGTGGCGGCCCAATGCGGCATCCAACAGTGCGGGCAATCTCGTACTGCATCTGTGCGGAAACGTCCGCCAGTGGATCATCTCGGGCCTCGGCGGAGTCGAGGACAAGCGGGAGCGCGACCGCGAGTTTGCGGAACAAGGACCGATTCCCAGGCAAGCGCTGGTCACCCAATTGCGGCGGACTGTCCGGGATGCGTGCCGTGTGATGGCCAAGCTCTCCGATGATTCGCTGTCGCGGAAATATGGAATTCAGGGCTATCATGTTACGGGACTGGACGCGGCCTTCCACGTGGCCGAGCATTTCGGTTATCACACGGGCCAAATCATCTACATTACGAAACTCAAGCGCGCCCAGGATTTAAGATTCACGCGCCTGCCCGTGATAAAGCCCGCGAGAAAGAAGGACGTTGGCAGGTGAGGCGTGGCGCCGGCGTTACGTAACACCGGAGCCGTGAGAAATCAGGGTTGGGCGGATAATCTTCGAACGCACGCCTCGTACATGTGGGAAACACACCCTCGCGGAATCATTCCCAATGGCTTCTCGGCGATGTACACTTCGCCATGAGATCAATGAAGGCAAAATCGTGCATTCGCGCAATGGCTTTGCTCATCGGATTCCTGATGATCGCGCTTCCCGCGCGTCTCGCGGCGCAGTCCACGGGGCGCGTCGAATTCGTGGCGCTCGTGGCGCCCACCGGGGGGCAGCCCGAACCCGTCCGCCAATTGACGTTTTATCTCCTGCGCAAAAGCGTCGAAGATATTCGCAAGGAGGCCCTGCAAGCAGCTCCCGCCCCCGATCTCGACAAATTCATTGACGGACTCGATGTTTCGCCCGAGTTGAAAACGTGGATGCAGAAACATCATTCCGTCCGTCTGTCAGGCGAGGATTTTACCAAGAGCCTGACTCCCGGCGATATCGTGGACACTCCCGAGTTTTTCAAAGCCTATATGACGCACAACGAGGCCTATCGAGGAGCGAATTTCCCCGAGCCGAAATTCAAGCAGAAGGACATCAAGTCCAATCCGGAAAAATACAAGGCGCAGAAGGAAGAATATAAAGCGGCCGTTCGCAAATTTATCGGCGCCGCCCCGTCTACAGTCCAGGGAATGGACCTCGAACTCGTCGATCTGAACCCTTACCCGAAGTGGGCGTCATTCGAAGGCAAGGAGAGCCAGCTTTTGGACGCCCGGGCATTTCGGCTGGCCGAGGAACGCTACCTTGCCGCGCGTACGAGTACAGATCTTGACGGGCATGGATCCTTCGCGAGCGTCGCTCCCGGAAAATACTGGATCGGCATGTTCGGCGCCGAGGCGATTTCCGGCGACGTCCACCTGCATTGGGATTTCCCTGTGACGGTCCGGCAGGGTGAAACGGCAAGCGTCGAACTTTCCAACCTCAATGCAGCGAGACCCAATACAACAGCGCAAAATTCCGATAACTGAGGATTCCTTCCGCAGTGATTTTCCTAAACAAGAGTGCGGCCTAGATGGGCACCTGGCCGATCTGGATCGCCTTTAACGCCGGCGTCGCGCTCTTGCTGGTCCTCGATCTGGGATTGTTCCACCGGCGAGCGCACGTCATCTCGTTGCGTGAAGCGGCGATCGAGAGCGCGGCCTGGATCGCGCTTTCTCTTGGATTCGGCGCGTGGATTTTCATTTCGCATGGCCCCGGGCCCGGCCTCGAGTTTTTCACGGGCTACGTCGTCGAAAAATCCCTCAGCCTGGACAATGTTTTCGTTTTTTTGCTGGTCTTCCAGTATTTTCGCGTCGATCCCAGGTACCAGCATCGTCTGTTGTTCTGGGGCGTGGTGGGAGCGCTCGTCCTGCGCGGCGCGATGGTCGGAGCGGGGGCGGCGCTGATCGCCAGGTTTGATTGGGTCCTTTATCTCCTGGGAGCTTTTCTGCTGTATTCGGGATTCAAGCTGTTCGGCGCCGACCATGCCGTGCATCCCGAGAAAAATCCGGTGGTGCGCTGGGCCCAAAAGATTCTGCCCATGTCACAGGCGGAAACCACTCAGGAATTGTTCGTACGGCAAGGCGGGCGGTGGCTTTTCACGCCATTTTTTCTGGTCGTAATCGTGCTCGAAACCACCGATCTGGTCCTGGCGGTGGACTCGATCGCCGCCGTGTTTGGAGTGACGCGCGATCCGTTCATCGTCTACAGTTCCAACGTCTGCGCGATTCTTGGCCTGCGAGCCCTCTATTTCTTACTGGCCGGAATCCTGCAATACTTCCAGTTCCTGGATGAAGGCCTTGCGATTACCGTCATGTTTATCGGCGCGAAAATGCTCGCCAATCCCTGGGTGCATATTTCGACCGGACTCTCGCTTGGAATTGTCGGCGGGATCATCGCCCTCGCTATTCTCATCTCGGTTCTTCGAGCCAAGCCGCAGACCAATATGGTGAAACTTCCTCAGAAAAAAAGCCGGATCATTCCGCCGTCTGATCCCGCGTCAACAGTTATTCAGGGACTCGCGAACAAGGATCCAGAGAAACGGCTTCAGGCGGCCAACTGGCTATATATTGACGGAGCAGAACGATTTTTAGGATGGTTTGCCAAGCTGCCTAAGGATGAAGAATTTCAGAACCTGGTCGTCAAGGATCCGCTTGGCAAGCCGTCCCAAATGCCGAAGATGACAGTGGGTATCGCCGTCCGGCCGGAAACTTTTGATGACATTCGTACTTCGAGCGGCTCGCCCACTATTGCCGATGCGCCACTCGACCAGGATGTGATCGAGTTCGAAATGGAATTCGGGGCGGGTTTCCCTCAACATCCTCGACTGGACATTCTTACAACAAGCGCCCCTGGCGGAAATGGCGCAATCGCGCGCTTCCTCGGAAAATTTGGCGAAGGAATCCAGCAGGTGGAAATTGATGTGACGGACGTGGATCGCGCAACGGAAATCCTGCGCACGCGATTTAAAGTTGAGCCCATCTATCCCGCGACGCGCCCCGGAGCGAATGGCACCCGCGTAAATTTTTTCCTGGTGAGTGCCCGGGACAACCAAAAAGTGCTCGTCGAACTCGTCGAGCAGCCGAAGGGCGCTCGTAAGTAGGACGGGCTTCAGCCTGTCTTGCTTTTCCGCGCGTGTCGCAATCAAAACCAGACAGGCTGAAGTCCGTCCTACTCAAGTCTTCCCATATACCGGAATCGCCGCGCCGTGGATCACGCGCGCTTCTTCCGAACACAAATACAAAATGACCTGCGCGATTTCCTGCGGTTTCGGCCATTTGGAAAAATCGGCCCCGGACATCGCCTTGCGATTTGCCGCCGTGTCAATGATGCTGGGCAGGATGGAATTTACGTTGATATTGTACGGCTTCACGTCCGCGGCGAGTGAATCAAACAGAGCCAGTGCGCCCGCTTTCGAGGCTGCATACAGCGCTCCTCCGGCGGCATGGTCGAAGGCCGCCTTGGACGCGATGTTCACGATCCATCCCCGGTTTTGCTTGATCATTTGCGGCACAACCGCGCGAGCGAGGACGAATCCCGCTTTCAAATTGAGGGTGAGCATCTTGTCGTACGTGTGCAGGTCCGACTCCCAGACATTCGTCCCCCCGGCGTATCCACCCACTGTGTTCACGAGAATGTCCAGGCGGCCGTGCCGGGCCGCGATTTCCGCAACAAATTTTTCAACCGCTTGCTCGTCGGTGACATCCAGCTTCACCCCCGTGGGAGGCGTCGCTCCTGTCCCCTCGGCTGCGGAAACGAGGGCGGCGAACTCTTCCGCAACAACGTACGTCACCACCACCGTGGCCCCCGCTTCGAGAAATGCCATGGTGACTTCGCGGCCCAGTCCCCCCGTGCCGCCGGTTACAAGAACAATTTTGTCGTGGAAGTTCATATTGTCCCCAATCGAATTTTCCGCAATTGCGCGGACCGTGTAGCGCCCACCTTCAGGTGGGCATTTGCTCGCCGCCACCGTGCTCGCCAGAAGGCGAACGCTCCAGGAAATCTACTCCCCCGTTTGCTCGAGAAGCTTGGAGACGAGGCCCGTCCATCCCGTTTGATGGCTCGCGCCCAATCCTTCTCCTGTATCTCCGTTAAAATATTCGTAGAACAAAATCAAATCGCGCCACAAAGGATCATTCTGAAATTTCTCGTTCGTGCCATACACCGGACGGCGCCCATTTTCGCCTCGTAGAAATATGTGGGTCAGGGACCGGGAGATCTCCGCGCTCACGTCCCAAAGCGACATCTGCTGGCCCGAGCCGGCCGGAAACTCCACGCGAAAGTCATCGCCATAATAATGATGAAATTTCTGAAGCGATTCGATCATCAGAAAATTCGTGGGAAACCAGACGGGCCCGCGCCAGTTCGAGTTCCCTCCAAACAGCCCGCTCCGGGACTCCCCTGGTTCGTAGTCCACGCGATATTCATTGCCGTTGACCGAGAGAATATACGGGTGCGCCGCATGATATTTCGACAGCGCGCGGATGCCGTGCGGTGAGAAAAATTCCTCCTTGTCGACCATGTATCCCACGATCCGGACGAGCTGCTTGCGATCCACGAGCGAAAGAAGCCGGCGCACGCCATTCGGAGATGTCTGGCTGCTGTCCACGTGCGAGGCGAAGCCCGGCATATTGTCCAGAAACCACTGCATGCGCCGTTGAAAGCCCGGCAGGCGCGCGATCAGCTCCGGCTCGAGCGTCTCCACCGCAAAGAGCGGGATGAGCCCGACCATCGAGCGCACTTTCAAGTATTGCTGATCGCCGTTCGGAAGGTGGATCGCGTCATAGAAGAAACCGTCTTCCGCATCCCAAAGCGCGATGCCTTCGGACACGTGGGAGTTGATGGCGTCCGCGATGTGAACGAAATGCTCAAAAAATTTGCTGGCTACGTCCTCGTAGGCCGGGTCTTCGCGCGCAAGCTCCAGAGAGATAGCCAGCATGTTCAGGCAATACATCCCCATCCAGCTGGTGCCGTCCGATTGCTCGAGGTGTCCTCCTGTGGGTAGCGGCTGCGAGCGGTCAAACACGCCGATGTTGTCGAGACCCAGGAAACCGCCTTGAAACACGTTCATTCCGTCCGGATCCTTGCGATTTACCCACCAGGTGAAATTCAGCAGGAGTTTGTGGAACACGCGCTCGAGGAAACCGCGGTCGGCGCGCCCGCGAATGCGCTTTTCGATCTTGTACACGCGCCAGGCCGCCCAGGCGTGTACCGGAGGATTCACGTCGCCAAAGGCCCACTCGTATGCGGGCAACTGCCCGTTCGGATGCATGTACCATTCCCGTAGAAGGAGAATGAGCTGTTCTTTGGCAAAGTCCGGATCGACGAGCGAAAGCGCGACCGTGTGAAACGCCAGGTCCCACGCCGCAAACCAGGGGTACTCCCATTTGTCCGGCATCGACAGGACGTCCGCATTGTATAGGTGCGTCCAGTCGTGATTGCGTCCCTTCTTGCGTTGCGGCGGCGGGGGCGGTTGGCCGGGATCCCCGTCCAGCCAGGTCCGCACGTCGTAGTGATAGCACTGCTTGGACCACAGCATTCCCGCGATCGCCTGTCGCATGACACTGTGCGCGTCCCCCGAACGCTCCTGCGGAAAGCGGCGCGCGTAAAACTGGTCCGCTTCAGCGCGGCGCAATTCGAACATTTTTTCGAACGCGTCGTCGAATGGGTTCGCAGCACCGTCTTTGGGCTCCGTGTTTGTTAATCTGAGGCGAAGCGTCACCGATCCGCCCGGCGGAATTTTTGATTGGTAGCGTGCCGCGCATTTCGTCCCCTTTTGCG
>Ga0182024_10015164_pt1 | contig 14801 bp, 9 predicted proteins | sample P32metaG_FD_120480 | JGI IMG/M metagenome (GOLD analysis project Ga0182024, IMG submission 120480) | Permafrost microbial communities from Stordalen Mire, Sweden - P3-2 metaG (Illumina Assembly) | ecosystem: Environmental > Terrestrial > Soil > Wetlands > Permafrost | place: Sweden: Stordalen... | reverse complement strand
GTGTACTGACCGGGCAGGTCCCGGTCAGCCGGACACTGCGGCGAGCCGCTCCTCGCGTAGCTGCCTGGCCCATTCCTCGTCAGCGCCCTCCAGCGGCCGGAGCGGCCCGGTAGCCCAGCTGAGCAGCAGGTCGGCCAGGCCGGGGTTGCGGGCAAGCGCGGGGCCGTGCAGGTAGGTGCCCAGCACCTGGTGATCGTAGGCGCCCTCGGTGCCGTCCCCGTTGCCGACGCCAACGGTCACGGCCGCCAGCGGGCGGGTGCCCCGGCCGAGCGTGGTGACGCCCTGATGATTCTCGAACCCGGTCAGCCGGGGTACGCCAAGCGCGGGATCGACGTCGGCGATGATCTCGCCGACTCCGCGGCGCTCGCCCCGGGCGCTGCTGATGTCGAGAATGTCAAGGCCAGCTAGCTGTTCGCCCTCTGCCCCGCCGAACTCCGCGCCGAGGAGCTGGTAGCCAGCGCATACCGCGAACACGACCGCGCCGCGGCTGGCGACACTCGACAGGCCGCCATCGTCGCGGAGCCGCCGCGCGGCGAGGATCTGCGGCAGGTCCTCGCCGCCGCCGAGCAGGTAGATGTCACCCTGACGGGGCACCGGCTCATCCGAGTTGACTTCGACGGACTCGGTCTCGATGCCCCTGAGCCTGGCCCGCCGCTTGAGTACCAGCAGATTGCCCCGGTCGCCGTAGGTGCTGAGCAGATCGGGGTAGACCCAGATAAGCCGCAGGCTCCCCGGCCCTCGCCTGGGCCTGGGCCTGCCCGGCTGCCCGGACTCCGGTTGCTCCGCCACTAGCCAGCCTCCTCGGTCTGCGCGGCGTGACCTGCCTGCCATCACCTGCCCAGGCCAGCGCTTCCGGGCGCCGGCCTCCGCGGCCTCAGCCTTCCCGGCCGACCACGGCCCTGATCTGCTGGAACGCCGTGTAGTTGGCGATCACGTCCAGGTCGCCCGGCGGCACTCGGTCCACCACGTCGTCGATGCCGTCGGCAAGCTCGAACGCCACCTGATCGGCTTCCAGCCTGACCGCCAGGTCGAGCCGGCGCTCGCCGGTCACGAACACCGGACGGCCGCGCAGGCCACGATAGTCGACGTCCCACAGCCACGAGGTGTCCTTGCCGTCGGGCCCTTGCGCGTTGACGGACAGCATGACCGGCGAGGTGCCGTGCGTGAGCACATCGAATGCCTCCAGCCAGCCTGCCGGGTTCTTGGCGAGGAGCAGCCGGATCCGCCGCCCGCGCCGGGTGATCTGCGTGTAGCGGCCCGCCACCGAGCTCACCTCGCGGATCCTGGGCAGCGCCTGGGCCACGTCCGCGCCGAAGAAGTCGGCCACGGCCAGCGCCATCACGGCGTTGGAGCGGTTGGCCCGGCCAGGCAGGGACAGCGACAGCTCGCTGACCCGGCCGCCGGAGTCGATCACGTTGCCGCCGTCGAGCACCCACCTGGCCGCCGGCCGCCGGAAGGTGCACTCACCGCACCGCCAGCCGAGTTCATCCCGGCGCAGGTGCGAGCCGCATTCCGGGCAGCACCATGAGTCCTCGTGCCAGCGCTGGCCAGCCGCCACCCAGGTCACCCGCGGCGCCGCGCCGGCCGCCCAGGCGATCAGCGGGTCGTCAGCGTTGGCGATCACCCGGCAGTTCGGCGCGGCCGCGAGCGCCTGCCGCCACCGCCTGGCGACCATCCAGATCTCCGCGGCCCTGTCCATCTGGTCGCGGCTCAGGTTCAGCAGCGCGACCACCCGTGCGCTGGTCGCGGTCAGCATCGCCGGCATGTACTTCTCGTCGACCTCCAGCACCGCGAAGGGCGCCCCCCGCGCCTGGCCGAGCGCGCAGGCCAGGCCCGCTTCCATGTTCGCGCCGAAGGCGTTCGAGGCCACTTCCTGACCCAGCGAGCTCAGCGCCGCGGTGATCAGCCGGGTCGTCGTCGTCTTACCGTTGGTGCCCGTGACCAGCACGATCCGGCGGTCAGCGGCCAGCAGCTTGAGCAGGTCAGGCTCTACCCGCAGGCTCAGCACCCCGCCGATCACCGAGCCGTCGCCGCGGCCGGTCATGCGCGAGACCCGTCCCGCCGCGCCACCGATCGTGGTCGCGAGTCGCGCGCGCAGCGGAAGCTTCCCCATGGGCGCCGATGCTATCCGGCGCCGGGATCGAACTGATAGAGCTTCAGCGCTGCGGCCCCTCATCTGTGCCCCCATTGCCGGCAGCGGATCATCCGTGCGGCCGGCAGCCGAACCAGCGTTCGTGCATCGCCACGGCGGAAGAGACGCACCGAACGGCCACACGCGTGCCGGTTCCTCGATAGGCGTGTCGTTCCTCGATAAGACGGAGGATTCGCACGCGCGGGACGTGCGGATCCTCCGTGTTGTCTGGAGGCGGACCTGCGCTAAGGACCCACGATGAAACGGCGTGGCCAGGAAAGCACCGTTTCCAGCCAGCCGGAGATGCCCATCTCGCCAGCGGCCTGGCGCAGCTGGCCGCGGTGGCTCGCGCCGATCACGACGTTCTCCAGGTCCTCAGTGAAGCCGCGCTGATCATCCTCGCCGAGCAGGACGTTCCAGGCGGGCAGCCGATTGCGCGGCAGCTCCATGGACAGGGGATGCCTGCGCAGGCCGCGGATCCGCTGCCCGATCCGGACATCCGGCCGGTCCGCCACCCCGGCCAGCGCGAAATCGAGCCGCGGCGCGGGCGCGAACACGTCCGGCGGATCGCTGTGCAGCGGGTACACCCGGTCGATCTCGTGCAGCCAGCGCAGCTGCGGGATGACCCAGTCGGGGCCGGGCTGCGTCCCGGCCCCCTTCCCGCCCTCGAGCATCCGGCGGGCCGTTTCGGCCGTGGCGGCCGCTAGCCGCTGCGGATCGTAGCAAGAACGCACGGTCAGGGCGCGGCCCGCCATGGCCCGGTCGATGACCGTCGCGAGCAGGCATTCACGCAGCCGCGGGGCCAGCTCCGCCCAGCGCTGCCGCAGCACGGCCGGGACCAGCGGCAGCCGCCGGTTGGTGAGGTAGGCGAGCACGAGCGCCTCGGTCCAGATCCGCAGCCAGGCATCTTCCGGCGACCCGGCCAGCAGGTCAGCCGCGCGGAGCTCGAGCAGCGTACAGGCGCGATCGGTGACGCACACCGGGCCGCAGGCCGCGCAGCGCCTGCCGCTGACCGGGGGCGCCGCGACGGCATGACCGCCGGCCTGCTCCCTGTCCTCGCCGCAGGGCACCCGGATCCGCAGCGGCCGGTCCATGCCGTCGGCGAAGACCGCGGCCATCCCGGGCTCCAGCGACACCACCTGGCGGGACTGGTCGCCGTCCAGGTTCATGGCCGCGCCGACCATCTGCCGGTCGTCCTGGGCGGGCAGCCGGTGCAGGATCTTCAGCGCGGTGTTCTTCACCACGTCGGGGACGAGCTTGGACGGGATCTGCTCGGCCACCACGATCCCGACGCCGTAGGCCCGGATCTCCGCGAGCATGCTGGCGAACAGCTCGACCGCGTGCCCGCTGGCACCCTCCCTGCTGGCGCGTAGCAGCCGGTGTGCCTCCTCGATCACGATGACGTGCCGCAGCGAGTGGCGGGGGGCCGCGGCAGCGCCAGCGCCGCCTCGGGCACGCAGCCGCAGGTGCTCCACGATCCTGATGATCAGCGTGCCGATCAGGAACGCCTTGTCCTCGTCGTTGGCCACGTCCTCGATCGCGAGCACGACGTTGCGGCGGAGCAGCTCGCCGATGTCAGCCGGATGCCCGCCCTCGAAGAACCGGCCCGCCGAGCCGATCCGCAGGGATCGCAGCCGAACATCGACGAAGCCGCGGACGTCGGCCTGCAGCTCCCGGCCGTAGCCCACATCGTCGATCACCTCAAGGGCGGCCCGCTGCAGCTGCGCCAGCGTCGGGATGACCGGCCCGGCCGGCGCCCCGGGCACGCCGGTCCCGGTCACGACGTCCCAGCCGCATGCCGCGTAGACGCGCTGCAGCGCCTGCGACATGATCTGCGGGAACGGCTCGTCTGCGGCGAACGCGGCCAGGAACAGCGCCCGGACCATGTCGATGTGAGCCTGTACCGGGTATCCGGGCTCCGGGGCCAGCGGGTTCACCGATACCGGCACCGTCGCGGGGTCGGCCGGATTGATCACCGTGACCTGGCCGGCCTGCCCGAGGCGCCCGGCCATCGCGGCGTACTCGGACTTGACCGGCTCGATCGCCAGCCAGGGAACGCCGGCCCGGGTCAGCTGCTCCAGCATGTGCCGGACCGTCTGCGACTTGCCGGCCCCGGTCGCGCCGGCCACCAGGGCATGGCGGTTCAGCGTGGCGAGCGGCACCCGGAACGTCCCGACCGGCCGGTCCTGGCCGTCCAGGATCTCGCCGAGGTCGATCGACGGGCCGTCGCGGGTCTCGCTGGTGACATCGAAGTAGCCAGGGTCGAGTACCCGGACGCCGGGTACCTCGCCGCGGGGCAGCCCGGTGAGCGCTGCCAGCGCCCCCGCGGTCGCGGCGAACGGGACCTCGGAGCCATCCCGCTCGTCCGCCAGCTTGATCACGAGCGCGTCGGCCAGTTCGTGCACCCCTTCGGCGCTGCGCAGCCGGTACGGGTGGCCGGCCAGGCCAACGGAGCCGACCAGCACCGGGGCGAGCAGGCTGAGTTCTTCCTCGCTGGCGGCCCCGGCGAGCACCCGCACATTCCAGAGCCCCGCCTCGCGGAAGGTATCAAGCTCAGCGAGACGGCGTTCGGAGCGCTCGACGTCGAGCCGTGCTCGTTCCTCGTCGTAACGGCGGAGCACGTTCAGCTGCGTGCGCAGCTCGGCAATCTCCGCGTCGATGAGATCGGTCGGCTCCGCGACCACGAGCCAGCCGAATGGCCTGGTCATCAGGGAGACCAGGGTCGACTCGAACAGCGGCACGTAGCCATCGCCGGCGCCCGCGCGCGGCCCGGTCGGCTGACCGTACTGCTGGCCGGGCTCGCAGCCCGGCGGCATCGCGCGGCCTCGCCCGCGCTGGCTGTGTTCCCCGGCCAGCGGCGGCGCCTGCCGGGCCGGGCATGGCGCCCAGACGAGCTGGTCAAGGTCGGCAAGCCAGCTGTCGGGCATCGGCACGCCGCGGGCACCGGCCGGGAACAGCAACTCCACTGTCGCGCCGCCGCCAGGAGCAAGCGCCGGCCGATCCGGCAGCGCGTCCTGTGGCGGGCGGTCAGGCGGCGCGTCGTGGGGCGGCGGGTGCCCAGCCGGTCCTTCGGCCAGGGCGGCCGCCGGGAGCGGTCCCGCGTTGGTGATCAGCTCAAGCGGCGCCCCGCCGCCGCGCGATAGCCACCCTGCGATGAACGGGCGGCGGTGCATGGCGGCATTAAGCGCGGCAGGCAGGATCGCGACGTAGTCGTGCTCCGCGGAGCCGCTGCCGGTGCCGGTGCCGGTCGATGCGATCGCCAGTACCCGGTACCACGGCCCGGCCGTGCCGCCCCCGATCCCCGAGGTTCCGCCCACCTTGTGTGCATACCAGTCCTGTGCCGCCGATGCCACCCTCTTGCGGGTGCGGAACCCGCGGATGACGCTTTGGTGGCTACCTAGCCGGGAAGCTCACCTCGATATGCAGGCCGCCTTCAGGACGCGCGCGGGCGGTGACATCGGCCGGGAACGTTGTGCTGCACGGCGTTGGCCAGCAGGTTGGCGACCAGGCACTCGATCAGGTCCAGATCGCCACGCGGCCGGGCAAACCGGGCAGCGCAGCCGTTACCGGCGATACGTGCGCCAGTCCAGCCGCTCGGGAGGCGGGCCCAGGTTGGGCGGCGGCTGCCCGCCGGGATCGGACCAGCGGGCGGGCGCATCGCGTGGCGCGCGTGCCGGGGCCTCGTCCTGAGCACGGCCCGGCGGCGGCCAGGGCAGCCGGCCTGCCGCAGCGGACCCGCGCTCGGCGCCGGGATCACCGCCAGCCGGCCCCGCGCTGCCCTCGGCGCCGGCCGGCCGTGCATCAGCGGTGGCTGCGGCCCAGCCGCGGACGGGCACTACCGTCTCCGGCGCCCGGCGCGCGTCGTCCAGGCTCGCCAGGGTCGCGGTCGGCAGCGTCATGATGCCCGGGTTCGCGTCGGCAAGCACCACCTGCCGCCCGTCCCGGCCCGCGTACGAGACGATCATGGCGCTAGGCGGCAGCTGCTGCAGCTCATGCTGCTCGACCAGGAACTCGCGGGATCGCTGCGCCGTCCTGGCCAGCGACTCGTTGCCGCCGACCGCCCTGGACGTGCTCAGGCCCCAGGCAGTGCTCTCGTTGATGCCGTCGGTGAGCGAACGCGAGTCCGACGTGCTGTGCGAGTAACTGGAATCCCGGCTCGCCGACCCGGTGAAATGCCCGAACGGCGCGAGCGCGTCCTGATGGCTGCGGCCGCGCCCCCGGCTGCGCCCTTCGGTCACGCTCGACGAGACCGAGTCGGCGACGGAGCCGGACGTGCCGACGGTGCTGGTGTAGGAGTCACCGCCGGTGTCCGTGACCGAAGTGCCGACGGTGTCAGTGAGCTGGGTGAGCACGAACCGGTGCTCGGTGCCGATCTGCTCACTGGCCGTCCTGGCGTCCTCGGCATTCCCCAGCCGCATAAACGCGATCGCCGCGTTCCCCCGCCCGAGCCGTTCCTTCACGTGCGCGGGGATCGAGCGGTATGCCATGACCAGGCCGGTCCCGGACACCTCGCACGCATCGCAGAGCCCGTCCAGCACGTCGCCGGAGAGCTTCTCGGCGCCGAGCACGCACAGGGTGTGCTGCCATGACTGGCCGGGCTCCGCGGCCGGCGACTGCCGGAGCAGGTGCGTCATGGCGGCCGATACGTAGGTACTCAGCACCTTGTTGCCGAACACTCCTGCCCGCCGGTCCAGCCACGCCACCCGGAGCCTGCTGGGCGGCAGGCGCACCGGCGCTGACGCCAGGCGCTCCAGCTTGCGGAGCCTGGACTCCAGCGCCCACGCACGGTCGATCACCACCCGGTCCGATGCGCCGCGGCCGTACAGTGCGGTGATCCGGGCCAGCTGATCCGCGCTGAGCAGCCCGGCGTGCAGATCCTCGCGCGGATCGCCGACCTGGGCCAGCGCCCGCAGCGCGGCCGTGACCCTGGCGATGCTGGTCTCACCGCCGAGCACCTCAAGGACCCGGTCCAGGATCGCGTTGTCGTGCGCCGGGTCGGCCGCAACGCCGGGCTGCCCGGCGACGCTGACTGTCGTGGCCAGCAGGTCGGCGAAGGCCTCCCGGCCGAGGCCGCAGCCCAGGTCGAGCCTGGGCAGGTCCCTGGGCAGAACCCAGACAAGCGGCTCGATCCCGGAGCGGCCAGCCACCGCGAGCAGGTCATGTGCGACACCGCCCTCGGTGAGGTCGAGCACCGTGACCTCACCGCCCGCCTCCAGCCGTGGCGCGGCGATCATCGTGAGCATCGCGGACCAGCCGGACAGAGTCCCGCCGGCCACGTCGACCCGGTCGATCTCGGCGGGCAGCGACACCGCGTACCAGTTCAGCTGCCGGTCGAAGGCGCCGCGGCGCGACTGCCATTCGGTGAATTGCCGCGCGTGCGCCTCCTGCCACGTGGCGAGCCTGCGCTGCTGCGACGCGCGGATGACCTCGACCCGCTGTCTTTCCGCCTCGATCCGGGACGACAGCTCCCGCTCGCCTGCCCAGACCGCCCGCCCGCTGCGGACCGCGAGGATCAGGCAGGCGATGACCCCCAGGCCCGTCAGCGCCGCGTTCAGCAGGCCGGCCAGCCAGAGCGCCAGCAGGATGGCCGCGAGCCCGGCCGACCCGGCGCAGGCCAGTTTCAGCGGCCGGTCCAGTCGCTTCTCCTCACGGCGCTGGGCAGCCATCCAGCCCGGATTGAGCTGCGCCGCCTCCGGCGGCACCGGCCGCCGCGGCAACGGGCCAGGATCCGGATGCAGCAGCGCGTACTGCCAGCCGACGTAGACCCGGTCAGCGCGGACTTGCGTGCCGTCCGGGGCGGGCCGGGCGCCCGCCGCATGGTCCGGCGGGCGTGGCCGTGACGCGGTCAGGCCGGCCCTGCCGCGGCCGCTGCCAGCGGACGGCGCTGTCATGCCGGCCTCCCTGGCACGCGCGCGCGCACCGGCTGGCACCGCGGCCGGATCCGCCGCTCCGGGCCCTTCACGACCAGCGTGAACGCGCCGCCGCGAAGGCCGAGGAGAAAATCCGCCGTCACCACCGGGCTGCCTTTCCTGCCGAACGGATGTTCTGCGGCCGGTCCCGGCGCCGCGGCTGCCGTCGCAGCGGCGGCTGATGACCCGGCTGCCGCCGGGGCGGGCATCCGCCGGGCCCAGTCCGGCACCGCGGGCGTAGCCTGCGGGACGGCCCCGCCAGGCGCCGCGGGCGTAGTCTGCGGGACAGCGGTATCCGGCTGCGCCGCCGGGCCCGGCCCGCCCCCGGCCTGGCCTGCGCCTGGGCCAGTGCCTGCCGCGAGCTGCCCGGCAGCCTCCCGATCGGCCAGCTGGTGGATGGCGAGGACGTTGACGTCCCCGGCGAGGCCGGCCGCCGCACGCTCGGACGTGGTGCTGAGCAGGACGGTCATGCCAGCGCGGCCGCCGCGGGCTACCAGCTCGGCGAGTGCCGCCCGGTCAAGCGTCTCGCATCCGCTGAACCAGGCAAGGCCGTCCCCGCTCACCGGGATGCCGCGCAGCTCGGCGAACAAGGCCATGGCGTCGAAGGCGATCAGCCCGGCGATCATGGTGGCGGCCGGGTCGTGCGTGCCGTTACCCAGCGCGAAGAGGCCGACGGCTCGCTCCCGGACCACCCGGCCCAGGCTGATTCGCTCGCCGCCCGGGCGCAGCCAGCGGCCGATCGGAGCGGCCCGCAGCGCCGTCAGCTGCCCGGCCACGGCCGGCAGCGCCGCCGGGTCCGCCTCGGCCAGGCTCGCCGAGGCGGCCACCCGCTCCGCGAGCGCGCTCCGGTGCGGATGGTAGGCGGGCACGCGGTCAAGCCGCGCCCGCAGCGCTGCCGGGGTCAGCAGGCGCGCGACGTCGTCGAGCACTGGCTCACGCTGGTCGCCCGGGGCGACGGCAAGCACCGCGAAGACGTCACCCAGGTAGCCGGCGGCGGTGCGCCGGCGGGTGTCGGTGATCCCCGTCCAGTCGATCATCCCCAGCAGCAGCGAGGCGGCGCGGACCGGGCCGCCGCCGCGTAGCGGCTCGTAGCACGCCTGCCCGGCGTCGCCGAACTGGTAGAACGGGGCGCCCGCCGCGGCGCAGACGGCGGCCAGCGACCCGGCCAGCCACGAGCTGCCGGTCAGGTCGACGGCGATGACTGGCTTGCGCCGCCTGATCGCCGCATGGACGAGCTGGAAGCCGGTCGCGTCCGGACCTGACCCGGGGGGCCCAAGCCGCGGTGTCCCTGAGCCAGGCAGCCCCGGGCCGGCCTCGCCCAGGCCAGGTGGTCCTGGCCGGGGAGCGCCGACGGCGAGCACGCCGCCCTCGGCTGCACGCCAGGAGACAGCCGCCTGGCCACCGGCCACCTGGTCGATCCCCAGCGTCCCGCCGTCCCTGGTGACGACGCCGCCAGACCGCACGACCGCGGCCGCGTACCGTCGCCGCGCTGCCACTATCAGCCCGGGGCGCGGCGGCGCGGCGGCCTCCTCGGCAGTGTGCAGCCAGCTCAGCCACCGCGCCGCCGCCGCTTCCGCCGCGGCCAGGATGAGCGCCAGCGGCAACTGCCGGGGCAGCCACTGGCCCATCCCGGTGAACGCCGCGCTCAGGTGCAGCAGCCGGCCCGGATTCCCGGCGATGCTGCCGAGGTAGGCCGCCACCTGCCGGGGCCCGGCCGTCAGGCCTGCCAGCGCCGCGGCCGGGCCGATCGCCAGCGCCCAGAGCAGCCCGGCGCCGGCCGGGACGGCCAGCCACTGCGGCCGCCATCTGCTGACCCTGCCGACGGCAGTTAACGCGATCGCCAGCACGATCGTGAGCTGGGCGAACAGTAAGTGCGCGAGCAGTATGGCGACGCCGCAGGCCGCGACAATCTCACCGCGCCAGGGAGTATCCATCGGGATCAGGTAGCGGGGGCGGCGCGGCGCGCGCTCCGCTGCGGTGGCTGCGGGGCCAGGCATTTCGGGTCAAGGTTCCCAGTCCTGCAGGGCGCGTGTCCAGGCACCTGAGAAACTGCCGTCAGTTCCGCGGGAGGAAAAACCGGCGGGCGACTCCACCACGATCCTGAACAAGTCGGCGCGCAGCACGGTGATCGTGAGCGCGGCCGGCCGGCCCTCGGCGGGATCGTCGAACCGGACGGTGACCATAGCGGCCGACTGGCCGGAGGAGAGCCGGAGGCTCCTGGCTACCGAGGGCGGCGGCGGGTGCATCTCGACGAAGAGCGCGCGCGGCGCGCAGGCCGCGCCTGGGTCGCCGGCCTGCCCGGCTGCATCGTCCGTACCTGACGTCAGCAGCAGCGGCAGCGCCGTGAGCGCGGCCGACGGCACGGTGCCCTGCTCAACGGGCTGGCCGACAATATGCCTGGACAGGTACGTGGTGGCGAGCGCGGCCGGCTCCCCGCCGGCGGTCCACAGCAGCCGCACGACACAGGCCGAATCGCCGGGTGCCACGCCGAGCACCCAGCCGATGTCCTCGGGTATCCGGCGCCAGGACACCTGCCGGCTCCGGCAGGCGATCTCGGCGCCCATCGGGTCGAGGTGCGAGGCGAGGCGAGGCATCCCTTCCAGCGGGATAAGGTACTCGGCCGGGCTGGCCCGGTACAGCTGCCCGTCCGGCAGGCGCCGGATGAGGTGCCGTGCGGCCAGCTCGTCCACGGCGGCGTCGATCTCAGCGGTGCTGACGTTGTACCGCCGGGCTAGTGCGGTGTGCCGGGGCAGCCGCCAGCCTGGCTCATGGTGCACCAGGGCCGCCGCCAGCCGGTCCGCGAGAACCCCTGCCGCAGCCCCGCGCTGCCGGGCGGCGCCCGATCCGGCGGCATCGTCATCGGCGACGGCGTCATTGGCGGCACTGTCGAGGGGCGTTCCGGCCGCGGGCTGGCGGACCAATCCTGGCGGGGCGTCAGCCGAAAGCCCTTTGCGATCCGCGAAAACCGGCCCGGCATCGGCATGTACCGGTCCGTCGCTGGCTTTGCGCGCTGGGGTCACTCGGCATTTCGCCGGGAGATCGAGATGATCACCCGTCCCACGATGATGATCAGCAGCACGAATACGAGCAGCAGCAGCGCGGCGTCGTAGGACAGGACCTGCAGCCCCCGGACCGGAGAGTCGAAGAATTCCCAGACCGGATAGGTCAGGAAGCCGATGGCGTGATGGGTCGTCGCGGACGACGGGTTCGTATCGTTCCAGCCCGCCGTGTACAGCAGCGGCGCGGTCTCGCCGACCGAGATCGCGATGGCGACGAGCAGGCCGGTGACGATGCCGGGAAGGGCGGTCTTCAGCACGATCTTCCTGAGCGTCCACACGGGGGGGAGCCCGAGCGCTTCGGCGCCCTCCCGGTAGGAGACCGGCACTTGCGCCAGCGAGCCCTCGACCGACTTGGTGATGTAGGGAATCGTGATCACTGACAGCACCAGTACGGCGGGCAGCAGGCCGAATCCCCAGTGCAGGCCCACTACCAGCGTGATGAAGCCGACAAAGCCCATCACGATGGACGGGATGCCGGCCAGTACCTCGTACGCGCCGCGCAGGATGCTCCGGTGCCTGCTGCCGACGGCGAACTCGGCCAGGTACAGGCCGGTGAGCACGCTGACCGTGCCGCCGATGATCAGCACTCCGACGGTGATGACCATGGTGCCGAGGATCGCGTTCTCCAGGCCGCCGCCTGTCCCGGTGGTGTCAGTGGTGAGGACGTTCCACTGGAAGACCGGGACGGCACGGGCCACGATCCCGCCGGCCAGCCAGACCGTCGGCACGATCACCACGGCCAGGGCGCCGGCGCAGGCGACCCAGAACGCCACGTTGACGATCTTTCTGCGCATCGGGACCGCGGGCCAGTCGCTGGCGCTGCCGGCCGTGGTGCCCGCACCTGGGGGAGCGGACGACGTCCGGCCCAGACGGCTCATTACAGCCCCCTGCCAACTGGTAGTGACACGCCGGATACCCGGCGGACCAGCAGCCGCGCGGCCACGTTCGCGCCCAGCGTGATGACCATGAGCACCAGGGCCAGCTCGGCGTAGGTACGGACGCCCAGCGGGCTGGTGATGGCGGTGTCGAGGTTCTGCACGATGTTGGCGGCGACCGTGATCATCGCCTGGTACAGGTTCGAGGGGATGGTGCCGAGCGCGACGCCGCAGACCATGGCGACGGCGATGGTCTCGCCGAGCGCGCGGCCGAGCCCTAGTACGGCGGCGCCGATGATGCCGGCGCCCACCCACGGCAGGGTTACCCGCCGTGCGCATTCCCAGTCGGACAGGCCAAGCGCGACCGCGCCCTCGCGCGGCAGCAGCGGGACGCCGCGGATCAGGTCACGCGAGGTCGCGGCGACGATCGGGATCACCATGATCGCCAGGATGAGGCCGGACGTCAGCAGGCCCTGGCCATTCCCGGGGTTGCCGCGGAAGAAGCTGAGCACCGGAACGTCCGGCGCGTGGCTGGCGATCCAGGGCGTGACGTGCTGGGCCAGGAACGGCCCGAAGGTCAGCGCGCCCCATAGTCCGATGACCACGCTCGGGATGCCGGCCAGCAGTTCGAGGAACCCCCCGATGATGCTCGCCAGCCGCCTCGGCAGCCGCTCGACGATCACCAGCGCGGCGCCGACGGACACCGGGATCGCGATGATCAGCGCGATCGCCGAGGTCTCCAGCGTTCCGATGATCTGCGGCAGCGCCCCGAAAATCTCTCCCGGCTGGTGCACGATGCCGCCGCTCGTTATCGGCTTGGCGAAGCCGGCACCGAAGCTCCATGCGGTACCGGTGAGGAAGCCCAGGCCGTTGAACTTGATCGCCGGGATCGCCTCGACGATCAGCGTGACCAGCACGAATCCCAGCATGAGCAGCGGGACGACCGCGCCGACCCGGCCCAGCCAGCGGATCAGGTCACCGTTGCGCAGCCTGGCGCGGATCGCGCCGCCCGGCCGGCGGAGGGGCGGGATGCCCGCCCCTCCCTCCGGCCCGGCAGCCGGTGCAGAGGTCGCCACTGAATCAGCCGCTGATCGCAGCGATCTGGTTCTCGGCGATGGTCTTCACGTTCGCTGGCAGCGGCTGGAAGCCGACCGCCGACAGGAACGTCGGGCCAGCGCCCGTGGTGAGGGTCCACTTGAGGAAGGCCTTCAGCGCTGCCGCTATGGCCGCGCTTGACTGGGTCTTCTTCACCACCGCGTACTCGTAGTTGATGATCGGGTAGCCCTTGGCCGCGGAGGTGTTGATCAGCGACTGGGATCCGCTCGCCGGGGTGGAACTGGAGAAGCTGGCCAGCGCCGCGTTGATGGTCTTGGCCGTCGGCTGGGTGTACTTGCCGGCCTTGTTGGCCAGCGACGCCGAGCCGAGGCCGGCGGCGGTGGTCTTGGCCAGGTAGCTGATGCCGATGTAGGCAATGCAGCCCTTGATGCTCTGGCAGCCGGTCACCATGCCGCCGCTGCCGGTCTCGGCATCCTGCGCAGGCGCGGAAGGCCAGGTAATCGTGGTGTTGACGTCGGTGGCTGGCCAGGCGGACGGGTCCTGGGCGTTCAGGTAAGAGGTGAACAGGAACGTACTGCCTGAGCTGTCCGCGCGGTGCAAGGTGGTGATCTTCAGGCTGGGCAGCGTGACACCCGGGTTGAGCTTCGCGATCGCGAGGTCATTCCAGGTCTTGATCTTGCCCGTATAGATCCCGGCCAGCACCGTGCCGTTGAGCTTCAGCGGCTTCTTGACGCCTGGCAGGTTGTAGTTGACCATGAGCGCGGCCACGGTCAGCGGAATGTTTTCCAGGCCGGGGTACTGGCTCATGATGGCGGAGGACAGGTAGGCATCGGACGCGCCGATGGTCGTGGTACCGGTGCCCGCGTCGGCGATGCCCGTACCCGAGCCGGTCCCGGCCGTGGTGATCGTGACAGTGGTGACCGTCGTGTTGTACGCGGTCTGCCAGGCGCCGAAGAGCGGGAACATCAGCGTGCTCCCGGTCTCGGTGAGCGAGACGCCGGTCGACGAGGCGGTCGCTGACGCGGCCGCTGCCGCTGACGGTGATGTCGAGGGCGTGGACGTGCCTGAACTACCGCAGGCCGCCAGCAAGGCGAGCGGGACCACTGCGGCCGCCGTGCACGCCAAGCGGATTTTATTGGCCACCTCGGAATACTCCTTTGTGTCAGCACGTTCACACGTGCGCTGCAGGACTCGCGCGCGGATGCGCGCGATGAGGTCCGCGCGGCTTCGCGCGGTTCTTGCCCCCGTGCGGGAGGAGTGCTGTCCTCCCGCACGGGTGGGTCTCTTGGGCTAGCCGAACCGGCCGCCGACGTAGCGAGCGGTTTCCTCCTGGGCGGGGTTCTCGAAAACCTGCTGGGTCTCGCCGTGCTCGACCAGGCGGCCCTGGTTAAGGAAGACCGTCCGGTCAGAGACCCGGCGGGCCTGGGCGAGGTTGTGGGTGACGATCACCACGGTGAGCCGGGGCACCAGGGTGCGGATGAGCGCCTCGATCGACTCGGTCGCGACCGGGTCGAGCGATGATGTCGGCTCGTCAAGCAGCAGTACCTGGGGCTCGATCGCGAGCGCCCTGGCCAGGCACAGCAGTTGCTGCTGGCCGCCGGAGAGCCGGAACGGCGAGTCCTTGAGCCGGTCGCCGACGGCATCCCAGAGGCCGACTTCGGCCAGCCGCTGCCGCGCGATGGCCTTGAGCCCGTTCCGGCTGGCCAGGCGGTGCGCACGGACCCCGGCGACCACGTTATCCATGATGGACATCGGGAACGGATTGGGCCGC
>Ga0182024_10015163_pt1 | contig 14801 bp, 10 predicted proteins | sample P32metaG_FD_120480 | JGI IMG/M metagenome (GOLD analysis project Ga0182024, IMG submission 120480) | Permafrost microbial communities from Stordalen Mire, Sweden - P3-2 metaG (Illumina Assembly) | ecosystem: Environmental > Terrestrial > Soil > Wetlands > Permafrost | place: Sweden: Stordalen... | reverse complement strand
TCAAGCCGCTGTTACCGAGCGGGGGCGACGTCAAAATAGTCGAGCACAAGTATGGGAAGGTGGTGTGGATTCAGGAGAACCAGGGGAACAAATACGTAGCGCACTTTTGGGTGCGGCGTCCGGCGGGCTGGCGGCTGCTGCACACCACCGAGATTGCTGTGCGCGAGCGGGACTTTGAGTTCGTCCGGCCCACGTACGACATTCCTTGCGTCAATCCATGCAAGGAAGTGCCCTACAAACCGCTATCGGCAGCCGAGAAGGCAGCTCTCGACGAGTGGCAGGAGCAGGAGTCGAGCCCGGCGGGCTGGGCCAAGCACGTTGCCGACAATTACGATCAACGGGTGGTCAGCACGTATGGAGGGCTTTCGCCGTCCAAGGCTGACCGGATTGCTGCGATGTCCAAGCGGGCGCAAAGTGATCCTCATGCTCCCAAAGTGGGGGCGGCGCCGGCGCTCTGGATTCGCACCTGGGACTTCGGGGACGCGGTCGTGATGATCGCCTGCCAGCCGAATTATGGAGAGAAAGCGTATTGGTCAAGCCGCGTCTTGGCGCCTGTAAACGGACTCTGGCAGATGGTCGAAAGCTACCACAATTATATTCGGGCATCACCCGTGATGACCACCGTGCCAGAGGCAAGCAAATAGGATATCGCGCCGTCGCCACTTCAATCGCGTCAGCAATCAAGCGCGGCTAGGCCTTCCTCAGGTTTAGGCCATTCGGGGCCAGCGGCAGGGCGCGCAACCGAATGCCTGTGGCGTCGAAAATGGCGTTGCCGATTGCCGGCGCCAATCCGAACATTGGAGTCTCGCCCGCGCCCGCGGGCTCGATGTCCCTGCGATCTAGCAGCACCGCCTCGATCTGCGGCATATCCGAAAAGCGCGGCAGGCGATATTGCGCGAAATGCGGATTGCGGATGCGCCCGCTGTCGAAGTCAATCTGCTCGAATAGAGCTCCGCCGAGGCCCATCATCACCGCTCCTTCGACCTGGTTTTGGAGATGTTCCGGGTTGACGATTGCGCCGCACTCGAACGCCGAGACCACGCGCATGACGCGCACTGCCCCGCTCGCGCGATCAACGCGCACTTCGGCGCACGTGGCTATGTAGCTGCCCTTTTCCGTGCCGCCGCCCAGGCCGAAGCCCTGGCCATCGGCCTTCTTGGCTGCGCGCCAGCCGAACCTGTTGGTCGCGGCTTCAAACACGGCAAGCAGCCGCGGGTCATCGAGGTTCATTCGGCGAAACTCCAGCGGATCGAGCTTGGCCATCTGCGCGAGCTCATCCATGTGCGTCTCCCGCGCAAAATGATTGGCCGTCGCGGCCAGGCCGCGGTAGGAGCCTTGTCGCAGCGGCGAATCCGACGGGTGGAACTGGATCAACTGGTTCGGACTCTGGTAGGGAGTTTCGATCCCTGCGTTGCCCGAGTTGTAGTTGTGAAACTCCCAGGCGGTTATCTTGCCGTCCGCGGCGATTCCGCTGTGGACCTCGATCACGCCCGCCGGCCGGAAGTACGCCCAGGTAAACTCCTCTTCGCGATTCCAAATCAACTTGACGGGTTTCTTAACCTTGCAAGCCAGCCGCGCAGCCTCCAGCGCCGGATCGCCGGTGTGCTTGCCCCCGTAGCACGGATCGTTCTCCGAAGCGACGACACGCACATTCGTTTCCGGAATGCGCAACGCGCGGGCCAGATCGCTTCGCACCGGGTGCGGCCGCTGTGTTCCGGTCCAAACGGTGAGCTCGTCGCCATCCCACTCGGCCACTGCGGCGCGCGTCGCCAGCGGACAGTGCGCGATGTAGCGGACGGTGTAGGTTTGTTCGAGATTGTGTTCGGCCGCGCCCAGCCCCTGATCCATTGAGCCGATATAGTAATTGTTCCAGCCCGGTCGCTCGTTCGTCGCGCCGGCCTTGACGGGCTTGGCGTGGCTCTTGAGGTAGTCAAATATCTCGGCGTTCGAAGGCTGCGGCGTCGCCTTCCATGTCGTCTTGATCGCCGCCGCGGCGCGTTCGGCGACCGCGCGGCTCGGTCCGACGACGCCCAGGAAGTCGCCGTCGCGCACCACCGTCACACCCGGCATGGCCTGCGCGCCGCTCGCGTCCACAGTATCGAGCGTCGCGCCGTAAGACGCTGGGCGCACCATGCATCCGTGGAGCATCCCCTCACGCTTGACGTCAATCGTGTACCGATGAGTGCCGGTCACAAACGTGCGGCCCCCAATCTTGGGGACCGACGAGCCTGCGATGGTCCACTCCGAGGGCCGCGCCGGCGGATCGCCCGCCGGTATTACCCGCGCCAGCTCCTGCCCCTTCACCAACTCCGAATAGCTTGTCGAGCGCCCCGAGGTGGGATCCATCACGCGGCCCTGTTCGGTCTCCAGGAGCTTCGGGTCAACCTTCCACAGCTCCGCTGCCCGGGCGACGATTATCTCGCGCGCCGCCGAAGACGCGCGGCGAAGCTGCATGCCCATCACGGGAGTTGTTTCGCTGCCCAGCGTGCCGCGGTCCCATGGTGTGCGCGACGTGTCGCCAAGCACCAGGTCGATCTTCTCGAGCGGAACGTGCAGCTCGTCGGCGACCAGTTGCGTCAGCATCGTGCGCGCGTTTTGCCCTAGCTCCACTTTCCCGCTGAAGACGGTGACCACGTCGTCTTCACCAATGTGAAGCCAGGCGCTGATCTCCTGCGGGATGCGCGGCGCGCTGCCTCCAGCCTCGGCCTGCGCCAGCGCGGCGCCGCGCATCGTCATCAGCACGGCCACGCCGCTGCCCATGAATTTGAAAAAGTCGCGGCGTTCAACCGCAAAATGATATCGAGACCCCTCGGTAAGTTCGTAGCGCTCCGGCTCGAGCGGCGCGTGGGCTGCGCGTTCCAGTTCGCTTCGCTCTTTCGGCAGCTCGGCCATCAAGGACGTCCCTTCCCCAGCGCCGCGGCGCGTTGCACGGCAGCGATGATGCGCGAATGCATGCCGCAGCGGCAGACGTTGCCCTGCAGGAACTGCGCCACCTCTTGCGCTGTCGGGTTGGGATTCGTACGCAGCAGCACCGTGGCGCTCATAATGAAGCCGGGCGTGCAGTAGGCGCACTGCATCGCATCGTTCTCCACCCAGGCCTGTTGCAATGGCGTGAGGCGGCCGTCCTGCGCTAGCCCTTCGATCGTCGTGATCGGCTGGTCCACGGCGCTCCCCACCGGCGTCCGGCAGGATCGCCGCGGACTGCCGCCAACCAGGACGGTGCAGGCGCCACACTGGCCTTCGCCGCACCCGAACTTGGTCCCGGTCAGGTCGAGTTCGTCGCGCAACACCCAAAGCAGAGGGGTGTCTGGGTAGGCTTCGACCTTGTAAGTGGATCCGTTAACGATAAGCTCGATGGACTGGGTTGCGCTTGCCGCTTCACTCATGGCGGGACACCTTCTTGCGGGACCGCGACCCGGGATTTTCCACTCGCGATGATGGCGGACGATGGGTACCGTGGCCCGGCGCCGCGCCTACTATAGCATCCGAAGAGTTGTGCCTAGCAAGAACTTGCACTCGTCCATATGATTAGTGACACTCGGCTATCTTTTGTTGAGATTTCCAGCGCTCGATGAACTCGAGTGGGGTGAGATAGCGGAGCGCCTGATGAGGGCGCACGGTGTTGTAGATGTGCTCCCAGCGGGGAAGCTGAGGATTGAGATACGCGACGCTCCAGCGCTCGGGGATCACCTGATAAAACTCCTAGTGGTGCGTGCGATGAGACCGTTCGACGTGGCCGTTGAGTTTCGGCTTGGGCAACTCATAATGGATGGCACGGAAAATCGGCAAGTCCTCAGCCTCTTCAATCACATAGGGCTCAACTTCGGTGAAGCCTGTGGTTCGCCAAGATTCCATTCGCACGGCCTCGGCTAGGGCCGTAGGAATTGCGATATTGCGGCAGTGGTGTTTTTTCGGGTGCCAGTTCAGATGCACCTTGCGCTTGATTTCGAGGACATTCCCAGTCAGGTCGGTGTACTCGGCATGAGCGGCCTCGCCGTTTCGGACGGCGGAGCCAAGGAAGTAATCGAGTAGGAATCGCTCCTCGGCAGTGGCGTGGGCATAAAGTAGTTCGAGCTCATCGTCCGTATGGGCCTTCACGGGTTTCGGAGTGTTCGCCGGGTATTCGGACTTCTTGAGTAGCTTTTCCTTGCCGAATGCCTTGAGGAAGATCACGCCATTCAGGACCTTGTTTCTATAGGTCTGTCCGGGGTTCGAGTTCCGGCGTTGTGGAACCGGATGCAGCCGGAGCCAACCCATGAAGTTCTTGAGGTCTTGTTTTCCGATCTCGTCGATCTATTTCTTCGAGCACGATTCAACGAATTGGTCGATGCTGTGGCGGCACGCAGCGATAGTCTTGTGATCCTTGCCCTCCGCTAGTTTGTCGGTGAAATACTGCTCAACAGCCTTCGCCATCGTGATCCGAGGGGTAGATGTTTTGCCGGCCGCAGTGAGCATCTCTACGCCGTTCTGGTGGGCATACAAGCGTACGTTACGATCTTTCAGGATCGACAGCGCCTCATCGAGCGTGGCCGCTGGATCGAGACGACGCTTGCCATTCAGGGAGTAGCGGACGCCGAACTGAAAAGCATGGGCATGAGGTTTCGGACTCCCGTTCTTGTGGGACTCGACCAGCATCCAAGGGAAACCTTTCGTGCGGAGCCGCTGGTAGAGTTTTGCCTTGGGCTGAGCCATCTGTTCATCCTCAGTAGATAGTACTGAGCGTTTTGGGAATTCAGTCGAGCTATCTGAGGAAAGTGGCAACAGTGCTGGTAACAGTTGCTTGGTCTTAGCGGTTTTATTGGGGTTTTCTGTGTTTGGTAGCGATACCGGGATTGGTATCCTGCACCTTCAAAAAACCAAGCAAAACCGGGGAAGTTGTGCTTTTTCCACCGCTTGGCTCGGCGACGTTTAGCCTACTTTAGTCTGCAATCGTCGCAAAACCAGCGGAACTCTATCGAAAGTGGCAACAGTTGGCAACACAAAAGTGGCACCGAATCGTTGTTCCGAACCACTAGAACACTTTGCTCACATGCCCCGCCCGCCAAGGGTCAATCTTCGCCGATGGTGAACGTGCTCTGCGGCACGCTGAATGCGGTGGTCGGATATTTTCTGGTGTGCCATGTCGGCGAGTTCCACATCCGTCGCATCCTCGATGTGCTCGTTTTGGGAGCCGGGGGCCTGCTGATGGCGGTCATGCTCTCTCGGGTATTCGGGCGTCTCTACGGCGGTCGATAGGGCGGCGAGTTGGAGGCCTGATTCCGGCTGATGCCTTACCACGACCCGGCTCTGCTGGTCCGCGCCTCGTGCGGACATTATTCACCACCGCCAACTGCCATCTAGCGAACGGACAGAGCCAACCGTAGCGCACGATCCCATGCCAATGCTTTGTTTCGAGGGCCGGTGAAGCGTACAATCAGCGAGTCAGAGTTAGAGTTGGGGAACTCTGGTTGAGGAAGGAGGTCCGTCATCAAGCCCTTCGCAGCCAGCTTGCTGATCGCAGCGGGTCTCATCACCGGCGCAGCCGTGAATGCACAGTCGACCCCTGACACAGTCCAGGCGCATATTGCGGCCGCCAAAGCCGCGTCCGGCCAAGAGCACATGGCACTTTTCAATACCTTATGCGCGGAACCCGCACCGGTTGCCGCGTCTCAGCAGCAAAGTCACGAGCCAGGACCTCCGGACCGTTCCCAGTGGCACGCCGAGCCCGTAAAGGTTTTTGATAATCTCTACTTTGTCGGGCAGACCGAATATTCCGCCTGGGCCGTCACGACATCGAACGGAATCATACTCATCGATACAATCTGGGACTACTCCGTTGAAGACGAGATCGTCGGCGGCTTAACCAAGCTCGGATTGGATCCCAAGAAAATCAAGTACGCAATCGTCAGCCACGGACATATCGATCACGCCGGCGGCGCGAGATATCTGCAAGATCATTTTGGAACGCGCGTTATTGTGTCTGCTGCGGACTGGGATCTAATGGATCGCGATACCGGCGCGTGGCCGAAACCGAAGCGCGACATGGTAGCCAGCGACGGACAGAAACTCACGCTAGGCGACACGACGCTGACACTCTACCTGACGCCGGGCCATACTCTGGGAACTATCTCGACCCTCATTCCTCTGAAAGATGGCGGCACGCCGCACCTCGCCGCGGAATGGGGAGGAACGGCTTTTAACTGGATCGGGAATCGTGCGGCGTACATCTCCGCAGAAAGGCCGGACCAATTCTGGTTCAAGACTTACAGCACGTCTGCAGAGCGTTTTCGGGATATCGCCGCGGCTGCGGGTGCAGACGTACTCATCTCGAACCATACGATTTACGACGGATCGAAGGGGAAGCTTCCCGCAGTAGAAAAGCGGAAACCCGGTGATCCGAATCCCTACGTCGTTGGCACGGATAGCGTGCAGCGGTATCTAACGGTTGCAGACGAATGCGCGAAGGCAGGTCTCCTTCGCGTGCAGTAGACGCACTTGTCCGCGTCTCCCCCAAATAGAAATTCGTAAATACCCTTCACGTTATCTATACTGTCCGGACTCCTGTTGACGGGGACCTATGACTATGCAGCCCGGCAACCGCTTAGGCCCCTATGAAATTCTCTCCGCTATTGGTGCGGGCGGGATGGGAGAAGTCTACCGCGCACGGGATGCAAAACTCGGGCGCGATGTCGCGCTGAAAGTCCTGCCGGAAGCATTCGCACGAGACGCCGAGCGCATGGCGCGGTTCCAGCGCGAAGCGAAAGTTCTCGCCTCGCTGAGTCATCCCAACATTGCTCCGATCTATGGTCTGGAGGATTCCAGCACCACTCACGCGCTCGTTATGGAGCTGATCGAAGGGCCAACTCTCGCCGATCGCATCAAGCGGGGTCCGATTCCGATTGATGAGGTGGTAAAAATCGCAAAGCAGATTTGCGAGGGACTCGAATTCGCGCACGAGCGCGGCATCGTGCATCGGGACCTGAAGCCAGCAAATATAAAGGTGACGAACGACGACGCGGTGAAAGTTCTCGACTTCGGTCTCGCCAAAGCAATCGAAGGTGACGCGGCATCGGTCGATATTTCTACTTCTCCGACGATGAGCCGGATGGCGACACTGGCGGGGGTTCTGTTGGGCACGGCGGCGTACATGTCGCCGGAGCAGGCGAAGGGCAAGGCAGTGGACCGTCGCGCGGACATCTGGGCATTCGGGTGTGTGCTGTACGAAATGCTGACGGGCAAGATGGCGTTCACCGGCGAGACGGTGACGGACACGCTGGCGTCCGTCATCAAGGAAGAACCGGATTGGTCGCAGCTTCCGGCAGCAACCCCGATCCGAGTTCGAGTGCTCTTGCAGCGTTGCTTGCAGAAGGATCCGAAGCAGCGATTGCGAGACATCGGCGACGCCCGTATTTCGCTCGACGAAGCTCTCTCCGACGCGCCGGAGCCGCCGTCCGCTGCCGCTACGCCAGTCTCGATGTCCTACTGGCAGCGGGCACTGCCTTGGGCAGTCGCGGGAGTATTGGCGGCGCTCGCGGCATTGGCCTTCGTTCATTTCCGCGAAAAGCCAATTGTCGGTGACGCAGTGCGCCTTGAAATGCCGTTGCCCGAGAAGGCGATCATGCCGGCTACCGGGTCATTCGCGCTGTCGCCCGACGGCCGTCAATTTGGGTTTTTCGCAGCGGGTCCGGATGGAGTGCAACGCCTGTGGATACGCTCCCTGGATTCGCTCGAGGCCCGTCCGCTGCCTGGCACAGAATCGTCCGTCCTCGCTCCGTTTATTTGGTCTTTCGATAGCCGGTACATCGCGTTTGACTCGGGTGGAAAACTCAAGAAAATCGATATCTCCGGCGGTCCAGCACAAACGCTATGCGATTCGCCTGATTACGCAGTCGGCGGTTCATGGAACCGCGATAACGTAATCATCTTCGGGCAATCCCCCGGCGTCATAATGCGTGTTTCGGCAAACGGCGGCCCCGCCTCACCGCTCACAACTCTTGATTCGTCACGCGGCGAAATCCAGCACGTTCTTCCGTCGTTCCTTCCCGACGGGCTGCACTTCATCTACCTGCGCACCGCAGGCAAGCCTGAGGCCAGCGGCGTGTACGTCGGCTCGCTTGATGCCAGGCCCGAGGAACAAGATTCGAAACGGCTCCTGGCGACTTCCCACGGGCCCGTCTACGTGCCAACTTCTGATCCTGGCTTAGGGCAGGTTCTCTTTGTCCGCGACGGGACGCTCATGACGCAATCGCTCGACGCCCGCCGGCTGGAACTCGTGGGCGAGCCGGTCCTGGTGGCTGAGCAGCTTGGAACCTACAGAGACTTCGGCTTCTTCTCGGCTTCGGCCAACGGCGTTCTGGTTTACGGGGCAGGCAGCGGTGGCGGAGACTCTCAGCTCACCTGGTTTGACCGGCAAGGCAAGGCTCTCGGCACGGCCGGAGAGCCGGGTCTTTACAGCCCACCGGCCCTTTCACCCGATGGGACGCGAGCCGTTGTCAGCCGACTCGACCCCCAAAATGGGAAGCGGGCTCTCTGGCTGATTGATTTCTCACGCGGGACGAGCACGCGGTTCACGTTCGGCTCCTCCAGTGCCGGGTACCCAATCTGGTCTCCGGATGGGAAGCGCATCATATTTCGTTTCAACCCTAGCGGCGTATACGATATTTATCAGAAGCCGGCGAGCGGCGCGACCGACGAGGAGGTTCTGCTGAAGTCGAGCGAGGACAAGTATCCCACCAGCGTGTCCCGCGACGGCCGCTTCTTGCTATATTTCGTGAATGATCCGAAAACGAAATTCGACTTATGGGTTCTCCCCTTTGAGGGTGATAAGGTGCCATTCCCTTTCTTGCATACGGAGTTCAACGAGACCCGTGCTCATTTTTCTCCGGATGCACATTGGGTGGCCTATACGTCGGACGAATCCGGCCGCTATGAGATTTACGTCCGGAGGTTTTCGCCATACCCTACAGCGGCAGCGTCCGATGCGGGCGGCAAATGGCAGGTTTCTTACGGAGGGGGAACTGAGTCGCGGTGGAGTGCAGACGGGAAGGAATTGTACTACATGACTCCGGACTGGAAGGTGATGGCTGTCGACGTCAGCACCAGCCCGGTCTTTCAGGCAGGGACACCCAAACTTCTCTTCCAAGCGCCGCAGCAGTCCGGCTTCACCGAGGGGGACGATGCCGTAGACGGCAAGCGTTTTCTCTTCCTGGCACCGGTGGAACAAACCCGGCAGGCTCCGCTCACTGTGGTGCTGAACTGGCAGGCGGGGTTGAAGAAATGACGGCCAGAAAGCAATGATGTCAACGATATGAGTCAGCCATGATCGGCCAAACCATCTCGCACTACCGAATCATCGCCAAACTGGGTGGCGGCGGAATGGGTGTGGTTTATGAGGCCGAGGACATTAAGCTCGGCCGCCATGTCGCCCTGAAATTCCTGCCCGATGAACTCGCCCAGGACCCACAAGCCCTGGAACGGTTTCAGCGTGAGGCGCGCGCCGCGTCGGCGCTGAACCATCCGAACATCTGCACCATCCATGAAATTGACGAAGCAGACGGGAAACTCTTCATCGCCATGGAGCTATTGGATGGTCAGACGTTGAAACACCGGATCGCGGCGAAGCCGCTCCCTGCCGAGCAGATAGTGGAACTGGGCATCCAGATATCGGACGGGTTGGATGCCGCCCATGCGAAGGGAATCATTCATCGGGACATCAAGCCTGCGAACATATTCGTGACTCAGCGCGAGCAGGCGAAGATCCTGGACTTCGGTTTGGCGAAGGCGATGGGAAGGCGGGATGTCAAGGCGATCACAGCCGTGAATGCTCCGACGGTGAGCATGGACGAGCACCTCACCAGCCCCGGCGTGGCGCTTGGTACGGTGGCCTATATGTCGCCGGAGCAGGTGCGCGGGGAAGAGCTGGATGCTCGCACGGACTTGTTCTCGTTCGGCGTGGTGCTGTACGAGGCGGCGACAGGAGTGCTGCCGTTCCGCGGCGACACCTCGGGATTGATCTTTGATGGGATTCTGAATCGTGCGCCCGCTCCGCCCGTGCGCTTGAACCCAGAGGTAGCGCCGGAACTGGAGAGGATCGTTCACAAGGCGCTGGAAAAGGATCGCAAGCTACGCTACCAGAGTGCGATCGAGCTTCGAACCGATTTGCAACGGTTGAAGCGCGACACGAGCACCGGCTCGTCGCCTCGCGTAGTTCTGCCGCCGGTGGTTCCGTGGTGGCGAAGAAAGTCTGTGCTCGCGGGAGGAGGGGCGGCAGCGGCGCTGGTAATCGCGGCGGGATTGCTCGTGATGCGTTACGCGCTTCCCACACGTGCCCAAGCGGTCCACTCGATCGCCGTGCTGCCATTCACCGGATCGAGCATGAATCCCGACGCGGAATTTCTTCAGGATGGCATCAGCATCGGAGTCACCGACGCGCTTTCCGAATTGCCCGGATTGAAGGTGATGTCGAGCACTGCGGCCATGCGCTATGCGGGAAAGAATCCCGACCCGGAGAAGGTGGGGAGTGATCTGAAGGTGGACGCGGTGCTTATTGGGAGGGTTCAGCAACAGGGAGATACGATCTCGGTCAACGCCGAGCTTGTGAACTCGACGGACAGCAGCCAGATTTGGGGTGAGCAGTACACCGAAAAGATGGCCAACGTCGCGATGGTGCAGCAGGACATCGTGCGCGACATCTCGGACAAGCTGCGCGTGAAACTGAGTTCCGCGGAAAAGCAGCAGATGACGCAGGCACCGATGGAAAACGCGGACGCATACCGCTTCTACCTCCTCGGCCGGCACGAATTCGATCAGTTCAGTCCGGAACACTTCATGAAAGCGACGGATTACTTCCAGCAAGCCATCAATAAGGATCCGAATTATGCGGCTGCCTACGCGGGCCTGGCCGATGCGAACAGTCTGCTGGGGTACTTCGTGCCCTCCACGCGAGAGGCAGTGTTCGCGAAGGCTCGGGCCGCCTCCGCGCATGCGTTATCGCTCGACGATCGTTCCGCCGAGGCGCACCTGGCTCTGGCCATAGTCCATTGGCTAAGCTGGGAATTTGGCGCGGCAGAACCTGAATATCAGCGAGCCGCGGAGTTGAGCCCTAATTTCCAAAATGCTCCTGAAGCCTATTCGAATTTTCTAGCTTCGATGGGCCGATTCAGCGAAGCAACGGAGCAAGCTCGCCGCGGTCTGGAACTCGACCCGCTGTCGCTCTACTCGAACATCCAAGTGGCGGCAGTCTTTGCCTTCCAGCGCGACTGCGATAAAGCGATCGCCCAGGCTCAAAAGACGCTGGAGATAGATGCAGACTTCGGTTTGGCCTATCAAGTTTTGGCCGAGTGCTATGAGGCCAAAGGAATGTACGACAAATCCATCGAAGCAGAGGCGCGAGAGCTGATGCTGTTCGGACAATCGGAAGGCGCGGTGGAACTCAAGCGCGTCTATGCGACATCCGGGATAAAAGGTGTGCGGCAATGGTACATCAAGCGGGATAGCGACCCCGCCAAGTCCGGGTACAGCCCCACCATAGTTGCTGCGAATTATGCTTTCTTGGGCGACAAAGACAATGCGTTCGCCTGGCTGGAAAAAGCCTACGAACAGCGCGCCAGCGAACTCATATTCCTGAAGACGGGCTGGGAGTGGGAAAATCTGCACTCCGATCCGCGCTACGCCGACTTGCTCCGCCGGATTGGCTTCCCGCAGTAACCCGCCTTTCCGTTACCCCCGTTTGCGCGCCGCGCCCATTAGTCGATTCCACGTGGATGGTTCGTTGATTACCGGAGATGTGAAGTAGCACTTCACTTGGACGGTTTGCGCGTTTATCAGGAGTTATCGGACGTATAACAACAGGGAGATGCACCGCCCGACCATCGGATGTGGCTTGGAATACACGCGATACGCGCGGCCTTTCAGTATTACTATTGCAGCGTCAACATCCCGCCGACGGATAGAAGGTAGAAACGATGACATCGCACGCCGCGTGCCCAGTTCATGCCGACTTCGACCCGCTCTCGCCGACGTTCCTCGCCGATCCGCTCGCCGTATTGGCGTCTCTGCCGCGCGAGACGCCGGTGTTTTACGCGCCGTCCATTGACTATTACGTTGTCACACGCTACGCAGACGCTGAGGCGGTGTTCCTCGACCCTGAAACGTACTCCGCGGCGTCCGCCCAGCTCCCGCTTGCGCAGCTCGTGCCGGAGGCGGCAGAAATCCTCCTGGGGGGCAGTCACAGGCCTCAGCCATCCATGGTGAGTCTTGATCCGCCGGCCCACACTCGACTCCGTTCGCCAACCGCGCGGGCGTTCACGCCTCAACGTGTGGCGCAGATGGAGCCAAGGATCCGGCGCACGGTCGACCAACTGTTGGACGCTGTCGACTCATCCTTGCCGTTCGAACTCGTTTCCACGCTAGCTTTTCCGCTGCCGGCGACGATCATCTTCAGTTTTGTCGGCATCCCCGAACCCGACTGGCCGCGGCTCAAGGAGTGGTGCGGCCATCGCGCCGCGCTTGCCTGGGGACGACCGTCGCCCGAAGAACAGGTGCATCACGCGACAAACATGGCCGCCTACCGGAGCTACCTGCGTGCACTCGTCGCCACGAAGGCCACAGCGCGCGAGGATGATTTCGCTAGCGCCTTACTGGCGATCCACGACGAAGATCCCGAGGCGCTGACGCATGAGGAGATCGGCTCGATCCTGTATTCCCTCACTTTTGCCGGGCACGAGACGACGAACTATCTGATTGGCAATATCGTCCACCGATTGCTTGAGAAGCCCGCGCGTTGGGACGCAGTGGTCGCAGACCCTGCGTTAATTCCCGGTGCGGTACGCGAGATACTCCGTTACGACACATCCGTGCCCGTGTGGCGGCGTGTGACCAAGCGTCCTGTCACGCTCGGGGGCGTGGACTTGCCGGAAGGCGCCAAGCTCTTCCTTTGGATCGCGGCCTCCGGCCGCGACGCTACCGTTTTTTCGGAGCCCGAGAAATTCGACCTGCGCCGTGCGGATGCATCCAAGACTCTTGCCTTTGGCAAGGGGATTCACTATTGCTTGGGTGCCGCGCTTGGCAAACTGGAGGCGCAGCTCGCGCTCGAAGCCTTGACGCAACGCTTCCCTCGTTTGCGACTCGTCGAAGGCCAGGAAGTCTCTTTCCATCCGAACATCTCGTTTCGTGGACCGCAAGCGCTTTGGGTCCAGGCTATACATGAAGATGACAAGCAATGCGGACGGGCCAACTCCTGATAGCGTCGGATTATCGGTAACTTGGGTACCGGGACTCCACTTCCACAGTAAATGGGTCAAAGTTGGGTTTCGCCGCTTTCGGCTACCAACGCCGCATTCAGGCTAACTCGTTGAAAAACGGTGGCGGTTCAAAAGGGTCTTTGCAGCAGCAGTCGTAAGTCGTTGAATCGGCAACGCGGATATTCGAGATAACTGCTGGTCTGGAGACTACAGTTTATGGACTGCCCGACTTGCAAGAATTGAAAGCGAAGGACAGACCTTCGGGAGACCAAGGAAAGGGTGGACGCAACGCAAATTGAATCGCTGAGGGCTTCCGGGCATTCTTGGCGCACAATAGCTCGCACGTTGGGTCTTTCGGTCGGAACTGTGCACGCTGCGGCTCGGACCCAACAGAAAACTGAGCGCCCAAATCGCTTATGCGCCTAACACCATCTGATATTGTTTCATGTCACCGACCAACCCGGTGCGACTTGCGGGTCTTCTTGCGGCACCGGGGAGTAGAGGAAGAAGCTCCCAGTCCGTTCGATGAGATCTTGCAACGGCTCGGACTGAGACATGAGAAAGACCATCTGGCCACTCTTGGGGCGTTCGCCGATTTGAGCGATGCTTCCTTTCACGAGCAGGTGAAAAGGACGGCGGATGCCATCGCTAAGAAAGTGCCCGTCCTGTACCAAGCCGCATTTCTTGTGACTGAGAAGATTGGCGAATCCGAGGTAGAAATCGTCGGCGTTTCCGACTACCTCATTCTCGACGGTAGCGGGTATTTGATTCGGGACTCGAAAATGTCGCGTCGCATTGACGAGAAAAACCACCCCGAAATTCTGCTCCAAGTTCAACTTTATGGCTGGCTCTTCGAGAAGAGTTGTGGGGTTGCTCCCAAAGGGTTGCAAGTCCACAGCGGCACCGGCGAAATCGTAGCCATCCCCTATGATGGCGGGGCATCCGCATTGCAAGAGTTGGAGCGGCTTCTGACAATCATACAATTGAGCGCCGAACCGTATGAGCCGGTGGGCTGGTCAAAATGTAGTGTCTGCGGCTTTCACGACAGATGCTGGAAAAAGGCTGAGAGTTCAAGGGACGTGTCTCTCGTCATCGGAATTGACCAAGGTTTAGCTCGAAAGCTTCACGAGACGGGCACTGACACCATCGAGGAGTTTTTGACGAAATACGATGCGCCGACTCTGAGTCAGTTGAAGCGACCTTATGGAAAGGGGGAAAGGCGGGTCGGAAAGGACGCCGAACCGATTCTTCAATGTGCTGAGGCGTTGCAGGCGAACAAAGAGATTTTCTTGGCCACTGCTGCGATTCCAGCGTCTCCGAACTTCGTCATGTTTGATTTGGAGGGAATGCCTCCGCATCTCGATGAGCTAGACCGAATCTACCTGTGGGGCGCACAGGTGTTCGGAGAAAAGCCTAGCGAGTTCATGGCCGCCATCTCCGGTTTTGGTCCAGATGGGGGTGAGCGATACGTGAAGTGCAGGTTTTACTTTGTGGGAGGGTATACGTCCGGCGAGCCCAAGAGGGCGTCACCCATGTGCGGGAAAGAGCAGGAGAGGATGGCAGGTCAATACGTTTCAGAAT
>Ga0182024_10015162_pt1 | contig 14801 bp, 16 predicted proteins | sample P32metaG_FD_120480 | JGI IMG/M metagenome (GOLD analysis project Ga0182024, IMG submission 120480) | Permafrost microbial communities from Stordalen Mire, Sweden - P3-2 metaG (Illumina Assembly) | ecosystem: Environmental > Terrestrial > Soil > Wetlands > Permafrost | place: Sweden: Stordalen... | reverse complement strand
GCCGGGAACTGAAGGAAGACAAGATCGATCCCGCCGTCGGCATCGAATTCCACAAGCGCATTGGCGACGCGGTGAAGCTTGGCGAGCCGGTGTGCACGCTGCATTACAATTCGGATGCGCGCCTCCCCGAAGCGAGGAACCTGGCCGAATGCGCGTACGTGATTGAGCAGGAAAAGCCGGCGGCCCTGCCTCCGCTGATTTATCGCGTGATCGGCGCGTAGGAAATCCGAAAGTCCTGATAGGAAACTTTGCGTGGCTCCCGGGCTACGCCCGTTTTGCCTTTATATCCGACACATGAATGATGACGCGCTTCCCAAGGGCGCGGGCCGCCCGCGTGATCGTCGCGATCGTCACCGAAACATTTTGTGGATCAAGTAAACGATCGAGCTGCGATCTGCTCGTGCGAAGCTGTTTCGCCATCACCTGTTTGGTTTTTCGTTGTTCCTTCATGGCCTGTTCAAGCTGCCAGGCCAGTACCCGCTTGATGGCCACCGCCTCAACTTCTTCCCGGATTCCTTCCTCTTCGAGAAGGCTGTCGAAGGTGGACCCGGTGTGATTCGCGACCATGCGATTTTTTCTTTTTTTCATTGGAGTCCTATTTGGTGCTTGTTCTTGTTTCGCCTAGCAAGTTCTAAGTCTTGTCCCGGAGTCCTCTGCGTCTTTTTGATGAAGCCATGCAGAAGAACCATTCGGCCCTTTCTGTCGATGTAGAAGAGTATCCGTGCAATTCGATTTTTTGCCAGGTTTGTCCGGACCTCATAGATGCCATCGCCTAACGGCCTGCAAACAGGCATCCCGATCGGCCAGCCGAATTCCACTGTTTTGATGTCCTCGCCAATTCGCTTGCGATCCTCATCCAGAGGCAAGCTCCTCAGCCAGCTTCGCAAAGGCTCTCCACCAGCATCGGTCCGAAAAAAGACCGCAGGAACTCGCTTGCCCGGCTTTTCGAGTGGCCCAGACTGATCTCCCGGATCAACGGGAAGTTTGGGTTTCCTACCCACCTCACTAGTGTACCATGTACGGTACGTATGGGGTGAGGGGATTTCCTTCGCGGTGGAAATGACAATCACGTCGCATCCGCGAAGCGGGCGGCGAATCCTGCACATCATAATTTCCACATCCCGGCTCGTTCCCTGGCGTGCTAATGTGACGGGCATTTCCCGGGTGCGGCCGGGATGCGAGGTGGCGTCGAATGGGGCGATTCACGGGCGTGCTGGGGCTGCTGACGATGCTTGGGTTGGCGTACGCGTTTTCGACCAACCGGCGCGCCATTAAGCTGAAGCTGGTGATCTGGGGATTGTCCTTGCAGATCGGATTCGCGTTTCTGGTGTTCTATTGGACGCGTGGGCAGATGCTTTTTTTCCGGTTGGGCAACGCCGTGAACAAGCTGCTCGCTTACGCGTTTGTGGGGTCGGAATTTGTGTTTGGAGAGCTGGGGAAGCAGCGGTCCTCGATTGGGTTCATCTTTGCCTTTCAAGTTTTGCCGACAATTATTTTTATCGCGTCGCTGTTTGCGCTGCTCTACTACCTCGGAGTGATGCAGGTGGTGATTCGCGCGGCGGCGTGGGTGATGCAGCGGGTGATGGGCGCGAGCGGGGCGGAATCGCTGAACGTCGCGGCGAGCATTTTCATGGGGCAGACCGAAGCGCCGCTGACGATTCGGCCGTTTCTGCCGGACCTGACGCAATCCGAGTTGATGACGATCATGACGAGCGGCATGGCGCACGTTTCGGGCGGAATCATGGCGGCGTATATCGCGTTTGGAGTGGAGGCGCGGCACCTGCTGACGGCGGTCATCATGACAGCCCCTGGAACACTGCTTATTTCCAAGATGCTCGTGCCAGAAACCGAAGAGCCCAAGACCATGGGCGTTGTGCACATGGAACATGTGGAGCACGACTCGAATTTCCTGGCGGCCATTGCGCGCGGGACGGGCGAAGGGCTGGGCATGGCGATCAACGTGGGAGCGATGCTGATCGCTTTCCTTGCGCTGATCGCTCTTACGAACGGCATCATGGGGGGTATTCACAATTTTCTGGGCGGGCACGGGATGATGTGGTTTCCGACGAGCCTGCAACAAGTTTTCGGCTGGGCATTTGCGCCGGTGGCTTTCGTCATCGGCGTGCCGTGGCATGATTGCGTGCAGATCGGAAATCTGCTGGGCACGCGCATGGTCGTCAACGAGTTGGTTGCGTTTTCCATGCTCGGCCCGATGAAGGGCGCGCTCGATCCCCGTTCTTTTACCATCGCGACATTCGCGCTCTGTGGATTCGCGAATTTCAGCTCGATTGGAATGCAGATCGGAGGCATCGGCGCGCTGGCTCCGAATCTGAAATCGCAGCTGGCGAAGTTCGGCATCCGTGCGATGCTAGCCGGGACGATGGCGAACCTGATGTCCGCCTCGATTGTGGGGATCTTTCTAAAATGAGCGCATCCCGAGCGGCGAAAGCAAAACCAAGCCAGGAGTTTTTACGCGCCGAGATCGCGGCGAAATTCATCCTGGGCAAAACAAAATTGCGCCCGCGCATCGGACTAGTGCTGGGCAGCGGCCTGGGCGCGTTCGCCAACGAGATTGCGGGCGCGGCGCGCATTGATTACAAGAACATTCCGAATTTCCCGCGTTCGACGGCGATCGGACACGCCGGGCGCATGGTCATCGGCAAAGTCGCGGACGTGCCGGTGGCTGTCATGCAGGGGCGCGTGCACTTCTACGAAGGCTACTCGCAGCGCGAAGTGATTTTTCCGATGCGCGTGATGGCCCGCATGGGGATCCGGGCCGTTGTGCTCACCAACGCCGCGGGCGGGATCAACACGAATTTCAAGCAGGGATGTCTCGTCGTTCTGCGCGATCACATCAATCTTCAGGGCACGAATCCCTTGATCGGGCCGAACGACGAACATTTCGGCCCGCGCTTTCCGGACATGACGCAGGTGTACTGGAAGCCGTACCAGGCGGCAGCGCTGCAGGACGGGAAACGGCTCGGCATCGAAATCGCCGAAGGCGTGTATGCGGGGCTGACGGGGCCGAGCTACGAAACTCCGGCGGAAATCCGCTACTTGCGCGCGATCGGCGCGGACGTCGTGGGAATGTCCACCGTGCCGGAAGTGATCGCGGCTGCGCACATGGGGATTCGCGTTCTGGGAATTTCCTGCGTGACGAACATGGCCGCCGGGATTCTCGATCAGCCCATCACCACCGAGGAAGTCATGGAAACCGGCGAGCGCGTGAAGGCCGATTTTATGGCTCTGTTGCGCGCCGTGATTCCGCGCATGAATAAGGACCTGCCATGAGCGAGCGCGACGCCCAACCTGACGCCCGCTATGACGCATTGATTTCCGCGGCGCGAACCGCGCGCGAGCACGCGCACGCGCCCTTTTCCAATTTCCGCGTGGGCGCCGCGGTGCGCGCGAAGTCCGGAAGAATTTTCTCCGGCTGCAACGTGGAGAATGCCACGTACGGTTTGACGCTGTGCGCCGAGCGGGTCGCAATTTTCAAGGCGATTTCCGAAGGCGAGCGCGGATTTGACGCCGTCGCCGTCGTCGCGGATACCGATTCGCTCACGCCTCCGTGCGGGTCGTGCCGGCAGATCCTGTGGGAATTTTGCGGCGACGCCGAAGTGGTCCTTGCGAACTTGCATGGCAAAATTGAACGCTATCGCATGTCCGCCCTCCTGCCAAAACCCTTCGATCATTCGTTCCTGTGAAATGCATTTGAATCCACGGATGAACACAGATAAACACTGATTTAGAAGGACAGAAATTCAAAGGCCGCAACTATTAGGGTCTTGAGTTTCTTTATCTGTGTTTATCTGTGTTCATCTGTGGCAATGAGAATCTGCTATTCGCGCTCCGTGGTGCGCTTGCGCTGAAGGCGCGTGGCGGCGGTTCGCAGCGTGTCGGAGACGTTCTTGTTGGTGGTCAGGAATTTGAGGTCCAGCGGCTTGATATGCGGCAAGAGGTGAAGCGTAACCTCCAGCGGCGTCTTGGGATTGAACATGAGTCCCCGGGTGATGCCGTAGTTCTTGCGGAACTTGCGGTTGCCGGCGATGAGGCGAAGCGCTTCGTCACTGAGAGTGGCCATGTTCGAAAAGGACTCGACTTCCTGCTCGGAAAGCTGCGGCGATTGAAGGACGGCGCGTTGCACGACTTTGCAGGGATCGCGGATCAGCAGGAGCCGCTCGTCGCGGCCGCCTTTCAGCGCGAGCTGCACGCGCTCGACAACCCGCATGTGCGACAATTTTTGCAGCAGAGTTTCGCGCTTGACCTTGTCCGGCTCGGCAGCTTCCAGCGCTTCCACAAACGCTTCAGCAGGTTCCGGCTCGGCGCGCTGCAACTCCAGCAGTTGAAGGCGCTGTTCCGCGTTAATGACCGCCGAGGCGATGAGTTCGGCAACCAGGATGGGGGAAGTGCTCAGCCGGTCGAGGTCCTCGAACACGTCTTGAACGGCTGTGACAGAAAGATAACGGATGACGGGACGAAGAACTTCGATGGGGCAGGTGGGATTCCGGGCCAGCGCGTCGGCCACGCCGGGTCTACGCGGGAATTCGGCGGCGCAGTAGGCGAACATTTCCGGAGCGGCGCCCGGCCGGGCGAGGGCGTCGAGCACATTTTTCAGCGGCTGCGTCAGCAGAACACCCGCAGCCTTCTCGCGCACCGTGGAATCCGAATCCGCCGTAAGGATACAGAGCGTCTCGATACGGTCTTCCGGCGCGAGCGCAGCCGCCTCCGTACAGATGGCAAGCTTTCGTTCCGCGGTCGGGTGGGCCGAGCGAATCTCTTCGAGCAACGCGACGCTAATTTCCGCCTCCTGTGACTCCCTTCAGATCATTCCGCGTGAGCGTAACCTTGCCGTTGTGGCCTGGCGGACCAATGGGAGCCAGAGTTTTTCCGTTCAACTCCATGTGCAGCACGCCCGCATCCTTCGCCGACACTTGAAAATGGTCCATGGCCGAAAAGAAATGATTCTCGCCGGCCTTCATATTTCCGTCATAGACCACGTCTTTGTCAGCCACGATCGTGACCTTGGTTCTCTTTTCCGTCTCGATCTTCAGTTCTAACTGGTCCGTTAACGTCGAAATCGACGCAGCGGCGGGTGCGGAATCGGTGGCCACAGCCGGTGCTCCGGAAGCTGCAGCCAGGGCATCCGGGGACGGCATGCCACTGCTCACAGGCGCGAGATCTCCGGGGTTTTGCTGAGGCGCGTCCGGGGAGGAGGGAGATGACGCGGCACTCATTGCCGCCGCCTGCGCGGCCCGCTTTGCGGCGCGTCTTGCCAGGAACCACCGCGTGCCGAACCAGCCCCCAGCCAGCAGCGCAAGGATGACAACAGTAGCGACGATCCAGGCGAGCCAGGGTTGTTGAGGCGCCACGGCGGGAGGACTGCCTGTCCAGACCGGAACAGTGGGGCGATCCCCGACGGCCAAAGTATATTCCGCGACGATGCTTTCCTCGTCGAGGCCGAGATACCGTGCGACCGCTCGAACAAATCCGCGATTGAAGACCCCGCCGGGAAGCTGATCCCACTGCTCGTTTTCGATGGCGCGCAGGAAGCGCGTGGCGATGCGCGTGGCGGCGGAAATCTCCTCCAAGGTAACGCCCCGCATCTCCCGTTCGCGCTTCAGGCTTTCGCCAAAAGTGTCTTTGGTCATTGTCCTTTAAGAACTCGGCGGTCTCAGCGAATATAGGCGGGCGGCGGGGGAGTGTCAATCAATTGGGAAACATGTGAAACAGGGCTCGTGTTCGATTTGTGACGGTCTTCACTAACGAGCAACAGTCGATGAAGTCGCCGTTGCACAGATTGACAAGAGTTGACTATAATTTCTAGTGCCCCAACACCTTCCGCGGACTGGCGGGCGACCCGCGATAGATTCCGGCACTAAGGTATCCAGTGAACACGACTGAGAATTTTTCTGGCATCGAGAGGCGCCGCAGTTCAACGGTTCGGGGAGAACAACGCGAAGCGGGCGAAATCGCGGTTTTCCACGAATTGGGCAAGGCGCTTACCTCCTCCCTGCAGCTCGATCAAGTCCTTCGCACGATCATGGAAAAGATCGACGAATTTCTGCGGCCGGACACATGGTCGCTGCTCCTCGTCGACGATGCCAAGCAGGAACTGTATTTCGAGCTGGCGGTTGGCAAGGGCGCGCAAGCACTGAAGGACGTGCGGATCAAGATGGGGCAGGGAATCGCGGGCTGGGTGGCGCAGCATGACGAAGCCGTCATCGTGGCCGACGTGAGCAAGGACACCAGGTTCTTCTCCAAAATCGATGAACGAACAAAGATGGAGACGCGCTCGATCGTGGCCGTGCCGGTTCGATACCGCGACCATTGCCTGGGCGTGATCGAGCTCATCAATTGCGTGGAGAAGGAAGGCTTCATGGAGCGCGATCTCGCGCTGCTCGAGGCGCTGGCGGATTTCGCCGCGATCGCCCTCGAAAACGCGCGCCACGTGAAGCGCATCCACGAGCTCACGATCACGGACGATTGCACGAGCCTCTACAACGCGCGGCACATGGATTTCATTCTGGAGACAGAAATTTATCGCTCGCAGCGTTACGGCTATGAATTTTCCGTGGTGTTCATCGACCTCGATCACTTCAAGGGCATTAATGACACGTACGGGCACCTGATCGGATCGAAGCTTCTCGCCGAAGTGGGGCAGATCGTGAAGAGCGCCTGCCGCAGGATCGATTTCGCGTTTCGATACGGCGGCGATGAATTTGTGATCGTGCTGCCGCAGGCCTTGAAGGAAAACGCGTTTGTCGTCGCCCGGCGCCTGCATAAGCTGATCGGAGAGACGCACTGGCTGGTCAACGACGGGCTGGACGTCCGCTTCACGGCGAGCATCGGCGTGGCGTCGTATCCTTCGGACGCGAAAACCAAGGTGGAATTGCTCCACCTGGCCGACGAAGCCATGTACGCAATCAAGAACACAACGCGCAACGGCGTGGCCGCGGCGAAAGTCGGCGTGCTGCCCGTCACGTAAAAACACCCTCGACGGCTTGATTTCCACAGAAGTTCGAAGGCCCTCCTCCTGCATCTTCTTGATTCACCACGTATGCCATGCTAGGCTCTGCGCTTCCGGTGGCACAGGGGAGTTTGGCATGGATGTCCCGGACGAGCCGAGATGAGGAGCGCATGTCCAACGAAGCATTGGGGATGATTGAGACCAAAGGCCTGGTCGCTTCGATTGAAGCCGCGGACGCCATGGTGAAGGCTGCCAACGTCATCCTGATCGGGAAAGAATACATCGGCTCGGGGTATGTCACGGTGATGGTGCGGGGAGACGTGGGAGCGGTCAAGGCAGCGACAGATGCAGGCGCGGCTGCCGCGCGGCGAGTCGGCGAATTGGTTTCCGTGCATGTGATCCCGCGTCCGCATGAGCATGTCGAAAAGATTTTGCCTGGAGGCGGGGCTCCGCCAGGAGTAAAAAAGTAGATCTGCAGCCCGCGTTTCTTGTCCTGAGCCTGCCGCTGCTGGGGAGCTTCAGCAGCAACGATGTTTGTAGGAGAAGGTAAAGCGTTTTGAGCCTGCGCGATCGCGACCTCATCTCCATCCAAGAAGCCCGCGAACTGGCGGCCCGGGCAGCCGCCGCGCAAAAACAATTCGCAACATTTTCCCAGGAACAAGTCGACGCAATCGTGGAAGCTTGCGCGAAGGCGGCCGCTGAAAACGCGGAGCCGCTGGCGCGAACGGCCGTGGAAGAAACGGGTTTCGGCAACGTTCCCGATAAAATCGTGAAGAACACGCTCGCCGCGGTAAATGTGCCGCGGGCGATTCGCGGCATGCGCACCGTCGGAATTTTGCGCGAGGACCGCGAAAAGGGAATCGTCGAAGTGGCGTCGCCCATCGGCGTTGTTGCGGCGATGATTCCTTCGACGAATCCAACTTCGACCGCGATCTACAAAACGCTGATCTCGTTGAAGGCACAGAACGCGATTGTGCTGAGCCCGCATCCCTCGGCCATCAAGTGCATTTGTATGGCGGCCACGCTGCTCGAACGCGCCGCGCTCACCGCAGGCGCGCCCGAGGGATTGATCCAGTGCATGCAGCACACGACGCTTGAAGGCACGCGCGAGCTGATGCGGCGGCCCGAAGTCGGCGTGATTCTGGCGACGGGCGGCACGGGCCTCGTGCGGGCCGCGTACGGCTCGGGAAAGCCGGCCTACGGCGTGGGTCCGGGGAACGTGCCTGCGTTCATCGAGCGAACCGCCGACGTGCGCAAGGCCGTCGCGGACATCATCGCCGGAAAAACATTCGATTACGGGACGATCTGCTCGTCCGAACAGGCCATCGTCGCCGAAGAATCGGTGCGCGAGCGCGCGCTCGAGGAATGCCGCCAGCAGGGCGCGTATTTTCTTTCTCCGGAAGAAATGGAAAAGGTGGCGCGTCTCGTATTTCTGCCGGGGTCGCACACGCCGAATACGAAAATTGTCGGCCGCGCTGCCACGGTGATTGCGGGAATGGCGGGCATTCAGGCGCCGCCCGCAACGAGAGTGCTGATCGCGCGGCTCGAACCTGAACAAGTGGGACGCGAGTTTCCGCTTTCCGCGGAAAAGCTGTCGCCGATCCTCGCATTTTATGCAGTGGCAAACCTCGCGGCAGGAATTGCGCTTTGCCGCCGTCTGCTGGAATTCGGTGGGCTCGGGCATACGTGTGCCATTCATTCGCGGAATCGCTCCGCGATTCTGGAATTCGGAGAAGCCATGCCCGCGTTTCGCGTGGTCGTGAACAGCGCGTCGGTGCACGGCTCGATCGGCTATTCGACGAACCTTTTTCCCGCGATGACGCTCGGTTGCGGCGCGCCCGGCGGGAACATCACTTCGGACAACATAGGCCCGCAGCACTTGCTGAACGTGAAGCGAATCGCGTGGGAAACGCGCGGCGTCGAGCACCGCACGGTTCCCGCGGATCAGCGCATGGCGGGGGCCGCGATTTCGCCCGCGCCGGAAGCGGTCCAGGAAAAGTCGAGTGTGCCGGCGGCTCCGATGTCCGCTCCAAAATCAGCGCCAAATCTGACGGCATCTTCGCCCGAATTGAAGCCGGAGGAAAAGAAACCAGCCGCTCCTGCTGCTTCAATCGGCAGCGTGGATCGCGCGGCGATTGCGTGTGTCGTTGAAAATGTGCTCGCTGCGCAAGGGATCGCACGCGGGAGCGGCGCGCCAAAGTCCGCGCCCGCTCTTGCGGCCGCGGCGGCGCCTCCTCCCGCTCCCCGAGCGAAAGAACTGGCAAGCCCGTCGTCCATTGCCGCTGAAATCGCGGCTCGTTTTTTTGGTTCGTCCGCAAAGCCAAAGTCGGGAGTTGCGGATCCGTCCTCTGTGGTGTCTACTGCCACAACAAAAACTGCGGAGGGTCCTGCTCTTTCCGCTCCTACTCCCAGCGTCGCGAAAAAGCCTGAGCTTTCTCCGAAAGCGGCGATCGAAATTCAAGTTTTCGTCAGCGAAAATGATGTGCGCCGCGCGATGACGCGCCGCGAAAAAATCTTCATCGGCCGCAAGACGATCCTCACGCCTTCCGCGCGCGATCTTGGCCTGGAACATGAGGTGTTTGTGGAAACGGAAACCGGTTCGATCCGCTAACGCGGCGTTTTGTGTAGCACAGGTACTCTTGCCTGAGCGGGTTTCGCCGATGTAGCTTCAATGGAAGCAATTGCATGCAGCATACAAAACCGCACAGGCAAGAGTGCCTGTGCTGCCAAAATCTAAGGTGATGTCGTACGGCTGGGCATGCACTTCAAATCAGAGGCGATAAAAGGAAAAATCGGAATGCGAAAATATTCGATCGCTGCAATCGCGCTGGCGTGCGTTTTTCTGTTCTCGCAAGGAGTGGCGGCGCAGACCTCCGAAGTGCGCGTGCTGGCCTCGAACGGCATCAAGGCCGTGGTCGAGGATTTGCTCCCGCAAAGCGAGCATGCGGTTGGACAAAAACTCTCAGTGGAATACCGTCCGACGGCCGCTATACAAAAGGAAATTGAGGGCGGCGAACCCTTCGACGTTGTGATCGTGACCGTGGAAAGCATTGCCCAATTGAGCAAGGAAGGGAAGACGACGGGCGGAGAAGGGACGGCAATCAGCCGCGTGGGCGTGGGCATCGGCATTCGCAAGGGAGCGCCTAGGCCGGACATCAGTACGCCCGAGGCGATCAAGCGCGCGATGCTCGGCGCAAAGGCGATCGCATACGGCTCCGTCGGGGCGAGCACGCCTTACATCACGCGGATGTTCGATACGCTCGGAATCGCCGATGCCATGAAAGCCAAGACATTGCTCTTTGATACTTCCGACGGCACAAATGGCGCCGTGGCCGATGGGAAAGCCGATTTCGGCATCACTCTCGTCAGCGAAATTTTGCCTGTGAAAAGCATCGAATTGCTGGGACCGTTCCCCGACGCGTTTCAGGGCTACGTCCGCTTTTTCGCCGCTGTGAGCGCGAATCCAAAAAATCCCGAAGCCGCGGGTAAACTGATTAAATTCCTGTCCGGGCCGGACGCTTTGGCCTCCATCAAAGCCAGAGGCATGCAGGCGCACTGAAAGAGTGCGTTTTCCAAGTAGCACAGGCATCCGCCGCGGCGGATGCCTGTGCTACAAAAGCGGAACGCTGCGCTGTCGATTAACATGGTAGAATTGCAGCAAAACTTCTCAAATGGCAAACACATACTCAAGATCGAAGTACAATCCTCGTGCAAACCAGCGGGCCGCGCTTCGCAAGGCGCGAGGCGAAAAGTGAGGCGATCCATGAACCGAATTTGGAATGCTCTTGGGATGGTCATTTTCTGCGCCGCGCTTGCGCATGGAGCGACGGACGCGACGATCTCCGGCGTCGTGAGAGACCCAGGCGGCGCGCCCTTTCGCGGCGCATTCGTGCACGTGCAGAACGTGCAATCCAAAATTACCGTGAACGTCCTGTCCGACAATCAGGGGCGTTACCGGATTCAGAGCTTGCCGCCCGGCGAGTACCAGGTCGGGGTGACCGCGCCCGGCTACAAAAACGATGCGCGCGCCGATGTGAAATTGGCGGCAGGCGAATCCTCATCGCACGATTTCGCGCTGCAACCGGGCGTGTTGCGCTGGAGTGATCTCTCCCTGTATCAGGGCAAGACGCTGATGCCCGCCGGAAAAGGCAAGGAAATCCTGGACGGGAACTGTTTTGCATGCCACGGATTCCAAACCCGAATGGCCGGAGTGAAGCGCGACCACGACGGCTGGACGCAAGCGGTGAACTACATGGTCACGACGCGCCACGCGCGCCTCGGCAACCACGTTAACGATCAGGATGCCGCCGTCCTCGCGAATTATCTGGATGATACGTTTGGCGTGGAATCGAAGCTGCCGAAATCCCCCGTCGACATGCCGGGATACAAAGCGACGGTTCGTCCCGTCAGCGACGAAGGGTTGAAAATTACCTACGTCGAATACGACATGCCCGGGCCGAACCGCATGCCCTTCAGCGCCGCGCCGGACAAGGACGGCAAACTCTGGATTCCGGACATGGGCTCGGCGAACACCATCGGATGGCTCGACCCCAAGACCGGCGCGATCCAGGAATTTACCGCGCCGAATTCCTTTGCCGCGGGCATTCACTCGGCTGTGCCCGGGCCGGATGGTTCCGTGTGGTTCTCCGAGCAGGCCGCGAACAAAGTGGGCCGCTGGGACCCGAAAACAAAACTAATCACGGAATATCAGGACACCTACAAGCCCGGAATGGAAGGGCTTGAGGACGGCGGTTCGAAGCACACGGTGCGTGTCGATTCGAAAGGGCGAGTGTGGGGGACGGCCGTGTTCAACAATCTGACGGTCTACGACCCCAAGAACAACGAATTCTCTCATTTCGCTGACACGTTCTCGCCCTACGGCGTCGAACTCGACAAGAGCGGCAATGTCTGGTTCGCGGAATTTTATCCGGAGGGAAAAATCGGGATGGTCGATGCGAATACGGGCAAGGTCACGAAATGGGCGCCACCCTCAAAGGGTGGCTGGCCGCGCCGCATCGAAATTGACGACGATGGCATCGTCTGGTACGCCGAATACCGGGGCGGCAAAATCGGGCGGTTCGATCCGAAGACGCAAGCCTTCAAGGAATACGATTTGCCCGGACCCAGCGCGACTCCCTACGCGCTCGGGATCGACCGCAATCACAACATTTGGTACTCGTCCGATGAAATGGACGTCATCGGCCGGCTCAATCCCAAGACCGGCAAGGTCACCGAATATCCCTACGCGCACTCCGAAAACACAATGAAAGAATTCTTCCTCGATGCCCAGGGCCGCATGTGGTACGGCTCCGCTCCGAATAACAAAGTGGGGTACTTCATCCCGTCCGATCTGGATTGACGTATATCGGTTGGATCGAAAATAAAGCGGGTGCAGGATTTTCTTTCGAGGAACAGTTTTTCTAGCGTTTTGAGTCTTCAGGTTCGGGGACGTTTTTGGGGGCTTGACGAAGAAACTTCATCAGCCCTTTCCCAGTCGCACCTTTCGCGCGGTTCTTGAAGAACTCCGCTGCTGTTTCAATCACACCGATTTTTTCCGCAACGGCAACGGCGATCCATTGGTTCAGGGACACACCGTCTTCCTTTGCGAGCCGCTGCGCGGCTTTCTTGGTGGAGAGAGGCAGCTTTAAAGGATAGGTCGACTTGCTCATCGTTTTACCATCTTCAGCAGATCTGCAGGCCGAAGCACGGGGATCTTGAAACGATCACCGGCGGCCGCGAAATCTGCAACGTTGTAGGTTACCAAGGCATCCGCCCTTCCATGGATGGCAGCTTCTAAAACCATTTCGTCATTCGGATCGCGCAACTGGGGCCGCCAGCGAAAATGAGCTTCGACAGGCTCGATTAACGCCGACAGTTCAGCTAGAAATTCGTCAATCGCCTCCAGAGCAAGCCCGTGGACCAGACGCTGCTCCGCTCGTTCTAATACGTCCTCATACTCCAGAAACAGCGGCGGAGTCGCCAGGGGTGTCAATCGTCGCGCGGCCGCCAGCCTAAGAACCGCATTGCCGGCTCCAGAGCGGGTGCGAAGCGCCGCAACAACCACCGAGGTATCCAGAACGACCCTCTGGATCATATACATCCTATAGGATGTCACATATCTGGGGATATATTCAAGCAAAAGAAGCCAAGAGTCAGTAGAAGCGGTCGTTACTCCACGACGGTTGAAACTGGTGCGGCACTTCCGTGCAAGATTTTAATTGGTCTTGACGTTTAGGAACTTCGACAGTGTATGATTTATTCAAAATGAATTCGAAGAGAGGAATCTAAGGTTCGGGAGGAGCTTGGAAATGCGAAGTCGTCTGTCGGGCATCGTGTTGATCTTCGCAGTCGTTTTGACCTTTTCTTTAGCGGCCTTCGCGCAAACGAAACAGGCGCCTGCTGTCTCAGCCCCCTTCGATCCGCACGATTTGACAGGGCTCTGGAGCCAGGACCATCCACGGACGGCGCCGGTCGTGGAGCGGTACTGGAATTATGAGTTCAGTAAGGAGCCGCCTCCGATGACGGCCTGGGGGCAGGCACAATTCGATGCCGCCAAGTCCTCTTTCGGGCTTCATACGTATCCACTTGCGGAAACGAATGATCCGCTCTACCACAGTTGCACTCCTCCCGGCTTGCCGCGTGTTTACCTGCATCCGTTTCCCATGGAAATTGTTCAGACGCCCGGCGAAGTCATCATACTTTTCGAGTACGATTCCCTCCGGCATCCAATTTTTACGGACGGCCGCAAGCATGACGAAACGCTCGGCCCTCTGTGGATGGGAGACTCGATCGGGCATTGGGAGGGAGACACGCTGGTCGCGGACACCGTGAATTTCAATGATAAAACCTGGGTCGATCGCGTCGGTCATCCGCACAGCGACCAACTCCACGTCGTCGAGCACATCCGCCGCGTGGACCACAACCATTTGACGGACGACATCACCATCGAGGATCCCAAGGCATACTCGAAGCCATGGACGGCCCATTTGGATTTCGTGCTGAGGCCGACGTGGACTCTCGGGGAACAGTTCTGCGAGGACGAGCGCAGCTTTGAAGACTTCGACAAGAGCGGGGCGACACCCACGAAGTAGCTGGTCTTCACGCGGTCTGACGGGAGAAATGCCCGTTCCGCCCCAAAATACACTGTTCGCTGTGCATGTTCTTCGTGAACGGGACGGAACGGCCGCTACATAACCGTCCTGTCCCGTTGTTGACCGTACTTGTAGAGGCCGTCCGTCTTTTGGACGGGCAGGATTCATTCCAGCCGAGATCAAACTGAGTCACTATCAAGGCGACTATCGTATTGACACTTCTCCACTCTGAATGGGATATTTTAATCAGCTCCTGTTAAACAGCTGAAGGAATCGGCAATTTGTTTTCATAAGATGAGCTTTTTTACGGAGGTTTTTAGAAATGAAAAAGTTTGCGCTCATACTGGCTGTAACCTTCGCTGCGCTTTTAGCTTCGGCCCCTCTACTGGCTCATCACGGGGAAGCGAATTACGACACGGACAAGGTCTACTCCGTCAAAGGGACTGTGACGGACTTTCAATTCATCAATCCCCACACGCTCATTTCCCTGGACGTCAAGAACGACAAGGGCGAAATCGAAAAATGGGGTTGCGAAATGAGGAGCCCCAGCATGCTGGTCCGCGTCGGCGGTTGGGACAAGAATACGCTCAAGGTCGGCGACGTCATCACGGTCTACGGATCTCGAGCGAAAAATAGAACGACGTTCATACGCCTTTCGATGCTCACGCCCGCGTACGGCACGGGGAAGGATAATCTGTAGAGGCCCGGGCTCAAAAATGTAACGCCGGCATCTTGCCGGCAGT
>Ga0182024_10015161_pt1 | contig 14802 bp, 2 predicted proteins | sample P32metaG_FD_120480 | JGI IMG/M metagenome (GOLD analysis project Ga0182024, IMG submission 120480) | Permafrost microbial communities from Stordalen Mire, Sweden - P3-2 metaG (Illumina Assembly) | ecosystem: Environmental > Terrestrial > Soil > Wetlands > Permafrost | place: Sweden: Stordalen... | reverse complement strand
GCCAGCGCGATCCACAGCCACGCCATTAGGCGCGCTGAAGCCGCTACCCAGGGTGACAATAGTGGGTGAGGCAGGGATGCTACCATTCACTGCCAGGATCTCTTTCACCTCATTATTTCTTGAATCGGCAACATAGACATTCCCGCTGCCGTCTATTGCCAACCCAGCGGGCTCGTTGAAGCCGGTGCCCAGGGAGATGATGGTGGGCGATGCCGGGATGCTGCCATTGACAGCCAGAATCTCTTCCACACCATTGTTTTCGTCTGCTGTTACGTAGAGGTCGCCGCTGCCGTCCACTGCCACGCCGAAAGGCCCGCTTGACACGCTGCTCACTGTACTCAGGACTCCCGGCTGAAAGGCGATCTGCGGCCCGACGCCCGTGCCTTGAACATAACCGCTGGCAATCGCGTTGCCGTTTGTGTCGTACAGGACGGCTGTTCCGGTGCGAATCCCGGCGAATCTGGGCGTGAAGGTCACGTTAATGGTGCAGGATTCGTCTGCGGTATATGCGGTTCCCGCTACGCAGGACCCCGTGCCGGCATTGGCAAAGTCCAGCGCGGTCGCTCCCTGCGTCAGCACAGCAGTACTGCCCAATGTTCCTCCGGTATCGAAGACAAAGGACAAAGTGTTTGCTGGACTCGTGGTTCCGATGTTTATGGACCCGAAGTTCTGATTCGATGCCGGAAGTGTCATCTCCACGACCCGGTTGTTTTCGGCATCGGCAACATAAACATTCCCGTTCCCATCCACCGCCACGCCGGTCGGATAGTCGAAGCCCCCACCCAGCGTTGTGATTGTGGGCGAGGCCGGGATACTTCCATTCACCGCCATTATCTCGTACACCGAATTGCTACCCTGATCTGCGACATAGACGTTCCCGCTAGCGTCTAACGCAACGCCGGTGGGGCCGGCCGTTCCTGTGAACGTATGCAGCGTCGCAACCGGGGAAGACAACGATACGCTACCGTCAACGGCTACAATCTCTTTGATTGCGTTGTAGCCCTGATCAGCGACGTAGACATCGCCGTTACTGTCTACCGCCATGCCGACAGGATTGCTAAAGTTCTGAAAAATAGCCCCCCCCGGACGTGGAAGAGATGATGCCATTGACCGCGGCAAGTTCTAGAACAGCTCCCATCCCCGGTCCCGAAGGCAGATTGACGGCTCCTCCAGCTACAAAATAATCTCCTTTGCTGTCCAATGCGACACCGTCGGGAAGTGCGACAAGGCTGGGCATCGCAACGATGGTGGGTGAGGCGGGCATACTGCCGTTGACTGCCAAGAGCTCCTTTACCGTATCGTTTCCGGGATCGCAGACGTATAGATTTCCGCTGCTATCCAGCACTACAGCGATTGGATGGCTGAAGCCGCTACCCAGCGTTCTAATGGTGGGCGAAGCGGGAATGCTGCCGTTGACCGCAAGAATCTCTTTGACAGCGCCGTTCATATAATCGGCAACGTATACGTTGCCGCTGCTGTCCACCGCCACGCCGGCGGGAAGATCAAACCCGCTGCCGAGCGTGATTTGCCCCCCGCCCAAGTGAGCGGTTTGGGCAGGCGAGATGCTCCATGCGCCGCAGAGCAGCACAGCCAGAACAGCGCACAGTCCGGCCAGCTTGCTCCGCTTGCGGGGAAGGGTGGAAACGCGACTAGAGGCAGCGGCGGAAATCGCCGGCAGTACGAGGGAGGGCATCGAGATCATGGCTTTCGCTCCTGCGAGCGTGTGGATTGGCTCGCGGTGGTTTGTTACTTGACCAATAAACAAGGGCCCGTAACAATTGGCGGACGCCAAGCAAGAACTGCATGCATCCGGCATTCGTCTCCTTTGGAGAATGACAAAGCGTATCACGGTAGGGCCAGATGAGTCAGTGACCGTACGATGAAACTCAGATGAATGCCGTAACGCCACCGGCAACGCGGAGGGATTTGAAGCATCCTATGCTGGCTTGAGGTCCACTAGTTTGACTCCATCTGCGCCGGAGCCTCTCATGAGCAGGCGCAAGTATGGCAGCCCGCGCAAGAGACTTCGTGGCGGGAGGACCATTCGGGCAGTTCCGCCGATATTTTGCGACACTTCAGGCATCTTGCCATTTGTCGAGCGTACCCCCGAAAAGTATTAGTCCATGTGCTCGAAAGTATGATTGATGTATTAACTGGTTGCTGTACGTTAGGCATGGGTGCAGACTTCGGGTCAAGAAGTAATGCGCCTACGGTGCGGACTCCAGGAAGGTTTTCATGGAGTGGAACGGTCGCTGTTAGCCGGTCCGAGGCTGAACGATGATCATTTCTGTACTACAACTCGCCGCAATTGCAGTTGTAGCGACGTTACTTTGCCGCTGGCGGACAGGTGTGCGCAGGCGGAATACACAGTCGTGGGCGTCTCTTCTGGCCCGCTTGAGGACGGATTGGAGTGGCCGCGGGCTGAGCGGTACTTTCCTTTTGAAAGAGGGGCTGAGCGCCACGCCGGATGAAACATGGACGCATATGCACGGCGTTCAAGGTCTGTGGGCGATGTACCAGAACGCCAGCGTAATGATGGAGATGGCCGACTATGCCGCCCAGCACAGCGACTCTGTCGATCACTTGCTTCTTGAAACCCTGCGCAACGACGCCGTGCAGATCCGCATGTGCGTGATGAAAGCGATTGCGCAGCACGCCGTCTGCAAAACCTGTGAAGGTGTCCGCGTGAACGCGTACCGCGCGGCGTCAATGTACACAGGGATGGCCGCGCGCATGACACAGCTCTTGCAGGAAAATGCCGCAGTCATTGTTCCCGACTTTGTAGCCGCGATGTAGCCGAGGCGGCATAAACGGATGTTTTTATAGATATCTTGCGTCTAGGGCTCGACGAAAAAAGCCCAATCAGTGCCATCCGCCACTAAAACAATGGGCGACGCCATGGATCGGAATCGCCGGTTTGCAAGTGATTGAAAAGATTGGTCGGGGAGAAAGGATTTGAACCTCCCACCCCTTGGTCCCGAACTGGAAATGTCTTGTAGAATCAACAACCTGTGAATCGTAATCGTGGTGCTTCAATCGCATAAGAGCTTCTGATTCTTACGGATAGTTTTCAGTCGTTCTCCATTGGGAACCCTTTGCCGTCTCATAGTTTGGACTTTCGATCGCGGACTATCGGAAAGAATTGGCTAGGTGCTCATAGGCGACTGACCTGGAGGTCGAATGCGGAGACTCGCGCTTCATACGAACTGAGTCGTCTATCAACCAAGTAGGGCAGTCAAGTTTCGGAATCAATTCCGCAAATCGCATCAAGAGTGGGCCCCCGTTCGAGGCTATGGCTGGTTTTGCAGCCATCCTATTTGCGGCGTCGAACTGACTATGTCGGCTGAATGCCGACACATCTCTCACCAGAATCGGCACGGGCTCGACGACCTCCTCGCGATAGGCCGGGGTTCTCCAGGGTTGGGCAAAGAAGAAATGCGTCGCATACGTCATGCTTTAGTGGTCTGTCACACCAACGTGCAAGGTCGGCGGTGGAATGACGGGAGCAACCCTGACTTCTTCCCGATCGCCTGCTTTTTGTCGTCGATTGATGCTTCCGGCAACCCAAAGCCTTATTTATACAAGAGTTAACAAACGAGGTTGCCTCTCTGTGACAAGGATCACTAGGCGTTTTTTACTTGACTTCCAGATGTGGCCTATGAATAACTGATGCTCGATCTTCCTTTTCAAACGTGATTCCGGTTTGGGCCCCCGCGCCATCGCGCCGAGTATGTGTCTCGGATTCAAAAACACTCTGATGTCGATGCAGGTCTGAATACTTGAGTCCTTCGATTCACAACGTTCAATACCGAGGCAGAGCTTTTTGTGGTTCTCACGAATAAAAAATGAGGACCGAAGGCGAGCATGTCTAGTTGAGCGTCGCACTGTTCCACCATTGCAGTCTTTTCCCATATCCAGGTTGCGAGGATCGAATGCATGTCGACAGTTCTATCCGAGTTGGGTTTCTGTTTCTATCTGCATTCCTCTTTCAAACAAAGTAGGTTTATGACCTCCGCAGCTACCGTGCCGCCGGGATTGTGCCTTTGTGCCCATGATTCTCCGGCCGACCCAGCATTTCAGATCGCGTGCACGCAGTCTGGGTGGGCACAGAAGCCGCCATCATACGGCAATTCGAGGGCCATTGTCTTCGGCGCAGTACTGAGTTCAAAGTAGCTATGGAAGAGTCAGGCTAGATAAGTATCCATAAGCCGCCGAAGTATATCCCCACAAAGTTTCACTCCTCAAAGTTGATGAATTGCGTAGAAAGGCCTTCGCATGAACCGCTTGTCTCGTGTCTATACCTCGCTGTCAAACGTCCTGATTGTTCTTGCCACTGTTTGTGCCCCGCTTGCGGCAAAGGCAACTACGGTGGCGACACCGGTCTTCAGCCTTGCGGCCGGAACCTATACTGGCACGGAGACAGTGACGATCACAGACTCAACGAGCGGTTCAAAGATCTATTACACGACGAACGGGAGTACACCGACGACCTTGTCAACCCTATACTCAGGTGCGATCACGGTATCGTCGAGTGAGACCCTTGAGGCGATGGCGACGGCCACAGGCGATACGCAGTCGGCGACGGCCACCGCTGCCTACACGATTCTAGGTACGCTGCAGGTCTATCTTTCTGGGCCGGGAGTGCAATCGACCTCCGTGGCCGGCGCGGCTACGGAGACCTTTGATGCGCTTTCCACAACGAATCCCCATACGGCTGCTTATGTTTCAACCGCCGGCATCGGCACCTATGGCAGCTCGACTCAGCAATTCGCGATTGAGGCGCCGGGTGAGTTCGGTGGAGCAACTGACAGCACGCACACCGCTGGGACTAACTATTTTGCCGTGGGCGGCGATAGCGGAACTACAAGTCCAGTCTATTTAACGCTGACGAATCCTGTGTCCTATTTTGGGTTTTGGTGGTCAGCGGGAGACCAATACAACACAGTTGCCCTGTACTCCGGTAGCACGCTTTACGGAACCTTCACCACGGCGAACCTGCTGACGTTCCTTAACCATGGAACCGGCACGATCACGGCCAACAGCGGTGCCATCTACAGCACCAGCGCCTACTTCGGCAATCCGAACATCACGGGCACCAATGATTCCACGGAGCCGTTTGCATACATCAGCTTCGTTATCTCGGGTGCAACGATCAATCAAATCGCCTTTTATAACACCAACACCTCTACCTCCTTCGAGAGCGACAATCATAGCGCCATATTTTCGGGCAACACGGTGACGATTCCCACGACATTCGTTCCGGTGGAAAGCATGTCTTTGGGCACGCAGTCAGTATCGGTGAGCGTTTCACCGGCTTCGGCTAACGTCAAGGCCGGCGGAACGCAGCAGTTCACCGCTACGGTCGTGGGAAGCACGAACACGAGCGTAACCTGGTCGATCAGTCCTGCGACCGGGGCCGGCACAATCAGTTCGTCAGGGTTATATACAGCGCCCGCGACAGTCACTACGCCGCAGACGGTGACGATCACGGCGACCAGCGCGGCGAACACAAGCGTGAAGGCGCCGGTAATCGTAAACCTGCTTGCGACGCCGACGGTGTCGGTATGGCCGACAGCCAGCGGCATCACCTACGGCCAGACGCTTGCTTCGTCCACTTTGACCGGCGGCACAACTTCGACGCCGGGGACCTTTACATGGACCACGCCCGGCACGGCTCCCGGAGTGGGCACGGCATCGCAGAGTGTGACCTTTACTCCGACAGCTTCGACAAGCTATTCCACCGTAACAGGAACCGTGAACGTAACGGTTGCCAAGGCAACCCCGACGGTATCGGCATGGCCAACGGCCAGCGGTATCACCTACGGCCAGACGCTTGCTTCGTCGACGCTGACCGGCGGAACAGCGTCCGTTGCCGGCACTTTCGCATGGACCACGCCCAGCACGGCTCCGGCCGCGGGTACGCCATCGGAGAGCGTGACCTTCACCCCGACTGCTTCGACGAACTACACCACGGTGGTTGGAACGGTTCCCGTGACGGTCGCCAAGGCCACGCCGACGGTGTCGGTCTGGCCGACGGCCAGCGCCATTACCTACGGGCAGACGCTTGCCTCCTCGCCGCTGACCGGCGGGACGGCTTCAGTGGCGGGCACCTTTGCATGGACGACGCCCACCACCGTTCCCAGTGCGGGCACGCCCTCGGAAAGCGTGACCTTCACCCCGACTGCGTCGACAAACTACGCCACGGTGCCAGGAACGGTTTCCGTGACGGTCGGCCAGGGCACGCCGGTAATTACCTTTACCAGCGCCAACACGGTTGCCTATGGCACGACGCTGACGGTAGCAGCGACCTCGACGCTGGGCACACCGACCTTCACGGAAGCCAACGGCACGGGTGCGGCGACGTTGAGCGGGAGTACGCTGACTCCAACGGGCGTTGGCACGGTGACGATCACGGCCAGCGTCGCGGCAACAACCAACTACAAGGCGGGGACGGCGCAGCAGACGGTGACGATTACTCAGGGCACGCCGGTAATTACCTTTACCAGCGCCAACACGGTTGCCTATGGCACGACGCTGACGGTAGCTGCGACCTCGACGCTGGGCACGCCGACCTTCACGGAAGCCAACGGCACGGGTGCAGCGACGTTGAGCGGGAGTACGCTGACTCCAACGGGCATTGGCACGGTGACGATCACAGCCAGCGTCGCGGCAACACCCAACTACAAGGCTGCCACGGCAACGCAGACGGTGACGATTACTCAGGGCACGCCGGTGATTACCTTTACCAGCGCCAACACGGTTGCCTATGGCACGACGCTGACGGTAGTTGCGACCTCGACGCTGGGTACACCGACCTTCACGGAAGCCAACGGCACGGGTTCGGCGACGTTGAGCGGCAGTACGCTGACTCCAACGGGCGTTGGCACGGTGACGATCACGGCCAGCGTCGCGGCAACAACCAACTACAAGGCGGGGACGGCGCAGCAGACGGTGACGATCACGCAGGCCACACCGACGGTCTCTGTATGGCCGACAGCCACCGCCCTCACCTATGGGCAGACGCTTGCCTCCTCGACGCTAAGCGGCGGCACGCCCTCGGTTGCTGGCACCTTTGCGTGGACCACGCCCAGCACGGCTCCGGGAGTGGGCACAGCATCGCAGAGCGTGACCTTCACTCCAACTTCGACGAATTACACCACAGCGCCTGGCTCGGTGAGCGTGACAGTAGCCCCGGCGACTCCTACAGTCTCTGCATGGCCGACGGCCAGCGCTATCACTTACGGGCAGACGCTTGCCTCTTCGACGCTGAGCGGCGGCACGGCTTCGGTTGCCGGCACCTTCGCGTGGACCACGCCGACCACAACTCCCGGCGCGGGTACGACATCGGAGAGCGTGACCTTTATCCCGGCGGTCCCGGCCAACTACAACACAGTGGTCGGAACGGTGAATGTCACCGTCAGCGCGCCGCCCAGCTACACTCTCGCGGCTTCGCCTACGTCTCTCACTGTCGTCCAGAGCGGCTCCGGCATGTCCATCATTGCGGTGACCGGCGCGAATGGATTTAGCGGCAGCGTGACTCTTGCCGCCTCCGGCCTTCCCAGCGGAGTGACTGCCGCGTTCGCCACCAACCCCACCACCGGCAGCAGCGTTCTGACGCTGACCGCCAGCGGCACGGCTACCGTCGGAACCGCCATGGTTACCGTCACCGGAACCTCCGGCAGCCTCACCGCTTCCACCACGGTTGCGCTCACCGTCACAGCACCGCAATGCGCAGCGAACGGATACATCTACCAACGCGCAATCGTCATCGATCACACGAAGGTTCCAAATACCGACCAAACCAACTTCCCGTTCTTGTTTAACACCATCGATCCGGCCTTTGCTTCGACATCCAACAACGGGCACGTTGCCAGTCAGAGTGGCGACGACATCATCTTCAGCACCGATCCAAACGGTTTTACCAAGCTGGATCACGAACTGGAGGAGTACAACCCACAGACTGGCCAGGTGATCGCGTGGGTTCGCATCCCAACGCTGTCACACACCGCGGATACTGTCCTTTACATGTTTTACGGGAATCCCAGCATAGGCACTCCGCAGCAGAACCCGACCGGCGTGTGGGACAGCAACTTTGGTGGAGTTTGGCACTTGGGAGGCAACGGCCCCGTATCATCAACTGGCGATTCCACAGCCAATGGAAATAATGGAACGGTGGTTGGTTCTATCTCGCAGACCATCGGAGAGATTGGCAATGGCATAGCCCTAAGTGGAAGTCCAAATTACATCGACGCCGGAAACAGTGCAAGTGTCTTACCCACCCACACGGGTACGTTCAGCGTTTGGGTGAACTACAACGCATTTGCTGAATGGACCACTCCCATGGGTAATGGCAGTGGCGGAAGCGACACCAATGGCGCCTTGTTCTGGAACTACCCTGGCGGGCAAGTGGATTTTGAAGTTGATGGTTCCGGTGTGATGAACAGAGTAGCCGGCAGCACTCTCGTCACCGGCCAATGGTATTACCTCACAGGTTCTTGGGATGGTTCAACCGTAAACTTCTACGAGAACGGAGCTTTGGTTGGCAATGCGGCGCAGACGACAGACGCCAGTCCCGCATACCATCTCATGCTCGGAGTCGACGGAGCACTGAGCGGCAGCGGATATTATCTAAACGGCAGCCTCAACGAAGCCAGAGTTTCCGGTATCGCTCGCTCGCCAGACTGGATCGCCACGGAGTATAGCAATGAAAGCTCGCCAGCTACGTTCTATACGTTTTCTCCAGAAGGTTTAGATAATACAGAACTGGTCACTCCGTCCACTGTGAGCCTCTATGCAGCGCAGAACCAGCAGTTCGCAATGCTGGGAGTGGGCACGTGCAGTTCGGTCGCAGTAGGCTGGACGATTAGCCCGGTGGTTGGAACAATCAGCGCAACCGGCTTATATTCGGCGCCGGCTACAATCTCAGCTCAGCAGACAGTAACGATCACAGCAACGAACCAGGCGAACAATACGTCGGCGTCCGCGACGGTCACTCTGATGTCCTCATCCAGTGGACCCGCAGGGACTGTCGTCACGATCAATGGCGCGGGCTTCGGAAGCGCTGAAGGGGCCAGCAGTGTAACGGTCGGCGGACTTCCCGCGGTAACGCTGTTCTGGAGCGATACGCAGATTCAGGCGCAGATCCCGAGCGGTACCGGACTCGGCAATCAGGCAGTGGTGGTAACAATTGGCGGTCAAGCAGTCACTAGTACAACGTTTAACGTTACATCTGGGTTGACCGGCATAACACCTTCGGCGGCTGGAACCCCAGGTGCGGTAACCATTGATACGCCAGGACAGACAGCGCCATTGATCTTCTATGGCACGCAAGGGCAGCTGGTGAGCGTGGAGCTTAACAATACCTTCAGCTATTCTGAATGCGCAACTGTCACTATCCTCGACCAAAATAACTCGACGGTGGGCAGCGCATCTACCTGCAATGGCCAGGGATTCCTATTTCTCAGCCAGGTTGCTTTGCCATCTACTGGGGACTATACCATGGTGATTACTCCATGGGAAAACGGCACAGGCAGTGCCAGCTTCACTATCGCGTTGATCAATAATCTGTTGGGCACCATCACATCTGGAACTCCGGTGCCGGTCACCATCAACACGATCGGCCAGGAGGAGCTTCTAACATTTAGTGGCGTGAAGGGGCAAACGGCCTACCTGAATATTTCCAACTCCAACTTCACTTGCAATCCCTATTCGTTGTCATTTTTCATTAACAACCCGGATGGATCGAATCTGACTGGAAACTCGATGTGCGGCAGCTTTGGACAGGTTGCTCCAATTGTTTTGCCTGCCACTGGGACCTATACCGTTGTGGTCGTTCCCCAAAACGGAAGCTTTGGCAGCGCCAATGTCAACCTCTGGCTGTTCAATAACCAGGTGGGGACAATAACGTCTGGAACCCCAGTGCCTGTAGCTATCAACACCCCAGGCCAGGAGGATCTACTGACCTTCAGCGGCGTGGGGGGACAAACGGCCTACCTGAATATTTCGAACTCCACCTTCACTGGATGCTATTCGCTATCCTTAAGCATTAACAACCCGAATGGATCGAATCTGACTGGAAACTCGATGTGCGGCAGCTCTGGGTCTATCGGTCCTCTTGCTCTGCCTACAACTGGAACCTATACCGTTGTTGTTGCTCCGCAAAACAGCAGCACTGGCAGCGCGACGGTGTCTCTCACGCTGACATTGGCATACTCCGCCGTGAATATGAGCGCGAGTCTTGTTCCACCGGAGTCTTCCTTGGGCTCTCCTGTTGCGGTCAACCTGACGCTAACGGCGAATAACAGGGCGGAGCCACCCGGAACAGTGAGCTGCGCCGGTGCTGGAGTGACTTCATCGCAGATCTCTGTGAATCCAAACGGTACAGCAGTGGTCCCGATGAATGGACTTCCGCTCGGGAACGACGCGATCATATGCTCGTATGTCAGCATTGACCCAGCGAGTTTTTCGAATGCAGTGTCATTTCCGGTGATCGAGTCGGTGGCCGCGGCGCCGGTTACCGGGGCAGTCAGTGTCAATCCGGCCAGTGTAACGTTGTACGCCGGTCAGTCTCAGCAATTCGGCGCCAGCGTATTCAACACAAGCAACCAGGCTGTGACGTGGTCGTTGCCGACGGGCGCGCCGGACACATTCGGAACATTAACTGCAAGCGGACTCTACACGGCACCTGGCAGCATCACTTCGCAGCAGACGGTGGCAATCACCGCAACCGGGCAAGGGAGTGGCACGTCTTCAGGTACCGCTATTGTGACGTTGCTGCCAGCGCCTGCGAATCCAAGACTCACTCTCGCCGCGACTGCTCAGCCTCCGTATGTAACCGGAACATCTCAGACATTTGCGGTCACTTTGACCAATCAGGACGGTACGCCGATAGCCAATGAGTCAGTGGCCTTCACCGTCACAGGTGCGAACAACAATACTGGAAGCGCCATAACCAATTCGAACGGCGTCGCGACTTATGCTTATACTGGCGCCAACAGCGGCAACGACACGATTCAGACTACAGCAAGCATCAGTGGCGAACAGGTGATCTCGAATAAGCTCTCGGCTGTCTGGATCGTGCCATCACAGCCGATTGCAACCACCAGTGTCCTCGGCCAGTTCTTTTTCTATGATCCCCTGACCGATGCGGACGGACAAATGGTTTTCAATACTCCGCCAACTGCTATCCCGGCGTTCACGGAAGAGTTTCCGAACATCTGCTTCAATCCCCCAAGTGGGACAATTCCAGGAAATACCACCATAGGTACAGGCACCCATCCGTTTACGGACGTCACCACAGATGAGAATGGAAACTTTGCCGGTACGATAGTTGCGCAGGGAAATGGATATCAGGCTGGGTTGAACCGGCAAGGCAATGGCCCTGAGGGTCTCATTCAAAATCAGGGTATTTTTCAAGGTGTATTCACTGGCTCCTATATCGTGGCGAGTGCGGGAGACGCGGTAATTAACGTTTACGTTGACAATAACTTCATCTTGGGCATAGGCGGTGGAGCAACGAGTGTGAGTGTAAATCCTCCTTTGGGCCCTGGGCCGGCGACTACTCCATTTGAGCAACTACCAGTCATGGGAAATTCGGGATACAACAACACTATTGGTGGATACTCAATGACGGTGCATTTCCCTGGTCCTGGCACCTATCCTTACGAACTGGATTATGTGGAATGTTGTGGTGATGGAGGCGGTGACACGCTCTCCCTGATGATGTCCATGGGGCCGATCGGCGGTTCAGGCCTTCCACCGGCGGGTGCACTGACGATCACTCCGAGTTCTTTGAATCCGCTTCCGGCAGGTGGCCAACAGGCATTTACGGTTCAAGCAATTGACGCTTCGGGTAATCCAGTCCCCAATCTGAACGTCACTCTGGAGATCTCCGGTGTCGACAGTCAGGAATTGAAGGCCACCACGAACGCCAGCGGCTCTGCATCGTTCACATATCAGGATGTGAATCCAGGCACCGCTTCGGTTCAGGCCGTGGCTTTGATCGACGGCATGGTAACTTTCTCCAGCCAGGTAAATGTGCCCTGGACCCTTCCCCCATCCGCCTCGACAGGCACCGGCGGAAGCGGCACCCTCGCCATCAGCATTACAGCAGATAGCTCGGTCTCGCTGCCGAATCCGCTGCAGCTTACTGGAACCGCGACCGACAGCGGCCTTCCCACTGGAAGCTCACCTACGATGACCTGGACGGGCAGCGGTCCTGGTACCGTCACATTCGCGCCCAATCCAAACCAGGCATCGGTGGCTGCAACCTTCAGCCTGCCTGGCAGCTACATAGTAGAACTGAGTGCCAGCGATAGTGTTCCCAATAGCGGTTCGGTGCAGTGGCCTGTCACGGTCACTCCCCCTCAACAAAATCTGCAAGGATGGATCGGCGCCCCAACCTATGGTTCTGCAGTTTCGGGAGTCGTCCCCATCACGGTTGCTTCAGGGGTTACGCTCCAGAGTGGTACGTTGACTTACTATTCGGCCAGCAATCCCAATAGCGTCATCACTCTGAACGCAAACACAACCGGCTCAGGCCAGATCGGCACGCTCGACACCACGACGCTGGTCAATGGCTCCTATTGGATTCAGCTCCAGGCGATAGACACCAGCAGCCAGCAGCAATTCAGCCTGGTTCTGGTCACCGTCTCCGGCAACTACAAGGCGGGCCGCGTCACTGCAACTGTGACCGACCTGGTCGTTCCCGCCACCGGCCTTGCCATCAACATCCAGCGCGACTACGACAGCCTCAACGCAGGTACCAGCAGCGATTTCGGCTATGGATGGTCGCTCGGCTTCAATGTCAACCTCGCGGTCGACCCGGTAGGCAACGTGACCTTTACGCTGGGCGGTCAACGCAAGACCTTCTACTTGTCCCCTCAGCCACAAACCTCCTCGTTCGGCGGCGAGACGTTCGAATTCTGGCCTTGGTTTCTGCCGGCCTACACCCCCGAGCCGGGCTTGCACGGGACGCTCACCGATGGCGGTTCGGGCTGCATTGCCTTGGATTGGTTGACGCCCAACGGCAATTTATGGTCATGCGCAGGCGCCGGGCTATACAACCCAACAACCTACGTCTACACCGACCCCAATGGAACCGCCTACACCATCAGCGCCAGCGGAAACCTGCAATCCATCCAGGATCTGAGCGGCAACGGCCTCACCATCACTGCCAACGGCATCACCAGCACCACCGGCCTCTCCGTGCCCTTCGTGCGCGATCCCAACAATAACAATCGCATTACGAAGATCACCGATCCCGCCGGCAACATCTATCAATACGGCTACGATACCAACGGCAATCTACTCACTGTCACGTATCCCGTCTCGGTTCAGTCCAATTCTGGTTGCCCCGGCGCTACAGCGTCAGGCACAAGCACGTACACCTACGATCCAACGTTGATCCATCTGTATGCCGGCGGCACCGATGGCCGTGGCTGCCCGCTGCCCACCTCAACCTACTACAACAGCACCACCGACAACGGCAACTCCGCGCTCGACGGCCGCCTGCTGTCCTCGACCGATGCGTTCAGCAACACTACCAGCTACGCCTACGACATTCCCGATCTCACCACCACCATCACCTATCCTGACAACAACCATGCCACCATGGTCTACGACAGCTTTGGCGATCTGCTCACCTCCACTGACCCCAACAACCTCACCACCACCAATGTCTACGACGCCAACCATAATCTGATCCTGGTGACTGACCCGCTCGGCCACGCCACCACCTACACCTACGACGCCAACGGCAACAAGACCTCCTCCACCTATCCGGTGACCGCCACTAGCACCAACACCACCAGCTACACCTACTACAACCAATACAGCGAGCCCACCTCCACCATCGACGAGCTGGGCAATGTGCGCTTCTTCAACTACGACACAAACTTCCTGCCGCAGAGCGTCACCGACTCCATCGGCACCCTGGCCAGCTTCGTCTTCAACCCCAACAGCACGCTCGCCTCCGGCGCCGTCGGTTTCGACATCAGCGTCAACCCGGCCCAGGCAAGCCAGTTCACCTACGACACCAACGGCAACATGGCCAGCCGCACCGACGCTCTCGGCCGTACTACCTCCTACGTCTACAACTCGCTCGGCCAAAAGATTTCGATGACCGCGCCCACTCCCACTTCGCCCACAGGCTCGGCTGCCTCCACCACCGCCTACGATTACGACGCCATGGGCAATCTCACCTCAACCGCCGCGCCGCTCAGCCGCAACACCAGCTCCACCTACGACGCCAACGGCAACAAGCTCTCCGATACCGATGCCCGCGGCAACACCACCAACTACAAATACGACGCCCTCAACCGGCTCGTCGAAACCGATTACCCGACGACGCCGGCCACCAAGTCGACCAAGACCTATGACTTCCGCAACAATGTGATCGACGAGATCGATCAGGCCGGCAACGACACGCACCACGTCTACGATCCGGCAGGCCGCCAACTCTCCGTCACGCGCGGCTACGGCTCCTCCACTACGGCCCCCAGCACCACCCACTACACCTACTACAACGACGGCCGCAAAGCCACCGAGACCGACCCCGCCAACAACGTCACCAACTACTATTACGACGCGGCCGGCCGCCTCACCTCGGTCACCGGCGCGCAGGGCACAACTACTTACACCTACGACGACGCCGGCAATCAAATCTCCCGCGCCGACGGCAAGGGCAATACCACCCAGCTCCAATACGACGCCCGCAAGCGCCTCATCAAGACGACCTATCCTGACACGACCACGACCATCAATGCTTACGACGGCCCAGGCAACCTGGCCAGCGTTACCGAT
>Ga0182024_10015160_pt1 | contig 14802 bp, 15 predicted proteins | sample P32metaG_FD_120480 | JGI IMG/M metagenome (GOLD analysis project Ga0182024, IMG submission 120480) | Permafrost microbial communities from Stordalen Mire, Sweden - P3-2 metaG (Illumina Assembly) | ecosystem: Environmental > Terrestrial > Soil > Wetlands > Permafrost | place: Sweden: Stordalen... | reverse complement strand
TGCCTGATCTGCCGGAGCACGCGACTGCGGCGCAGAAGGCGAGGCATGCGGCGGAGGAGAAGAAGGCCGCGGACGAGGCCGCTGCGATCGCGAAGGCGACTGCGGTTGGCCAGACCGTGACGCTGGATGGAACGTATGACTCGTACACGCCGAAGCCGATCATGATCATCATGACTGACGGCGTGGTGGTGCTGCCGAAGGCTGCGAAACCTGCACCCAAGGCTCCTGTGCATCATAGGACTGCAGCTCACTAAGAAGGCTGTTGTTTTGAAATACGAAGGCCCGGCCGAGCGCCGGGCTTTTGTGTCTGTAGACCCACATCTCAAAATCGAGATGTGGGGCACCCAGTTGGTGGGTTGAGTGAGATTCACGGCAGTGGAACCTGATGGGCTCCGTCGGAGGCGCGGGAGGTGTAGATGTCGGCGGTGATGCCGGTAGCGTTGAAGTAGCCGGTGCGCATGGCTTCGACGAAGGCGGCGGCGCGATCGGCGGCGACGAGGTTGACGGTGCAGCCTCCGAAGCCTCCTCCGGTGAGGCGCGCGCCGAAACAGCCGGGCTGTTTTTCGGCGAGGTCGACGAGGAGGTCGATCTCGGGGCAGGAGGCTTCGAAGTCATCGCGGAAGCTGAGTTGGGCTGCGTGCATGAGCTGGCCGAAGCGGGCGAGGTCGTGGGCCTTGAAGGCTTCGACGGCGGCCAGGACACGGTCGTCTTCGGTAATGACGTGGCGGCAGCGGCGGAGGGATTGGGGGGACATCTCGGAGCCCCATTTTTCGAGGTCGGCGAGGGTGGCGTCGCGGAGGGCGACGATCTCGGGGCGGTGCTGCTGGAGGATGTGGAGACCGGCTTCCATTTCGGCGCGGCGGGTGTTGTAGCCTCCGCCGTCGGCGAGAGTGTGCTTGACCATGGAGTTGCAGATGACGATGCGGACGGTGGGCGGGATGGGCGCGAGGGTGTAGGTGAGGAAGCGCGTGTCGATCATTACGGCGTTGTCCTGCCGGCCGCAACAGATGACGAACTGGTCCATGATGCCGACGTTGGCTCCGACGAAGGCGTTCTCGGCGCGTTGGCAGAGGAGGGCGATCTCGGTGAGCGGGAGGGTGATGTTGAGGGTGCCGAGGACGGCGAAGGCGGTCGCGACTTCGACCGAGGCGGAGGAACTGAGGCCGGCACCGAGCGGGACGTCGCCGACGACGGTGAGGGAGAAGCCGTTTTCGACGGCGATGCCGCGCTCGCGGAGGGCCCAGAGGACTCCGGCGGGGTAGTCGGTCCAGGTTTTTGAGCGTTCGGCGAGGAGGTCGGCGATGGGCTGATCGACGTGCTGGTTGAAGTTGACGGAGTGGGCGAGGAAGCGGCCGTTGGTGCGGGGGGAAATGGCGACGAGGGTGGAGAAGTCGATGGCGGCGGGCATGACGAAGCCGCCCGAGTAGTCGGTGTGCTCGCCGATGAGGTTGACGCGGCCTGGGGCGGAGTAGACGGCGGGCTGGGCGGCGTAGGTGGCGAGGTGGAGTTGGGCGAGTTCGGCTGGTGTTTGCATAGGTGGCTTTCTGGGGTACCCCCCCGGGGGGGGATAGCCTAAGTGTCTATTTTTCAGTGATATGCTAAAATACATGCCTACAAATATATGATTCCAAAGTAGTTATTATCAAATATAAGATTCTAAATTACTTAGACTTCTGCTCATCAAAGTGACCGCCTGCCCTTCCGATTTTCTTCATCCGTATAAAACAAGCCCTACTTTAATGATACGCGCTTGGACGGTGAGTTTTGCCAACTCTATATCGTTTTGAATGAGGGAGATGAGTAGCTTTGGGGCTTGACATGGTGATTTGCTGAGTGTTTTCGCGAAGAATAGTTTTGGGTCGGGATTAGCGAAGGAAACAAGTGGTTTAGTGGGCATGGAGCAGCAAAACCTTCGGCTGAAAATGCCGAAGGCTGAGGCTCGACGGGCGGACCGCAGGTTCCTTCGACAAGCTTAGGACAAGCTCTTCGACTGCGCCTCACGCGATCAAGCCGCGTGCGGCTCCGCTCAGGATGACAAGGTAGTGGGGGTCTCGCGGACTGCTCCATGAAACTGCTCCATCGGGAGCCCCCCGGTTCTCTCAAGGAACAGAATTGATGGGGACGAGGTGGAATCCGAGTTCTCTTGCCTGGGCTTGGAGCCGAGCTGATTTTTGCAGCCGTCTGCGTTGCTCTTGCTGTTGAAAGACGGTTGCATCGTATTCCGGTTGCGTTGTGACCAGTAGTACACGATCCTGGCGAGTTTGTGAGCGGTAGCAGTCATGGCTTTAGGAGCGCCCATCCGCGCTTTCATGCGACGGAAATAGTCGCATGCGGATCTTGTCTCCTTGCGGCGGCTTCTCGCCAGCGGCGATTTTTGAGGGAAGTCGAAGCACCATCTGTTTCACCTGTAGATCAATCTCTTGAATCAATTCGTGGTAGTGCCGGTAGGAGTTCAGGGATTGGCGGAACGTGAATAAGTGCTCCTCGCGGTAATCGCCGACCAGCGATTTCAGGATGGCCTCTTCACTAGCGGCTCACACCATAAAGCCCCCGGCTCTGCCGGGATACTTACTGACCACTCACCACTGACCGTTTACCACTTGCCTTCTCATAAACCGCAACCGTCTTCTTCGCAATCGACAGCCACGACTCATCCCCAAACCGCATTGCCCGAACCTGCTCCGCCAGCCGTTCCCGCAGCGCCCGATCCTGCAACAGCCCCGTCAGCGCCTCTGCCAGCGTCCGAGTATCCATCGGCGGAACCAGCCGCGCATTCTCTCCATCCGTCAGCAGTTCGCGAAACACCGGCAGGTCCGTCGCCACAATCGTCTTGCCCAGTGCCAGCCCTGTCGCCAGCGCTCCACTCGTTGTGATCGCGCGATAGGGATACACCACCACATCCGCCGCGCGGTACAGCGCCACCAGCTCTTCGGTCGAGATGAACCGGAAGTGCAGCTTCACCCGCTTCAGGCCCAGCTCCGCCACCTGCACGCGAGTCTGCTCCAGCAGCTCGGACGCACCCGTGCCCGCAATCACCAGCCAGGCGTCGGTCGTCAGCTCCACCTGCCTCCACGCCTTCAGCAACAGATCGATGCCCTTGTACGGAAAGATGATACCTTGCCACAGCACCATCAGATTTCCCGGCTCCAACTCAAACTCGCGCAACACGTCGTCCGAACCAGCCGGAGGAAGATCGTAAAAAAACGGTCCATGCGGAATCACCGACACCCTCGTCTCGGGCACGTTAAATTCCGCCGCCAGTCGCGCGCGAATCGTGTCCGAGTGACAGATCACCGCATCCACCATCGCGTACAACTCGGCGAACTTCGCTTTGTGCGCCTCGCCCGTATCGTGCGGCATCAGATCGTGCACCGTCAGCACAATCTTCGCGCCTCGCCGGCGACATGCCTGCACAAAACGAAGGTCGAGCGGAAGCCGCGACGTCAGCATCGGCAGAAACTGCACATGCACCACGTCCGGCGGCGAAATCATGAATCGCACCCGCAGCGCGGCCAGGTTCGCCATCGTCTCCAGCAGCTTCAGCCCGCGACGCGGAAGCCGCGGCATATTGAATCTGCCCACAACATTCACCAGCCCCGGATCGACCTTGATCCCGCGGCTCGAAAAACACTCCGGATCGAGATAGTAGCTGATCGACCCGACCTGAAGCTCGACGTTCTCTTTCAACAAGACCTTCGAAAGATAAGCCGTGTAATAGGGCACGGTCGCAACCAGGTCCATCATGAAGACCCGCAATCGCCGGCCGTTCGCGCTCATTTCGCACTTCCTGGCTTCACCGCCGCAATCGCCTGGTCATACACGCGCAGATAATCCGCTGTCATCCGTTTCGCCGAGTACTCGTCCTCAATCAGCTTCCGCGCCGCCGCGCCGAACCGCTTCCGCTTCGCCGCATCGCGCAGCAACTCCAGAATGCCAGCCGCCAGACGCTCCACATTCTCCGCCGGAACCAGAAACCCGGTCACACCGTCCTCGACCACAGTCGGAACTTCGCCCACGGCAGATGCAACCAGCGGCACAGAACTCGCCATGCCTTCCAACATCGCCATCGGCAAACCTTCCTGCCGCGACGATGAAACCATGATGTCCAGCGACGAATACACGGCGGCCATATCGTCGCGCCGCCCCAGCATCTTCACGCTGCCGCCAATCTTCAACTCGGCGATCATCCGATCCAGCTTCTCGCGATCCGGACCTTCGCCGACGACAACAAATTTCGCCGACGGAAACTCGCCCACAACGCGAACTGCCGCCATGAGAAAAACATCGACACCCTTCTCCCAAGCCAGCCGTCCAACCAGTCCGACCAGCAATGTCGAACCATCGCCACGCAGCGACGGAACCGCGCCGTCGAACGGCCGCAGATCAATCCCGTTGCGCACCATGCGAATTTTTTCTTCGCGCACGCCCGCCTTCAATAACCGCTGTTTGACCTCGTCAGAAACCGCCACAACCCGCGCGAAATTCCGCAGCACAAAGCGATCCAGCTTGCCGTAAAGAGTCACCAGCAAATCGTTGTCGTACCAGGTATGACAAGTCGACACAAACGGAACGCGCGACCCGCGCAACGCCAGGTAAACATAGATGTCCGACTTGAAGCCGTGAGCATGCACAACATCAGCGCCGGTTCGAGTCGCCAGTTCGCGAATCGCCGCGACAGTCGTGCGGTCGACCTGCCCGCGGCACGAAATCAAATGCGACTCAACGCCGTCCTTCAAAGCGCGTTCATGCAGTTGGTGATTTGGATTGGTGGAGTTCGAGAAGACGCCCAGCACGCTTTGATGCGACGACTCCAGAAGCATCCGCGACATGTTCAGAATCACGGCTTCCGCGCCGTACAAGCCGCTGCTGCTGATGATGTGCAGAACCTTCATCCTGCATCTTCCTCGCCGCCGTTAGTGTCCGCTTCTTTGCGGTTCACCAGCGCCCAAAGCTTCGCGTACAGCCTGTCTCCAAGCAGCTTCTTCGCCGCCTCTTTTCGCCGATACTGTTTGCCGAGACTGTTCAGTAGTTTACCGTCCCGCTCGAATAGCCTCGCAATCCAATCAGGTTGCATGTCGCCGCGAATGTTCAACCGCCCAATCGTCGTTCCCAACGGCAACGACTCAGCTCTCGGAACCGAGGTGTAAATCTCGCAGTAACCCGCAGCTTCGCAAGCCGTCAGCACGCGACGGTTGTATCTTCCGCCCGGCAAAGACATGGTCGTGATCGTGGTCCCGAGCTTGTCTTCCAGCGTCAACCTGGCGTCGCGCAGCTCCTTCTGCAGTTCACCGTCGCTGCAATGCGTCAGCAGTGTATGCGTCCAGCCGTGCGCGCCGATCGTATGACCAGCCTGATGCAGAGATTGCAAATCTGCCCAGCTCATGTAACCCGGTTTCTTCCCGGTCCAGCCGACGGTAATGAAGAAATGTGCCGTCATATCCCGCGACCGCAAGATCGGCGCGGCAAGTTCGAGATTCGACACGTGTCCGTCATCGAAAGTGATTTCGGGCGACAAGTGCGGGCTCTCTTCCTGCCGCAAGCGAGCGTACAGATCAAGATGCCTCTCAAACATCGTGCTGCCGGTGATGTAAGAGTACCGAGTCTCGGTGGAGCGCAACTCGTGGTAGAGGAGATAAAGTTTAGGCAAAGGCCGCCGCGTCTGCTCCTTCGAGATGAATTCACGGTGCAAGAATTGTTTTCCCGCTCACACAGTATTGCTCATTCCATTGCGCGCTTGCATAAAGCAACAGCTACCACTATAACCAAGCGATAACCTTGGTTGTAGGCTTGTTTGTTGCAAAAGACCGCTGCTTTTGCCGCGGTAATTGGCGAAGCCATCACCACCCGCCAATTGCGGCGCGGAAGTCGATGAGACAACAGGAAAAGAGAAGGAGCGGAATTGGCATCTACATTCTGGCAAACCTTGCGGGCCGACCTTTACCGCTATCGTGGCCAATCAAATTTGCGCGCTCTTGTGTCAGCCTATCTCCACGAGCCTGGTTTTCGGTATACGTACTACCTCCGGAAAGTTGCCTTTTATAGCAAGAGGCGCAGATCCTTCGGGTTCTTCGCCTATATCTACAATCGAGTCCTTCTCCGCCACTACCGTTTCAAGTACGGCTTCGACATCTCTCCCGCCTGTAGCATCGGTCCAGGCTTGTTTATTGGGCACTTCGGAGGCGTCGTCGTCAGTCCGTACGCGGTTCTTGGTTCTGACATCAACATTGCACAAGGAGTGACTATTGGCGCCACGAGCAGGGGACCGCGGGCGGGCGCGCCCACGCTCGAAGACCGTGTCTGGGTCGGAGCAAATGCGATCATCGTTGGAAGCGTGACCGTCGGGCACGATGCTCTCATTGCCCCCGGCGCCTACGTCAACTTTGATGTGCCGAGCATGGCCGTCGTGCTCGGGAATCCCGGCAAAGTTGTGTCGAATTCAGGCTCCGTTGGCTACGTCAACAGGACCTTGGGAAGGACTGCCATCGTGAAACCCGTCAACCCACAAGGCGCTGTCGGCGGTGGATGCGAAGGGAACCACGAGATATAGGACAAGGCCATCTTCTATCTGGAAGAACGTCGCGGATGACAAATGCCGACTCCCGTCATCTTAGCCCGCCGCTCTTCTGCCTTTGAGCCTCCATTCCATCTCGCGCACCAAAGCTGCGACTAAAGCCTTCGTCTTGCTGCCAAGACTATCCCGTAGGAAGGGTGCTCGGAAAGCCTTGAATGCTGCCTCCCGTGATGCGACGTAGTCTCCCTGTTTTCTGGTCGAATATGCGATCGCCTCGTACCGCTTGCCCTTTTCCTTCCGGACAAGACGATGCCACTGTGCGGGCAAGACGCTCTCAACGTGTTCATAAAACCGCGCGTCCATCCCGTACCAATAAAGATCTCCTTTACTCCAACAGGCGCTATCAGGAGTCAGCCAATAATCTGCCATCACTCTATCAACCAAAACGATATCTCCCGAAAGCGCGGATAGTACCCAGACCGGCCAATCGGTTGTGGGCGCGATGTCGAAATACCACTGGGGAAGATTGCGCTGCGCGCCATTACGAAATACGGCCGATGCTGTCGGGATGAAGGCATGACGAAGAATTTCTTCGAGACCGTACCTCCCAGAGGGAAGAGATGGATACCTATCCCGTTTTATCGTGCCATCCACCGAGACCCACCGGACATAATGACAGCAAACACTAATTGACGCGTCCGATTCAAGCACTCCAACTTGAATCGCCAACTTATCTGGATCAGTCCAGTAGTCATCTGCATCCAGCCATGCGATGAACTTACCTCGGCATCTGCCGAGCGTTTCATAGTAATTACGCTGGATGCCCACATTCCTGGGCCGGTCAAATACCTTAATGATGGTTGGATATCGTTCTTGATAGGAATGAGCGATATCAACGGTTCCATCCTGAGAGCAATCATCACCGATAACTATCTCGATCGGAAAAGTCGTTTGCTGCTTGAGGACGCTATCAAGCGCCCTTGCTAGCCATCGCTCTGAATTGTAGGCAGTGATGGACACACTCACAAGCGGTGTGGTAAGCGAGCCCGCGTCTAGCTCAGATGTCATAGCGTCGTATTTCCCCGGTAGCCGTGGGTCAAGAGCGATTGGCCGATTAACCTGGAAAGCAACACCTGTGGTTGCCAGGCATCACATTTCGTTAAGTTAGTTGTGCCATCTCGATTTGGAGGACATTAATAGGCAGATCATATACTTGGTTGACCCCGAGCAACTGTCTCATACATATTCCTAATATAGCCTACAAACGCATCGCGCGAATAAGTCCGTTGAACGTGCTCATAGGCTGCCAGGCCCATCCGCTCAGCCTTATCGGGTTCCTCAATAAGGGAAATAACGGCCCGTGCGAGCTCTCTACTGTTAGCGTGCTGACATAGATAACCGGTCGTCCCGTGATGAATGACCTCCAGCAGGCCTCCCACGGCGGTCGCCACCACAGGCTTTCGCTGCGCCATCGACTCCGCGATCGAAAGCCCAAAGCCCTCTCTATGAGTACAGAGCACACATATATCCATGGCAGCAATCAGGCGCGGTACGTCGTCGCGATGACCGGTGAAGATAAAGCGATCGGTAATTCCTAACTCATTCAATCTTTGCAGTACTTCCTTAAAATGAATCCGGTTGAGCTCGACCATTGAATTGTCGCCAACAACCACAAATCGCGTGGCTGGATATCGACTTAGGACCTCAACGGCTGCGGATGCCAAAGTGAAATAATCCTTCTGAGGATTAACGCGCGCAACCATTCCGACCAAAACGGCGCCGCTCGGAATTCCCAGTTCATTCCTGACCGCAGCATTAGTGGAGGATGGCGCAATAGGAAGTATCTCGATCGGATCGTAAATAACATTTGCCTTTTCATCCGGAACAGAGATGCCAAACTGCTGCCTGGCTTCGCGCGACACAAACACAAACCTATTGACCGGCGAAAGGGTAATCCTCACGCGCAGGTTGATGTGGGGATAGGTGTTTCTGACATGACAAATCATGGGGCACTGAGCCAGCCGAACAGCGAGGCTATTGTGATAGGCCGCTTTTATCTCGGCGAAGTGGGCAACATCCGCTCCTACTGTGCGTAGTTGGATCGCTACCGCGGCTGATTCGCGGTAGAATCGTCTGGCGTGCCGCAAGCTAGGTTCTGGAGGAGAATATGTGACGGTCGTAATCCCGAGCTCTTCGAACGAGTCTCTGAGGCGCTCGGTGTCGGGCAAGCAGAATGCGACATGATTGAATAGATGCTTTGTCGCATCTGCCATTCGAAGCGTAGCGATTTCTGTTCCGCCACCACCACTCCATGGGATGAAATGGGCAATCGTGATTTTTCGGTCAGAGATTGTCACGCAGCAAGTCCTCAAGTCCGGGGGCCATGCGGCCCGGGTTAGCGGTCACACAGTCGTGTGTGCAGGAACCCGGGCCCTTGGTTAGTTCATCGTTTGGATTTGACATTAGCTATGTGCCTTCCTATCTTGCATGCGCATAGAAAAACGACTTGAGCCTGGGAAGAATCTGGCGCTTAAGATTTTCACGAAACGTCAGACCGACGACAAGCCAAAAAATGGGCATTAGGGCCGCAGTTTGCAGAATGAAGATGAGAACATTGCGCGGCGGGAAAAGGATTTCAACTGCGTACGACGCGAGCGCGAAGGGAATGGAACAGAGAAACACGGGTCCCCATACGTTCCGAAAGACCTGAATATAGCTGACATCAACAAACTGTGATACATACCGCGGCCATAGGACCAACTGCACAAACAGGTTCGGAACCAGCGTCCCAATTGCCACACCATAGATTCCGATTTTCCGAGCCAGGACGATACTGAGCGTCAAGTTCGCGACTGCCTCGCCGATAGCCCACTTGGCAGTCTCCTTATGTTTTTCGACCCCCCAGGTTATGGCTGCGGATGTGTCATTTTGAAGAGAAAACAAGAGGCCTGTCGCAAGAATTGCCAATACAGTTCCCGACGCCTTCGAATATTGAGGGCCCATCCATACGCCGATGAAACTTCTACCTCGAATGATCATCGTAATCACAAGCGGCAGAGAAAGAGCCAAAGTGGCCCGAGTGCCATTGTAGTAAAGAGCTCGTAGACTTGACTTGTCACCTGCAGCTTCGTACGTGCTCGCGGCTGGAGTAAATGTCATTGTCATAGCGCTGACAACCTGTTGGGTATAACGGCACAGGGAGTTACCGATAGAGTAGAAGGTCACCGCGGAAGCTGAGACAAAAGCTCCAACGACCAGATTGTCTGACTGGTAGATCAACTGGCCGGAAACCATGAGGAGGAAAGCGTAGAAGCTGTAGGACCAGATCATGCGAAGGACCTCCCATCTCGGCTTTGTGAGTCGAATTCTCAGCTCCGGGTAGACCCTCCGCGCGAGATAGAGGAGCAGTCCGTTGCCAACTACGGCTGTCAAGAGTTCACAGGCCGCGATTGCAACGATCCCGCGGCCCGCACGTAGCACCGCCACAACTCCAATCACGCGGATAGTTAGCTGCAGCAGAGATACATAGCTAAGCAGGTCATATCTATTGAGAGCAGAAAGCGCTGCACCGAAAACTCCGAGCGACATCCCGAGAGCCGTGGTGACTCCGATAATAAGTATGGCCTGCCGAGCATCTGTAACAAGCGCCGGAGGGACGTGGAAGAGCCGCTGAAAGAGTGCCGCGAGTCCACCAGAAAGCATCAAAACCAACGCGCCGATTTGAAGCCGAACCCAGAGAGCCGCAGAAAGCGCTTCGGAGGCGCCTTGATGATCTGCGGTAGTGTGCCCCTTGGAGACAAAGCGGACTACCGAACTCCGCATTCCTAAATCAAGAAGGTTTAGGTACCCCACGGACGAAACTGCAAGCACCCAGACGCCATAAGCGACATTGCCCAGTCGATGAACGATGAAAGGTGCCAGAAAAAAACCGGCTGCCAGAGCGGCCGCCGTGGCGAACCAATTGGACATCACACTCCGGGCTATGTGCCATAGGCGCAACTGCAAGCTAAGGCTCCTCTCGCTCGAGTTCAAAGCTGGCGGGCATATTTCGTCTATCCTACAAACTATCAAAAGGCAATCGGTCTCGGAAGAGCGCTAAGCGATGGTAGCAGGGGCGACGCTGTACCGGAAACGCCAGCACTACACACATCGTTCAATGATGGCATTCGACAACAGTGTTTTCCCTACCACTTTCGAACCAATCGATCTTTTTCTCATCTTCGCGGATGACGTATCATCAGGGAAGGCGGGCGCTTGGACTGAACCTGGTCATCCCGAAAGGCTGCGGTAGGAGTCCGCGATCGTGAATACGATGCCCCGGAGTGCGACATTGCGCAGCTTAGACGGAAGGATGGGGGGGCGGCGCCCGCGCCGGGTCGAGCAGAGCCCAGAGACGGTCGCAACGCTCGCCCCTGAACGGATCCATCCATTTCGGAGCGTGCGATGAAACTCCTTTTCTGGGTGTCCTTTGCTTTGGTAGCGTACGCATATTGTGGTTACCTCCTGTGGCTTTGGCTGGAGGTCAGATTCCGCAGCCGGCCGATCCTCCGGAGCCCAATCATGCCCGCTGTATCGATCATCATTGCAGCCCGGAATGAAGAGAGCAACCTGCCGGCCAAACTGGAGAACCTTCTTCTTTTGGAGTACCCTCGGGAGCGGCTTCAGATTGTAATTGTCTCTGATGGATCAACAGACCGGACTGCAACCATACTGAATGAGCACCATGCCACCATCGTCCCCGTCATTCTCACCCAATCAAATGGAAAGGCCTCTGCCTTGAATGAAGCAGTCAAGCATTCCACAGGAGATATTCTAATGTTTCAGGACGCACGGCAGCTTATAGAACCAGGCGCGCTCCGCGAACTAGTCTCTTGCTTCGCTGATCCGGAGGTGGGGGCAGTAAGTGGTGAATTGTTACTCGAAACGAACTCAAGTGCGCCGTCCACGGATGGCTTAGGCATTTACTGGAAAATCGAAAAGATTGTGCGCAAACTCGAGTCTGCGTCAGGCTCGGTAGTGGGGGTCACTGGAGCAATTTACGCAATTCGGCACCAACTCTATACGGAAATTCCCCCGGGAACGATCCTTGACGACGTGTTTATTCCGATGCGTGTTGCGTTTATGGGTAAAAGGGTAGTATTTCAACCATCAGCGATAGCGCGCGACCGGCTTTTCATCGAAAAAGGGAAAGAGTTCTCGCGCAAGGTTCGCACGTTGACAGGGAACTACCAGTTGCTGCGTTTGGCTCCGTGGCTACTATCGCTGAGGAATCCTCTGCTCTTCCGCTTCATAAGCCATAAGGTCCTGCGACTACTCGTCCCCCTGCTATTGGTTCTGATGCTGGCGGCTTCTGCATTGGCTAGAGGGGCATTCTACAAGGCTGTCTTCTGGCTGCAGGTCCTGCTATACGCTCTGGCCGTCCTGGGGGCTATGAGTCCGTCTTCCAAAAGGTTCAAACCAGTCGCAATTGCCAGTACATTTGTCATGCTCAACGCAGCCGCAGCACTCGCGTTTTACAATTTCATTGCAGACCGGAACAGAGTTTGGGGCCAGTAGGCTAGCCCGGTGGTTCTACACTAAGTCTATCACTTATCCGCTCGCAGCCTACGGAGATCGTAAATTGGGAACAGGCCTTGGACACTACATTCCGCTGGTTGCATATTTGGGATTCTGCATCATGCCCTTCGTCTCACTCGGGGGACGGCCGCTGCTGGCCTTCTACTATATGATCCCGTTCTTGCCTTATCGGACGATGCGAGACCACTTCCTCGACTACCCGCTGGGCGCCAACATGTTGACGATCCTGCTCATTACGGTCATCGTCGGAGCTCTGATCCACGGCAAGCGTCTTCCTAAATCAAAGCTCTACTTAATCTGGGCTGTTATCGGGATCTATCTCTATTTCTCGATGTGGTTAGGCGCGGTACTTGGAAACGCCCCGACTCCGCTTTGGCTCTCCGATGTCAATTTCCTCACGTGGAAGGACTATATGGTCATTCCGCTAGTCTTTGCGGCGGCAGGTTTAGTCATCGAGGACCGGAAAGCTGTCAGGACGGTTGTGATCCTCACCGCCATCACACTCTTGTTTATTGACAGAAGCTGCTTACTTGAAAGCATGACAAGGACGTGGACAAACTTTGATGAAAACAAACGCGGGGGCGGCCCGTTGAGTTACGGCTCAAATCAGACGGCCGCGTTTCTGGCACAGTTTGCGATGTTCTTCTGGGGCCTCGGGCAGTTTCTGAAGAGAATAAAAATCAAGCTCCTCTGCTATGGAATAGTGGCGCTAACGATATTTGCAACCATGTACACATTTTCCCGAGGCGCTTATCTCGCGCTCCTCTTCGGTGTCGTTGTCCTTGGTTTGTTAGAGGACCGAAAGCTGCTTCTGGTTGTTGGGGTTTTCCTGGTAACCTGGCAAACCATTGTGCCGACTCCCGTGCGTGAACGCGTCAACATGACCGAGAGCGCCAATGGACAACTTGAGGCATCAGCCGAGGAGCGAGTCGAACTGTGGCGGAATGCGGAAAGGTCAATTCTGCATAGTCCAATCCTCGGAAACGGATACGCGACTTTCCAGTTGGGGGAGCATGTTGATGACCTGAAAGACACTCACAATTGGTACGTCAAGATCTTGGTGGAAACTGGCCTCGTCGGCCTTATTATGTATTTCTTCCTGCTTCAACAACTGCTCTCGACGTCTTACCGTCTCTTCAAACGTGCAATCGATCCACTCTATCGTGGCCTCGGGCTTGGCCTGTTTGTGGCGACCTGCTCCACTCTAGCTGCTAACTGTTTTGGCGACAGGTGGACGTATATTGAAATCACCGCACTCTTGTGGGTTTTGGTCGCGGCAGCAATTCGTGCGATGCAGTTCACTAATCCCGATTTGGTTGAAGGATCGACCGAGGTTGCTTCTGCCCGCCCGATGAACCCATACATGGCTTATCGATAGGAACTCGCCGATGTTCATCGACTAACCTCTCGCCGGAAGAGCGAAGTAAGTATGATCACAGTCTTACCAATTGCGGGTGCGAGCCCGAATGATGCAAGTCATTCAAGGTTGCCCCACGTCCTGTTGGTGCTCGATCAGTTTCCCAAGACTCTCGGCGGTGGAGAACGCATCGTCCTTAGGCTCGCAGCCCTTCTGCCGAAGTATGGATATCGCGTATCCATACTGACCTTCTTGGTCCACCCGGAATGTAATGGCCTCACATCCGCGTCGTGTCCGATTTACGTGCTCCCCTTGCAGCGCACCTACGACCTGAATGCTTTCTGCGCCGTCCTGGAATTTCGACGCTTTCTCAGATTTCAGCGAATCCAGATCGTGCAGACGTTCTTTGAAAGTTCCGATATTTGGGCCGGATTAGTAACAAAGATGACCTCGAATGCGAAGCTGATATGGAGTCGCCGTGACATGGGCATTTTAAGGACTCGCAAGCATCAGGTCGCCTATCGTCTGATGGCCGGAGTTCCCGATGCGGTGTTTTCCGTTTCCGAACAAGTTCGCAGGCATTGCATCGAAGTGGATCGGATCGACCCTGCCCGCGTCCATACAATCTACAACGGCCTCGACTTTGCTGACAAACATACCGTCGGCAGGTATGCCAGAGTTCCAGGTGAAGTTCGAGTCACCACGGTGGGCAATATCCGCAGGGTCAAGGGGCACGATATTTTCATCAAGGCAGCCGCGGTGATCCTGCCTCGGTTTCCCGGAATCTCTTTCAGCATCGCCGGCGAGGTGTTGGAGCAGGACTATTTCCGTGAGTTGCAAACCCTTGTTCTTGATCTCAATCTCAGTGATCATTTCCATTTTGTTGGCGGAATCGCAGACACGCATAAATATCTGTCCGAAACTGAGATCTTCGTACTTCCCTCTCGCAGCGAAGGTTTCTCCAATGCCATAATCGAAGCAATGGCCGCATCTCTTCCTGTTGTCGCAACTGACGTCGGGGGAAATGCGGAAGCCGTAAAAGATGGTGTCACTGGCTTTATCATCCCCCCCGAGGACCCCGTGGCACTCTCAGCAGCAGTTATTCGGCTCCTTTCTGACCCGTTACAGGCAAGGGCAATGGGGATAGCTGGAAAATCTGCGGCTTCAGAGATGTTCACCACCGAAGCAATGATGGGACGGATCGTCGCTACATACAAGGATCTACTCGCGTGCGCTTAGCAGTCCGTGGTGCAATGCGCCGGAATTGGGCATGGCCTTGTGTGTAGCTTGATAGGGCGATTTGCTGCGGGAGCCGCACCTGTGGAAGCCGATTCCAGTTCCGACGCGGTCTCCGGCG
>Ga0182024_10015159_pt1 | contig 14802 bp, 13 predicted proteins | sample P32metaG_FD_120480 | JGI IMG/M metagenome (GOLD analysis project Ga0182024, IMG submission 120480) | Permafrost microbial communities from Stordalen Mire, Sweden - P3-2 metaG (Illumina Assembly) | ecosystem: Environmental > Terrestrial > Soil > Wetlands > Permafrost | place: Sweden: Stordalen... | reverse complement strand
TTTGAGCATGTCGAAGCCGACCTTGATCTCCTCCACCGGGTCGGCCGAGAGCGAGACCCGGATCGTATCGCCGATCCCGGCCCACAGCAGCATGCCCATGCCGATCGAGGATTTGACCGTGCCGCTGCGCAGACCACCCGCCTCGGTGATCCCGAGATGGAGCGGGTAGTCGCAGGCCTCGGCGAGCTGCTGGTACGCGGCCACGGCGAGGAACACGTCGGATGCCTTGCAGGAAATCTTGAACTCCAGGAAATCGTTGTCTTCGAGGATCTTGGCATGGTTCAGCGCGCTCTCGACCATCGCCTCGGGGCACGGCTCGCCATATTTCTCGAGTAGGTCGCGCTCGAGCGAGCCGGCATTGACGCCGATGCGCATCGAGCAATTGTAATCCTTCGCGGCCTTGACCACGTCGCGCACCCGCTCCATCGAGCCGATATTGCCGGGATTGATGCGCAGGCACGCGGCGCCGCTCTGGGCCGCCTCGATCGCGCGCTTGTAGTGGAAATGGATGTCGGCGACGATCGGCACCTGCACTTGCCGCACGATCTCCTTCAAAGCCAACGACGATTCCTGATCGGGACACGAGATGCGCACGATATCCGCGCCGGCGCGCTCCATCGCTTGCACCTGCTCGACCGTCCCCTTGACGTCGTAGGTCACCGTATTGGTCATCGACTGCACGGTGATCGGCGCGTCGCCGCCGACCGGCACCTTGCCGACGTAAATCTTGCGGCAGACGCGGCGGTCGATATCGCGATAGGGGCGAATGCTCATCTCAGCCTCGCGGGAGTTTCTGTTCTGGCGTTATAGAACGCCTGGGTTACGGATAAAAGACCGCCACTAACCGTGAACGGCAGTTCCGGCGGCAAGTTCGCTTGGATCGAGCGCGACGTCGCGGCGCAGCGCGCCGATGCCGCCGATCGACGGCGCGGCCTTGCCGTCCACCGCGATCTCCAGCGCGCCGGCATTACCGGTGCGCAGCGATAGCCCGGTACGTGTTGGCACGGTGTAGGTCTCGCCCGATTTCAGCACACGCGAAAAGACGATCGACTGATCACCGGCGCGCACCTGGATCCAGCAATCGGCGATCGCTCGAATCGAAATTCGTCCCGTCGGGGTGGCGGCGGTCGCCGGCGTTGCGGCTGCCGTCGTCGATGCCGGAGCCGGCGGCGCGGAAGCCGTCTGCGACGCGGCTTGCGGTGACGGCAGGCTGGCCGCGGCGGTACGCGGCGTCGAATCGATCAGGGCGCCCGGAGACAAATTTGTCGCCGGCCCAGGCGCCGGCTGCGGCGGTGAAGGCGAGTTGGCCACCGGCTTGGCCCCGGACGGTAAGGTCGGGTCGGGCGTCGGCTGAGATGGGCTGGCCGCCGCGCCGAACAGGCTCGGCCCGGACGGCCCCGGCGGGTTGTCGTCGGCGCTCGGAACAGCGATCGGCGGCGGTGGAACCAGCACCGGCGCCGGACGCGGCGCCTGCAACGAAGCTGGCACGTCGGCGACCCGCTCGGGCCGATCGCGCTCCTCAGTCGACAAGTAATACCAGATACCATAGCCGCACAGCGCCAGGATCAGCGCGACCAGGACCAGCGCCCCGCCCGGCAGGCTGCGCTCGCCGAGCGGCACCGGCAGCGCCAGATCGCGGCGCGCGGTGACGCCCGAGGCCTCGGCCTTGAAGCGAGCAAGCACCTGCTCGGAATCGAGGCCGAGAAAATCCGCATAGGCGCGGACAAAGCCGATCGCATAGGTCGGGCCGGGCAGATCATGCGAGCGGCCTTGTTCCAGCGCCGCCAGATAGCTGGGCTTGATCCGCAGCATCGCGCCGATCTCGTCGAGATCGAGACCGAGATCCTCGCGCCGCTCCCGCAGGAGCTCGCCGACCAGCCGCATCCGTGGCTGCAGCCGCGCTTGCTCGTCAGCCGGGCTCTCAGTGAATGGCGTCTTGATCCGCTGGAAAAACGTCACACCGGGTACCCGCTTTCGCGGCCTTCTATACTAGAGCCGGGCATGGCTGTCGATCCGGGGCGCGGTCATAGCGCCACCGCATGGTCGCTCGCATAGGCTCGCAGCCGGTGACGCAGCGAGTGATCGGGCCGCTCGCCGATCTCGCCGAGATAGCGCGCGACGCCGCCGGCATCGAGGCTGCGGATCATCGTCTTAACCGGGCCGAGCGCGGTCGCGGTCAGCGACAAGGTGCGAAACCCGAGCGCGATCAGCATCAGCGCCTCGATCGGATTGCCCGCCATTTCGCCGCACATGCTGAGCGGCACATTGGCGGCGGCGCATTTGGCGACGACATCGCGAAACAGCGCGACCATCGGGGCCGATATCAGGTCGTAACGGTCGGCGAGGCGCGGATTGCCGCGATCGCAAGCAAAGAGAAACTGCGCCAGGTCGTTAGTCCCGATGGAAAGAAAGTCGACCCGCTCAAGTAATGCCGGCAATTGCCACAATAGCGATGGGACTTCGAGCATGACCCCGACCTTGACCGAGCGCGGCGGCGCATAGCCCTCCTGCGCGGCACGGTGGCGCTCCAGGTCGAGCATACCCCGCGCCCGTTCGAGCTCGGCGACCTCGGCGATCATCGGGAACTTGATCCATAGGTCGCGGCCCGCCGCCGCACGCAGCAAGGCGCGCAATTGCTGACGCAGCATCGCCGGCCGGTCGAGACCGATACGGATCGCGCGCCAGCCCATCGCCGGGTTTTCCTCGGCGGCGTGGCTCAAATAGGGCAGCACCTTGTCGCCGCCGATATCGAGCGTGCGAAACGTGATCTGCCGCTCGCCGACCTGCTCGTAGGCGCGCCGGTAGAACCCGGTCTGATCGGCGACATCGGGAAACGCGTCGCGCGTCAAGAGGGGAATCTCGGTGCGGAAGAGCCCCACCCCCTCCGCGCCGGTCGCCGCCACTTGCACCAGATCCATCAACAGGCCGGCATTGAGCAGTAGCCGGATCGGCACCCCGTCCCGCGTCACCGCCGGCTGGTCGCGCAATGTGCCGTAGTAGGCGCGGCGGCGGCCGCGCTCGACGATGGCGTCGACAATCGACTGATGGATGTCTTCGCTGGGGCGGATCAGCACCTGCCCGTGATCGCCGTCGACGATGACGATATCGCCGGGCTCGATGCGGCTCGTCGCGTCCTCGACCCGGCCGACGACCGGGATGTCGAAAGCGCGAGCGACGATCGCGACATGCGCCGTCGGCGATCCCTCCTCCAGCACCAGCCCCCGTATCCGGCGGTGCGCGTAGTCGAGCAGCTCGGCCGGCCCCATCGAATGCGCGACGAGGATGAACTCGGGCGGCAGAGCGCCGGTATCAGCGCCGCTGCGACCGCCCGCCAGAAAATGCTGCAGCCGATTGGCGAGGTCTTCGAGGTCCAACAGCCGCTCGCGCAGGTAAGGGTCGGCGATCTGCATCATGCGGGTGCTGGTTTCCTCGCGGATTTTTTGCACCGCGGCCTCGGCGGTGAGGCCGCTGCGCACCGCCTCGGTGATGCGGCCGAGCCACCCGCGATCGGCCGCGAACATGCGGTAGGTCTCGATGATGTCGCGATGCTCGCCGGCGCCGAGGCCGCGGCTGGCGGCGACCAGATCGTCGATCGCGCTTTGCATCGCGCTGACCGCGCGGCGCAACCGCACCAGCTCGGCCTCGATGTCCTCGGCGACGACCTGGCGGATGACCAGCTTCGGCATATGCAGCACGGCCGGGCCCATCGCGAGCCCCTCGTTAAGCCGGATGCCGTTGAGCCGCAGGGGCAGCAGCGCGCCGCTGCCGCTCTGCGCCATTTCGAGCGGGTTGACCAGCTCGCCGCTGGCGATCAGCTCGGCGACGATCATCGCGATCGTCTGCGCGACCTCGCTCTCGTCCTCGGTGTAGCGGCGCGGCGTCCGATTTTGCACGACCAGCACGCCGAGCACGCGGCCACCGCGCAGGATCGGCACGCCCATTAGCGAGTGATAGATCTCCTCGCCGGTTTCGGGACGGTAGGCGAAGTCGGGGTGGGCCTGGGCGTCGGCCAACGCGAGCGGCCGCGCCGTCGCGGCGATGCCGCCGACGAGTCCTTCACCGACCCGCAGCCGCGTGCGATGGACCGCCTCGCGCCGCAGCCCCTCGGTCGCGAAGAGTTCGAGCACCTCGCCGGCCCGCATCACATAGACGGAGCACACCTCGGCCACCATCTCGGCGGCGACGAGCAGGACGATGCGGTCGAGGCGCTCCTGCGCGGTGCCGGAGGCGGCCATGACGTCGCGCAGCCTGCGCAGCAGCCGCCGCGTCCCGGTAACATGCGTGCCCGGGGTGGCAGGAATATTCGCCGACGGGCCTCCCGGACGCGACCCTGGCGGGCCACCCGGAGAGGTCGCCGGCGCGGCCGCTGGGGTGTTTCCGGGGATTTCGTTCATTTGACCTGGTCCCGGCCCCCCGCCCCGCCCGGCTGCGGCTTGTCGCGCCAGTGGCGACCGTCGTGGCGGCCGTCGATCGCCGCCAACGCCTGAGCGACCAGCTCGTCGAGGATGTCGACCGTGCTCTGTTCGCGGGTGACGAGACCGACGCTTTGCCCGGCCATCAGCGACCCGCCTTCGACATCGCCGTCGATCACCGCGCGGCGCAGCGCCCCAGCCCAGAAATGCTCGATCTCGAGCTGTGCGTCCTTTTGCGTGAGCTCGCCGCGCGAGAACCGCTCGATGATCTCGCGCTGCCTGGCGGCAAAGCGTTCGGTGGCCGGGTTGGCGAGCGCACGCACCGGGATTATCGGGAACCGGCTGTCGATCTGCATCGACGGCACCGCGTCGCGCGCCGAGGCGCGGATAAAGGCCCGCTTGAAATTGGCATGCGCGATCGATTCGTGGGCGCAGACGAAGCGGGTGCCGAGCTGCACGCCCGCGGCGCCCATTTCGAGATAGGAGAGGAGCGCCTCGCCGCGCCCGATGCCGCCGGCGACGAACACCGGCACTTCGCTCACATGCGGCAGCACCTCTTGCGCCAGCACCGAGGTCGACACCGGACCGATATGGCCGCCGGCCTCGTTGCCTTCGATGACGATCGCCTCGGCGCCGCTGCGCACCAGCTTTTTGGCGAGCACAAGCGCGGGGGCGAAACACATCGCGCGCGCGCCGCCGTCGCGGATGCGGGCGATCGCCGCGCCGGGCGGGATGCCGCCCGCCAGCACGACATGACCGACCTTTTGCGCGAGGCAGACATCGACCAGCTCGAGGAGCTGTGGGTGCATCGTGATCAAATTGACGCCGAACGGCCGGCGCGTCAGCGCGGCGGTCGCGGCGATTTCGGCGGACAGCAGATCCGGCGACATCGAGCCCGAGGCGATCACCCCGAACCCGCCGGCATTCGAGATCGCGGCGACAAGGTTGCGCTCCGACACCCAGGTCATCGCGCCGCCCATGACCGCCAGCTCGGTGCCGAGAAAATCGCGGCCCCGCGCCCATAGCCGGTCGAGCACGGCACGCGTCTTGCCATCCGGCGCCACGGTGTGCAATCGCGCCTCGACCCGATCGGTAGCGATAAACGCGGCTGTCATCCGGCGTCGTCTAGCCCGTAGGCGGTATGCAGCGCCCGCAAAGCCAGCTCGGTATAGTCGGCCGCGATCAGCACGCTGACCTTGATCTCGGAGGTCGAGATCACCTGGATGTTGATGCCGCGATCGGCGAGCGTCTTGAACATCTGCTGGGCGACGCCCGCGTGGCTGCGCATGCCGACGCCGATCACCGATATCTTGACCACGTTCGAATCGGGCTTCAGCGCCTTGAAGCCCAATGTCGCGCGCCGTTCCTCGAGCACCGCCAGAGCGCGGTCGAGATCGCTGCGCCCGACGGTAAAGGTCATGTCGGTCGTCGCGCCGTCAGCCGATACGTTCTGCACGATCATATCGACATTGATCGCGTTGTCGGCGAGGGGCCCGAACAGCGCCGCCGCGACGCCGGGCCGGTCGGCGACCTGCTCGACCGTGATCTTGGCCTCGTCGCGGCTATAGGCGATACCGCTGACCACGCGATTTTCCACAATTTCATCCTCGTCGACAACGAGCGTTCCCGGCGCATCGCTAAAGCTCGACAGCACCTGCAGGCGAACCCGATTGTTCATCGCCATCGCCACCGAGCGGGTCTCCAAAACCCGCGCGCCCTGCGATGCCATCTCAAGCATCTCCTCGAACGCGATTCTATCGAGCTTCCTCGCTTTCGCAACGATACGCGGGTCGGTCGTGTAGATCCCGTCGACATCGGTGAAGATATCGCAACGCTCCGCCTTCAACTCCGCCGCCATCGCGACCGCCGAGGTGTCGGACCCGCCGCGGCCCAACGTCGTGATGCGGCCTTCGGGCCCGACGCCCTGAAACCCGGCGACCACCGCCACCTGGCCCTCGGCGAGGCTCCGCTCGATCTCCGCCGTCTCGATCGCCTCGATCCGCGCCTTGCCGTGCATCCCATCGGTATGGATCGGGATCTGCCAGCCGAGCCACGAGCGCGCATCGACGCCCAAATCTTGCAAGGCCAGTGCCATGAGCCCGGCGGTAACCTGCTCGCCGCTGGCGACGACGACGTCGTATTCCCGGGTGTCGTGCAGGCGGCTCATGGCCCGGGTCCGCTCGACGAGCTGATTGGTCGCGCCAGCCATCGCCGAGACGACGACGACAACCTCGTTGCCGGCGTCGACCTCGCGCTTGACGCGCTGCGCGGCGTTCTTGATCCGCTCGACATCGGCGACCGAAGTGCCGCCGAATTTTTGCACGATACGCGCCATCGCTCGCCGCTAATCTCCCGCACGCGGTTTTATGCCGATATTGTCGGCGCCATATCCCCTCCGCATACTCTATTGCGACGGGCGCGGCCATATCGGCGACATTAAAAGGGCGGCATGAAGGCAACCGGCGAGACGATCGACCCCGCGGAAATTGCCCGCTTCGCCGCGCATTCCGCGAGCTGGTGGGACCCCGCGGGCAGCTTCCGCCCGCTGCATCGGCTGAACCCGGCGCGGCTCGCCTTCATGCGCGGCGAGCTCGACGCGCATTTCAGCCGCGATCCGCGCTCCCTCGCGCCCTTTGACGGCCTGACGCTGTGCGATGTCGGCTGCGGCGGCGGGCTGATCGCGGAGCCGATGGCGCGGCTCGGTTTTCAGGTCACCGCGATAGACGCCGACGAGGAGGCGATCGCCATCGCCCGCTCGCATGCCGCTTCGGGCGGGATCGAGATCGATTACCGTAGCGAGACCGCCGAATCGCTAGCCGACAACCGGCGCCAATTCGACGTCGTGCTGGCGCTCGAGATCGTCGAGCATGTCGCCGAGCCGGAGGCTTTTCTCGCCGCCTGCGGCGCCTTGGTGAAGCCCGGCGGCGTCTTCATCGGCGCCACGCTCAACCGCACGCCGCAATCCTACGCGCTGGCCATCGTCGGCGCGGAATATGTGATGCGCTGGCTGCCGCGCGGCACGCATGACTGGCGGCGCTTCCTGCGCCCGTCGGAATTCGTGCTCGGGCTGCGCCGCGCCGGGCTAAGCGCGACACGGCTCAAGGGACTGCGCTATCGCCTCGGAAGCGGCGACTGGACGCTGTCCGACGATCTGTCGGTCAATTACCTGGTGATGGCGGTAAAGAAATGACGCTTCTAGGCGTCGGTCGGCGCGACCCACGGGATGCGGCCGACTTTGATGCCTTCCTCGGCCAGTTCCTTCGACTCGCTCTCGGTCGTCTCGCCGTAGATGCCGCGCGGATCGCTCTCGCCGTAATGGATGCGGCGCGCCTCCTCGGCGAATTGCGGGCCGACATAGTCGCAATTGCTCTCGACCTGGCGCCGCAGTTCGACCAGCGCCGCGCGCATCTGCGCCGGCGATATCGGCGGCCCGGCCGGACGCGAACGGCCGATGCTCGGCGCCATCAGCGCCTTCTCGACATGGGTGCCGCCGCATTCGGGGCAGGCGACCTCGCCCGCCTTCTGTTGCGCCTCGTACCCATCGCCGTCGCGGAACCACGCCTCGAATTCGTGACTCGCAGCGCAGCGAAGCGAAAACCGGATCATCGACGCGACCTCCTCGGCCGCCAATCTATACCGCGCCAGGGGCGGTGAGCAATCGTGGCCCATCAGTGCTAACGAGCGATGAAGAGGCTTCCCCCTGGGTTTTGCGGTTTCTGCCGCTGATCCGGCCGGGCGGACGCGTCCTCGACCTGGCGGCCGGCGGCGGCCGCCACACCAGGCTGCTGCTCGACCGCGGCTACGAGGTTCATGCGGTCGATCGCGACATCGCGGCGCTGGCGCCGCTTGCCGGGCCGCGCTGCACGATCGAGGCGATCGATCTCGAAACCGGCGAGACATGGAAGCTCGGTGGCGGCTATGACGGGATCGTGGTCACGAATTACCTGCATCGGCCGTTGCTGCCGGCGATCGCCCACGCCCTCGCGCCGGGCGGCGCGGTGATCTACGAAACCTTTGCCCAGGGCAACGAACGCTTCGGACGCCCGCGCAACCCCGATTTCCTGCTGCGGCCGGGCGAATTGCTCAAAGTCTTTGCCGCGCTGACCATCATCACGTTCGAACAGGGCGAGGTCGCCCTGCCCCAGCCCGCACTGATCCAGCGCATCGCCGCCGTGAATGGCCCAACCGGCCGGCTGACCTAAGAAGCGCTACTCGGCCGCGAGCGGACGACGCACCAGCTCCGGCGGCGTGAACTCGCGGTCGTGCTGCAGCGACGGCAGCCCCGAGCGGACCTTAGCGATGCGCGCCGGGTCGATCTTGGCGGTGATGATGCCCATCCCCTCGCCGCCTTCGGCCAGCACCTCGCCCCACGGATCGACGATCAGCGAATGGCCGTAGCTCCTGCGCCCGGCAGTGTGCTCGCCGGTCTGCGCCGGAGCGAACAGAAAGGCGCCGTTCTCGATCGCCCGCGAGCGCAGCAGCACCTCCCAATGCGCCTTGCCGGTCGGCACGGTAAAGACCGACGGCACCGAGAGGAAATCGGCGCCGGCCTGCGCCAGCATCCGATAGAGCTGCGGGAAGCGTACGTCGTAGCACACGGTCATGCCGAGCCTTCCCCACGGCGTCTCAGCGATAACCGTGCGGTCGCCCGGGCGATAGGCGTTGCTTTCCCGGATGCTCTCCCCGTTCGGCAGGTCGATGTCGAACAGATGGATCTTATCGTATTTGGCGACGATGCCGCCCTGCGCGTCGAGCAGGAACGAGCGGTTGGCCAGCCGCGTCTCGCCCTCGGCCGCGCCCGGCTCACCCGCGGGGTCGATAACCAGCGACCCGATCAAAATCCACGCGCCGGTCTCGCGCGCCAGCTCGCGCATCGCCGCGAGGAACGGATCGTCCGCCTCGCGCCGCGCCTTCTCGCGCCGCTTCTCGCCGCTCTCGATGAAATTGCTGGCTTCCGGCGTGGTGATGAAATCGGCGCCCGCGTCGCGCGCGCGGCGGACCAGCTCGGAGACGATCGCGATATTGGGCTCGGGGTCGGGGCCGGCGGTGAACTGGACGCAGGCGACGGTGAAAGGCGACCCGGCCATCACGCGATCCCAAGCTTAGGGTCGAGCTTGCCGGCGCGGTCGAGCGCATAGATGTCGTCGCAGCCGCCGACATATTCGCCGTTGATGAAGATCTGCGGCACGGTGCGTCCGCCATGGGCGCGCTGCACCATCTCGCTTCGGCGGCCCGGTTCCTCGTCGAGGCTGATCTCGTGAAAAACGACGCCCTTCTTTTCCAACAGCGTCTTGGCGCGCGCGCAATAGGGGCACCACATCGTCGTGTAGATATCGACCTCGGCCATTGCTCAATTCTCTCCCGGGCGGACTATCGCCTCACATATGGCGCTAAATCCGCTCGTCCGCAATTTCCGAGAAGGGTTCAGCTGCCCGCCCGCACCGCGCGCGCCAGCACCAGCACGCCGACATAGTCCGCCCCGGCACGGCGCAGCACTCGGGCGCATTCCTCGGCGGTGGCGCCGGTGGTCAGCACATCGTCGATCAGCACGACGCGCTTACCCTTGACACCGCGGCCGCGACGCAACGCGAAGGCGCCGCGCACATTGCGCGCGCGGGCCAAGGGTCCCAGCGTCCCTTGCGATGGCGTGCGGCGGCGGCGCACCAGCCAGTCGGCCGCGACCGGCGGCCCGCCGGCGCCGTGGATTGCCCGCGCGAGCAATGCCGACTGGTTGAAGCGGCGGCCGAAGAGCCGCGTCCAATGCAGCGGTACCGGCATCAGCAGATCGGCCCCGGCGAGCACCTCGCCGCCCGCGCGATGCATCCAGCGACCGAACGCGCCGGCGAGATGGGTCTGGTCGCCATGCTTCAGCATCAGCACCAGCCGACGGCTGTGTCGGTCGTAGCGCAACACCGATCGCGCCCGGTCCCAGCTCGGTTGCCGGCGGGCGCAATCGCCGCAAACCGCCCCCTCGCCCATCGGGTGCGGAAACGGCAAGCCGCAGACCGCGCACCAGGGCGGCGCGAAAAAAGTGATCGCCGCCCAGCACGAGCCGCACAGCGCATCGATCTCGTCGACCGTCGCACCGCACGCCAGGCAGCGCGGCGGCAGCACGCCGTCGACCACGGCGCGTCCCAGTCTTCGCAACGCTGACGGGAGGGTCGCGGCGAGCTGCATCACCCGCAATGATCAGGCAGATTTAGCGCTCGTCAACCGACAATGCGCGCTGGATCACGCCGCGCTGGGGATCTCGGAATTGCGCTCGGCGCCGGCGGAAAGCGGCAAGCGGATCGTCACGCTCGTGCCCATCCCGACCCGGCTCGTCAGTTCGATCGTGCCGCGATGCTCCTCGACGATCTGACGCGCCGTCGTCAGCCCGAGCCCGGTGCCGAAGCGCTTGGTGCTGAACAGCGGCTCGAAGGCGCGGTCGATCGCCTCCTGTGCGATGCCGGGGCCGTTATCGATGATCGCGATCTCGGCGCGATTCTCGCAAATCCGGGTGCGCAGCGTCACCAGCGGCGCGGCGTCGCCGTCACCACGTTCGGCCGCTGCCTGCACGGCATTTTCGACAATATAGCCAAGCGCGCGGCGCAGCCGGGCCGGATCGATCTCGGCGATCGCCGGAGCCTGCAGGTCAAGCTCGAACGGGACCGTCTGCTCGAACGCATGCCCGGCGATCATCTCGCGCAGCCAATCATCGATGCCGTGCGGACGGCAGTGCAGCGGGCCGCTATGCGAATATTCCAGAAGGTCGCTGATGATCTGGTTGCAGCGTTCGGCGCTGCGCGCGATGCGGCCGAGCGCGCGGTCGCTTGACGGGCTTTCCCGGCTGGCGTCGCCTTTGATCAGGAACAGCGAGTAGGTGATGGTGCTGAGCGGGTCGCGCAATTCGCGCGCGAGCCGTTCCGTCACCGAGCCGATCGCCGACAGGCGTTCACGCGCCACGAGCTCGTCTTGCAAGGCGTTTTGCCGTTCCTGGTAATCGTGGATCTCGGTCACGTCGCGATAGGTGCCGACGCGCAGCCAGGGCTCGCCGCTGTCGTCGCGGATCACCTCCGACTCGCGCTGAACCCAGCGGATCTGCCCATCCGGACGAAGAACGCGAAATTCGTCCGGTGTACTGTGTTCGGCGGCCAGCGCCGCCCGGTAGCGCGCGCGATCCTCCGGGTGGAACAGCTTCGCCGCCTCACCGAGAGGCGGCGGCGGCAGATTTGGATCGCGGCCGAAGATCTCGTACATCTCGGGCGTCCACGACACGGTCCCGCGGCGCAGGTCGAGCTCGATGCTGCCGACATGCGCGACGCGCTGCGCGCAATAAAGATGATCCTGGCTGCGATGCAGCGTCCGCGTCAGCTCCCACAATTGGCGCTCGGCTTCCTTGATCGCGGTTATGTCGCTCCAGATGCAAGCCAGCCGCCCATCGGGCAGCGGCGTGTTGTCCACGAACATCCAGCGCCCGTCGGCGAGCTGGTAGATTACGTCGCCCAGGCGAAGCTTGTACTCGTGGGTTGCCGGTTCCTCGTTCGCGTGCGGGTTGGCGGCGAAAAACCCAGTCTCCTTGCGCCATTCCATAATGTCCTGAAAGGGAATGCCGGAGTACAGCAGACAGGTTCCATCAGAAAGCGGGTGCAGATCGGCGAAGGCCTGATTGTAGGCGACCAGTCGTTCCTCGGCGCTGTAGACGCAAAACGGCTGGCGAATCGCCGTCGCCCCGTCGCGGAAATGGCTCGCCATCGCGTCCTCCGACGCCTTCGCGGCGCCGCCGCCTTTTGCTACCCTCGCCATCGGCAATGTCCTGTCGCGCAATCTCATCGCTCCCAGCGTATCCGGCAAGTCATCTAAAATTCGTTTAATTTAAAGGGTTTGGACAAGGCTGTTTCCGATCATCTTGCGATAATCTTTGCCTAATTCATGGGCAAAAGTATATTTCGAGTATTCGATTTCTAGATTTGCCGAATCAGTTCGTCCCATCGTGAGCGATCGGGCGCGAAGATGGTTCCGGCGGTATAACGATCGCGGTTAATCTCAGCCCACACCGATGTCCGGCAGCGACTCAATCTCCGCCACGCTTTTCGACCGCCGCGCCTGGCGCGCCCATCGCGGGCGTGCCGCGAATGGCGTCGATTTCCTGCATCGGGAGGTCGCGGAACGGCTGATCGACCGGCTCGACCTGATCAACCGCGGCTTTGCCGCGGTCCTCGATCTCGGCGCGCGCGACGGGGCGCTGGCGCGGACACTGGCTCAGCGCGAGGGCTGCGCGCTCATCGTCACCGCCGAGCCGTCGCCGAAGCTGCTCGCCGCCGCGCCCGAACCGCGCCTTTGCGCCGATCCCGAGCTGATCCCGTTCCGCGACGCGAGCTTCGACCTCGTCGCGAGCTGCCTGGCGCTGCACGGGGTCGGCGACCTGCCCGGCGCGCTGATCCAATTGCGCCGGGCGCTGAAGCCGGACGGGCTGCTGCTGGCGGCGATGTTCGGCGGCAGCACGCTCGTCGAATTGCGCACCGCGCTGTTCGAGGCCGAGCTCGCCGAGGATGGCGGGGTCAGCCCGCGCGTCTCGCCCACTGTCGAACTCGGCGACGCCGCCGCGCTGCTCCAGCGTGCCGGCTTCGCGATGCCGGTCGCCGACAGCGAGACGATCACCGTCACCTATCCCGACATGCTCGCGCTGATGCACGATTTGCGCGGGATGGGCGAGACCAACGCGCTGGCCGCCCGCCGCCGCTTTTTGAGCCGCGCCACGCTCGCCCGCGCCGGCGCCATCTACGCCGAACGCTTCGCCGGCGCCGACGGTCGGATCACGGCCACGTTCGAGGTGCTGTTCCTCACCGGCTGGGCGCCGCACCTCGACCACACGAAACCCCGCCCCGGACCGCGCCGGCGGATTGTCTAGCACATCAGAAACTACACGGCTGTGGTGCGTTTTGCCTGTTATTGCTGGAAATTTGCAGGCGCTGACGCGTCTCCGTGAGCGACCTTTCGGCCGTTTTCAGGTAGTCAGGCGATCCTTCGCACAGCGACAAGATCAGTTGCGTTCGGATTGCAGGTTGCGAATCGTCTCGCGAAGTCGATAGCGTCGGTTTCCCGCTCGAATGGCGGACAATTTGCCAGAGGATGCCAAATCCCGGCCGTCTTTTTGATGACTTCCCACATGATTGCTCGTCCCCACATCGGGAGGAACATATAGAGAACACACGGTTTTTGTCAACCCCTGACATGGAGGCTCACAGCAAATCGCGCAGCATCGCGACGAGCGGCTTGTCGGCGGGCGGCATCGGGTATTCGGCGAGCTGCGCCGGACGCACCCATTTGAGGCGTTGGCCCTCGCGCGCGGTGACGACCCCCGACCATTTGCGGCACACGTAGAGCGGCATCAGCAGGTGGAAAGTCTCATAGGCGTGCGAGGCGAAGGTGAATGGCGCCAGGCAGCTTTCGTGAACGCCGATGCCGAGCTCCTCGTCCAGCTCGCGGATCAGCGCCGCTTCGGGTGTCTCGCCCGGCTGTACCTTGCCGCCGGGAAATTCCCACATCCCGGCGAGGTGCTTTCCCGGCGGCCGCTCGGCGAGCAACACCCGCCCATCCGCGTCGATCAGCGCGACCGCCGCGACGAGGATGATGGGTTTGGCCGCCGTCTCAGCTTCGGTAGCTGCCATTGATGTCGACATAGCCGTGGGTGAGGTCGCAAGTCCATACCGTCGCCTGACCGCGGCCAATCGCGAGGTCGACATCGATGCGGATCTCGCGGCCCGCCATGTGCGCGGCGACCGGGGTCTCGTCGTAGCCCGGGACCGGCCCGCCATTGGCGACGATCCCCACCCCGCCGACCGAGATCAGCAATTTGTCGCGATCGGCCTTCTCGCCGGCCCTGCCGATCGCCATGACGATGCGGCCCCAATTGGCGTCGCCAGCGGCGATCGCGGTCTTGACCAGCGGCGAATTGCCGATTGTCAGGCCGATGCGCCGCGCTGCCCGCGCGCTCGCCGCGCCCTTGACCACGATCGTGACGAACTTTTCGGCGCCCTCGCCATCGCGCGCGATCTGCTGCGCGAGGTCGATCATCACCCGGTCGAGCGCGCGGCGGAAATCGCCGAGCCTGCTATCGCCGGCATCGTCGATCGCGGCGTGCTTCGCCTGCTGCGTCGCACACAGCAGCACCGTGTCGCTGGTCGAGGTATCACCGTCGACGGTGATCGAGTTGAACGATTTGACCGTCGCCGCCGATAGCAGCTTCTGCAGCACCGGCGCGGGCAGCGAGGCGTCGGTGAAGACATAGCCGAGCATCGTCGCCATGTCGGGCGCGATCATCCCTGAGCCCTTGCAGAACCCGTTGAGCCGCACCTCCGTCACGCCGATCTTGGCGGTGGCGGTAGCACCTTTCGGGAAGGTGTCGGTG
>Ga0182024_10015158_pt1 | contig 14803 bp, 14 predicted proteins | sample P32metaG_FD_120480 | JGI IMG/M metagenome (GOLD analysis project Ga0182024, IMG submission 120480) | Permafrost microbial communities from Stordalen Mire, Sweden - P3-2 metaG (Illumina Assembly) | ecosystem: Environmental > Terrestrial > Soil > Wetlands > Permafrost | place: Sweden: Stordalen... | reverse complement strand
GGCCGCTACCGGCCGGGCGTCACCAAGAGCACGCATCCGCATCTCGCCGTGATGGTCGATTACGCTATCCACTATTTCCGCGATTTCGTGCGGCCGGCGAAGATATTCCGCGAGCCGGTTGCGGCCGAACGCGCGGCCCTGATCGACTTGCGCGATGCGCTGTCGCAACTGCCGGCCGATGCGCCGGCGCAGGCGATCCAGGACGTGGTCTACGAAGTCGGTCGCCGCGAGCCGTTCCTCGACCACAAGAAAAAAGCCAAGGACGGCAAGCCCGGCGTCGCGCTCGACTGGTTCAACATGCTCTATCAGGTGCTGCTCGGCCAGGAGAAGGGCCCGCGCTTCGGCTCCTTCGTCGCCGTCTACGGCATTGCCAATACGATCGACATGATTGATGGGGCGCTGGCGCGGTCGGCGTGATCCATTCTGTTCACCGTCACCCTGAGGTGCGAGCAAAGCGAGCCTCGAAGGGCGACGGCCCCGGCGCCTCGGCCGCATCCTTCGAGGGCCGCTTCGCGACCACCTCAGGATGACGGATCACAAGTCATTGCGAGGAGCGAAGCGACGAAGCAATCCAGCCGTTGTGCCTCAGAAGAATGGATTGCTTCGCTTCGCTCGCAATGACGAGTGCCTCACTGACTCGCCCACAAAATCCGCGCGATCCACAGCACGTCCACGGCCGCGATGGTGCGGTCGGAATGCTCGGTGTTGAGCGACCGCAGCTCGAGCGACTTTGCGGTCCGCCGCTTGAGCTCCTTCGCCATCACTTCGCCGCTCCGGGTCTTGACCACGACGCGGTCGCCGCGGCGGATCGGGGCTGCCGGCGAAATAAGGATCACGTCGCCGTCACGGTAGGCCGGCTCCATGGACTGGCCGGACACTTCCAGCGCATAGGCGTGTTCGTCGCTGACGGCGGGAAAGGCGATCGCGTCCCAGCCTTCGCCGGCCGGAAAACCGCCATCGTCGAAATAGCCGCCGCTGCCGGCCTCGGCAAAGCCGAGGAGCGGTACCGGCCGGGTGGCGGGCCCGTCACCGGCATTGACTAGGCCGACGAACACATCGATCGGCGTTTCGGTCGCGGTCAGCGCCTTGGCAATCGACTCGGTCGAGGGCCACCGGGCACGGCCCTCCGTGGTGATGCGCTTCGATTTATTGAACGTGGTCGGATCAAGTCCCGCGCGCCTTGCAAGTCCGGAAGCCGAGAGGCCGGCCCGGGCCGCCAAGCGATCGATGGCCGACCAGACCTGCGCGTGGGTGAGCATCATTGCCCCGTAAATGCCGCAGCGATGATAGGAATTATTGCCTGCGCGCTCAAGGCCCGAGCGAGCCGGGCGCTCGCTAACGGAACAGGCGGCGATGTCGGCGTCGAAGCTCGCCGCCTTGAACTGGCGATTTTGCGCCGATAGGGTCGCGCCCGACCCAGGACTTAAGGTGTGACCACGATCTACAAGATCTGCGAACAAGCTTTGTGGCGTCAGGCCGAGGCCGAACGACGGTTTTTCGGAGCGCCAGCCGATCTGCGCGATGGCTTCATCCATTTCTCTACGGCCGCGCAGCTTGCCGGGACCGCGGCAAAGCATTTCGCCAGGGCCTCGGATTTGATCCTGGTCGCCGTCGATGCCGATGCTCTGGACACGCAGCTGAAGTGGGAAATTTCGCGGGGTGGCGATCTTTTCCCCCATCTTTATGCCGCGCTGCCGCTCTCGGCGGTGCGATGGGCGCGACCGTTGCCTGACGAGGTCGATGGCCGGCGGCCGATTCCGGAGTTCGACGCGTGATCGGCCCGTTCGAGCGTCTGGTGCGGCCGCTCCTCCACGCGCTCGATCCGGAAGACGCTCACGGGCTGACGCTGCGGATACTGAAATTCGCGCCGCCGCTCGGGGCCGTCCGCGACGACACGCGGCTCGCGGTGCGCGCCTTCGGGCTCAATTTTCCCAACCCGGTCGGGATGGCGGCGGGGTTTGACAAGAACGCCGAGGTGCCGGACGTGCTGTTGCGCTTTGGCTTCGGCTTTGTCGAAGTCGGCACCATCACGCCGCTGCCGCAACCGGGCAACCCGCGCCCGCGAGTCTTCCGCCTGGAAGCCGACGGGGGTGTGATCAACCGGCTCGGCTTTAATTCGCAAGGCGCCGACGCCGTTCTCAAGCGCCTCGCCGCGCGCGCCAAAGCCCCCTCCCTTGCCTCGCCCGCAAGCGGGGGAGGGTGGGGTGGGGGCATTGTCGGCGTCAATGTCGGAGCAAACAAAGCTGCTCCCGATCGCGTCGCCGATTATGTGCAGTTGATCGAGCGCTTCGCTTCGGTCGCAAGCTACATCACCGTCAACGTCTCTTCTCCCAACACGCCGGGCCTGCGCGCGTTGCAGCAGGCCGCGGCGCTCGACGATCTTCTTGCCCGCGTGGTCGATGCGCGCGAGCGCGTAGCGCAGAAAGCCGGCCCGACGCCGCTGCTCTTGAAAATCGCACCCGATCTGTCGCTCGGCGAGCTCGACGATGTCGTCGGCATCGCGCGCTCGCGCCGGGTCGATGGCATGATCGTCGGCAATACCACGCTGGCGCGGCCGCCGAGCTTGCGCGAAACCAAGGTAGCAAAAGAGGCGGGCGGCCTGTCGGGGCGCCCGCTGTTTTCGCTGGCGACCCGCATGCTGGCCGAGACCTATGTGCGGGTGGAGGGCGTTTTTCCGGTGATCGGCGCTGGCGGCATCGATTCCGGCGGAACCGCACTCGCCAAATTCCGCGCCGGCGCAAGCTTGATCCAGCTCTACTCGGCTTTGGTGTTCCGCGGTCTCGGCCTCGTCGCCGAGATCAAATCTGCGCTGATCGCCGCCCTGGAACGTGATCGCCTCGACAGCCTCGCCGAGCTCGTCGGCGCCGATGCCGCGGCGGTGACGGCGGAGCCGTGGCCTGAATAATCCCGGCAGTGCTAAAAGTCATCTTGGTGGTCGCCGAATTGAGTGAGCGCCGCAGCCCCCGGCGACGGCGCGAGGACCGGCTGGAGCGCGGGCACCAGGCGTCGCCGCTCGCGCCGGGCCGGGATCGCGCGATAAACCTGTTTCGTCGCCTCGACGATATGGACGCCGGCAAAGGGCGCCGAGATCGTCGAGCCGGCGCGCTCCCAGGCCACGGCCGAGCGCAGGAACCAGCCGCGTGCGATCGGCGGCACGTAGAGCGCCTCGTCCCAGCCGGTCGGGGTGAACCAGGTTTCGCGCAACAGGTGGATGATCTGCGAACGTGAATAGGGCCAACCGTGGCCGAATGGCGTCGTGTCCATGCGCGCCCACAATCCGCGCCGGTTCGGCACGACGGCGAGCAATCGCCCGCCGCCGGCCAGCACGCGCCACACCTCCCGCAATAGCCCGACCGGATCGGTCGAATTTTCCAACGCGTGCACAAGGAGTACGCGATCGACCGCCGCGTCGGTCAGCGGCAAGTCGTCTTCCTCGACCAGCGCGGCGAGCGCGGGCTTCGACGACGGCCAGCGCACCACCCCCTGAGGCGCCGGCATCAAGGCGAGACAACGCTCCGCCTCCTCGCGAAACAGCCCGAGATAAGGCGTGGCGTAGCCAATCCCGACCACACGTAATGACGTCGTATCCGCCCAGCGCGTGCGAATGCCGCGACCGATGAAGCGCCGGGCTACGGTGCCAAGCCGCTGAGCATAGAAATTGCGCAGGTCAACGACGTCCATGGCGGCAAAATAGCATGGATTGGCGTGTCATTCCGGGGCGCGCTGAAAGCGCGAGCCCGGAATCCATAATCACTAACCTTGCGGTTAACGATCAGGAGACCTTACTTTAGCGGCTGGGATTATGGATTCCGGGCTCGCCGGCAGACGCCGGCGCCCCGGAATGACGGTAAAACATGCCTGCGCAGACCTATCTGTTCCCTTGTCTCACGGACAATTACGGTGTGCTGCTGCACGATCCGCAAAGCGGCGCGACAGCCGCCATCGACGCGCCGGAGGCCAAGGCGGTCGAGGACGCGCTGGCAAAGACCGGTTGGCGGCTGACCGATATTCTCGTCACCCATCACCACGGCGATCACACCGCGGGTATCGGCGAGCTCAAAACCCATTACAAATGCCGCGTCGTCGCGCCGCGGAACGAAGCACAGCGCATCGCGCATGTGGATGAGACGGTTGGCGAAGGCGACGTTGCGCGCGTCGGCGCGCTCGAAGGCCGCGTCATTGAAACGCCGGGCCACACCGCCGGTCATATCTCGTATTTCTTCCCGAAGGACAAACTCGCCTTTGTCGGCGACACGCTGTTTTCGATCGGCTGCGGCCGTGTCATCGAAGGCAATCCGGAAATGATGTGGCAGTCGCTGCTTAAGCTGCGCGGTCTGCCCGACGACACGCAGTTCTATTGCGGCCACGAATATACCGCGGCCAATATCCGCTTCGCCAAGACCATCGAGCCGAACAACAAGGCCTTGGCGGCGCGCGGCGAAGAAGTCGCGCGGCTCTTAGCCGCCGGGAAGCCGAGCATTCCGGCGACGATTGGCGCGGAGAAAGCGGACAATCCGTTCCTGCGCGCCGATGTGCTCGAGGTGGCAAAATCGGTCGGTCTCGCCGGCAGCCCGGCCTGGAAAGTGTTCGCGGAAATCCGCGAGCGCAAAAACAAATTTTGACGGCCGCGCTCACCGCCGCCAACGTGATCCGGTTGCTCGATCTCAAGCCGCATCCGGAAGGCGGCCATTTCCGCGAGACGTTCCGCGATGCGCGGCAGGTCGACGGCGCTCGCGCAGCGTCGACGGCGATTTACTTTCTGCTGGCGCTCGGCGAGCGCTCGCACTGGCATCGGGTCGACGCTGCGGAAATCTGGCACTGGCATGCCGGCGCACCGTTCGAGCTCGATATCGCTTCAGCCTCCAGACAGCGCGAACGGGTAACGCTCGGGAGCGATCTTGTCGCCGGCCAAAGGCCGCAGGCCGTCGTTTCCGCTCATGCCTGGCAATCGGCAAAAACGCTGGGCGATTGGACGCTGGTCGGCTGCACCGTCGCGCCGGGTTTCGAATTCGCGCGGTTCGAATTGGCGCCGAAGGACTGGGAGCCTGGATAGAGCCCGTTGGCTCGCAATGACGCTCAGGTAATATATTGCCCGCCATTCGCGGTCAGCGTCGAGCCGGTGATGAACCCGGCATCGTCGGAGGCGAGGAAGACGACGCAGCGGGCGATCTCCTCCGGCTCGCCCAACCGTCCAAGCGGAATGAGCGGGAGGATGCTTTTTTCCAGCACATCCTTCGGCACCGCCTGCACCATCTCGGTATTGATGTAGCCCGGAGCGATGGCGTTGATGGTGATGCCGCTTTTGGCGCTTTCCAGCGCCAGTGCCTTGGTGAAGCCGATCTCGCCGGCTTTGGCGGCTGAATAGTTTGTTTGGCCCATCTGGCCTTTTTGGCCGTTGATCGAGGAGATGTTGATGATGCGCCCGAATTTGCGGGCGCGCATACCTTCGATTAGGGGCCGGCACATATTGAACAGCGAATTTAGATTGGTGTTGATGACCTCCGTCCACTGTTCGGGCTTCATGCGATGGAGCATGGCATCGCGGGTGATGCCGGCATTGTTGACCAGAACGTCGACCGGCCCGAGATCGGCCTCGATCTGTTTCAGGGCTTGGACGCAATCCTCATAGGACGCAACGGTCCATTTGTAGACGGGGATTCCGGTCTCGGCCTTGAACTTTTGCGCCGCCTCATCGTTGCCGGCGTAACCGACGGCGACTTTGTAGCCCGCCGCCTTGAGCGCTTTGGCGATCGCCGCGCCGATACCGCGTGTTCCCCCCGTCACCAGTGCGACGCGTGGCATAATGACCTCCCTACGACTTCGGGTCGCGCCCGGGTTCGTTCCGGGCCTCCCTTTAACTTTCCAAGCAGCTTAAAGACATGCATGGCCGGGACAAGGCCGGCCATGACTTAAGTCAATAGAGTGCATGTGAGGCGGGTTACCGCTCCACGCACATGGCAATGCCCATGCCGCCGCCGATACAGAGAGTGGCGAGCCCTTTTTTGGCGTTGCGCTTCTGCATCTCGTAAAGCAGCGTCACCAGCACGCGCGCACCGGATGCGCCGATCGGATGGCCGATGGCGATCGCGCCGCCATTGACGTTGACCTTGCCGGTGTCCCAGCCGAGGTCTTTGTTGACGGCGCAGGCTTGCGCCGCAAACGCTTCGTTGGCCTCGATCAGATCCAGATCGCCAATGCTCCAGCCGGCTTTCTTGAGCGCCGCGCGCGATGCCGGGATCGGGCCGGTACCCATGATTTTCGGGTCGACGCCCGCTTGAGCCCACGACACGATGCGCGCGAGCGGCGTCTTGCCGAGCTTGGCCGCTTCGCTCGCCTTCATCAGCACCATGGCGACCGCGCCGTCATTGATGCCCGAAGCGCTGGCCGCGGTGACCGTGCCTTCCTTGTCGAAGGCGGGCCGCAATTTACTGATCGATTCGAGCGTAGTGCCGTGCTTGGGATATTCGTCGCTATCGACAATAATGTCGCCCTTGCGGTTCTTGACGGTCACGGGCGTGATCTCGTCTTTGAACTTCCCGGCCTTTTGCGCCGCCTCCGCCTTCTGCTGCGACGCCACGGCGAACTCGTCTTGCTGCTGACGGGTGATCTGCCACTGGCGCGCGACGTTTTCCGCCGTGTTGCCCATGTGATAGCCGTTGAAGGCGTCCCACAGGCCATCCTTGATCATGGTGTCGACCATCTCGAAGTTGCCCATCTTCACGCCGCTGCGCAGATAGGCGCAGTGCGGCGCCATGCTCATGGATTCCTGGCCGCCGACGACAGCAATCTCGGAATCGCCGTTGACGATGCCTTGATAGCCGAGCGCGACCGCACGCAACCCGGAGCCACAAAGCTGGTTCACGCTCCAGGCCGGCACTTCGACCGGGACACCGGCGTTGATCGAGGCCTGCCGGGCTGGGCCCTGACCTTGGCCGGCCTGCAGGATCTGTCCCAGGATCACCTCGGAGACGCGCGCCGGCTCGACGCCCGCGCGATCGATCGCCGCCTTTATCGCGACCTTGCCAAGTTCATGGGCGGGCATTGTTGCGAACGCCCCATTGAACGCGCCGACCGGCGTCCGGGTCGCGCCGACAATGACGATATCGTCCTTCATGGGAGGTCCTTTCGGGGTCAGGGGGCTATCAAAGCGAAATCGCCGGGGTGCTATTGATATATGTCATAAGGACGCGACGGCCTGCCGACAAGACGGAAGGACGCCGCATCGGTGCCATGCCCGGGGCACACATCCGCTTCTCGGCCCGGGCTTTTGGCCGCCATACCGATCCGCCCCTCTCACAAAACGGTAGCCGCGCCGGGAGAAACCGCCTATTTTAAGGGCGAAAACCGGAACGGTTCCCGCCTCATGCCCGAGACCAAGACCGAAGAACCGATCACGATCAAAAAATACGCCAACCGGCGACTCTACAATACCGGTACGAGTTCGTACGTCACGCTCGAAGACCTTGCCTCCATGGTCAAGACCGGCGAGGATTTTGTCGTTTATGACGCGAAGACCGGCGACGAAATTACCCGTTCGGTTCTCACCCAAATCATTTTCGAGCAGGAAAACAAAGAAGGCCAGAACCTGCTGCCGATCGCGTTTCTGCGGAAACTCATTCGTTTCTACGGCGACAGCATGCAGATGCTGGTGCCGCGCTATCTTGAAGTCTCCATCGAATCGCTGACGCGCGAGCAGGAAAAATTTCGCAACCAGATGGCCCAAGCATTCGGAGTTGGGGCATTCACCTCGCTCGAAGACCACGTGCGGCGGAACATGGAAATGTTCGAACGCGCCTTCACCATGTTTGCACCGTTTGCGCGGCGCGAAACTCAGGGTGGCGAGGCCGAGGTGGAAGCGAATAATACGCCGCCGGCCGTAGGCGACATCGACGATCTCAAGCGTCAGCTCGATGAAATGCAGAGAAAGGTCGAACGTCTCTCCGAGAGAAACCCCGGCGGCGGCGAAGGCAAACAATAGGTCAAAGGGCCTGCACGCGCGCGGTCAGCCATGGCCGCTCGGTCGAGGCGAGACCGATCAGAGCGCCTTGCAGGTAATCGCAGCCCCACGCCTCCAACATCTTTGCAGCGTGCTCGTCCTGGACCCACTCGGCAACCGTTGCCAATTTTAGCCGTTTGCCGAGGTCGATGAGCGTCTGCACGAAGGCGCGATCGTCTTCCGAACGCATGATATTCTGCACGAAGGCGCCGTCGATCTTGACGATGTCCACGCCGAGTTTGCGCAGGTTGCGAAACGAGGTGTAGCCGGCGCCGAAATCGTCGATGGCGATACGGCAACCGAGATCCTTTACGCGCGCCACGAAGCCGCGGGTTTCGTCGATGTCGTGGATCGCGGCGCTCTCGGTTATCTCGATGATGAGGCGCTCCGCTACCCCGCTATGGGAGCGAAGCAGCGAGCCCAAACCAGCCCACCAATCGGGATCGGTCGTCGAGCCGGGCGAGACGTTGACGCTCGCGCGCAATGCGGGCGCACCGGCCAGTTCATCGACCACAAGTTCGAGAACGCGGTGGTCGAGCAAGCGCACCAGTCCAAGTCGCTCGGCGACCGGGATCACGTCATTGGCTCCGAGCAGGCTGCCGTCGCTGCGGCGCACCCGCATCAGACATTCATAGAAAGCCGGGCGCCGATCGCTGGCCGCCGCCACGGTTTCGTAGGCAAGGAAAACACGCCGCTCATTGAGCGCCGCGACGATCTCGTCGGTCGCCTTCACGTTCTCGCGGCGTTGTGCCTCGCGCTCGATGTTGGGCCGATAGGCGAAGAATGAACCGCGGCGCTTGCCCTTCGCGGTATCGAGCGTCTCCTGGGTGCGAGCGAGCACTTCGGCAACGTTGCGGGCGTGGCGCGGGGCCGTCACCCCGCCGATGGTCACCGTCGCCGCGACCGGTCCGGCGCTGGTCGGCACCAACTCGTCACGCACCCCGGCGAGCAGGCGCTCGGCGGCAATTGCCATGTCGTCCGGGGTGCAGTCCTTGAGCACGAGGCCGAATTTGTTGCCCGAATAGCGGCCGAGGGTGTCCTTGCCCCGCATCAAGCTGCGGATGCGCTTGGCGACCGCGCCGATCACCTGGTCGGCGATGTCGAACCCGTGGGACTCGTTGATGCGCGCCAAATTGTCGACAGCGACCAGCAGGAAACCGCACGAGGAGCGGAATCGCATCGCCTCGTCGAGGGTTTTCTCAAGGACCTCGGTGAGGTGATGCCGGTTAAGCTCGCCGGTGAGATCGTCGCAGCGGGCGAGATAGCTCAGCCGGCTTTCGCGCTCATGGCGTTCGTTGATGACGCGCACGACACCATGCGCGCGTGCCGGCTTGCCGTCGGGTCCGGCAAACCAACGGCCGGTATCCTCGACCCAAAGCCTCGTTTCCGAGCCGGGGTCAGGGCGGATGCAATACTGAATTTGATACGCAACTCCGCGCCCTTCGTCGCGCCGGTCGGACCGGATGACCGCGTCGAAGCGAGCCTGCAGGTTGTCCGGTTCGAGGAAATGGGCGTAGGCGTGGCCGGTCGCGATGGCCGCGGGATCGCGGACAAGCAGAACATCGCCAACATTCGCGCTCCAGATCAGGACGTCGCTTTCGATGTCCCAGCGGTAAAGCGCTTCGCCGACCGAGGCGAGAATTTCGCTCGCGTCCAATCTGGCCGGGGCTCGCGCTGCGGCAAAGCTTCCGCCGGCGGCGCCTGCACGGTTGAATCGACCTAGAGAGTTTGGATCGTGCGGCCCGTTATCGCTCACCGTCGCCTCGTTGACGTTGCTGCAGTGCGCAGGAAGGCGCGACGGCAGACGGCCGGTTTATTCGTAAACTAACGGCGGAATTTAAAGAATTCGGAAATCTTGGCGATTTCTTGCAACCGGAAGGCGCGGCACGGCGTTTGCGATCAAGAGCCCGGAAAGTGATGGGCGCCCCACGTTGAAACGGCGGGCGTGCCATTTCGGTACAGGAAGGGCAAGGAAGTGAGCAGCACCGCCCTGGTATCGGTCGCGCCAAGCGACCACCGAGCGCCAGCCGGGCATGGCATCAGTCAGCCACGGGCGGATTTCCTCGCACAGCTGATCGCCACAACCACGCAGGCGCCGCAGACCCGGAACCGCCGCCGCGCCGAGCCGGATGTGGCCATTGCCGCTTATGATGCGAGCGAGCGATGCCTGCCGACGCTGGCCGGGCACGAACTGAAGCGTTGGCTTTGAACCAGGACGTGAACTCACAAATCGAGATTCGCGCCGCCGTCTGGATGCCGAGACCAAAGACGAGTTCTCGCTGCTGCCTGACTTGCTCGCAGCGGGGATGACCGACTACGTCGCGATCATCACCCGCTTTGCCGCCGAAGGCGTTATCGGTGAGATGGATGCCGTGTACTCATCATGGGCGACAACGGCGCCCGACGGATTCAACGACGGCCAGATCGCCGCGCTAGAACGGATCGCGCCGTACCTCGCGCTTGCCATTAAATCAGTATCGCTGGCGCGCATGACCCGAACGCTGATGGAAACCTATCTTGGCCGCGACGCTGGCCGGCGCGTGCTCAGCGGACGAATTGTGCGCGGCATTGCCGAGCGAATCGACGCCGTCGTTTGGTTCAGCGATTTGCAAGGATTCACCCGGATCACGGACGCGGCGCCGGAACAGGTCATCTTATTGCTGAACGACTATTCCGATGTCATCGTGTCAGCGATCCATGAACACGGCGGTGATGTACTCAAGCTGATCGGCGACGGCACCCTTGCCATCTTCACGGCCGAAGACCGCATGCACGCATGCAACGCGGCATTATCCGCGGCGATCGCTGCGCGCCAAGGTGTTGCCGAATTGAAAAAGCGCCGCACGGCGGAAGACAAGCCTGTAACCGACATGTATCTCGGTTTGCATGTCGGCAAGGTCTTCTACGGCAATGTCGGAAGCCGGGAGCGGCTGGACTTTACCGTCCTTGGACTGGCCGTGAACGAGGCAAGCCGCATTGCGGCGATGTGCCGCTCGGTCGATCAGTCCGTTCTGATACCGGCGGCGTTTGCCGATGTCGGGGATATTAAACGTCGCCTCGTCTCGGTGGGACGATACGCCTTACGCGGCGTATCGCACTCCCAGGAGCTGTTCACGATCGATCCTGATTCGTAAGCGGCCTCAGAATTTCAACGATCCACGAATACACGTCCTAGCCCCGCAATTGGCCGCGATCGGCTAGTCGTTGATGCCGCGTCAGGCGGTTTCGACTTCGACCTGGCGCCGCGAGCTGCGGATACTGACGATGAAACCGACGAGCACGTCGACCAGGCCGATCATCATCAGCAGGAAGAAGGTCGACGTGCCGGCCTGACGCACCAACAGAAATTCCACCAGCATCGCGATGAACAGCGCCATCGCCAGCACGTGATCGACGATCGACCGCACGCCCATCCGCGTCGATTTCATAATCTCGATCGCCAGGAGCAGGATGGCGAAGGCGAGGATCGTATCCTCCCAGGTCACAACCCAGTCCTCACCGGACATCATGTGCACGGTCGCCACCGGGGTGGTCCAGCCCACGCCGGGGGTGAGAAACGCGATCATGTTGTAAACGGCGAAGGGAATAAGAAGCAGAGGAAAGCCAAGAACGAACATGGCGCTCGCTTTCGTCCGAAGCGCTTACGCCTCGGTCTTCTTGTTCAGCACCTGCCGGCCGCGATACATGCCGGTCTTGAGATCGATGTGATGCGGCCGGCGCAATTCGCCGGAATCCTTGTCTTCCATATAGGTCGGGCGCTTCAGCGCGTCGGCGGACCGCCGCATGCCGCGCCGTGACGGCGATGTTTTTCTCTTCGGTACGGCCATGGTGTCGATCTCCTCTATGACGGTCGGGGTGCCGGGTTGCCGGGCTTATAAAAGAATGCCCGGGATGACGCTAGGGGGCGCGGGCGCGGATACAGGCATCGAAGTTCGGGTGCGCGGCGGCGCGGCGCTCGTAGAGCGCGGCCAGCCGGCGCATCGCGGCGCTCGGCGTCCGCGCGCTGCGGCGCACCGGATTCGGCAGGATGGCCGCAAGTTCCGCCGATTCCCGCGCGGTGAGATCGCGCGCCGATTTGGCGAAAGCCCAGCGGGCGCCAGCCTCGGCGCCGAACTCGCCGTTTGGACCCCATTCGGCGATATTGAGGTAGATTTCAAGCACCCGCCGCTTCGGCAGCACCAGGTTGATCCACAGCGCGAGGGGGAATTCCAGCGCCTTGCGGATAAGGCTACGTCCTTGCCACAGGAATAGATTCTTGGCGGTCTGCTGCGTGATCGTCGACCCGCCGCGCGCCTCGCCGATATCCTCGTCGGCTTGATGCAGGGCCTCCCGCACCGCGCCGAGGTCGACGCCGCGGTTGCGGCAGAAGCTGCCGTCTTCGGCGATGACCACGGTGAGCGGCAATGCCGGCGCGACGCGGGCGATGGGAACGAAGGTGCGCTCGACGCGCGCCCGGGTCGCCCAGCGCCAGAGCATCGGCGTCGAAACCGGTTGCAAGAATCGATACAACGGGACGATCAGGTACGGCAGCATAAGCAGGGTCAGGACAACGATGGCCAGGGCAAGCAGCGAACGTCGCAGGGCGGCCCGCATGGAGATCGCGCGCGCTCAGTTGCGCGCGTAACCGATGAGCGGCTTCTTCTTGCGCCCAAGCAGGATGAGGATCATCGCGACGATCGCAAGCATGATCCAGGTCGGCAGGTTGAACGCCGTCTGCATGTAGGGATCCCAAGCCCACGCGGCCCTCTGCTTCAACCAATTTTGCGCCAGATTGAGGCTGCCCTGATCGACGATGGCCCAAACGTCGCCGACCCTGGCGTAAACCAGGTGCTGATTGGCGATCGACTTGGTGCCGTCATAGACAAAGAAGACAAAAGCAGTCGCCAAGAGGCAAAGGCCTAAAAAACGCAGTAGAAATCTAATCATGGGCGGTGCGGCAGGCGGCGAGTGGGCGGGATGGGTGCAGGGATTACTCCGCCTTGTCGACTTGTTCAATGCACCGTGACTGCGGCGCTTTTGGCGCCGCCTCGCCAGCGGCCATGCGCCAATCCCTTGAGCATAGGCCATCGCTTCCGCTAACGTCGATCCGCCCTCTCGTCCGATTGCCGCGCGTCCTCAGCAAGGAATTGAAATGGCTTCGAAATCTGGCGGCCGCACGCCCCGGCCGACATTCACCGACCAGGAAGCTTTGCTGTTTCACAGCCAAGGCCGGCCCGGCAAGCTCGAAGTTGTCGCTACGAAGCCGATGGCGACGCAACGCGACCTTTCGCTCGCCTACACGCCCGGCGTCGCCGTCCCGGTGCTTGCGATCGCCGAGGACGAGAGCCGCGCCTACGACTATACGACCAAGGGCAATTTCGTCGCGGTGATCACCAACGGAACCGCCATCCTCGGTCTGGGCAATCGCGGCGCGCTCGCGGCGAAGCCGGTGATGGAAGGCAAGGCCGTCCTCTTCAAGCGTTTCGCCGACATCGATTCGATCGACCTCGAAGTCTCCTCCGAGGATCCCGACGAAATCATCAATTGCGTGAAGCTGCTCGGCAAGAGCTGGGGCGGCATCAATCTCGAAGACATCAAGGCGCCGGAATGCTTCATCATCGAGCAACGGCTGCGGGAGCTCCTCGATATTCCGGTCTTTCACGATGACCAGCACGGCACAGCCATCATCGCCGCTGCCGGCCTCATCAACGCGCTTCAGATCACCGGCCGCGAGATCGTAACCACCAAGGTCGTCTGCAACGGCGCCGGCGCTGCCGGGATCGCCAGCCTCGAACTTTTGCGCGCCATCGGCTTTCGGCCGGAAAACCTCATCCTGTGCGACACCAAGGGCGTGATCTACGAGGGCCGCAAAGAAGGCATGAACCAGTGGAAGTCGGGCTTTGCTAGCAAGACCGACGCGCGCACGCTCGCGCAAGCGCTGGTCGGCGCCGACGTGTTCTTCGGCGTTTCGGTAAAGGGCGCGATGACGCAGGACATGGTGAAGTCGATGGCGGACAAGCCGATCATCTTCGCCATGGCCAATCCGGATCCGGAGATCACGGTCGAAGACGTCGCCGCGGTCCGCTCAGACGCCATCATGGCCACCGGCCGTTCCGACTATCCGAACCAGATCAACAACGTGCTCGGCTTTCCCTACATCTTCCGCGGCGCGCTCGATGTGCGTGCCCGCGCCATCAACATGGAAATGAAGATCGCGGCGGCCCATGCGCTGGCCGAGCTCGCGCGCGAGGACGTGCCCGACGAGGTTGCCGCGGCCTACGGCGCGCGGCCGAAATACGGCCCCGACTATATCATCCCGGTGCCGTTCGATCCGCGCCTGATCTCGTCGATTCCACCGGCGGTGGCGCAGGCCGCCATGGATACCAAAGTCGCGCGGCGGCCGATCGTCGACATGGATGCTTATAAGCATCAATTGCGCAGCAGGCTCGATCCGATCGCCGGCGTGTTGCAGCGGGTGTTCGAACGCCTGCGCCGGCAGCCGCGCCGTGTCGTCTTCGCCGAGGGCGAAGAGGAACAGGTGATCCGCGCCGCCGCGTCGTTCGTGCATCAGGGCCTCGGCACTGCCCTCCTGGTCGGTCGCGAGGCGCGGGTGCAGGAGACGGCTCAAGCGCTCGGCGTCGAACTCGGCGGCGGGATCGAAGTCGTCAATGCGGCTTTGTCTTCGCGCAATGCCGCTTATGCCGCCTATCTCTACGAGCGGCTGCAACGGCAAGGCTTCCTGCAACGCGACTGCCAGCGCCTGGTCAACCAGGACCGCAACAGCTTCGCCTCCTGCATGGCCGCGCTCGGCGATGCCGACGCGATGGT
>Ga0182024_10015157_pt1 | contig 14804 bp, 12 predicted proteins | sample P32metaG_FD_120480 | JGI IMG/M metagenome (GOLD analysis project Ga0182024, IMG submission 120480) | Permafrost microbial communities from Stordalen Mire, Sweden - P3-2 metaG (Illumina Assembly) | ecosystem: Environmental > Terrestrial > Soil > Wetlands > Permafrost | place: Sweden: Stordalen... | reverse complement strand
TCCGATGGCCGGCTCCTACGCCTTCTCGGCACTCGGCTTTTCGAGTTCCAATTGCGGCGCCGGTGATACCGAAACGTGCCGCATAAGCACGGCTATCAAATACCGCGTCAATATCGGAGCGTTCCGCGTCGGCGCCCTCGCTCAAGTCGGTGGCTACGGCTTGAACAACGGTTCGAACGGCGACTACGAAGGCCAAATCGGCGGGGACATTCCGGTAGGCAACTTCGGCTGGGGTAAGGGCGTGCTTTCGCTCGACGCCATTTACAAATGGGAAAAGGACGCCGTGAACCTTTCGCTTTCCGGCGTCTCCAACGCCGCCGGCGTGCCGGTCGCGCCGTTCCTGCCGCAGACGCTCACGGCCACGATCTCCAATAACCAGAGCGTCATGGCGCTTGCCAAATACGCGGTCGGGCCGCTGAAACTGTATGCCGGCTACGAATGGTATCAACTCGCGCCGCCCAGCGATCCGGTGAATACCGTGACCGGCTTTAGCAACATCGGCGGACTCCCTATGGGCAGCGCTTATGGCAACCTCACGGCTATCAGCAACGTGGCCTACTCGGCCGGATGCGGGACGGGTGCTTGCAGTGACAGAGTGATGCAAGTGATGTGGCCGGGCGCAAGGTACGCGGTCACCAATAACCTCGATGTCGTTGGTGCTTATTATCATTATATCCAGAATACCTACACTACCGCCAGCTGCGCCAATCCTACCGCGCACTCGCAATGCGCCGGCACGTTCGACGCCGTTTCCGCCCTGGTCGATTGGCGGTTTCTGCCGAAGTGGGACGCCTATTTTGGCATAATGTTCTCGCAAGTGAATGCCGGTCTCTCGAACGGCTATCTTGCCCGCAATAACCTCGATCCGACCGTAGGTCTTCGCTTCCAGTTCTAACAGAACCTCAGGTCAAGGATTGCGGTGGCGTTGGAACGAAAGCCGAGCGACCGTTCACAAGGGCCGCCCGGCATTCTTTGCGGTTTGCCGACAACGCTTCGGCGGGCAATTGACGCGCACGCTGAGTCTCTATAGCCAGCGGCCAAATCCGGCTAGTCTGCGGGCCGGTGCCGGATTCAAGAGACTCAGATGCCCTGGCTTGAGTGCAATTCGCGGCGAATACACTACGAGTTGACCGGCCCGGATGACGGGCCGGCCTGCGTCTTGGTCAATGGTTTGACACAATACGTGAAGCTTTGGATGCCATTTCGGGACGGGCTGGTGGCCAGAGGGTTCCGCGTCGCCAGCTACGATATGCTCGGGCAAGGCCAATCCGATAAGCCCCGACTGTTCATCGAACAGGCCGACCAGGTCGCAGTGCTCCGCGATCTGATTGCCGCATTGGGACCGAGGCCGGTTTTCGTCGGCGGTATCAGTTTCGGAGGCGTGATCGCGCTACGCTACGCTATCGAGCATCCCGACACCATCGCCGGGCTGGTGCCAATGAGTAGTTTCGCCGAAATCCCGCCGCAGCTGATGCGGCTTGGCAACGCCATGCGGACCGCCCTGATCCTGGGCGGGACGACCTACCTGCAGGACTTGCTGTTTCCGATGAATTTCTCCGATGCATGGCTCGAAGCGAAGAGCGATCTGATCGGACTCGCCACGCACCGGGGATGGCTGATCAACGACGTTTACGCCTTGCAAAACCTGATGGAATCTTTCCTCCAGTTCGAGCCGCTCACCCCGCGATTGTCATCGATCAAAGTCCCAACGATGATCATGACCGGCGAGTACGATTTTCTCACGCCGCGGCCGCTGCAAGATTCGCTGCGTACACATATTCCGGATAGCGCCCTGGTTATTATTCCACGTGCGTATCATGCGTTCACGCTGGAGAGAGCGGAATTGGCAGCGTATGTGATGGCTCGTTTCGCCGAGGACGTCATTGCGGGCCGTTGGCACGGCAAGAAGACAATCTGGGTCGCGCCGGAAGAGGTGGGCGGCGAACTCACGCCGTTTCCCGCGGGCTTCGATCATTTGCGCGCGATCCCGGTGCGTCTAGAGACGCCGGAGCATGCGGTGCAGTCTGAGCCGGTAACTCCATGACCACTCTCCTCGGCCCGCTCGATCAAGACGGTCGCATTCCGGCACCGCAGCAGACTCGCATCGCGGCCTTTCTCATGTCAGCGCATGGCGCGCAGGCTCGCCAGCTTGCCGCCACGCTGCCGATCCACTTGCTCCAGCCCTGGCAATTGGAACTGCACGCGCAGTATTGCCGGGAAATGGAGATTCTTTCGCTGCTCACGCGCGCCACGTCGTGGGTCCCCGATCCGGCCCTGGCGTTCATGATCTGGCAGTGGGAGGCCGCGTGGATGCCGCGTCCGATGCAAGGAGCAGCTGACCATTTGCACGGCCTGCTGGTCGACATGGCGGCGCTCGGCCACGCAATCCACGCCGGCATCCGGCCCGCCGCGCTGCTGCCGGACGGCGTTGCGCCGATGGACCCTTTCGTGCTGGCGATGCGGCGCATAGAATTCGAAAGCGGACGATTGCTACAGGCGCAAATTCTCTTCCTCAAGGGCCCGCAGCTAGTCGACGTCCGGGACCAGGTCTCCGCCGCGGTCGAACGGCGCCATGGTCAAGTGCGCGAACTTTGGACCTCGATGCTTGGCGGCCTGAATGTCGACGCAAAGTAGCGTATCCGGCCGATGACGGATGCGATGGGCGCACCGGGACCAGTATTGCAATTTACGCGACTGACGGCCACGATGCGTTTTGCGATCCAATTTGAGGCGCCATGATTACCGTTCCCGAATTGGCCGCGGAGGAATTGGGGTCTTTCCTTTCCTCGCATCTGAGCCGTCGATTTGGATCGACGCAGGCGGGCTTGACGGAGCTCATTCCGTCCGTCGCCCGGCTGGCGCTCGAGTGCATCGGCAACAGTGACGCGCTCTACCACAACGTCGAACACACGATGCTGGTGACGCTTGTCGGCTACGACATCATGAAGGGCCGATCGCTTCTCACGCCCACGTCCGCGGAAGATTATGCGCATGTGATCATTGCGTGCCTATTGCATGATATCGGCTACGTCCGCGGCGTTCTTATGGGCGACCGCGAGGACGGATACGTCATCGATGCCAAAGGAGGCAAAGCCAAGCTCTCGCGCGGTTCATCCGACGCCGCGCTGACGGCTTATCACGTGGAACGGTCAAAACTTTTCGCGCTTGACCGGCTGTCGAAGATGGACCAAATCGACGCAGCCAGGGTCGCCCGAGCGATCGAATTCACGCGGTTCCCGTCGGCGATCGAGCCGGAACGTCAAGACACCGAGGAGGGTTCGTTGGTGCGCGCCGCCGACCTTATTGGTCAGCTCGGCGATCCGCATTATCTGCGTAAGGCGAACGCGCTCTATTACGAATTCGAAGAAGTCGGCATGAACAAACAGCTCGGCTATGGGTCGCCCGCCGATCTCACCGATCTGTATCCGCAGTTCTACTACAATAGCGTGTCGCCTCACATTCAGACCGCTATCCGCTATCTCAATGTGACGTCGAGCGGGCGGCAATGGATCGCAACGCTCTACAGCAACGTGTTCCGGGCCGAGAGCGAGCTTAGCTTGTCGGGACCGCAACGCTGATAGGCGGCTGGAATGCCGGTCCAAGGCGACATAACAAAGAGAACCCGGAGGTCGTCATGAACAAGATCGCCAACATCAAACCGGACACCGCGCCGCCGTCAGGGCGCTCGCCATATTTTTCGGAGGAGCACGAGCTGCTTCGCGCTCAGGTGCGCCGCTTCGTCGAGACGGAGATCAAGCCGAACGCGCTGGCGTGGGAGGAGCAGGGTTACGTGCCGCGCGAAGTGCTGCGCCGCATGGGGAGCCTGGGCTTTTTCGGCATCCGCTATCCGGCGCGTTATGGCGGATCGGAGATGGATACGCTCGCGACCGTCGCGCTCGCGGAGGAGCTTGGCCGCTCGACGTTCAGCGGAGTAGCGACCACGGCTCTGGTCCACTCGGAAATGGCCTCCATCCATGTCTTTCGGTCCGGAAGCGAGGCGCAAAAGGAAAAATGGATGCCGGGCATCATTGCCGGCGATGTCATCACGGCCGTCGCGGTGACCGAGCCGGATGCGGGCTCCGACGTAAAGGCCATCCGCACTTTCGCGCGCCGCGATGGGGACAGCTATGTCATCGACGGCGCGAAAATGTTCATCACCAATGGCGTCTATGCCAATCTCTATTGCGTGGCCGCCAAGACCGATCGATCGGGCCCGCCGAGCCGATCGATCACCATGTTCCTAATCGAGAAAGGCACACCCGGCTTTACCGTCGGCCGCACGCTCGACAAGCACGGCTGGCGATCGTCCGACACCGCCGAGCTGCATTTCGATGGCTGCCGGATTCCGGCCGAGAATCGGCTCGGTGACGAAGGCCGCGGCTTCTACGCCATCATGAAGAATTTCCAGAATGAGCGAACTACGATCGGCGCGATGGCGATGGGAGAAGCCCAGGCCGCGCTCGACCTCACGCTCGATTATGTCCGCACCCGGAAAGCCTTCGGCGCGCTGTTGTGGGAAAGAGAGACGATCCGGCAGCGTTTGGCCATGCTCGCGGCCAAGGTCGAAGCGGGCCGCCAGCTCGTCTACCATGCGGCATGGCTCGACGTGCGAGGGGCGGAAGCGACCAAAGAAGTGTCTATGGTCAAGGCTTATTGCGGCGAACTCGTCAACGAGGTGATGTACGCCTGCGTGCAGTTTCACGGTGGCATGGGTTTTATGCGCGAGAGCACCATCGAACGTATGGCGCGCGATGCGCGCGTTCAGAACATCGGCGGGGGCGCCACCGAGGTCATGCTCGAAGAGGTTGCGAAGCGGCTGTAGCCGTCGCGGGCTTGCTCCTGCCTGGCGCGCTGCGATTGTATTGTTGGTCTCAGCCGTGAGGTTGGGAATGAGTCCGCAACTCACGGTCTGGTACAATACCAGCTGTCCTGTCTGTAATGCCGGTATCGCATGGCAGCACAGCCGGCTTGTCCGCGCGGCCAGAGCAGGCTTGATCGATTTTCGTGACATCAATCTCGAGCCCGATGCACTTTCTCGTTTCGGCGCGGGGATCGAGGATGTACGCCGGCCGGCTTCATGCCGTTGACTCCGAGGGGCAGCTCCACGTCGGGGCCGACTGCGCGATCGCAATTTGGCGCGCAACGCCGGGCGACGGTTTGCTCGGGTGGCTGCTTGGCTTAGCCATTATTCATCAGATCGCGGGTGTCGCATACGATCGGTTCGCCGATTTGCTCTACGCGTGGAATCGCTGGAAGGGACATTGGTAGCGACGGCAACTTTCGCGCGTCGTTGGGGCCGAAAAAAGCGAGAAACGGCCATGGCGGCTCTTCAGTCATTTTTTGTCATCTTGCCGCGGTGCGGATGAAACGCGCTGTCCATTGTACCGTAGCGGATGAGCAGGTTGGGCCGTCCCGAGACCGGTGAGCCATCGGGTTGCGGGCTGAGTGGTTTTGGTGGAAACTTGCGCCAACGCCAAAGCAACGAGGAAACCCCATGGACATCGTCCCGCTGGGTCCGGGCTTCGCCGCAGAGCTGCGCGGCGTGACGCTTAAGGACATCGCCGCAAATGACGCCGCGTACCGTCAGGCGCGCGCGGCATTGGAGGAGCATTCGGTTCTGGTCTTTCGCGGTCAGGATGTGGCCGACGAGACGCAGCTTGCCTTTTCCCATCGCTTCGGGCCGCTGGAGGTGACTCCGGCCACCTCGCCGGGTGGGGGCACCAACCTGGTGATCCTCAGCACCATCGACAAGGACGGCAAGGTCGTGCCGGCGGATCATCGGCTTGCCCTGCGCAATAAAGCAAACCAGCTTTGGCATGCCGACAGCACGTTCAAGAGCGTGCCGGCGCTCGCTTCGGTGCTGTCGGGGCGGATCATGCCGGCCGAGGGCGGCGAGACCGAATACGTCTCCACCCGCCTCGCCTGGGAGCGGCTCGACCCCGCGACGCAGAAGCGGCTCGCGAATTCCTTCGCCTGGCACGACTACTCGCATTCGCGCGGAAAGATCGCGGCCAATATCGTCGCCCCCGAGGAGCGCGCGGCACTGCCGCCGCAATGCTGGCGCATGGTGTGGAAGAACCCGGCGAACGGCCGCAACGCGCTCTACATCGCTTCGCACGCCTACGCGATTGAGGGCTTGGAGGAGAATGCGGCGCAAAAGCTTCTCGCCGAGCTTATCGAGGCGGCGACCGCGCCCGGGCTGAGCTACGAGCACGCCTGGCGCAAGGGCGACGTGGTCATGTGGGACAACCGCGCCACGTTGCATCGCGGCCGGCCGTGGCCGCCGCATGAGGCGCGGCTGATGGTGCGCACCACGATCTCTGTGACCGAGGCGGACGGGCTAGAAAGCGTACGGCCGCCGTCGCGCCAGGCGGCGGAGTAACGCGTCGCGTCTTTGCCGCTCTACGCTTGATAAGCTCGATTGGGAATCGCGAAACCGCAGCTTGAGCCGTCGGTCACTTGCACGTCATCCTCCCAAGGGAGCCGGTATTGACCGGCGACGAGATCGCGCATGTAAGTGTACGGGCAATCCTGCGCGCCGCCTTTGACCGCGACGTAGCCGCGATGGCCGAATTGGTAAATGTTGTTCTCTACCCCCCAGATACGGCGCGCTTCGTCGGCGAGCTTCGGCCGCACCTCGGCCGTGATGATCTCGTCGGGGGCTCCGTTGCCGGTCGCGAGCGGCACGCCGTCGAAATTGACGATCATGCCTTCGCCCATGGAATTGAACACGCCGTCGGTGCCTGCCATGCAGACATTCGCAGTGTACATGAGGTTTGAGAACGCGTTGTTCTGATTGCTGAGCTGCCAAGCGTGCCGAATTGGCGCGGTGTAGCCGGCGGTACGCAACATGATGTTGGCGCCTTTATAGGCGCATTCCCGCGCCATCTCGGGGAACATGCCGTCGTGGCAGATGATCAGTGCGACTTTGCTGCCATTTGGGCCGTCGCACACTGGAATGCCGAGGTTCCCCGGCTCCCACGGTTCGACCGGCACCCACGGATGCATTTTGCGGTAATAGAGCTTGATCTCGCCCTCGTCGTCGATGATCAGGCCGCTGTTGTAGGGATTGCCGTCGGGGTTGTACTCCATGATGGAGAAACAGCCCCAGATGCGGTTCTCGACACAGGCCTTCTTGAAGGCATTTACTTCCGGCCCATCAAGCCGCGACATCAGCTCGGCGGTGGTGTCCATCGAGAGCCCGTGCAGCGAATATTCGGGAAAGACGACGAGGTCCGTCGTCGACATGCCCTTGCGCGCCTTTTGTACCATCGCGCAAATCTTCTTCGTCTGTGCCGCCAGATCGCTCTTGCTAGCGATCGTCGGCAGCTGCAATTGAACGAGCCCGATGACCACACCGTCGGGAGTCTTGTTCAATCCACCGAGCCCACTCATCCACATTCTCCCCGCTGTCTTGCTGCGCCCGGCGAGCGAATATTTACACACTTCTCGTTCAAAATCCTTCAATCTTGCGCAAGGGTTGGGCGCAAGCCACAAGCGTAACGGCCTCGCTGCGCGGCCGGGTTAAGAACCGTCGGCGTGGTGACCACGATGCACGTGGTTATCGGCTTCTGACGCCCGTCTTGTCGCGCCAGCCTTGCTCTCTATTTCGTCGTCCGCCTTCTTTTGGGCGGTGCCTTTCGCTTTGGTGGCGTCTTTTTCTTCTTTGCCGAAGGCTTCTTGGTGCGGGTTTTCGTGGCCTTCTTGGCCGATACTTTCTTTGACGTTGTCTTCTTAGCTGACGCCTTTTTACCTGACGCCTTTTTACCTGACGCCTTTTTACCTGACGCCTTTTTACCTGAAGCCTTCTTACCTGAAGCCTTCTTACCTGATGCCTTCTTACCTGATGCCGTATCGCCCGACTTCCTCTGAGCTGGGGCCTTCTTGCCCGATGGCTTCTTGGCCCCCTTGGACGCGCTTTTCTTCTTGGTGGCCAGTTTCTTGGCCGGCGCGGCGTCGATCGCCGACCAATCGACATTCTTGGTGGCGGCGAGGCCGGGCGGCAAGGGCTGGTCCGGCGAACAGCAGGCGGTCTCGCATCTGGATATGTTGCGTATCATAATACTGCTTCCACCAAGGAATCGGTGCGTTCGGCTTGCCCGGATACCACAGCGTTAGGGGCGGTTCCTTCTGCGTCACTGTCTGCATGACTTTGCGGAAGTGATAGTGGTCGAACAGCGCCACCGCCTCGATGGCGAACATATTGGCGACGGCTGCGTCCTCAATCATGGCTAGGCTGTCGCCGTTCGCCTCTTCGCCACCGGCCGCGAGATTCGATGAACCGGTGAACACGGTCGGATTGGCGGCATTGAAGTCAACCACGACGAACTTGTCGTGGATATGCATGCCGGGGCCGCCGTTGAACTCTTGCTTGAATGGCTCGGGCACATTTTTGGTCAGGGCGGCAAAGCTCGTCATGACGCCCATCTCGCCGTCGGGACTTTGTACTGCGAGTCCTTTGTCGGTCTCGACCGTGCCGTAGGAGAACACCGTGGGCTTAGCTGCGATCGCGCGCAACGTATCGAGGACCGGCCCCTGGCCCGTCGGCTCCATGACGGCAAAGAACACTGAGCTCGTCGCCTTGCGGATACGGTCCGACATCGGTCCGAGTGATACGCTGAAGTCCTTGTGCGGCGACAAGGCGAGCGAGAACTTGGGTAAAGCCGCGGTGTTCGTCGCCGAGCAGATCATGTAGCCCTGGGCGATCGGGTCCGTCTGGAACGGCGCCGCCTTAACGTTGTTCTTGAAGGCATTGTCGAACGCCTTGGCGAACATGCCGGCCACATTCGCATCGTTGACCACGACAACGTTGTTAGCCTGCACGTAGATGCCACGCAGCGAAAAATTCATCGAGCCGAAGACACACGCTGCGGGTTGCCTTTCGAATCGCGTTTGATAAAGACCTTGTTGTGCTGGTAGCGGTTGAAATGACGTTGGCGGACGTTCTCTGCACCGGCTGCGGCGATGATCATCTTCGCCGCTGTGACTTCGAGCGGCATCACTCCTGACTTACTCGGCTTCGAATGCAAATCTGCATTGTCGAGAATGGCACGCAAACGGCCCTGCTTGCCCAACTGACACATCGCCGCGATAACGGCGGGCTCGTCGAGATCGTAGGCGAAAACGTCGACCTTGGCGGTTGTGTCCTTTTCGCAATCGGTGATGAAGTCGAACAGTTGCTCGCGGGCGTCAGCACCGAGCCAGGCATATTGCGGCTCGAAGGGCTTGGTATCGAAATTGAGGGTCTTCGGCCCTTTGGGCCGGATATCGGCATTCTTGAACTTATCCGCATAAGCTTGCGAGGCGATATAGCCGCGCGTGAAGGCTGCCTGGAAATTGGTGTATGACTTTTTTACCGGTGTAGCCTTGATCGTGACCTCGGGTCCGGCCTTTGTGGCGTTGTCATTGCCGGTAAAATATAGCGCACGAACGCGATAGCTGATCGGCGCATCGAAGCCGTCTTCCGGCACGTCGACCCAGCGAAATTTCTGAAACGGTGCTTGGTCAGAATCGGTCCACTCGCGCGTCTCTGCGCTGGTCTGGTCATTCACGCCGCTGGTAAAGCTAATACGATTTGGCAGGATTGCTTCAGGCTTGCCGTCGTATTGTCGCCAGATGGCAAAGCCCGCGAGATTTTTGTCGGTGTCGTTGATACCGCTGCTGTCCAGCGACATGGCAATCAGGATCTTGTTGTCGCCCGGATAGATGACGACGTGCAAATCTCCATTGTCCTTGGAAAACTTTGTTGCCTGCATAGGATTACCCCTTGCAATGGCAAATTCTCGGTCAACCTTACCGCGAATGCAATCGTAATTTCATGCTATGCGCGTGGCCACCATGTGCCGTGCATTTACGAGTTCGGGGCCGATTCCGCGCCTATCCCATCAACCGGTACAAACTCGTTCGCCACAATGACGTCGATCAATGGCGGCGGCCAGGGAATCGCGCCGGCGATCGAGGCTGTGTACTGACTATTTTTCGAGCCGCGCGACGATCTCGACGTGCGCCGCGTAGCGGAACTGATCGAGTGGCGTCACCTCGGTGAGCCGATAGCCGCCGCGCAAAAGCTCGCGCATGTCACGGGCGAAGGTTCCCGGACTGCATGATACGGCGACGACGAGCGGTACGCCGCTTGCCGCCAGCTCGCGCGCCTGCATCTCGGCGCCCTGGCGCGGCGGATCGAAGACCACGGCATCGAAACGCTTGAGTTCCGTCGCACCGAGTGGTCGCCGAAACAGATCGCGTCGCTCGATCTCCACCGGCTTGAGGCCGGCAGTTGACGCGGTGGCACGCTTGAGAGCGGAAAGCGCCGCCTCATCGTCGTCGACGGCGACGACCCGTGCGCGCTCTGCGAGCCGCAGCGCGAACGGGCCGACGCCTGCGAACAAATCGGCGACGGTAGCCGCGCCGGCGCAAGCGGCGAGTACGAGCCGTGCCAGCACTTCTTCGCCTTCGGCCGTCGCTTGCAGAAACGCCGCCGGCGGCAATTGCACCGTGGCTTTACCCATGCGCAACATCGGGGTGCGCGCGAGCGCAATCAGTTCGCCGTGGCGCGTGAGCCGCGCGAGATCATGCTTGGCGGCGATACGCGCGAGCGCAGTCAGGAGCATGGGCGTCAAGGGACCAGAGCCGCGCACGTCGACATCGAGGCCGGCATCCGTCGCGGTGACTTGGATGTCGAGCGGTTTTTTCGCCGGATCGAGCGCTTCGGCGATCGCCCATGCGGCCTTGAGTGCGCCGCCGAGGCTTGGCGTCAGGATCGGGCAGCGGTCGATCGCGACTACGTGGTGCGCGCGCGGGGCGGAGAATCCGACCTCAAGCACGTCTCGCGCCCCGCTCCGCGCGTGGAATACGGCCCGGCGACGGCCTTCGCCGTGCGCGTCAATGAGGTTGGCAACCGGCCCGTCGACGCCAGCCTGGCGCAGCGCCTCGACAACGAGGTCGCGCTTCCAGGCGCGGTATCGGGTGGCATCCAAGTGTTGTATGGCGCAGCCGCCGCATACGCCGAAATGCGGGCAGATCGGTGCGATGCGTTCCGTGCTCGGCTGTTCGACACGAAGGAGCCGGCGCCGGTCGGGATGACCCGCGACCCCTTCGACCTCGACCGTCTCGCCCGGCAGCGCGCCGGGAACGTAAATCGCACCGGCGAGGCTGTCGGCGACTCCGTCGCCGCGATGACCGAGCCGGGCGATCAGGAGCCGCTCAACCACGCTCCGCCTCGATGAAGAATTCGCGATTGCCGTCGCCGCCGAGGATCGGGGATGGCACGCGGGCGCCGACGCGCCATCCCAACGAAACAATAAACGCGGCGATATCATCGCAAACCGCTTCATGAACCGCGGCCCGGCGTACGATCCCCTTCTTGATATCACGTCGTTGAGCCTCGAATTGCGGTTTGATTAGCGCAACGATCGACGCTCGCTGTTTGAGAAGCTTGCCGATCGGTGGCAACACCAGCTTGAGCGAGATGAAGCTTACATCGACCGCCGCAAAGTCCGGCGGTTGCGTCAGCAGTGCTGGATCGAGCGTGCGGATGTCGGTTTGCTCCATCGAGACAATCTCATCTCGTTCACGCAGGCGAGCATGAAGCTGGCTGCGGCCGACATCGATTGCGTAAACGCGCCGGCCGCCGCGTGCAACGAGCACCTCAGCGAAGCCCCCGGTGGAAGCGCCGACGTCGAGGCAGACGCGGCCGGTCACATCGAGCGCGAATTCATCGAGTGCGGCCGCGAGTTTGACGCCCCCGCGTGACACATAAGGGTGCTCCGGCGCGGCCTCGATCGCGGCGGCCGTCGAGATCGCATCCGAGGCTTTACGCACTGGAACGCCGTCGGCGGTGACCAAACCGGCTGCGATGGCGGCCTGTGCTCGCGTGCGGCTCTCGAACAAGCCGCGCTCGACCAGGAGGCGATCAGCGCGTTGGCGGGCGGTCATGGCAAGCCGATTATGCGCGAGTCGTGGCAAGGGCTTGTTGTCCCGCCACCCACGTCTTCAATCTCGCATTAAGACGTGGATGCCCAGCGCGAGGTCGGGCATGACGTCCAAGAGTTTAGCTACCTGGCGAGCTTCACCACGTCGCCGCGCAGATTCTGTCCCAGTGCTTCGAACGCCTTGGTCACGATGCCTTTGGCATCGAGGCCGGCCTTGGCGTACATCGCGTTCGGCGAATCCTGGTCGAGGAATACGTCCGGCAGCACCATGGAGCGAATCTTCAGCCCGCGGTCGAGGACACCATGCTCGGCGAGCGCCTGCATCACAAAGGAACCGAACCCGCCGATCGAGCCTTCCTCGATGGTGAGCAACACTTCATGCTCGCGCGCCAGCCGCAGCAGCAGATCGAGGTCCAGCGGCTTAGCGAAGCGCGCGTCCGCGACCGTCGTCGAGAGCCCGTGAGCGTTGAGTTCGTCCGCGGCCTTGAGGCATTCGCCGAGCCGCGCGCCGTACGAGAATAGCGCAACCTTCGTGCCTTCGCGCACGATACGCCCCTTGCCGATCTCAAGCGGCCGGCCTTCTTCCGGCATCGGCACGCCGCGGCCTTCGCCGCGCGGATAGCGCAGCGCCGAAGGTCGATCGTCGATCGCGACGGCCGTTGACACCATGTGCACCAGCTCGGCTTCGTCGGCCGCCGCCATCAGCACGAAATTGGGCAGGCAGCCCAGATAGGCGATATCAAAGGCGCCGGCATGCGTTGGCCCGTCGGCGCCGACGAGGCCGGCGCGATCCATGGCGAAGCGCACAGGCAGGCGCTGGATGGCCACGTCGTGAACGACCTGATCGTAGGCGCGCTGCAAGAATGTCGAATAGATCGTCGCGAACGGCTTGAAGCCTTGAGTTGCAAGCCCCGCCGCGAAAGTGACGCCATGCTGCTCGGCAATGCCGACGTCGAACGTGCGATTGGGAAACTCCTTTTGGAACAGATCCACGCCGGTGCCCGAGGGCATCGCCGCCGTGATGGCGACGATCTTGGGATCCTTGCGGGCTTCTTTGATGAGACTTTCCCCGTAGACTTTTTGGTACGCCGGCGCGGTGGGTTTCGATTTCACCTGCGCGCCGGTCGCGACGTCGAACTTGACGACGCCGTGATATTTGTCGGCGGATTTTTCCGCCGGTTCGTAGCCCTTACCCTTTTGCGTCACGACATGGACGAGGAACGGCCCGTTCTCGGCGTCGCGTACGTTTTTCAGCACCGGCAAAAGATGATCGATGTTGTGGCCGTCGATCGGCCCGACATAGAAGAAGCCGAGCTCGTCGAACAGCGTGCCGCCGGTGACGAGGCCGCGCGCATATTCCTCGATCGCCACCGCGCGCTTTTCCAGCATCTTGCTCGGCAGGCGTTTGGCAATCTGGCGAACAATGTGGCGCAGGCCGCGATAGGTGCGGCCGGAAACGCGGCGGGCGAGATATGCCGAGAGCGCGCCGACCGGCGGCGCAATCGACATGTCATTGTCGTTGAGCACGACGATGAGGCGCGAGTTCATCGCGCCGGCGTTGTTCATGGCCTCGTAGGCCATGCCGGCCGACATGGCGCCGTCGCCGATCACGGCAATAACGTTGTTCTTCTTGCCTTCGAGATCGCGGGCCACCGCCATGCCGAGGCCTGCGGAGATCGAGGTCGACGAGTGCGCGGCGCCAAAGGGATCGTATTCGCTCTCCGCGCGCTTGGTGAAGCCGGACAGGCCGCCACCCTGGCGCAGCGTGCGAATGCGGTCGCGGCGGCCGGTGAGAATCTTGTGCGGATAAGCTTGATGGCCGACGTCCCAGAGGAGCCGGTCGGCCGGCGTGTCGAACACGTAGTGCAGCGCCACAGTCAGCTCAATCACGCCGAGGCCGGCGCCAAGGTGACCCCCAGTGACTGCGACAGCGTCGATCGTCTCCCGCCGCAACTCGTCGGCAAGCTGGCGCAATTGGCCTTCTTCAAGTTGCCGAAGATCACTTGGAATTTTGACGAGATCGAGCAACGGGGTCTTGGACTGAACGGTCACGCGAATGTTCCTTCTTATTAGCCTCGTTGGCCGCTTTGGCCTAATTAGCGACTATTAGGGTCGGACCAGCCTGCATATCGGCGCTTACGGCATAAACCCCCAGTCTTTACACCACTTCAGGCCGAGAGCGCAATTTGGCTCGCGTTCGTTTCCCGGAACCCCAAAGGGACTCCCACGTTGTGCCCGAGCCGCATATGTTAGCTGGGGCAGCGTGTTTTGCTAGGGCTAATGCGTAGGTGCGGAACGCGTTTGGTCATCTTCCCCGCACCCCTTTGTGTGCGCCCATACGTGCGGCTGTGACGGCGAAAAGCCGCTAAACGCATGAGTTAACGCCTCGTGGCTCTCGAGACTTACCGGAAAAAGCGGCAATTCGGCGTGACACCGGAGCCCCGCGGCCGCAAGGGTCCCGGCGGTGGTCACCGCTACGTGATTCAGAAGCATGCGGCGCGGCGGCTGCACTACGATTTGCGCCTCGAACTCGATGGCGTGATGAAGAGTTGGGCGGTCACGCGCGGCCCAAGCCTCGATCCCAACGACAGGCGCCTCGCCGTGCACGTCGAGGACCACCCGATCGATTACAACTCTTTCGAGGGTACAATTCCGCAAGACGAATATGGTGGCGGCACCGTGATGATTTGGGATCGAGGGACCTGGGCTCCCGAGGGCGATCCGCATAAAAGCTACGCCAAGGGCCATCTCGTTTTCGATCTTGAGGGCGAAAAACTCCACGGCCGCTGGCATCTCGTGCGCATGCGTTCGCGAGCACACGAGCGCCACGAGAATTGGCTGCTCATCAAGGGCAAAGATGAGGACGCCCGCGGG
>Ga0182024_10015156_pt1 | contig 14804 bp, 12 predicted proteins | sample P32metaG_FD_120480 | JGI IMG/M metagenome (GOLD analysis project Ga0182024, IMG submission 120480) | Permafrost microbial communities from Stordalen Mire, Sweden - P3-2 metaG (Illumina Assembly) | ecosystem: Environmental > Terrestrial > Soil > Wetlands > Permafrost | place: Sweden: Stordalen... | reverse complement strand
GGGCCGACGCTCCTTCGTTGTCGGGCTCCATCAGCGGATGGAGGTTCGGGTCGGCCCCGAGAACCTGCATGGTCCAGGTCGTGCCCGACCGGGGAATCCCCACCAAGAGGAGAGGTCGCCGGGTGGGTTCCTCCGTGCCCGTCATCGCCAGTCAGATGCCGTCTCGCAGCGGCGGGTCCCCTGAGCGACCGTCCGAAGACTGATCGGCGTGGGTTCGCTCTTCGGGTACGCCACGGTCATCGCGGCCAGAGTACCCCACGCCTTGTTGGGTACCACGAGGCGATGTTCAAGCATGCACGGCGTAGTGCGGACCGATCAGCAATGTGGGGTCGAGTAGTCTCTGCAGTCAATCATGGCGACGGAAATCGGCGTTGGGCCGACGGCTCGGGCCCAACGTTCATCCAGGTTTTGGTGACAAACGGAGACGGCCATCGCCTCCGACGCGGCGATACGGTCTCCCGGGGCGGTGGTTGCCGGTCTCTTTGCTTCGGCACAGATGACAGTTCGTTGTTCATCGGGCCCCGAGAAGTTGCTTAGGGTGACGCTGTGAACGACAAGCGGGTGCTGACCGTCGCCAACCACCTCGGGTCGGTCGGGGGTACAGAAGCCGCGCAACTCGTTGTCTTCCGCGGCCTCGTTGAACGGGGGTGGGAGGTGCACCTTCTCTACGTCAGCCGAGGGGACTTCTGGCCGGCGTGGAAGGAACTCGCCGCCTCGACGACGCAGATCCGGGCCAGCCTCCCCGACCCCTCGTCGCCAGTGAGGTCAACCATCGGCACCATCGAGGGCGCGCTCAAAGGCATGCGCACCTTGCCGTCGGTTACCTACGTCCACAACGCCGGCGACGTGCCGGTCGCCCTGGCGGTGGGCGCACGCTCGGGTGCCCGGGTGGTGGTCCACCTTCACCTTCCACCCCCGATCCGCCAGCCATCCTGGCTGAATGCCCTGATGCGTCGGGCCGCCGCGGCCATCGCGCCATCTGCCGACACGGCGAACCGGTGGATATCACGGGCCGGGTTGGATCCGGCCAAGTTGTCGGTCATACCGACCGGTATCGACATCGATCGCTTCGTCCCGCTGCCGACAGAACAGCGGATGGCCGTGCGGGCCGGTGTCGATGTGGGTGAGCAAGAGTCCATGGTGATTTTTGCCGGACGACTGGAGCGGATCAAAGGGCCCCACTTTTTGGTCGACGCGATGGGCCGGCTCGGTGGTGACTCCCATCTGGTCCTGTGCGGTGCGGCCAACTCCAGCAGCTATCTGGCCGAGCTGCACCACCTGGCGCAAGGGCACCGCGTCTCGTTTCTCGGTCCCCGTTCAGACGTCCCCGCCCTGATGGCGGCCGCCGACCTGTCGGTGCTGCCCAGCATCTTCTTGGAGACCCAGGGGCTCGTCATCAGCGAGTCGATGGCCTGTGAGACGCCGGTGGTGGCGTCGGAGATCGGCGGTCTCGGCGCCACCATGCGGGGCTTTCCCGAACAGCTCGTGCCACCGCGCGACCCGGCGCGCCTCGCCGAGGCGATCAAGCAGTACGTGACCTGGCGGCGCATCGAGCCGGACCTCGGGGCCAGATCGAGGGCCTGGGTACTAGAGCATATGACGTTCAGCCGCACCATCGCCGCGATCGATGATGTGATCACCGAGGCCGCCTCGGTCCTCGGACCTCCGAGCCTTCGAGAGATCGGTAGAGACTCCTAAGTCCGCCGGGCGGGGAAGATCGGCACATCGCTTGGTACACTGCGCGACATGGAGGGGCGAAGCCCGGTGGGCCCGAATCAAGCAGCGGTCGGGCCACGGACCGATGCTGTCCTGCGGAAATCAATCAGCAGGAGATGACTCGCCCTTTCGAATGTCCGGACGAATCGTCCTCCAACAATTCGCTGCGCGAGCCGAGCCCCCATTGCCGGTGGCTCCGACTGCGGCGGGCAGCGGCTAAGTGAGCGACGGCGGGAAATCCCGGAGCATCTCGGAAGAAAAATCTCCCCTCTCGGTCGCTGTCGTGGTTCCGACGACGCACAGGGTTGAGAATGTGCTGGGACTCGCGCAGCAAGTGCGAGCGACCAGTCCGCTCCTTGCGACGATCACCGTCGTCGACAACGGCCCTTGGGCAGATAAATCGGGATGGAATGAGCTCGATGGCAGTGTCGTCGTGCATCAAAGCTATCTCGGTGCGGAGCAGGCCTTCGTGCTCGGATTGAAGAGTGCACCGAGCGCCGACTGGTACCTCCTGCTCGATCACGATGCCGACCTTCACGAGATGTGCCTAGCGACGCTGTTGGCGGCGGCGACGGATTCAGATGCTGTCTACTCTGCGAACCAAGGAGGGGACGGACGAGCCTGGAATCGGGGGAACGGGCTGGCATCCGAACCGATGGATCTGACGACCGAGACCGTGGCAGTGGATTTCGCTCCCTGGTCGGGGTTGTTGCTGAATCCCCGTGCTGCTGACATCGTCAAGTCTCAGGACTCTGGGTACTTCTTCGGCTGGGACGACTACCTGGCTTGCTGGCGTCTGACCCACACCGGCATTCAGATCTGGGGCGTGCCGGGAGCGGTGATCGGCAACGATCGGTTGGACGACTGGCTCGCGCCATGGCGCGCCTACTACCGGGCGCGGAACCACGTCTTGTTTCATCGCGAGACTGGCTTCGGAGATATGGCAACGCTATTGAGGGTGCGAGGCAAGGATTTGTACGGAGCATTCGCAGATCGTCGCCTTGACCGGGCGTCAGCTATGACCCGGGGCTTCATGGATGGACTGATGAATCGCCGCGGAGCTCGGATGGTTCCATTGTGATGCTGAAGACGCCATGCTCGTCCTCGCAGAGTTGGTTCGGGGAGACTGCCGGCTCCCGAAGAGGCTTGTCGCCCCCGGTACGGGTGGAGGCATCCTCTTTGGATACGTCTCCGATCCGCTGCCAGTCGATCGGGCCGTGGGATCGAGCGCAGACGCCGCTGGCGGTGACCCTGTCTGCCGTAGTTCTGCACCATGGTGGGGCAGCGGGTTCCGGCTAGGGCTTGGGGTGGGTCCGCTTCTGGAGCTTCAATCTCTGACGCCGTGCCTTACTGCGCACGACCGACCATCCAGCGAGCGCTGCTCGGTGCGAGACCAACAGCGGCAGAGGTTCGTGTCGTCGGGGACGTGCAGGTAGGAGCAACTGCACCGTCGCCCAGTTGTTCGGGACCAAATTCAAGATCGTGGCCTTGTCACCATTCTCCAAATAGCTGTACGTGAGTTGAGAATACTTCGATTCGATCTCTTCATAGGAGTCCTTCAGAACGGTAGAATCGGGTTGCAGTCCGGTGATCACCCCGAGGCCGGTGGGACCAACATCTACGACCGAGACCCTCAACTCGGGGCGTCTCTCCTTCAGCAGCACGATCAGCTTCCACACGTCGCCACTCCACAGTCCGGGTGGCCGGACACGGTCGGCGCTCGGCTCATCTATCGGGTAGCAGTCATGGACGAGCACCGTGGTCTCAGGCGCGGCATTGCGCTCAATGTTCATGAAATCACGAAGTGCGAACTCAAAGTGGTGCATGCCATCGATGAAAGCCAGATCGAGGGGTTGCCCCGCGAGGAGTGTCCCGAGCTCCCGCCCGGCGAAGAACTCGTCACTCGTCTCAGCGAAGATCGTTGTCGTGCGGGTCAGTGGCATGGCGACCTTCGGTTCCGGGTCGACGCCGATGTTCAACGCCCCAGGAAAGGAGAGTGTCATCGATGCACCAGACGACACCCCAATCTCAAGGTACGTCCTCGGCAAGAGGTACTGGTGCATCCTGTCGAGGAGATGAAAATACGGCAGGGCGTAAGGCCGAATCCGCCAGTACTCGCGATTGACAACTCCGACGTAAGCCCGAGAGACGGCTTGAAACCTCTTGAGTTGAGTCGACATGTCCACTCTCTCGCTTCTTGGGTCAGAGTGCTCGGGGTTCGGTCCCTGTGTCCGAGCGCTGTCGACCCGGGCACGTTCGAGGACCGTTCCTGGTCAGGAAGTGCTCCACTATGGGCACGTATACCGAGCGAATGACACCACCGGCACGACTTCCAGTATGTCAGATGGCGATGGACGCTCCTTCGTGACCCCGGGGGACGGTACCGCCCGTCTTCGAACCCCGGGCGACCGATGCCTGAGGGTCCGTATGCGTATTGGACGACGGCGTGCTGTCCGCTGTCACGGCGCGAGGCCTCGGGCCATCCCAGGAGTGGGGCAGCGGGGGATGTCGAACACCGAGGGCTGCACCCCACGGCCCGCTTCTTTCTCGAGACCCGTACCATCGGAAGGAAATAGCCGGGCCGACCGGCGCCCGGGCGCTCGACAGCGTGAAGTCATGATCAAGAAGGTCTACGCCTGTTGCTGGTTGACAGGGGTCTACGATCCCAAGGAAACTCCCTGCCAGTCTAGGAATTCTATGCGGGGGGGTTATGACTGAGCCAGCGGTGCTCTCTACGGAACAGTCGGATGGCGGGAGCAGTAGCGACGACAAGGGGAAGCTCGTCTCATGGCTGTCCCGGCACAACACGATCCTGACCGCCGCAGCGGCCTGTGTGCTTCCGATCCTCTATCTCCTATTTGTCGATCATTACGCCATCAATGTCCTGCAATTCGACGACTGGTCCACCGTGACGCTCGTCAACTCGGCCGTCCACGGGCACCTCTCGCTGGGTCAGATCTGGGACCAGTATTACGAATCACGTGTTCCGTTGGTCAGGGCCATCTTCGTGTTCTTTGGTCGCATCGGCCGGCTCGACACGCGCTCGGTGGTCTTCTTCTGCGCGTTCGTGGCCATCGCGGCGTACGGCGTCGTCCTGGCACTGTTCCGCCGATACCTCGGGAGGCGTCTCACGCCGATCCCTGTCCTTGTCATCGGACTTATCTGGTTCAGCCTGGCAGACGTCCAACTCGCCTTGTTTGCGTGGCAACTGTCGTTGTACCTGCCGGTCTTCTTTTTCGTCGTGATGGTGTTCGCGTTCATTGCGCCGTCCACCCGTCGTTGGCTGTGGTTCGCCGTGGCTGTCGTCGCGGCACTCGCCGGCTCGTTGTCCTTCTTCCAGGGCGTCATCCTCTGGCCTCTGGGTGCGATCTGCATTCTTTGGTGCCAACCCTGGGCGCGACGAGCGCGAATCGAGATCGCTGTATGGATCGGCGCCGCGCTCGTCACGGTTGCCCCGTACCTCTGGGGATACAACTTCAACAACAACGGTTGCCAAGCCGCCATCTCCGTGAGATGTTCCTCTGTCGTCGGGCTACAGCACCCCGTTCGGGCATTTCGTTACTTCATCATCCTCATCGGCAACGTCATCCCCGGCGGGTACTTGGGCGCTCCGTTACGGAGCTTTGACCGCTTCGAACTCGTGGGTCTGGTGGTCTTCGTTACCGCCGCGTTCATCGTCATCCAATCGTGGCGTTACCGAGCATCGCGGGAGCGAATTCCGCTTCCACTCCTATTTATTGTCTTCTCCCTGCTCGTCGACGGGACGATCGCCCTGGGTCGAAGTGGACTGAGCTACGCCGATGCCGTCAACAACAATCGCTACATCATCTCGAACCTCGTTCTCCTCACCGGGATCGTCATGTACGGGTGGGCGCACATGCCACCGTTTCGTCTGCGGGCAGACGATCATCGTTCGCAGGCCAGGTGGACCTGGTGTGCACTCGTCGCCTTGGCAATCCTGGTCATCGTCCAGGTGGTGGTGGCGACCGGATTCGGCCTGGACAATGCCCGGAAGGACCGCGAGATGTTGTCCAATCAGGCTCGCCTGGCCGTCAACCTGGACCGCGTGCCAGCCGAAGACCGAGCCTGTGAAATCCACGTCGTCCTGTGGGATGACGTCGGCGTTCCCCCCTGGTTCTCGCAGTCGACGATCCGCACTGCTGCCGCGGATAAGTTGGGCCAGTTCCAATCGAGCTCCTACCGCTTCTACCGCAAGCTCGGGCCGCCGGCCCTCTCCCCGCTGTGTACGACGGCCGGCACACCTTCCAACGTCCCGACCCAACCTGGATAACTCGTCCCGGCTCTGAACGAGCGGTGAGCCCGCCGGCGCGAGACCCTGACTGCGAGCGGTTGTCCCTGAACAGTCATTCATCACAGAGGGAGAGGCTCCTTGAAGCTGGTTGAGGACGGGTCAGCCCACACATGGACGGCCTGTCCCACGGAGCCAGCTTCGAGCTGAAAGCCTGCTTGCCGGCCCGACGGGTCGGGACCCGTCTCCCGGCTGAACTACAGCGCTGTGACTTCAGCGCTGTGACTACGGCGCATCGCCACGCGGCAGCATCGTGTCCTCGCTCCCCGCCTTTGCCTGGACACCACCGTGACCGCAGGAGGGATGCCGACCAGCCTCGCCGACTGTGGCAGCCTTAGACGATGGGGATACGCGAGGTCACCGTCAAAACGCTCAAAGATCTTCCTCTCGGGGTTCACCAGATTGTGCCGCCAGGGATCCGGCGCGATCTGCGACATCGTCTGGGCCGTTATTACCGCTATGAGGCCGAATTCGACTTCCACGACACACCACCGCTCGGACCCCGAGAGGTCGACGGCCCACCCGAGTTCGTGGGCATCGGCGTGCAGAAGGCGGGGACAACGTGGTGGTTCAGGCTCATCGTCGAACACCCCGACGCATCGCAGGTCCTCTCGGTCAACAAGGAGCTTCATTTCTTCGCCCGTTTCGGGGCGCAGGCGTTCGGATCGTCTGACGTCGCCGATTACCACCGGCAGTTCCCGAGGCGCAAAGGCGCGGTCACCGGAGAGTGGACGCCCGACTACCTTTACTACCCGTGGGTGCCGCCACTAGTGGCCCAAGCCGCACCAGACGCCAAGCTGCTGTTGATTCTTCGCGATCCGATTGAACGGTTCCGATCCGGACTGGCCGGCGAGATCCGAAACGGTGCCGCCCACGTAGGCGCCACCATTGCCGAGGTCGTGGGGTACACCATGTACGCCGAGAACCTGCGGCGCTGGCTCGACCATTTCCCGGTCGAGCAAATCTTGATCCTCCAGTACGAGCGCTGTGTCGACCAGCCCGAAGAGCAGTTGGCACTGACCTACCGCTTCTTGGGCCTCGATCCCGACTACCACCCGACCACCATCCGCCGCCCGGTGAACAAGACGATCGAAGACAAGATCAGCCTCGATCCCGACGTCAAGAGTCGCCTGCGGGACATCTTCGCTCCCGACGTGGCGGAGCTGGCCAAGCTCGTTCCAGCACTTGATCTCTCTTTGTGGGACGGAATAGGCGGGGCGTAATCAGCCATTCTGTCCAGGGGCAACCCGGGGGAATGGGGAGATCGAACCTTCGCGTGGAAGCATTTGGGTCAGCTCACGGGTTGGCGACCCGCGGTGCGGCGATCTCTCTGAGACAAGAGGAAACACTCAATGAGCGAGATCAGCCACGTCTGGATGTACTGGGAGGACTTGCCAGGCCGTACCCGGCCCGCGTATCTCGATCTCTGCCAGGAGACGATCCGCCGCCACCTGGGACCCTCGATGACACTCCATGTCCTCGACAACGAGAGCGTGTTCGATTGGCTCCCGGACATGGAGGCCTCGATCTGGCACCGACTGACGGTCCCGGCCCAGCGCGCGGACTACGCGAGGACCCGTCTCGTCTACAGCCACGGTGGTCTGTGGTTGGACGCCGACTGCATCGCAATGGGTCAGCTCGATGTGCTCGCCGGCTACCTGGGTGGCCACGAACTGGCGAGCTGGGGATCCGACGTGGGGGCGCGATTCTTTAACAACCTGTTTATTGCTCACGCCGGTTCGCCAGTTCTCGAACTGTGGATGGAGAGCCAGGACGCCACGCTGGCCGCCAGCGACGACTGGACTGCGTTGGAGTGGAGCGCGCTCGGTTCAGACGCCTTCCGTCCTGTGAAGCGGGGCGCCAACTACGTCAACGTGCCCTTCAAGAAGGTCGCTCCGGTCCTGTGGTACGAGTGGCGACGCTTCCTCTCTCCGTTCCAGTCGCCCGCGGACGTCCTGGCATCGTCGCCGGTGACGATCATGTTGTGGAACAAGGGCATGGGACCGGTCCTCGCCGATCGCTCCGCCGCCCAGCTCCGCACGAGCAAGATCCTGTTGTCGCGGCTCTTTCGGATCGCCCTCGGCGAGTCGACGGTGGAAGAGGAGCTCGACCGCTACACCCGCTTCAGGCGCGTGTCGGATCTGCGCTTCGGAGCGAACGGGATTCGGATCGAGCGTCGCCTGCGTCAGTGGTTGCTGGCCACTCAGGATCCCGAGGCCGTGCCCGAGGAGCCTTGAGCGGCGCCGGCGACCCGCGAGACTCGCCTTCTCGATCTGGTCACCGGAGGCGGCCCGGGCTAACGGGCACAGGTGTGGATCGCCTCTGCGACCCGGGCTAGATCGCTCTCCGAAAGAGCCGAGCCACTGGGTAGGCAGAGTCCACGCTCGAAGATGCCGGCGCAGACCGCGCCGCCCAGCCCCGGCGCGTCGGCGAACAGCGGTTGTAGGTGGAGCGGCTTCCACAGCGGACGGGATTCGATGTCGACGGCCTCGAGAACCAACCGGATGGCCTCTCGATCGGCCCCGAAGGCCTCGGGGTCGATGAGGATGCAGGTCAGCCAATGATTGGGCTCGCCGTATGAGGCGACCGGCATGAAGGTCACCCCGGGCAGGCCGCTCAGGGCCTCTCGGTAGAAGCCGTTGATCTGACGACGCCGCGCCACCCGGTCATCGAGGCTGTGGAGCTGAGCCCGTCCCAAGGCCGCCAGCAGATTGCTCAGCCGATAGTTGAAACCGAGGGCCGAGTGTTGGTAGTGGGGGAACGGATCGCGGGCCTGGGTGGCCAGGTGGCGGGCGCCCTCAGCCATCTCGGCCGATTCGGTGACGAGCATGCCCCCACCGCTGGTTGTGATGATCTTGTTGCCGTTGAACGAGAACACCCCCGCAAGCCCGAACGATCCCGTCGCGCGTCCCTTGTAGGAGGCGCCCAACGCTTCGGCGGCGTCCTCGATCAGTGGGATCTCGTAGTCCGTGCAGAGCGCCACCAGCGGGTCGTAGTCAGCCGCCTGACCGTAGAGGTCGACGGTGACCACCGCGGCTGGCAGGGTGCCCCGCCGGGCCCGGTCCTTGAGTTCAGTGGCGATGAGGGCCGGATCCAAGTTCCAGTTGGATGCCGAACAGTCCACCAAGACCGGTCGGGCCCCGAGATAGCAGACGGCGCTGGCCGTGGCCACAAAGGTAAAGGAGGGGACGAGGACGTCGTCGCCCGCCCCCACCCCGGCCAACAACAGCGCCAGGTGCAGGGCCGCCGTCCCGCTCGAAAGAGCAACAGCGTGTCCGACACCGACCCGTTCGGCGAGCTCGCGTTCGAAGGCATCGACGTCGGGCCCGAGTGGGGCGATCCAGTTCGAGTCGAACGCCTCCAACAACATGCGTCGCTCCTCGGGACCGACGTCGGGTGGCGACAGATAGATCCTGGTCACGTCCGGGCATCCTCGTCGGGGGCAAGGGCGCCGGTCACCGCGGCCGACGCCACCAGCAGAGCGGCCCCCGCCACATCGACGACCATGGCGGCGGCGACCGACGCCCGTAGCCCGGCGATGACCGCGGCCGTGGCGAGAATCCCTTCCATGGCCACGTAGGCCAGGCTGGCGGCCGGCCGGGGCCATCCGGATGCCACGAGACGGTCGTAGGGATGGCCGCGGTCGCCGGTGACGAGCGAACGATGCCCGCGCCAGCGGCGGACCACGGCGAAGGCGACCTCTGCCGCCGGGATGGCCACCAGCGCCAGGGCGGCCGCCGCCCGTGAGGCCGGGACGCCCGGCGCCCAGGTCGCGGCCAGGAGCACGGCCAGGGCGGTGCCGAGGAGGTACGAGCCTCCGTCTCCGAGGTAGACCCGGGCGGGAGGCCGGTTGTAGGCGAGGAAGCCAACGAGCGCGGCAGCGAGGGCCACCCCGAGATGGCGACCCCACCCGCCTAGCAACAGGGCAAAGGCCAGCGCCGCCACCGCGACCACGCCGCCCGCCAACAAGTCCAGGCCGTCGAGGAGGTTCACGCCGTTGATCAGGAGAACGCTCACGACGATGATGGTCGTCGCGGCGGCGACGCCGGGCAGGTGGACCGGGCAGGTCACCACGACCGCAGCCCCTACGAAGAACTGACCCGCCAGCCGCACCCACGGGGAGAGCTCGAACCGGTCGTCGGCCACGCCCAAAACCAGAGCCATCCCCAAGGGCACGAGGAGAGTCGGCCGCCCGGCCAGTGCGCCGACCGCGGCACCGGCAAAGACCGCCACCCCGCCAAGGTAGGGGACGGGGTGCGACTGGGGCTTGAGGGCCCCCGGCCGGTCCATGACTCCGGTCCGGCGAGCCGCAATGATCACGACCGGCGTCACCACCAGCGCGATGCCGAGGGAGACGACGGCAATGACGAGATTGGTCACGGCGGCCCCGCCCCGGTCTCCGGCGAACGAGTAAGGCGGTGCCACTGCATGAGCATCGACACGGTGCCGGCATGCAACTCAAACGTGTCGACGGCCACAAACCCGGCGTGCTCGTACAGGGCGATGGCGGGCCCATTGTCGGCCCCCACCACGACGTGAGCTGCGTCCAAATTCCGCTGGTGTACTTCGCCGAGAAATGCGGTCACCAAGAGACGCCCCACCCCTCGTCCCTGCCACGCCGGATCGACGGCGATGGACAGCAGTTCGGCCCCTTCACCGATTCCGGCCCCGCCCGAGTTTCGATGCCGCAATGTCTCGAGCGTTCGGCGCGGCGCACGGAAAAGCGAGCCGGCGGCCGAGCAGGCTGCGCCCAGGCCATCGCGCCACAGAAAACGACGGTAGAGACCGGCTAGGTCGGTCGAGCCGGCGACGAACCCGACCGTGCGGCCTCCGTCGTGGGCAACGAGGAGGAACGATGTCGGCATCCGGCCAATCCGGCGATACAAGCGGCGTAGGAAACGTGGTCCGAGGGAGGACAGGAAACCCTCGGTGATCTGGCCGGCGTGCAATGTCGCAGCGCTTTCCGAGTCGGGGTCACCCCCGGCTCGCACCACGATCGACGAGCATCGGCTCATCGGATTGGTTCGTTGGCTGGGGGTGCCCCGCTCTGGAATCCGAGAAATACCCGCCGGGGCGGAGGGCGTCCGGCGTCCGCGTTCGTTGGAGACCATCGTCGTTGTTCCTCCGACCCCACCGAAACGAGCCCTCGGCGCCGCCCCGTGCCCGGCATCGATGCAAGTCTACGGCGCGATCGAGGTGGACAGGCCCCGCGTCACTCTCGGCGATCCTGCGCTCTATGGCGCCACTATCGCGAAGCAGTCTCCGATGCACCTAAAGACGATGACATCGCCGATGCTTTCTCGACCGTCTCCCAGCGCAACAGGACGACTGCCCGTCATTCCCCGCCGGGGCGTGGTGAGCTCTGGCCGGCTGACTCGGCTATTGGTCGGTACACCGAGCGAGCGGCAATCTTCTGGTCCGTAGGCACGGTGACAGGCGTGGAACCGCTTCGTTGCGTGTCCGCACCTCGGATCCATGCCCGTTCGAGGGCGGAGCACCCAGGGGCGAGGCACGAGGCCTCTCGGCGCGGAGCAGGCGGGTTTGTTAGTGTACGACCCCATGAAATGGGTGCTTGTTGTTGTGTTGGTGATCATCGGCGTGCTGGCGGCGGTCGTGGCGATCGAATATCTGACGGTCCCGATTCACTCGTTGCCGAGCTTCATTCCTGGCCACCATGCGGGGGCTGGCCACTACCACAAACGGGGCGCGGTCGCAGCATTGGTTGCTGTCGTGGCTTTCGTCGCCGCTGGGCTGCTGGCCGTGCGTTTCCGGCGCCAGGACGCACCAGCGGCGGTCCCGGCAGCCTCGTCGGCCGGCGATTTGCTGGCGTCGCCGCCTACGACGCCCGAGGATCCCGGGCACTAGGAGAACGTCGGCACTCGGAGGCCCACGGGCACCAGAGGTTCGTCGGCGACCCTGTGGGTCCGGGCGATCCGAATCGGGCCTCTGCGACCTCCAACGGGCGTGTCGGAATCCGGCGTCCGAGGTCGACCGCGCACGACCGGTCATTCCCGAGATCGTCCTCCCGGCGGCGTGATGCCACCTCCTCGGGCCCACAGGCAGATAGTCCCTGGTCACCTCGGTGATCGTGCATCGGAGGACGGCGAACACTGGTCGGCTACGCCGGATCCCCCGCCCGCCCCACACGGACCGCCCGGGGCGATGGGCCGAGCAGTGCCGGTCTCGGGTACAGTCCCAGGTGTCCCGGGCAGGCATTATTTTCGGTTTTCCTGGGTGGAGCGGTGCACAAGCGGGTCGAGAAGCTGCAGCGGGACTGGAGGGGGGCGGATGCACAGGGGGACGGGACTTCTCGGCGACGGCTGGCACCCCGCGGTCCCTCGCGTGCTCGCCGTTGGCGTGGTCGCGTTGGCTGGGGCAGTTGGTTCGTTGGCCGGAGTTGGCGTCGCGGTGCCCGGAGCTGGCGCAGCGATTCCCGCGGCGCACACGAGCGCGCAAATCACCGTCACACCGACGGGGCTCCCCTTCACGGGTGGGAGCGTGAACCTCTCGGCTACGTCAACCTTGGCGACCACCTGCACGTTCTTTTCGGACCCGAGCGTCGTCGGGCTGCCCGTGACCCTTCCCTGTGCGAGCGGTACGGCGTCGACAAACGTGATTCTCCCGGCGAATCAGACGCCGTCGAATAATATCTACACGTTCCGCGTACGTGCCGTGGGAACGGGGGTGTGGACGTCCGGCCAAGAAAGGGTGATCGTGGCGCCCGTGCCGCGCCCGAAGGCCCAGATCACGGCGAACCCGCCGGTTCTTCCCAACGCCGGCGGATCGGTCACCGTGAACGTCTCGGCGACCAATGCCCAAACCTGTCTCTTTACCGCCAAGCCGGCGGTGAATGGCTTGCCGGTCACCCTCCCGTGCGCAAGCGGCAACGCATCGATGGCCGTCGTTTTGCCGGCCGACCCCCATCCGCTCATCCCGGAGTACTACTCGTTCTATGTCCGGGCCCAGGGAGTGACCACCTGGACCCCAGCGCCCGCCAACGTTGCGGTCGGTGGCAGTTCGAACCCTGGTGCGTTTGCTCAAGGGTATTGGACGGTGGCCAGAGATGGCGGTGTCTTTACGTTCGGCGGAGCGTCCTTCTTCGGCTCGATGGGTGGCCATCCCATCAACCAGCCCGTCGTCGGCATGGCCTCTACCATTAACGGGGGCGGGTACTGGCTCGTGGCCTCTGACGGCGGTGTCTTCGCGTTCGGCGATGCGCACTTCTACGGATCGATGGGGAACAGGCCGCTGAATCAACCGGTCGTCGGAATGGCAATAACGCCCGACGGACAGGGCTATTGGCTGGTTGGCCAAGACGGGGGGATCTTTTCCTTCGGCGACGCGCACTTCTACGGATCGATGGGGAACAGGCCGCTGAATCAACCGATCGTCGGGATCGCTACCGATCCGGCGACCGGCGGGTACTGGGAGGTAGGTGCCGACGGCGGGGTCTTCTCGTTCAACGCGCCCTTCGACGGATCGGCCGGGAGTATCCACCTGCGGGCGCCGGTCGTCGGAATTGCCGCCACCGACGACGGCGGTGGCTATTGGCTTGACGCCACAGATGGCGGGATCTTCGCTTACGGCGATGCACCGTTCTATGGCTCCATGGGTGGCCTGCGCCTCAACAAACCGATGGTGGGCATGACGGCGACCGCGGACGGACTCGGCTACCTCCTCGTCGCGACCGACGGTGGAGTCTTCGCATTCGGTGATGCCCAGTTCTACGGATCCATGGGTGGGCTCCACCTCAACCAACCCATGGTGGGCATGGCCGCGACCTTGGACGGGTAGCGACCGGAACGCAAGGTGCGCCCTGGTCCGGGTCAGCTCTTGTCGGGGGCGGTGGCGTCAGGACCGACGCCGGCGAGGGGACGGGCCGACGCGAGGTCATGCTCGCGCAGCGAGGTCACCGGATAACGGATACCGAGTCGGCCGAAGGCGCCATCGAACAGCCCACGGGCGATGACCACCAGGCAGCGGAGGCGACCCCGGCTCTGTCGAAAGACCGCCCTTCCGACCAGCTTCGAGAAATTACGAGGAAAACGGCCCACCTTGTGCATGATGTGCAGGTGGTAATAGAGCATGTTGCGGGATTCGTAGTAGTACTTCCACGTCGGCATCTCACCGCCCTGGCGGATGGCGTCGTGATGAACGACCGCCTCCTCGATGAGACGCCGCTTGAAGCCCGCCTGGGGGATCCGCCAATGGCAGTACTCGGTGTCCTCGGCCCACCAGAAGAGTTCCTCTCTGGGCAGCCCGACCTTCTCGACGATCTCCCGGGCGATCATGAACCCACACCACGAGCCCCACCGGCCGACGGTCCCGTCTGGTTGGATCGACGCCGGGACGACGAAGGCCCGGGCCGGGTCCTCGTCGGCTGCCGCCCACAAGGTGGCCAGGCATTCGGGCTCGGGGACGATGTCGTCATCCATCACCCAGGCATGGCTGAAATCACTGGAGAGGAATTCACGCAAGGCGATGGCCCACCCCCCAGCCGGCCCGAGATTCGTGGCGGATCGCAGGACTTGCGTCGGCGCTCCGCCCGGAGGGAGCAGAGTGACCAGCACGGGCGGATTACTGGCATTGTCGACGACCACTATTCCCTGAGGCCGCTCCGTCTGCGCGGCAATGGCGCTAAGGCAGCGGGCGAGCGACTGGGGTGCATTGTGGGTGAGCACAAGGGCCACGATCCGGCGCCCCCGACCGTCTGTCATGGCCCACCTTTCCTCGAGATTGCTCGGGCTGTCCGAGGCGCTGCCAACACGGAATGCTACCG
>Ga0182024_10015155_pt1 | contig 14806 bp, 10 predicted proteins | sample P32metaG_FD_120480 | JGI IMG/M metagenome (GOLD analysis project Ga0182024, IMG submission 120480) | Permafrost microbial communities from Stordalen Mire, Sweden - P3-2 metaG (Illumina Assembly) | ecosystem: Environmental > Terrestrial > Soil > Wetlands > Permafrost | place: Sweden: Stordalen... | reverse complement strand
TGGTCCTGAACGAGGCTTCCGAATTCGATCGTGTGAATTATTCAGACCGATATTACGGCGTTAAAAAGAAAGAAAACCAGCCGATAAAAGAGAAGAAATCGAAGGCTGCTTCATGATCCGTCTTCTGAATGCCCATTTTCCAACCCGCACCCTCTTCTTGGGAATTTCGGAAGCGTGCCTGGTTGTACTTGCATTCGTTGCCGCTTCGATTGCGCGCCTGGGCGCGACTGACGCCGCCTTAATGCTCAACTACGAACAGGGCGGGGCCAAGATTTTCGTAGTGTCGGCAGTGTTTATCGGTTGTATGTACTATTTTGATCTCTACGACACATCAATATTAAGCAACCGGCGCGAGGTCCTGACCCGTTTAGTTCAGGTATTGGGCGTAGGGTGCATACTTCTGGCCCTGGTCTATTACGTGTATCCACCGCTAGAGCTTGGCCGCGGAATCTTCCTGATCGGTTTGGCGTTCGTGGCGGTAATCCTGCTGCTTTGGCGCAGGCTGTTCTTGGCACTCAATAGTCGCTCCCAATTTGCCGAACGTGTGCTGATTTTTGGCGACGGCTCCCTAGCTGATTCGCTCGTGGCGGAGTTGGGTGCTCGTCCGGAATTAGGTATTCGCGTGGTAGGCCAACTGAAGAGCCAAGAGAACGAAAACCTGCGCTTGAGCTCTGGCGAGAAATCAGGCGATCAATTCCTAAACTTGATTGAGCCCTACAGGGCAGAACGAATCGTTGTCGCGATGAACGAACGTAGAGGAAATTTGCCTGTACAAGATTTACTACAGTTGAAGAGCCGGGGGGTAAGTGTTCAGGACGGTGCCGAAATGTATGAGGCGGTAACCGGAAAGCTCCCCATCGAATCTCTCCGCTTGAGCTGGTTGTTGTTTTCTCCTGGCTTGGAGGTCTCGCGCCCTCTAATGATCTATAAGCGAGCTTCGTCTATCATTTGGTCTACGGTCTGTCTGACTCTGGCCTTCCCAATAATGGCGTTGATTGCATTAGCAATTCGTTTGGACTCTGATGGCCCGGCAATTTTCCGACAGAAGCGCGTTGGGCTGCATGGCGAGATTTTCACGCTGTTCAAGTTCCGTACCATGAAGAACGGTGTTGACCAGGATGAGAACTATCTTCCTGCGGAGAGAACGGATAGCCGATTCACGCGCTTGGGGAGGTTATTGCGACGCACTCGTATGGACGAGTTGCCACAGCTCTTCAATATTTTCCGCGGTGACATGCATTTCGTTGGGCCGCGGCCTTTCGTGCCCAATCAGGAGAGCGAATGCGTAGAAAAGATTCCCTATTATCGTCAGCGGTGGGCCGTCAAACCGGGCGCGACGGGGTGGGCTCAGGTCAATCGCGACTATTGCGCCACAATCGAAGATAATCAGGAGAAGCTTGCCTACGATCTCTTCTATATAAAGAATATTTCCGTTGGACTTGATCTATTAATTTTATTCAAAACTATGAAGATAGTGCTGCTGGGACGAGGGTCGCGATGACCCATGTGTTCGAATTTTTGTTCTGGCTTGGTGTGGTTTGGCTGGGGTATGTCTATGTTGGGTATCCGGCTCTTCTTTGGTTTATCGGGTTGTTCCGTCCTTTTCACGCGGACGCCTCCGACTCATATCTGCCAAAGGTTTCGGTGCTAATCTCCGCGCGAAACGAACAAAAAGACATCGGATGGAAGATCACGGAAACTTTAGCATGGAATTATCCCCGTGAGCTGCTAGAGGTACTTGTAGCCTCCGACGCTTCGGAGGATGGCACGGATGAGATCCTGGCAAAGGTAAGCGATCCTCGTTTCAGAGCTCTACGACTCGAAGAGAGAAAGGGAAAGAATGAAGCGCTGAATCGCCTAAACGAGCTAGCACAGGGCGAATTGCTTTTCTTCACCGATGCCAATTCACATATCGAATCGGCTTGCCTTCGGAAAATGGTGCGCCATTTTGCGGATCCTCGCGTTGGTTGTGTCACGGGTATCGAGCATACCCTTCGCGAAAAAGACGACTCTGGCGTAGCCGCGGGAACCCGAGCCTCGCTCGGCTACGAGGCTCAGGTGAACGCACTGGAAAGCCGGATTGGATCTGTTTTGGTCGCGGATGGCTCGATTTTTTGCATGCGCCGAAGCCTTTTCAGCACTTTGCAGCAAGACTTGGCCAACGATTTCGAGTTGCCCGCCCACATCGGAGAAGCTGGACGTGCGATTTTGTTCGATCCGCTTGTGGTGTCTTTCGAAAAATCTACCAGTTCTCCGACGGAAGAATTCAACAGGAAGCGCCGGATTTGTGGACAAGGGATTCTCGGTTTTTGGCGACTGCGAAATTGCTTCAGCGGATTTCGAGCCTGGCAATTAGTCTCGCGAAAGTTTCTTCGCTGGTTTGGTGCTGTCCCTCTGGCGCTGATTCTTTTTTCGAATTTATGGTTGGTTTCACATGCGTTTTATGCGCTGGTGCTAGCTTCGCAAGTCATTTTCTATAGCCTCGCGCTTGTTGGCTGGTCGCTCGCTACGCGGCGGCGATCGACTGGAGCGGCGACCTTTCCTTTCTTTTTTGTCCTGGTGAACATTGCGGCATTAGTCGGAGTAATCCAAGCACTGTCGGGGAAGCGATTCGGCGTGTGGGAAAGTGCCGCACATTCACGTGGTTCTCGTGTGGAGATTCCGCTGGAAGGAAGAAGCCGTCCCGTCGCCGAGCCTATCTTGCAGGAACAAACCCTGCCCCACGCCCGAAGCGCCTACACGGAATCGCGGCCTAAGAGACGATAATCATGAAATGCATCTTTTCTATTGACGTAGAAGACTGGTACCACCTTCTCGATCTTCCCTCAACTCCCCACATTTCGAAATGGGAGTCGCTGCCGTCTCGTGTAGAAAATAATTTTCTGAAACTCTTAGATATTCTGAGCGAAACGAAGGCTCGAGCAACCTGCTTTTTCCTGGGCTGGGTGGCGGAACGATTTCCCCATCTCGTGCGAGAAGCGGCGAAACGTGGACATGAAATCGCTTCGCACGGCTACGCTCACATTCTTGCTTATCAGCTGACGGCCGAAGAGTTTTATGAAGATGCCGTGCGAGCGAAGAAAGCCATTGAAGACATCACCGGCCAGCCTGTGTGGGGTTATAGAGCTTCTGGCTTCTCGGTGACTGAGGCGGTTCCTTGGTTTTTTGAAAAGCTAATCCAGGCGGGGTACCGTTACGATTCTTCTGTATTTCCTGCGCCGCGTGGACATGGAGGGATGCGCAATGGAAGTTGCGCTCCCTACAGAATTGAATCTCCGTCGGGCTTTGTGGAATTTCCCGTGTCCGTGGAGCACGTCGCCGGTTACCCAATTTGTTTCTTCGGAGGGGGATACCTACGGCTGTTTCCTTACTCTGTAATCAGAAAGATGACGCAGCGGGTATTGCGTCAGGGACGTCCGGTAATCTTCTATGTGCATCCACGCGAAATCGATTTGCGGGCTCCTCGATTAGCCATGGGAATGATGCGACGGTTTAAGTCCTATGTGAATATCGAAACAACTGAACCCAAGATTAGAGATCTGCTCTCGGAATTCGAAGTAGCTACGTTTCAAGATTTTATTCTCAATGAATTTAAGGAGTTACCGACATCGATCAGGGGACCCGGGATCGATTGCTACACGCATCCGGTCGGTAAGTCTGAGGATATGGATCCTGGAGCCTTTTGGCGGTTAACGAAGGAATTTGTCCGCAAGAGGAGTGGGTGAGCCGCGAAGTAATTCATTTCCCTAAGGGCCCCCAATATCACCGAGGATCAGTGCTGCGAATGGTCGACTTCGTGGAGCACCTATTATGAGCAGCAGTTCGGAACGGTGGATGAGATACCAATGCTGAGCATTTTTGTTCTTATTGATGCGCTGGGATGGAAGTATCTGGAAGGGCGAGAATTCTTGGACGACATTCTGCCTTACCGCCTTCCGGTTAAAACGGTGCTCGGGTTCAGTTCGGGCGCGATTCCGACAATTCTCACTGGTGTTCCACCATCAGTCACAGGGCACTGGAATCTCTTTTACTACGATCCCAAAGGCTCTCCCTTTAGATGGTTAAGATCCGCTGGATTCTTGCCAGACGCGATTCTGGACAGTCGCGTAACAAGGAAAGTTCTTAAAGAGTTGGGACGGCGTGTGCTTGGGATGGGGCCGCTGTTTGAATGCAGCGTTAATCCGAGATTCTTACCTCTATTCAATTATGTTGAGAAAAAGAACATTTACGGCGACGGTGGCATCCCGGGTTCATCTTCCATTTTTGACGAACTTACTGGACAGGGCATCGCGTACCGAGCGTATTCCTATCATCATTTAACTGACGCGCACATCATGGACCGGGCCATTCAGGATATTCAGTCGAAGACAGCTTCTTTTTTCTTTTTGTACTTAAGCGAAATGGACATGTTTCTACACATGCATTGTAAGGAACCCGAATTGATTGAAAAGCGCTTGCGGGAATATGGAAAAGGGTTGCGAGGAGTATTTCAGGCAGCTCGAGAAGTTGATCCTGAAGCAACTATGACCGTAATTTCCGATCACGGCATGACCCCCGTTCAGCATCACTTCGACATCGTAGCTGAAATCGAAATGCTTGGGCTGAAAATGGCAGCCGACTATCTGGCGGTCTACGATTCGACAATGGTGCGCTTTTGGTTCTTTAACGACAAAACGAAGCAGTCCGTGAGCGCTTGTCTCAACAAGCTTTTTTGTGGCCGTATTCTCCCTGATGAAGAACTTCGTCAGCTGGGAGTCTTTTTCGAGGACCGACGCTTTGGAGAATTGATCTTCTTGCTTCACCCGGGCTGGTTGGTATCGAAGGGTAACTTCAATGGAAAGGGGTGGATGCCAACTGGGATGCATGGCTACCACCCTCACGATGCCTGGTCCGACGCAATCTTTCTGAGCAGCAGCGAACCGCCTGTATCGGTGCGTGCCATCGCCGATGTTTACTCTTGCATGCGAAACGCAGCAGGTTTGGGTCCCCGCATGGAGGGTCCCGTGTCGCGCTCTGGCGGCGAGAGCACTCAAACCGAAGTAACCTTCGGTACTCGCAAGCCCACTGGAACGGCACGAGCATGAATGGAATTCCGATCGCTGTTCTGCATTTTACGAATTCAGTGGTTCGAGGCGGCGCAGAAGAACACATTCTGACCCTACTTCGGAACCTGGATCGTAAGATTTTTCGCCCTCTTCTGGTCTGTCCGCCGGAATGTGCGGAAAAGCTCCGTCCCGATCTACCGGGCGACGTCCCTCTTGAACGTTTGCAATATCAGTGGCCTTACCAGGTTCGCAATGCCCTTCACCTGGCTGGAATCTTGCGCGATTATCGCGTCGGTATTCTGCATTCGCATCTTTTTGCCTCAAGCTTGGCAGCATCACCGATCGGCTGGCTCAGTCGAGTGCCCGTCATTTTGGAAACGCCGCACTTGCGGGAGGCTTGGCGCCACGGGCTGATCAAAGGGAGTTATGTAATCGATCGTGCCGTCGGTACATGCGTGGACCACTACGTAGCCGTTTCTGATGCCAATGCCCGCTATTTGATCGAAGAAAAGAAGCTGCCCGCAAAGAAAGTGCATGTTATCCGTAACGGGTGCGACTTAAGAAAGTTTGATCCCGAGCGTCAGGCGCCGCGGGGCCTGAAGATGTCTTTGGGCTTCTCGGAAGATGACCCGGTTGTTGTTGTTCTGGCCCGCCTCGAGCCACAAAAAGGTCATCGGTTTTTATTGCAAGCTCATGCTCGAGTGCTTCGCGAAGTACCCGCAGTTCGATTAGTTTGCGTTGGCGCAGGCGCACTCGATCAAGAACTGCAGGGTCAGTGCCACCAGTTGCAAATTCAAGACAGTGTACGTTTCGTTGGCTACCAGTCGAATGTTGCGGACTGGTTGGCGCTTGCTGATATCACTGTATTACCTTCCCTCTTTGAGGGTTTGCCTCTAGTGGCGATCGAATCGCTAGCCGCGCAGCGATGCGTGGTAGCGACGGCCGTGGACGGCACCACCGAAGTAGTCATAAACGAGAGAACTGGACTGACGGTACCCCCGGGGAGTGTTCAAGAGCTGGCCGAAGCCATTGTTCGGTTGCTGCGGCAGGCGGAGTTGAGGCATCGACTGGCTCGTGCGGGGCGGCGATGGGTACTCGATCATTTCAGCGACGAGCAACAGATCCGGAAAACAGAGGAGTTATATCTGCGCGCTTGGGATATGTCTTCACACCAAATGAAACGGAACAGGTTGGCCGGGGCGGCGAAACGGTTTGTCCGCGATCGTGACCATGTGACGCGAGCCGAACAGTCAGTGGGCGCACAGGAGAGTCGATGAGCGACCTGCCGGAACTTTCGCTGAGACCGCCGGGCGCTGGTGAGGTGCTTTTGGATTCCGCTTCACTCCGTCAGGTTATTTGTGATATCGCCCTGCGAGAATGTACAGATGCCTTCAGAAATCAATTGAGAGCGCTAATCTCGACTGGAAGCTTGGCACGGGACGAAGCGTCTTTTCTTCGAAAAGACAACTCTTGGGCAGTTTGTGGCGATGCCGAGTTCATGGTTGTGTTCGAGAAGACTGCCGTCCTCCCGGCAACCGCAGCTCTCGGCAAAATTCGCCAACGGATTGAAAGCAGTCTATTGCAGCAGAATATTCAATGCAAAATCGATTTGGGCGCCGTACATCCGAGTTATTTCCAGCGCCTCCCTGCGCACATATTCACATACGAACTAAAACACTGTGGCCGGGTTATTGCAGGCGATGAGCGGATCCTTCAATCCATTCCTGACTATTCTGCCGAGAACTTGTCTCTGGATGATGGCTGGCGCCTGCTCTGTAACCGGCTGGTTGAAATGCTCGAGTGCGCGGCCGAACTCTCAGGGGAAACGAAGCCGCCCTCTTCAACATTGCGGTACAAAATCTTGAAACTCTATCTGGACATGGGCGCGTCGTTCCTGGTGTTTGTGCGAGCTTATGTACCGACATACGGGGAGCGGCGGGACGTCCTCTTGCGGTTGTCCGACCAAAAGTTGACGACAGAAGCGTATCCGTTTGATCTTGGCAGCTTTGCGGACCTTGTCGCTCGCTGCACCGCCCAAAAACTGGTACCTGGCGCCACCGGAGAACTTTCAATTGACCTCTCTTGGCATGCTGCCATTCAAGAGGCGCACGCGCTTTGGCGGTGGGAATTAGCTCGACTGGTCAGCGCGAAAACAGAGCTTACAGACCTCGAACTCTTCAGTAAATGGATTAGTCTGCAGCCTTTAAAGAAAAGAGTTCGCGGCTGGTTGTATATTTTGCGTGCCTGCGGGTGGCAGCAGAGCTATCTCGTTTTGCTCCGTTGGTTGAGTCTCCGGAAAGCTTCGCCGCGCCACTGGATCTATCTCGTTGCTAGCACTCTGCTCTTTCAATTGACTACAGATGCAAATTCTTCCCGGATACGAAGACAAGATGCAAGCTATATATTAATTAGTTATTTACCTATTAAAATAATGACGGCCAAGAATCAGCCGCATCCGTCGTGGGAGGATTTAGCTTACGATGTAGTTTGGAATTATGATCAATTCTTGGTGGGAACGCGTTCATGAGTTCGTTCTCACAATCTCGCACACGATTCTCTCTGTCAGCCAATGAATCCACAGAGCTAGAGGTCGGTCCGCGCGGAATAACAAATTCTCTTCGCAGTTCAGACGGGCACTGAGCGCGATGCGCATCCTCGCACTTTCTGTGACGAGCCCGATGCCTGCCAACAATGGGGTTAAGATGCGCACGTGGTCTATATTGCGCGCACTCGCAGCGGAAGGGCACGAGATCGTACTGGTTGCTTTTGCGGACCTCCGTGAAGAAGACAGGCCCTCTTCAGAGCTTTCCAGGGTCTGTCGGCGCGTGATCCAGGTTCCGCACCGGTTAAAGAGTCTTTCTTCCAACAAAGATTATCTTGGACGCGCCGCCCATCTCTTCTCAACCATTCCGTATGGAGTCGCGGCGGCGCGCTCTTCGGAAATGGCCAGGGAGATCGGTGGGCTCCTAAACAAAAAAGCAGTTGATGTCATCCTCTGCGAACAAACCGGCTTACTCATTAACCTGCCTCCGCATTTGTCTGTACCGTTAGTAACAGACTTCCATAATGTCGATCATCTGATTCTGGAAAGATATCTCCTCTTCGAGCGAAATCCACCGAAGCGTTTGTACGCTTGGTTGGAAAGCCGTAAATTGCGCGAATGGGAGCGCAGAGCATGCCGATTGGCCTCTGCCGCATTCGCGTGCTCCGACCATGATCGCGCGCAGCTGCAAGCCCTTGGGCCCAATTTGCCGATGTTCGTCGTGCCCAATGTTGTGGATATCAACGAGTACTCGTCCGATCGCAGAGAGGACGCTCGCAAGGTACTTTTTCAGGGTGGCATGGATTGGTACCCAAATCGGGACGCGGTTGAATTTTTCATTGCGCAGATTTTCCCCCAGATAAAAAGCCAAGTCCCTGATGTTAGATTTGTAGTCGCTGGACGTAATCCTCCGGAACGGTTCAGGCAGCGCCTGAGCCAGGTGCCCGGTGTGGAATTTACGGGTAGCGTGCCGGATATGAGGACGCAAATTGCCGCCGCCGCAGTCTGCGTCGTGCCGTTGAGGATAGGAAGTGGGACTCGCCTGAAGATTCTGGAAGCTGCGGCCATGGCCAAACCTATTGTCTCCACGAGCTTAGGTGCAGAGGGCTTGGAGTTTCTGAAGGGCGAGGAAATCCTGCTCGAAGACAATCCTTCTGCTTTTGCGGGCGCGGTGGTGCAGCTACTGAAAGCCCCGGCTGATCGCAAATGTCTGGGCCAAGCCGCTCGGAAACGAGCGGAACAGCTATACAGTTTTCCTGTATTGCAATCATGTTTGCGGCGTTCGATGAAAGTATTAGGGGTCTTTCCTCAAGGGGAAGTGCCAATTGGCAAATGAGGTTGTATGAACATTGAGGTTGTACGAACATTGAGGTTACGAATATGATTCAAGAATGTCCGTAAGAACTCATCTACGATCACTTTTGATGTGGCTCGACCGTTCTTTCGGGCGAGGATCCTATGGCTGGATAAGGCCGTGGTTAGCACCATACCACGAATATACTCATTTTGCGTACGCCGCGTTGGTGTCTCGATTGGCCAAACCCGGCACTCGTTGGTTAGACGCGGGTTGTGGACATCAAATTCTGGAATCCCGACTCGAAAATGAAGAGAAGGAGCTTGTCTCCAGGGTACGACTTGCGGTGGGCTGCGACGCTTTTACAGATTCTCTTCGGCAACATCGGACCTTGGAGAAGCTGGTGTCCTGTAACGTTGATAGCTTGCCCTTTCGCGATGGCACCTTCGATTTGGTGACTCTTAATATGGTCGCCGAACATTTGCTCAATCCAGAGCAAACATTCTCGGAGGTCGCGCGTGTTCTGGATACGGATGGCGTGCTCCTAATTCACACCCCAAATGCTAAGAGTTACGAAGTGAAACTAATTCGCTTGGCTTGGTCGGTCGTGCCAAGAAGTGTGGGCCTTAAGACGATCCGATTTCTGGAACACCGCGAGCCTGAGGATGTGTTTCCGACTTTTTACCGTGCGAACACGCGGAGCCGGCTGACCCAGCTGATACCAGAAGCGGGGCTCGTGGAAGTCGATTTTCAACTGATTGAACACCGCCCCCTTTTTTATTTTTTTGCTCCACTCTGCATATTACAAATTCTGGTTGCCAGACTTTTGCGGACAATGGGAAAGCAGGAAATTTGTTCAGGAAGCTTTCTGGGAGTGTATCGACGCGCGCAAAGCGGAGTTCGTTTGAGAGAAGGAAGCTTGATTCAGAGTTCCGTATCTCATTGAAAGCCTGCGGTGTTATTGTGGTGGTCTGTGATCTTTGTCTATTACTTTCTGGTTTGGATCTTGCCTTTGATGCAGCATCCCGTTTGGGGGCAGAAGATTGGGCCGCTGACGGTTTTTGAGTACATTGGTGTTGTCTGTTTCATATACGCTCTTATTCACATCTTCTTTCGGGGTGTCGTTCCGCAGTTACTGAGCACGATAGAAACTCGCCTCGTCTTCGTATTATATTTTATCGTGCTCGTTTCTGCTTTGACGAAAGGAAATGGTCTCGGCTTGAGTAACGGGCCTCTGATTATTTATACCTCCTCGTTTTCTTTGATTTTCATCACCATTTCTGTTGTTGATACACTGCGACGCCTACGCTGGACGGTACTCACTCTTGTCGGCTCCTATGGTTTTGCCTCGCTCTATGTCATTCGCGAGTGGCAGCATGGCCACTTGGTGTATAGTAGTTTTCGCCCTGGCTGGATCGTTGGTGATTCCAATTATTTCAGCACCACCGCCATTTTCGCGATTGTACTGGCCTTTTATTTTGTGCAGGGACGACGGCCGCGCTGGGAAAAGGCGTACTGTATTGTCTGTTTGCTGCTCACAATTTTGGCCGTCACCTTTTGTGCCTCTCGTGGAGGATTCCTCGGGCTGGCAGTGGCGGCAGTCTTTCTCGTCTGGCACACAAAGCGTAGGGCTAGAAACCTCGTTCTTGTGAGTGCACTCGTGCTTCCATTGAGCTTCGCACTGCCCACCTCCCCCCTTCACCGGCTTCTGGATCCCACGACGGATTTCGGGTCTACTCAATTTCATTTGGAGGCGTGGAAGGCCGGCCTGCGAATGATCGAAGCGCATCCCATCGCTGGAATAGGCCTGGGGAACTTCAAGCTCCTTATGCCATCATATATGGCGCCAGGTACGAATATCGACGTCGACAGCGTGGCGCACAATATGTTTATAGAAGTTGCCGCTGAGCTTGGCCTACCTGCGCTCGTGATATTTCTGGCTATCTTTTGGTTCACCTACCGTATGTTGGGCAAGCTCTACAGAGCCACTTCGATTTCTAGTTTGATCCGAGATACCGCAGCGGCTCTGCAAGCCGGGCTTTTGGGATTCGCCGTAGCTGGATCATTTGTCTCCGCTGAATATCAAAAGACCAGCTGGATGGGCTTCGCACTGATGTTTTGCCTTTTACCCCTGGCACGATCCGAAAAACTCGCGAGACAGGTTAAGGTACCGGTTCCTCTGGCGGCTATGGAAGAGTCTGTTTTGCCGAGCTAACCGAAAACTCCATCTGCGATGGAATCCTCGTTCACGGGTCGGGTACCCGCTGAACGGCGATCGGAATGCGTGAAGAACCAAAAGTATGCAAAATGAAACACTAAATAAGGCGACGGTATCGTTCGCCGAGGTTCTAAACGCTGTGCCCGAGCGGCAGCGGCATCACATGATTTCGGGAATGCGCTGGACGCTTTGGCTTTCCGTTCTATCGGCGCCCTTCGGGTACATCACCACGGTATTGCTCGCCCGCGTTGATCCCGCGGTGATCGGCACCTACGGACTCGTGTCTTTATATATTAGCCTCACCTCGGTTTTTCTTTTTTTCGGCGGAAATGGTGTTCCCATTAAGTTTCTGCCTGAACTGCCGGCAGAGAAACGCTTGCAGTTTCTTATTTCCTATTTTTTGATAATTCTTGTGGCCACACTACCCTATCAGATCGCGGCGTCAATTTGGCCTAAGGGACTACACTACGTGCTGGGCAGCGAAGCTGGCAATTGGTTCGGAGTCCTTCTGGTATGGGTGGCCCCGTTTTACATTCTCTCGTCGCTGACCCTTGCAGCTTTGAAGGGATTGCTGCAAATTAAATGGTCACAGGTATACAGCCGAATTATTACTTTGGCAGGTTTCGCACTCTATGCTGGGCTGTATTTTGGCGCGCGAAGATTTTTGGCGACCCACTATGTCGCGATCATCTGGATCAGCTATCTAATTTTAGCTACCTTAGTGACCGTCCTTGCCATAAGGCGACTTCTGAGTCATCTTGAAAGGAGCCATCTTCGCGAGCCCTTCCGTTTCTTTCTCCCCAAGGGATTCTGGCCCTATGCATCGGGGTTGCAGCTCGTGTCCATGCTCGCTTTCCTGAGCGCAAGACTCGACTATCTCTTCATTCTGAATGCGGGAGGACTCGTCGAGTTCGGCCGGTATGTGACGCTGATCACGCTGGTATCCGTGATCCCCACGTTCGCCACCTTTGTGCTCGATAGCCTGCTGCCTTCGCTGACCAACACGCTTGCTCTGCGGGATTACAAGTCCTCGCGTCACCTCGTCGAGATCTACCTGCGATTCATGCTTCCGTGCGGGATGGTTGCGGCGACCTTTGCCATAGTGTTCGCGCATCCTCTCTTCGCCGTGCTTGGCCCGCGCTATTTAGATCTCGCGAACCTCGGCCTCCTTGCTTTTCCGATCGCTGCTTTGCAGGTCTTAAACTGGTTCGTAGGAACCATGTTCACTGCCATTGGGCAGCCATATGGAAACGTTGTTGCCAACACCGGCAGGACGGTCGTATTCTGCGTGGCCTTTTGGCTTTTGTGGGCGCCTTATCACCTTTGGGGAGCGATAGTGGCCTGGGGAATCACCGAGTTGTTTTACCAGGCTCTTGGGCTTTTTCTTCTTCTTCGGAGAATGCCGTTCCGGTTTTCATTTGTACATACTTACCTTGCATTTTTGCTAATCGTTGGCCTTTCCGCTGTGTTCGCTCGGTATTCGGGAAACAAAAGCCTTCTCATTTCCGCCGTCGTCTGGCTCGCTCTGGTTGGAGGGTTTTTTCTGGCGGCACGCTACTCTTGGAGCGAAGTTCGCAGGCTCACTCTGATGGTCCTGCCGTCCCGAGTTTCTGCGGCTGTGTTGTCTTGACCATGCAGGAGACCGTTTTCATGTCAAGTATATGATTTTGCAAAAAGCCATCCATAAATCTCGCTACCTTCGTGCCGTTGCCCAAGAAAACCGGCGAAGCATTGCCGGGAATCTTTGACTGAAAATCAATTGGAGAGGAAAAAGTGTAAGAATTCCAGCAACGGCAGCGATTAGGGAACCGATTCGACCGGCCAGCCGAGCGGGGTTGCCTCAGACTCGATAGTTTGAATCCTCATCGCTCTGAGCAAGAGTCCCTAGCATACGTGTAAAAGTCTAGCATGAGTGAGGGTTTCGTCTGTGTTTCACAAAAATCTCCGAGATTTTCCTATCAAACATATCGTCTCGCACAGAACTGCCGAACTGAAACCCCTCGCTAACTAATTGTTAGGATAGGGTTAGCAGTTCCTTTCCCTTGAGAAGGGTCAGGTGCCGCATAGCCCGTCTGAACAGGCGAATCCTACTGCCCTTCGCTGCATCCTCTGACCAGTAGTGCCGCATGGCGCTTGCTTTCTAAACTGTACGTGCCATGAAACTGCGCGCGCCAACTGAACGAGAACGGATCCGTCCGCACAAGTCGGATGCTCAGTTTAGACCTAACAGTCCCTCTGGACTGCTCGCTCTGATAGTGATTCTCGCAACGATTGTCGCGATCGCCGGTCTATCCAGCTGCACGGCCTACACGAGCTCGAAAACCCCAGCGAAAACAACGCATTCGGGCATACTTTCCGCCAACCTCACAACCGTCAGTTTTGGAACCGTGGGCGTGGGGAAGAGTACGACTCAGAGCGTGACGGTGACGAATACGGGAACTTCCGCCGTGACCATCGATCAAACGGCTATTACAGGCGCGAGTTTCACGACTGGCGCAGGAAGGCCTGCAGCATCGATTGCTCCGGGCCAGAACAAGACTATCCAAATTCAGTTTGCTCCGCTATCGCCAGGCTCCGCTGCAGGCGGCTTGGCCCTAATAAGCGATGCCGCAAATTCACCATTAACTGTTGAACTCGTCGGGATGGGGGCACAACCGGGCTTAGCAATTTCTCCGACCACGGTAAATTTTGGGAACGTAATAGTGGGGCAAAGCGGGACGCAAGCAATCACATTGACCAACACAAGCGCCAGCAACGTGGTAGTGAATCTCGCCACAGTCTCAGGGAGCGGATTTGGGATCGGTGGTTTGACCTTGCCGGCTACTATTGGTGCCGGTCAGAGCGTGTCGTTTAACGCGCAATTTACCCCCGCGGGCACGGGAGCCGGAACCGGGAGCATTTCTTTCACAGACAACGCCGCCGGATCACCGCAGGTGACTATCCTTTCGGGCAGCGGAGTGACGCAGAGCTCAACTTTGAGCGCTAATCCCGCCAGCGCAGCATTCGGCACCGTAGCGGTTGGCGGCACTGAAACGCAAACCATTACGCTTACCAACTCGGGGAACGCAAGTACGACGATTTCTGGAGTAACTACAACAGGAACAGGTTTCAACGCCACCGGCCTGACGACCCCGTTGGTGATTCCAGCAGGCCAAGGGGCGACATTCATCGCGCAGTTTACGCCTATGACTACAGGAAGCGCCTCCGGAAATATCACGATCGCGAGCAACACCTCTAACGCCACAGTCTCGATTCCTCTCAGCGGAACCGGAATGCGAGGAAATCTGGTAGCAAACCCGCTAAGCGCCGGTTTCGGAAACGTACCGGTAGGTGACGACGCGCCCATATCTATTAGCCTGTTGAATTCTGGATCAGCGAATATTACGATCTCGCAGGCCTCTCCTTCTGGAGTGGATTTCAGCATAACCGGACTTGCAACTCCTGTTACTCTCACTCCGGGACAAAACACATCGTTCACCGCAAAATTCGCGCCAACATCGGCGGGCCCTGAGACTGGAACCATTTCGGTCTCTAGCGACGCGCCTGGCTCGCCTTTAACAATCGCGATGAGCGGTTCCGGAACGGCAGCCTTACATGCTGTACCGGCTAACGCGCCTTCGCTCGATATCTATGGCGGGTACATTGGGGTCCCATGCCCGAGCGGAGGAACATGGGCGGTTGTTAAAACAGCTGGGCGCATGCTTCAG
>Ga0182024_10015154_pt1 | contig 14810 bp, 6 predicted proteins | sample P32metaG_FD_120480 | JGI IMG/M metagenome (GOLD analysis project Ga0182024, IMG submission 120480) | Permafrost microbial communities from Stordalen Mire, Sweden - P3-2 metaG (Illumina Assembly) | ecosystem: Environmental > Terrestrial > Soil > Wetlands > Permafrost | place: Sweden: Stordalen... | reverse complement strand
CGGATGATTCAACACGTTCGTCGCATTCGCGCTAAAGTCGAACCCGACGTTCTCGTGAATCGGGAAACGTTTATGTACCGACGCGTTCATCTCGTTCAGCCCCGGCCCGTAAACGCTGTTCCTTCTCATGTTGCCGAATGTTCCAGCAGTAGGAGCGACAAACGCCGCAGTATTGAACCATCCATTAATGCCCCGATTGGCAAGGATGGGACTCGCCACTTGATTTGGATACCAGCTTCCTGCCTGTGCGTAGCTGTTATTGACCGACATCGTAGGAGTAAATGGATGCCCCCCCTGGCTGATAAAGGTCGCCGAGGCCGTCCAGCCGCCGATTGCTTCATTGAGTGCCTCGCCCTTGTTGAACCATATGTGGTTTTTCCCAAAAGGCAGTTGATAGACGGCCTGCGCCTTGAACGCATTGCGTACATCGAAATTCGACGGACCATAATTCGCAGCCGGGTCAAAGGATCTCTGGTAAGCCTGCGTCCCCTGCAACGAGTTCCATCCGGATGAATCCTGGGTGTCAAGGAAATGCGACCAGGTGTAGTTGGCGTTGAACTCCAGCCCATGGCTCATGCGCCGTGCAATGGTCGCCTCCATGGCGTTGTAGTTGGAAACGGCCTGTGGAGTAAAGCCGGTGATGCCCTGATACTGAGGATAGGGACGAGAGCCGGGAGAATCGGTCGGACTTAGCAGATTTTCCGGCACCTGGTTGATATCGATGACGAAGGGAAGACTGCTTCCGTGGCTTCCCACGTACGCCAGCTCGAACACCATGCTCGTTGCGATCTGCTGCTGGAGGTCAAGGTTCCACTCCTTTACCAACGGAATGGCGGAATGGTATTGCTGGTACCCTACACCTTGCCCGTTATAAGCATCCGGTGCAGTCGGAGCGCTCTGGTAACGAGCATTGATCGCAGAGCCTTTCGCTCCCTGGAAATTAGTATTGCCCGTATCGTTCAGCGTGACCACTGGCGACACGTTGTTAGTAGCATCTGTTTCATTGCCGTTGGAGCCGCCGGCTTGCCCGATCCCGGGGTTGTCCCAGTTGGCATTCCATTGGTACGCATAGATGCCGAAGCCGCCGCGCAGCGTGGTCGTCGGGAACAGTTGGTAGGCGAAGCCGACCCGTGGATACCAATTGTTGGATCGCGGAGCCTCGGCGGCAGTTCTGCCATTGGTATGCGTGCTCGCATACCACATCGCGCCAAGAGTGCCGGTGGCAGGGTTCGCGAGGGTTGGGTCAAACAGGCGCATGTTGTTATGGACCTCGGACCAGCCGGTCCGTGCCTCGTAGCGCAGACCGAGGTTCAGTGTGAGCTTGGGAGTAAACTTCCAGTCGTCCTGGACGAACCCGGATCCGCTCTTCAGCCTGCCACCATATTCCGGGTAAACGTTCGCCGACCAGCTATGCGCCTCGCCCAGCAGAAAATCGGCGTACGACGAACCCGTCGTCGAAGATGTGCCGTTGCTGGATGCCGTGTATCCCCCCGTGAATCCAAGGCTGGCCGAGCTCGTGCCGCTATAGGGATTGGCGTCCACGCGCTCGGGAACGAACTGAGCTCCGACATGGATCGAATGCCGCCCACGGATCAGCGTGACCGAATCCGAGATGTCGAACAGGTTCTCCTTGTCGATGAAATACACGCCCGGACCGAAGCCATAGAAATTCGAGATGCTGATCGTGGGAAATGCATCGGCCTTCGCGTACTGAAGTCCAAGCTTGGCAGGATATCCCTGGCCAAAGGTGCTGTACACCTGGCTGTCGTACTCCGCGTAAAACCCAAACCGCGCCTCGTTGAGCAACGTCGGGCTGAAAGTCCAGTAATCGGAGAGCTGGGCGGTCACGTTCGACGTGGCATTCGCGAAGCAGTTGATCGGGCAGACCGGGCTATTGGAGAGAGTGTGATTCAGGCTTTCGGCTGCGGAGCCTGTAATGCGGTTCTTCTGCGTGATGTCCGCATCCGCCCGGCCAAAGTACTTCTGCACCGTCGAACTGGACGGCAGCTGATAGGTATAGTTATTTACGATTCCCGTCAGTCCTGGCGAGGGGGCGGGGAAATAGTTTTGGATGTTCTGTGCCACGGTGCTAATCAGGTTTTGCGGTATCTTGTTGCCGTTTCCGTACTCGCTCGCAAACGACTGGCGGGTGACAACTCCACCAGAGACGACCTGTGTGGTCGGATCATAGATCGTCGCTTGACCCGTGAAGTCACCACTGCGCATCGCATTGGTCGGCACAGAGATGAATGCCGGCGCGCCGGTGCCATGGCTGATGGCGTGGTCCCAGTCGAAGAACAGGAAGACGCGGTTCTTGATGACTGGGCCGCCCAGGTTAAACCCGAAGTCGTTGAAATGAGTAATAGGTTTAAACGGCTTGGTGGCCGACGGGAAGGCATAGCTGAATGCGTTGAATACGGTATTCCTCAGATACTCCGTCGCCATGCCGTGGATCTTGTTGGTGCCGCCCTTGGTGATCTGGTTGTACATGATGCCGCCGGTGGGATACTGCGCCGAAAACAGCGAATCACTGATCTTCACCTCGGCGATCGCATCGAACACGGGGATAATGATGACATTGTCGGCCTGCGGCGAATTCTCCATACCGCCGTCCAGCAGTGAGCTCGAATACGGCATGCTCCCATTGGCCGATACTCCGCCCATGCCCGGGTTTGGCGCATTCCCAGAGTTGCCCTGTGTGCCGGGCAGCAGAATAATGTTCTGCTGCCAGTCCGGCGATCCCGTCTGCGGCAGTTCCTGCAACGTCTCCTGAGGCAGCTCGGTCGAAAGCTCCGCACTCGCCGTTTGCATCAACGGGGCCTCGTCGTTCACCTCCACCTGCTGCGTCGTCTGCGCAACACCCAGCTTTTCATCCATGCCGATCCGGCCGACAGGCAGCACCATCGGTCCGCGCTGCAGCGTCCCAAATCCGACCTTGGTGAACGTCACCACATAGTGGTCGTCCGGAACGATCGGCCCCGTATCGTAAAGGCCCGACTGATTCGTGGTGTAGACGTGTTCCACGCCTTTATCGACGTCCCGTACCGTCACGGTCACGCCTGGAACTACGGCGCCCGTGGCATCTGTAACCGTGCCCGTCACGTCGGCTGAATTGGTCGCTTGTCCGGCAGCTATACCGGCATACAACGATAGAATTCCTAGCGACGAAACCATCCGCAGCTTCATGATTGCCTCCAAAACAAACCTTGATCGTCGCAGCGGCCGTGCTATCTTCAGTCGGCGTAAGTTGCGACAGTCGCTTCAACTTCTAATTCTGTGAAACTTACAGCTACACAAGTCCGACGAATCCTACCGCTGTTCGTGCATTTCTACGCTGTTACTCGAGCCGCTTTTGGTGCTACCAATGTTTTCGAACGCTTGCACCCTCTTCCACTATGGCCGTATCGTTCTTCTTTCTGCTCGCCGTACTGTGAATGAGGATGCCTGCCTTGGGAACTGAAGCCGTCGTCGCATAACTTATAAATGACGAGGATTCTCGAAAGAATGCAGGCAAGTGCAAAGAACGTCCTGCCTATCACTCATGACTAAGAATGTGTGACGTGGTCAGCGGGAGAACATTAAATAGCTTCAAGTGGCATTGTCAATGCGACATAGTTCATCTGCACTATGCACATCCGTGCATTCGACGCGAAGATATTGATCGCATTTGTTGCTGGCGAGCGTCCAAGGATAAGTGGATGATGATGATAGACATCGGCTGATTGGTCAATGATCAGTCTTGACAACGTTCATCTCCACTTGAGGACAACGGAGGTCCTGCGTAACCAGATCTTAGAGACCAAGTGGCACCCGCAATCCGCGAAGAACTACTTCCCTCTCTATCGATCGGAATTCAAGAAACCGTCGTGAAGTGCTTGAGATAGGACATCCGAAGTTTGAGCATGCTGTGTGGAGCAATCAACTATCCCAAAAGATAAGCTAGACAAGGATTATTCCCTGCTCAATGGCAACACGCGCAACTTCGGTGCGATCCGATGCTTCTAGTTTTGTAGACAGGCTACGCAACTGGTTACGAACGGTGAATTGACTTACGCCCAGGATCTTGGCAATTTCCTTATTGGTCAAACCCTTTGCGACCAGTTCCAGAACCTCTCGCTCGCGAGGTGTAAGACTCTTTTTTAGGCGTCTTCGCTCAATGCTCGCGCGGAGATAGTCTGGAAACACCTGTCCTCCCGAGGCTACGGTCACAATTCCTTTCAGAATATCGCTCGGCAACGCGTCCTTCCCCATATATCCAACTGCACCCGCCGACACAGCCTGGAATATTTCTTCTTCCATCTCATAGCTGGATAGAACGAGGCCTCGGGCATGGGGACAAAGAGTATGCAGACGCTTGAGTAACTCGATTCCATTCATTGACCGCATTCGAAGATCGACAAGCACCACGTCTACGGCTTTCTTGCGGAGTGCCGTCAAAAACGCTTCTCCAGAAGAATAAACACCTACAAGTTCGATACCCGGCGCATACATAGCCATATTGCGCAGCCCCTCTAGAACAATCGGGTGATCGTCGACAATGACCAGTCGAATCTTCGATGACTCGCTCATACTATTGACCCGTTTCGAGAGGTCCATCTGGCTCGGAATGCGCGAGCCACGGAATAAGCGTGGGGCAACAAGACACTTTCAAGCAGAACCGTCGTGCCGTTCGGACTTGTGTCGATTGTGAATCGTGCCCCAATCGCTTCCGCCCGACGACGCATGCCAGATAGACCACCTGCAGAATCTGTCACTTTTCCGCACAGCCCAATTCCATCGTCGTTTACCTTGAGGCTGATGTGTCTGGGTCGAACAGACAGGGTGATTTCCAAGGTTGACGCTCTTCCATGTTGTATTGCGTTTGCGATAGCTTCCTGTGCCACTCGAAAGAAGCAATCAGCTACGCGCGGCGGAAGTTTTCTGATGCTCCCATCACAAGAACACAGTACATTGAGATTTCCACCCTTCACCAATCGCAATGCGCTTCTCTCTAATGCGGCAGCAAGCTCCGCACCGCTGCCGATCTGAACTCGCAAGGAAGTGATGCTTTGCCGAAGCTCCTGATGACCGTCCCTCAGCATGGTCTGTGCACGTTCGAGTTGCTGGCGACCTGTATCGTTGCTGGATAGCTGTTCCTCTACTGCACGCAACTGAAACCCGATTCCGGCAAAACTCTGGGCTATCGTGTCGTGCAGGTCATCCGCGAGCAACTGGCGTTCTTGCACGATATACATCAGGTAGAACTCTCTGATTCGGCTGTATCCGAGCAAAGCCGCTACGATGAGGCAAATAAGGGCAGCAGCAAAAATAGCCGTGTGAGTAGCATTCCACCACGGTGCCTGGTGGACTACCCGCACCGCATCTTGTGTAGGTGATAGGAGAACCGCGAACGCCCCATCTCCAGCCAGAGTGTCATCAGAGCGGATCACCCCAGACAGTATCAGCTCACTGCCAATACGCAACGACGACAAGTCACTGCTATATCGTTGTGGTTCAGCGATGGCACGGAACACAACAGCATTGCTTTCCACCTCCAATATTCTTTTTTGACCATCTTTCCATGTGCTGCGTAATACTCCGTTGATGACGACAAAATGTCCGTCCTCCACTCCGCTTGCAGCTTGGCTCGCGGTGATCATACGTGGTACGGGCGGCGTATTAGACGACAAAACTCGGACGTTAGCATCACGGAGCGTAATCTGGTCCGCTTCCCGTAGCGGGAAGCCGCTCACCTCAACGTCGTCGCCGATTGCCAGTAAAGGGGAGCCACGCGGCTGAATAGCGACCGCTCCTGTTGTGTCTTCCACATAAGTGACCGGAGAAAGCAGAGTGACCGTGCCGCGCACGAAAACTTGCTTGGCCTGACTGAGAAAGGTAATGGCGAGATTTGAGATTGGGGTTGGGGTTCCCTCAATGGCATGAGCTAACGCTTCTCTTCTTATCGGATCGATGGAGTTCGACCAAGTGTAGACATTAATATCTCTTTTCTCTCTTGATCCGAACGGATCACCCTGCATAAGCTGTTCGATGTCCCCCTCCGACGCCGGACTCACGTGAAGGTTCTTCCAAACCGCAGGCGTCTGGTAGGAAAGCAAGCCGATTTGGCCGGCAGTGACACAACCAGTGGGTTCGACGCCTTCGCGGACAAATCGGCCATCCGGCAAATCTACCCGGGCGGCGATCTTGCAGCCGACAACCGCGATGCGGAGATGATAGAACTGACCGATCCGAATGCCACCTGGGATGGGACGGTTCCGATATTCCTCCCAGCCGAAGTCACTTCTCCCCAGCAATAGAGAGTTATCCCTTGAACGCAAACCTCCTGCGAAGCCGGAATAGGCGCCGTTACCCTTCTCTGAATCGCGTCCTCTTACAATAACGCCCGCGCTGCCATAAGCGCCAAACAGTGCAATATCCACATCAACTTTATAGTCTCGCCATCGAGTCGATCCAGACATAAGCCTGGCACCACGTTCATCGGACTTGCTGAGAAAGGTTTCGGCCTCACGTTCCCAGGAGCCACCATACGGGGTCCAGGTACTCCGAATCGGATCAAAAGCGCTAGGCTGAGATCGTTGCACTGAGTGCCAAGCGTCTATGCTGCCTGCTAAAACCGCCAGGACCAAAAACATCAGGAGCCAACTCCGTCTCATCGGATCTCCTTCGGCGGGTTCCACCAGTCACGGCTGAGCTGGGACTGGACCGCCGCGCTTCGGAAGTTTTCGGGCGTTACCAAAAAGGGCTGCAAAACCGTTCGGGGGGTCATCGGTTTACCGGCCAACCTGCTGCAGATAGCCTGAGCCGCCAATTGGCCCATGTCGCGCGTCCGTTGAGCGACAACCCCTTCGATGAGAAGATCGCCATTTGTTGGTAACAATTCCTGATCAAAGCCGATGAGAGCGACGTGTTGTGGAAGCGATTCCTCCACTATTGCGTAGAAAGTACCGCGGGTCGAGGCTGCTCCCAAGGCGACGATGGCGTCGATATGCTGGGATCCTCGAAGAAGCTTCTGAGCGAGGTGCTCCTGCTCCGGGACACCATTGCCTACAATAATTGGATCCAATAGACGAATCGCGGGATAGTGACTAATCAATTGGCGTTGAAGCGCGTTCAGACGCTGTACGCTGGTGGGGGAACTGACGTCCAGCCCCGTAACTGCAACAATCCCTTTTCCGCCAACGACCTCGTTCAATCGGCGCGCTGCCAGCTCTGAACCGGTCTCTTCGTCGTTCAGAATGTAAGCGATATTGTCGTTGGTGATCCCGAGTTCGCTCCCGAGCACAACCACTGGTAAACCTCTGCTAACCGCGCGCTCAACCGTGTAGCGCAGAGCGTGCGGTTGAATCGGAACGAGAATGATCCCCGCAAAGCCCCGCTCTTCAAAATCGTTGAATAGGGCCAATTGCCCCTGAAGGTCATCTTCGCTTGCGGGAGCAGTGTAATGAGGGAGCAGCCCACAGTCGCGAGCAGCGAATGTTGCGCCGACGTGGACTGTATCAGGCATAGGATCTCCAGCTGTTCGAGTGAGTATCGCAATTCTCTCACTCTCACTCTTATGGCAACCGAGAATGCACCAGATCGCGAGTGTCAGTGCTATGCAGCCAATCCATCCAACGTGTTGAATGCGGCAACGTGGTGCCTCCGGTTGAGCCCCGGCAAGATCAAGATGTCGTTCACGGATTTGCAATGCTGCACCAGCTCCCACAAATCGTTGCACGGCAGAGCCTCGCTTTAGTTCAGTAACCCGCGCGAGAAGTCTTAAACTAAGGTCACACGTGAGGTTCGCGGAGCCCCAGGAAGGAAGGCTCCAAAGTGCCTGATCAGAGACGCTTTTCTGCTCGTTTGAACACGTAGCTGAATTGCGTCCGTCCGCGCGGTCGTCTGAGAAATAGTACTAGTTCCCGAGCGATTTTCCATGGCGGTTGCACAGCCAAGATCTTGTGCTACCAGAGCCAACCCGAGATCGATGCCGGCGCGGTGCGCGCCGCCACGCCTTCAGTTCCGGGTCGGGGGCGGGAGATCCAGGCCCCGATGGCGAGCGTATGTCGAGAGGCCTGTGGAACTGCTCCAGCTGTCGTGGTACCTCGCAGCCGTAGACTGATCGGTAAATGGCGGTAGTGACACTCGTGAATGGCAAAGTACAACTAGGCCAGTTATCCCCTCCCGCCAATTCCAACATATTAGGAGGTCACGCTTGGGGGCAATGTCGTCTTCCTCGCCTCCGACGTGAGCCGACCTCTCAGTGGCGTGGGCCGAGCAGCAGCAACCCTATGCGCGCCCCTCTTTTACGCTTTACTTTGCGTCTACGCTTTACTTTGCGTCGTGGATTTTATCCAAATAACTTGTTATCTGTCAACATTAACCGCCAGAAAGAGCCTTCCGAATCTCCTAGTCTGGCTAAGGACTGGAAAATTAAGAAAACTCTGAGTGATGGAATGCTGGCGAGGCACGGGTCAACACTTGCGACCGCCGCACTCTCTGCAGGTTTCCGTCCACTCGGCTCGGATCTAATTTCTCCAAAGTATTCAGTTTCATAGGGAAGAATCGGGCGATTCGTGGCCAAAGCTGGAGATAAGAACAACTATTTGCCAAGCAACCGCACATAATTTATTTTATACAAGTAAAATAATTCTCATATGAATGGTCAGCAGGGAAATTCCGCCGTAGCAGGACGATCACGGGTTCGTGGCATTCGCCGTATTGATCTGTCTTCAGCGCAGTTGGCCTCAAGCGAAAATGCACGGGATATCAATCGGGATATTGTGCTTGAACTCATTCGTTTTCGGCAGCCTGTGTCACGCGTGGAACTGGCACGCTTCTCCGGGTTGCAGCCGAGCACGATCTCCATCATTGTGGAACAGCTAATTGGAGAAGGCTGGATCCGCGAAGGAGCAATTGTGCGCCGTCCGCGCGGGCGCCCATCGACAATGATTGAGGTGAACGATCGGCTCGTTACATTTGCCGTCGACCTTAGGCCACAGCGCGCGATCGTCGCCGTCATCGATCTCGCCGGCCGTTTTTTATCCCGCGAAACAGTGATGACTGTATCCGATGCAGAGGGTTCTATTAAGCGCATCATCGAGTGTCTGCGGATGCTACGCGATCGTCATTCCGACAGGTCTTTTGAGGGAATCGGAGTCAGCGTGCCGGGTCGCGTTCATCCTGAAACTCAGCGTTTCCTGTTGACACCGAACCTGCATTGGAAAGACTTCGACGTTCGTGCCGCTTTGCAAAAAGCGCTGAAGTTGCAGGTGGAGATGGACAACGACGCGAACGCGTGCCTTCTCGCTGAGTCCTGGTATGGGCGGCTGGCGGGAGTTCGCAGTGCCGTCCTCGTTGCGGTATCCGAGGGAATCGGCACCGGCATACTCGCTGGCGGTCAGATGCATTCCGGATTCAACGGACTTGCAGGCGAGTTCGGGCATATCTCAGTCGATCCGTCCGGCCCTCTGTGCGGCTGCGGACGGCGGGGCTGCTGGGAGATGTTCGGATCGTCGCGCGCCGCGCTTCGTTTCTACCATGATGCCAATCCCAAACATGCTCCGATCGATATATACGGTTTGCTGCGCAAGGTCGAGGAGAATGATCCGGCAGCGATCAAAGCGGTAACGCGGCAGGCAGTCGCACTGGGCCAAGGTCTGGGGCTGATTACGGCCGCACTTTCACCTGAGCTGATTCTGATTACCGGCGAGATCACTTCAAGCTGGCAGCGGTTTGGTCCGATCGTACAAGAAGAGTTGGAATCTGCGGTCCTCGGGGGCTCGCCCCCCCGCCTGGCCATTGCAGGGGATGGAGATTTTGCCCGACTCCTCGGGGCAGCGGCGGTCTTGTTGCAGCGTCATGCCAGCTATCATCGGTCCACGCATGCACCGTCGGCGGAGCGGCGTCTGCCTCGTAGCGGAGTCCCGGTGGAACGCCTTGCGTCGGCGAACTAATACCGAGTTGGTCGATTGACTTCCGATCAGTTTTAGCCGGTACACGGGTGCGCAAAACCACTACTGGTTCCGCTACTTAAGCCCAACAGCTCGACCTAGGGGCTGCCGGTGCTCGTGTCTCTGCAGACGAGATTCAGACGGAGCATCCCTGATTCTTCCGGTGAGATCCGACAATGAATACGATATCCCACATGAATCATAGGAGAACTCAACGGAGTAACCGGCACTGAGAGGGGGTTCGCCGGCTTCAGGAACTGAATCCGGTTCCCCTCGCCCTCCTGAACATCGAAGTATAAAGTTGTTCTGATTGGAGAACGGCCCGCCTTTTCGGCGGGCCGTTCTTTAGGATAAAAACGTATAGGGGGGCCAGTCAGGATCAAGACTAGAAGCTGTAGTTGAGTTCGAACTCCAAGATGCGCTGGTTGTTGCCGCCGAACGCCTGCTTGAAGTGCTGGGTGCCGAAGAGGTTTGCAGGGTTGCCGTTTGCATTGCCGTAAGTATTGCTTGCCACAATCGGGCTACCCGGGTTGCACGATCCGGGAGCGGGACCGGTATTAGTCGACCCTATGGTACCGACGGCGCAGGTGTCGTTGATGGTGATGGCGCGGGTTGTGTAGTTATAGAAGTAGTACTCCGTCTGTGATTCTCCAGAGCCGAAGGTGGGCAGCGGGTGATTGAGCCAGTTGAAGGCGGAGGCCGTGAACTTAACCTTGTTGTGCTCGTGGACAGTGAAGGTCTTCGAGAGCGCAAGATCGTTTTCCATGTAGGCCTGCCCAGCGACAAAAGGCAAACCGAATCCACCGGAGGATCCGAAGGGCGCCGCGGTGAAGCAAGGCCTGTAGAGCTGATACTTCACCAATCCGGACTTCGGGTTGCAGGTCAGCTGTGGACGACCGGTTATGATACCCGCGTTTGTACCGAAGAAGGTGCTCGCGCCGACACCTCGGGTATTCACGGTGAGCGACTGGGGATTACCCGGTGCAGGCAGCGAGTTGGGGTCGTATTGGATATTAATGCTTGGGCCGCCGGTGTTTGAGACCATGCTCGAACCATCCTGCCACAGGGTGATGCCGGAGATCGTCCAGCCGTTGACGGCTCCGCCGATGAACCGGTTGCCGTGGAAGAAGTTGGGTTCCCGGTAGATGTACGAGGAGTTGAAGACGTACGGCCGGTTCAGGTTGTCATAGGTATTGTTGGGCGCAATGTTGAACGGATCCCAGTTGACGACCGTACCCAGCGACTTCGACCAGGTAAAGTTTGCGTTCAACGTGATCGGTCCGGCTCGCTTTGCCAGGGTGGCTTGCAGGGCATTGTAGTTCTGGTAGTTGTTGTGCTGGATCATGGTTACGCCGGCCGTGCCGTAGATCGTGCAGGTTGGATTGGCTGTATTCGTGCAGCCGATGCCCCTGCCGAAGGGCCGGAAGTCAGCGTCCCCGCTGCCCGAGGAGCAGGTGGCGTTCAGGTTCTCCGGGTTGCATATCGTCTTTTGGGTAAACGTATCCAGATTACCCGTCCACTGGCCGCCGACGAGCTTGCCATAGGCATACAGCGGGGTCTTGTTTTGGTTGGCGTAATTACCCGTAGCGACGCCGTCCTGTCCGTTGTCGGCCAGGTGCATGGCATGGTTGCCTACATACGCGACGTCCAACAGCATGCTCCAGGGAAGTCTCTGGTCGATCGTGAAGTTGTAGGAGTAGGTCAGCGGGATGCCATGATCGTTGGGATCATAGCCGGCCTGCCCGTTTTGGGCGCACTGCACCTGGCACTTCGGCGCGAGGGATGCAAGCTGGCCGATTTGCGAGAGCAGGAAGCTACTACCCGACAAGGTGGAGGTGACCGTGGATGCGGAGAAGTTCTGCACTCCCTGGGCCGTGTTCAGAGCGGCCTGGGGACCATTGGCGGCCTCCTGGTAGCGATAAGCGCCCCATCCGCCGCGCACCAGTGTCTTGCCATTGCCGAAGACATCATAGGAGAGGCCGAAGCGCGGCGAGAGAAAGCCAAACCGGTCCGACCGGCCGCTGAGAGGAAGCGCGGCGTCGATGCCGTGCCAATAAAAGCCGGGAGCGTACTTGCCGGCGTAGAAGTCCGGCAACACGCGGTTCGCATAGAAGACAGCAAGGCCGACGCCCTGTCGGTCATACCACCACCCGATGTGCTCGAAACGCACGCCCACCTCGATCGAGAGCTGTTTGGTCACCTTAACCTGGTCGTTGGCGTAGACCGCAACGGTCTGGTAGGCAACGTCCGACAGCGGCGACGAGTTGCTCTCACCATAGTTGGTCAGATTGCCGGTCAGGAAGTTGACCGTAGTGTTATTGCTTCCTATATTCTGACCGGCGACGCCCCCGTAGCCGCCGCAGACGCTGGCGGCGCAGGACCCCTGCCTGGCGAAATAGTTGAAATTGGGGGTACTGCCCCACGGGGTTCCTCCGATGGTAAGGGAACCCTGCAAATTGGTGCTCTGGTTGCCTTGATAGTTGTCGGTGTTGGAAGCCATGGCGCCGAACTTCAGGGTATGGTTACCCCAAACCTTGGTAAGGTTGTCGGCAAACGTAGGGACAGACTTCTCCACGATATAGTAGTTGCCCGGCTCCCAGTAATCCGGCTCCGCCACGCCAGGGTATGCGTTCTGCACCCCACCGAAGGTGGGCATGTACTTGGAATTCGCGCAATAGACGCAGCCGATGTTGGCACCAAGTGTCGAGCGGAAGTTTGCGCTGCTGTTGGTGCCTGGCAAAATGGGGATGTTACCCCAGACCCAGCTGGCCATCGCCTCGTTGGTCAGTGTGGAGCTGAAGATGTGGACGTAATGTCCGGTGAGGACCTTTCCGAAGGTTTGCTTGGTGAGGCCGCCGCCGGGATACTGCAGGTTGTTATTGGCGCACGTACTCGCATAGAAGGATTGTCCGCAACTGCCGGCCAGCTGACTATCGTAGCTCTGCTGGTAGGAGATGTAGAACTGGTTGGTAGCGTTCCAGTTGAAGTCGACGCGGCCGCGCGCAACCCAGCCGTTGTCGTGATTAATGATGGGCTGGTAGTAATTGAATCCGCCGTTGTTAATAATCTGCTGGGTTGTGGTGGCGACATAGGGAGAAGTAAACGCCGGCCAGACCTTGGTGAACGTGAGCATGTTCTTGTCGATATACTGCGACGGGACGTAGCCGCCGTTAGAAAAACCAGCCGCGGATGTTCCCGACATAGCTGATGGTACGGTGCCGTCCGGCAGTACAGTCCAGGTCGTGTTGCCGTTGGTCTGAGTGATGTTTTGGCACCAGGCGCCCTCGGTGTACGTCAGCCCTCCGGAAGTAACCGGGCTTAAGGAGTTTTGGAAGCCGAAGGGACACAGTACCCGATTGTCGGCATTGTCCATGCTGAAGTTGCCGCCCAACATCTCCGGCGTGGGAATGGAAAGCCTCAGAATGTTAGCGTTGCCCTGGTTCTGGAAGGGCATCTCAAAGCCGCCATAGAAAAAGAGCTTCTTGTTGGTATGCGGAACCGGGCCGCTGATGTCGCCACCGGGATAGTAGTAGGATGCGCCGCCCTTGGGGTTGGGGAGTGGCAAATGGTGGTTGTCCTGCCAGTCATTGGCGTTCAACACATCGTTGCGCACAACGAACCAGCCCGTGCCGTGGTAGTGTTCGCCACCCGATTTTCCGGTGGCGTTGATGACGTTCGGGCCGTTTGCGGTATCCGCCCCGAAGGCCGACGTCAGCACTTGAACTTCCTGGGTCATTTCGGGGTTGATCGTAGCCAGTCCGGAGAAGTCGTCGCCGATGTCGAGGATACTGGCGCCGTCCAGGTTGATCGCGGTGCCGCCTTTGTAAGGCGCACCATTGATGCCCATTCCGTTTCCAATGGCGCTGTTGCCCGTGGTCGTTGAAAGATCGTTATAGCCGTTATTGCCAACCTGCACTACGCCGGGAAGCACCTTCAAGAGCTCGGTCGTATCGCGACCTGTCAGCGCCAGGTCCTGAATATCGCTGTACGTAAGCGTCTCAGAGCGCTGACCGTTTTCAGTTTCCATGATCTGGCCGGCGACAGTGGACACCGTCACGGTGTCGGTAGCGGCGCCGACGGCCAGCACAAACGTCGGTAGCTTGATGGCGTCTCCAGCATGAATGTCGACGCCGGTGATCTCCCGCGGACGGAATCCCTTCGAGTCCACCTTGACCGTGTAAATGCTCGGCAGCAGGTTCGGCACCGCGAAGAAGCCTTCCTTATTGCTTTCGACCGTGCGCACATCGCCGGTGGCCTCGTTGGTAACCGTGACCGCCGCGCCCGCGACCAAAGCGCCCGAGGGATCCGTTACCGTGCCCGACAAAATCGCCGTCACCTGCGCATGCGTATACGGACCTGCAAGCGACAGCAAGGCTACCAGGGACATCACAAAAATCGCCTTGCTACTGCAGATTTTCCTGAAGCTTTGAAATACCGCGTGGCTAGCGTACATGATGTAGCCTCCTGAAGATATCAACAATCGAGCGAAGTTCGGTGTTACTCTTTGCCGCGGATACTTCGGCGTGCTCGCCCTGTAGAAAGTGCACGGCTGCGCGAAGCATCGTTGACTTCTTTCTTTATTACGAGATTCAAATAAAATCGGGCGAGCCTTTTCTACTTTGTCAGAAACAAAGTTGTCAAGAAAAAAATCGACCCCCTTGGAAAGGTGAACGGCTGACACGATTCTGCTTAAATTGCTTTCTTTGTCGTGACAACAATTAGTTGCCTGAATACGGGATTGCGCTCTTCCCCGCCGTAACACTCACCGCGCAAGTGGTAGGACCTCGAAGATTTGGGGGGGGAGACGAGAACCTCTTCAACTGTTAGGGGCTCAAGCGCAACGACTCAACAGACCGAAACCTTTACTGCATCCGCCTG
>Ga0182024_10015153_pt1 | contig 14811 bp, 14 predicted proteins | sample P32metaG_FD_120480 | JGI IMG/M metagenome (GOLD analysis project Ga0182024, IMG submission 120480) | Permafrost microbial communities from Stordalen Mire, Sweden - P3-2 metaG (Illumina Assembly) | ecosystem: Environmental > Terrestrial > Soil > Wetlands > Permafrost | place: Sweden: Stordalen... | reverse complement strand
GCCGCTTACATGGAGGATTTCGGCGGCGAGGCCGCGGCCGTCGACGCGACGTTCCTCGAGGCCGCGGAGCGCGAGCCGGACCGGCTGCACCTGGACGTCTACCGGCCCGAGCCGCGCCGCAAGGACAAATTCTTTCTCAAGATTTTCCGCAATCAGGAGGATGCCATCCCGATCTCCGACCTTCTGCCCATGCTCGAAAACATGGGCCTCAAGGTCATGGCCGAGCGGCCGTACGGGCTCGAGTTCGCCGGCGGCCGGCGGGCCTGGATTCAGGACCTCGAGCTCAACATCCAGGGTTCCGCGGTCGCAAAATTCGACGTGCTGGCGGATGACATCAAGAGCGCGTTCACCGCCGTATGGACCGGCCTCATGGATTCGGACCATTTCAACCAGCTGACGCTGACCGCCGGCGTGCCCTGGCGCCTCGTGGTGGTGCTGCGGGCCTATTGCCGGTATCTCCTGCAAACCGGGCTGCCCTTCAGCCAGGGATATATCGCCCAGGTGCTGGTAAATAATCCCGCGCTCGCGCGCAACCTCGCCGATCTGTTCGTCACCCGGTTCGATCCCGACATCTCCGCGACGGCGCGCCGCAACGGCACGGCGCGGCTCGATCAGCAAATTCGATCCAGGCTGGAGGAGGTCACCCGCTCCGACGAGGACCGGATACTGCGTGCTTTGTGGAACGCACTGTCGGTAACGGTGCGTACCAACGCTTACCAGCTCGCCGAGAGCGGTGGGCTCAAGGACTATCTCTCCTTCAAGATCGAGAGTCAGAAAATCCGGGAGCTTCCGCTGCCGAAGCCGATGTTCGAGATCTTCGTGTTCTCGACTCGCATGGAAGGGGTACACCTGCGCATGGGATTCGTCGCCCGCGGCGGCATTCGCTGGTCGGACCGGCGCGAGGATTTTCGCACCGAGGTACTCGGGCTCATGAAGGCGCAGCAGGTCAAGAACACCGTAATCGTGCCGGTGGGCGCCAAAGGCGGCTTCGTCGTGAGGCGGGTCCTCACCGGCGATCGCGACGCGCAGCTCGCCGAAGTGATTGCGTGCTACCAGACCCTGATCCGCGGCATGCTCGATCTCACCGACAACATCGCCGACGACAAGATTCTCCCGCCGCCTCGAGTGGTGCGCCACGACGGCGACGACGCCTACCTCGTGGTTGCCGCGGACAAGGGCACCGCGACGTTCTCGGATATTGCCAACGCCATCTCCCAGCAATACGGCTTCTGGCTGGACGACGCTTTTGCTTCCGGCGGATCGGCGGGCTATGACCACAAGAAGATGGCCATCACCGCCCGCGGGGCCTGGGAATGCGTCAAGAGGCATTTCCGTGAGATCGGAATCGACATTCAAAAACAAGACTTCACAGTGGCCGGGATCGGGGACATGGCCGGCGATGTGTTCGGCAACGGCATGCTCCAGTCACGGCATATCCGGCTGGTCGCAGCCTTCAACCACCAGCACATTTTTCTCGATCCGGACCCGGATGCGGCCCGCTCCTACCGCGAACGCGAGCGCTTGTTTCGCCTGTCACGATCCTCCTGGGAAGACTACTCGAAGGCGGCCATCTCCAAGGGCGGCGGCGTGTACTCGCGCAGCGCCAAGAGCCTGACCCTGTCGCGCGAAGTACAGGCGCTCCTCGAGATTCCGGCCCAGGTCACGCCGAACGAAGTCATCAAGGCGATCCTCAAAGCTCACGTCGATCTGCTCTGGAACGGCGGCATCGGCACTTACGTCAAGGCGACCGGCGAGTCCAACACTGACGTGGGCGACCGCAGCAACGACGCCGTGCGCATCGACGCCACGATGCTCAACTGCAAGGTCATCGGCGAGGGCGGAAATCTCGGCTTCTCGCAGCTCGGGCGGGTCGAGTTCGCGCGCCGGGGAGGCCGGCTGAACACCGATTTCATCGACAACTCGGCGGGGGTGAATTGCTCGGACGTCGAGGTCAATCTGAAAATCCTCCTAAATGGTGCCGTGCGCGCCGGCGAGATCACTCGCGCCGCCCGGGACCGGCTCCTCGTGCAGATGACCGACGAGGTTGCGGCCCTCGTATTGCGCAACAATTACCTGCAAGGCCAGGCGATCAGCACCGGGGAATTCCATTCCAGAGAGCGGCTGAGCGAGAACGCTTCCGTGATCCGGGTGCTGGAGCGCTCCGGCGATCTGAACCGCGCGCTCGAATTCCTGCCGTCCGACGAGGAGATCGCGGAGCGGCGCAAGGCCGGAGAGGGGCTCACCCGTCCGGAGCTCGCGATCGTCCTCTCCTACGGCAAGATCTGGCTCTACAAAGCGCTGATCAATTCCAATGTGCCGGAAGATCCCTACCTTTCCGGCGAGCTCATCCGCTATTTTCCAAATCCGGTGCAGCGCCGCTTCGCCTCGCGTCTGAAGCGCCACCGGCTGCGCCGGGAGATCGTCGCGACCGCCATCACCAACAGCCTCATCAACCGCATGGGGCCGGTGTTCCCGGTGCGCGCGCAGGACGACACCGGCGCCGATCCCGCGGCCATCGCCCGCGCCTACACCATCGCGCGCGAGATCTTCGCGGCACGCGACATCTGGGCACAGATCGAATCGCTGGATAACGAGATCCCGGCAGCCGTGCAATACACGGCGATGTACCAAACCACGCGTCTGCTGCGTCACGCGAGCTATTGGCTCATCGAGAACGTCCGCGAGCGTCTCGACATCGAGCGCGCCGTCCGCCGTTACGCAGCGCAGGTGCAAGAGCTCTGGAGCGAGCTCGGGTCGGTGCTATCCGCCACGGCCTCGGCGCGTCTCGGCACCGATCGCTCGAAATTGATCGAACAGCGCGTGCCGGAGCGGCTGGCGACGCGGGTCGCCTCACTCGACACCCTGCATTGCGCACTGGACCTCGTCGAAGTCGCCATGGCGGCAAAAGTCCGCATCGGCTATGCGGCGAAGGCCTACTTCGAAGTCGGCGAGCGGCTGGGGCTCACCTGGATCAAGGAACAAATCGAGAGTCTGGCGGTGGAGGGACAGTGGCAGGCCGCCGCGCGCCGGACCGTCCGGGACGATCTCTACGGCCTGCAGCGCAAGATCACGGGAGCGGTACTCGAGTGCAGGGGCCGTGACCCGGCCGCGCGGGTCGATGAATGGATCCGGCACCGGTCGGCATCGGTCGATATCCTGAAACGGATCGTGGTAGACCTGCGCACCGGATCGCCACCCGATTTCGCCACCTTGTCGGTCGCCCTGCAGGCGGTAAGGCGGCTTGCGCAAGCATGAGAATGCCCAACGACGCATTTGGCGTCGGCTATTTGCAGGATCGGATCGACCGCGAGTTTCCGCTGGCGCGCCACATCGATGTCTCGGTCGACTCTGCGCACGATGGCGGCGTCGTGCTCCGCGCACCCTTCGCTCCGAACTCCAATTACAAGGGAACCGCGTTCGGAGGAAGCCTGTTCTGCGTCGCCGTGCTCACCGGCTGGGCGTGGGCGACGCGTTACATCGAGGCACGCGGCTTGAACGCGGATGCCGTGATTCAGGAATCGACGATCGAGTACTTGAAGCCTGTGAACGGCGAGTTTCAGGCAATCCTGAGGGCACCGCCCCCCGAGCAGATACAAAAGTTTCTGAAGATGCTGGCGCGCTCGGGGCGCGGGCGCATCCGCCTGCAGGTGCAAATCCACGACGATCCGGCCATCGCTGTCCGGTTCGATGGCGTGTTCGTCGCGGCGGCACGCCCCTAGATGGGTTGCAGCAGCCCAAGCTCTGAAGTTCCATGAGGAGAACATCGTGTCCGGAAAATTGATCCTCGTCCGTCACGGCCAAAGCACGTGGAACGTCCAGAACCTGTTCACGGGCTGGCATGACGTGGATTTGAGCGAGCTCGGCCGGCAGGAAGCCGTGCTGGCGGGACGTGAGTTGCAACGCCAGAATCTCGAGCCGCGGGTCGCGTTCACGTCGGTCCTCAAGCGGGCGATCCGCACGCTATGGCTGATATTGGATACGACGGATCGAATGTGGCTCCCGGTCGAGAGGAGCTGGCGGCTCAACGAGCGGCATTACGGGACTCTGCAGGGACTCGACAAGGCGCAGACCGTCGCCGAGCACGGCGAGGCGCAAGTGAAGATCTGGCGCCGCAGCTATGACATTCCGCCACCTCCTCTCACGTTGGACGATCCGCGGCACCCACGGTTCGATGTCCGGTATGCCGGTCTCGATCCCAGGGTCCTGCCGGCTTCCGAATCGCTCAAGGACACGCTCGCGCGAGTGATGCCCTTCTGGGAATCGCGCATCGTCCCGGAGATTCGCGCGGAGCGGACCGTGCTGGTGGTCGCGCACGGCAACTCTCTGCGTGCGCTGGTGAAGATGCTCGACGGCATGAGCGAGAGCGAGATCGTGGAATTCAACATTCCGACCGGCATCCCGATGCTGTACGAGCTCGATGACGAATTGCGGCCGCGCAGCCGGCGCTTCCTCGGCGATCCCGAAGGCATAGCGGCGGCGCAAGATGCCGTGCGCAGACAGACCGAGAAAAGATGACCGCGCGCGCCGCCGGAATCAGGTATCCGGCGCGATCGCCAATTTGAGCCCGCTCAGCGCGTCGGTGAAATCGACTTGACAGGAAAGCCGAGAGGTCGCTTCCCGGTAATCGGATAGCTCCTTGAGCAGCTCCAACTCGTCACTCTGCGGCTTCGGCAGCCGAGCCGTCCAGTCCGGGTCGACGTAGACGTGACACGTGGCACAGGAACAGAGCCCCCCGCAGATCGCCGCGACTCCGTAATCGAGCTCACGCAGAATTTCCATCACCTTGAGGCCGGGTTTGGCCTCGATCTCATGCTCTTTGCCGTCACGGTCCACCACGAACATCCGCGCCATCAAACTCTCCGGGGGTTTTAATGCCAAAGCGGGCTAGTGTGCCGGAACTCGGCGCGCTCAACCACTGATGGATGTGTGGGCGCCGCTCCGCCGGGCCAAGGTCAGACGATCGGCGAGCCGTTCCGCCCGTGCCGATACGGTGTCACCTGCGCCGGCGGCCTTTGATCGGGAACTCAAATAAAGCTCGCTCCACAACAGGCTAACGTAGTCGTAGAGCCAGGTCAGCCGGCGGAGCCGCGCTCCCTCCTCGGGGGTCGGCTCCCGGTCCAGATAGAGGCGCAGCAGCAGGTCTCGGCGCTCGGCCTTAAGATCGCCGTTGCAGGCCCAGCCCGCCAGATCCCACCACGGGTCCGATACGTGCGCGTATTCCCAGTCGAGCGCGATGGGCGCGCCGCCGGGCGTGCCGTCGGGAACGAGCAGCAGATTGTGCACGTGCAGATCGCTGTGACACAGAGTCGCCGCCGCCGGCTCGACGCCCGGCGTGTCGATGAGCGACTGCGCCATGGCATCCAAGGCAGCCCGCCGCCGGTCCCGGCGCCCGGTGTGTTCTCCGCCACCCTGCCGGCTGAGCGCCCGCCGGTAAAAAGCGACCCATTGCGCCGGACTCACGATTCGCGGCCGTTCGAGGAGAGGCAGGGCGTGCACGCGCCGCGCGAGCAGCGCCACCTTGGCGAGGTTGCCGGGCGAGGACGCCTGTTCGACACTCCAGAATTTACCCGGCGCCCACCGCATCACCAGGATGCCGGAGCGCGGCTCGCAGCACTCCACGGCGGGCGCGAGACCCGCATCGGCGGCGCAGTGCAGGACGCGGCACTCCCACTCACGATCGAGTCCGAGTTCGCTCGCCCGGGGCGCCGCTATTCTGAAGGAAAATAGCTGCCCGTCGCGCCGGACGCGGTAACTCCGATTGACCAGTCCCGATCCGAGCCGGTCGATCTGCAAGGGGCCCGATCCGGGCACGTAGCGCCCCGCAAGGCGCTCGAGGCGAGCCGCCGCTGGTTCCATGTCAGGCAGCTTGCGCGGCCGGCGGGAGGCTGCGCCGCCACTCGCGCATGCCGATCACGATCAGTGCGAGATACACCGCGAACAACAGCATCGTGAGATACAGCCGGCGCGTGAAATAAAGATACAGGCTCACCGAATCGATCAGCAGCCACCAGTGCCAGTTCTCGTATACCTTTCGCGCGACGAGAAACGTGGCGAACACGCTCGCCCAGCTGACCATGGAATCCACAAAGGGCCACGCCGCCGGGGTATAGCGGCGCAGGAAAAACGAAGTGACCGTCGACAGCGCGACGACCGCCGCCAATCCCCACCCGTTGCGTGCAGCCGGCCAGCGGCTCACGGTGAGCCTCGCGCCGTCCTTGGGCGCCCACCATTGCCAGTACCCATAGACGGCCATGGCCGCATAGAACAAATTGAGCACCGATTCCATGTACAGCCGGGCGCCGAACAGCACCCACACGTATAGACCCGAGCTGATGAACGCCGCGACCCAGCAGGCGATCGACTGACGAATGGCGAGCAACAGGTAAGCGACCGCGAGCAGCACGGCGAGGATTTCGACCCAGCTCGTCCCGCGCCATGCGGTGGCGAGCGGTACCCATAAAGCATCGATCACGGCGGCGCGAGGCCTGGCAATACCTTCATGACGAAGATCAGCTGCGGGCCGTTCGCGGCGGAACGCTCGATTTCCGCGGCCACCATTGCAAGAACGCGATCCAGCGGGCCCCAAACCTGCGTGCTCAAGGAATTGGTCACTACCTTGATGTCCGGATAAGTGTTGAGGCGGTCGATGAACGCCCGAATCAACGGGCGGTACTCGCCGGTCAACGGATACATGCTGATTTCGACTGCGCTGCGCATGGCACCTGCTCCCTACGCCGGTACTAACCGGGTCAGGTTCAACGGGTTCGCGAGAGATTCGGCCATCCGATATCCCGCATCTCAGGTCCTAGAGGACCACCCCAAGGCTCGATGAAGTGTAGCCTGCCATGTCGAGGCGTGCAAAACTGCCGCTTAGGCTCAGCAGCGCCATCGGGGGAATCGCGTGCGAATCTTTCAAGTCGATGCATTCACGCACGAGCGATTCAGCGGCAATCCGGCGACGGTCGTTCTCGATGCGGACGGACAGAGCGACGAGGTGATGTCCGCCGTCGCGCGCGAGTTTCCCCACGCCGAAGTCGCCTTCGTGAGCGCGGCCGATGCACCGGATCACGATGTGCGGGTGCGTTTCTTCAACGCGCGCAAGGAGGCGCCGTTCGTCGGGCACGCGACCATCGCGGCTCACGCCGTGATGCTGGCCTTAGGAAGGCGCGGCAGCGCCCCGTTCCGTCAGGCCTGCGGCACGGGCGTGGTTGAGGTGCGTGTACGGGAAATTCCTAACGCGCGGGGCCGCGGGCCCGTCATCGAGTTTCGGCAGACGGTTCCCGAATTGGACAACCCATTGCCCTTCAAGACCACTTTGCGGGTTGCCGAGGCGTTGAAGCTCCCGGCGACCTCCTTGCACGAGGTGATGCCCGCACGCATCGCGCGCAAGGGAAGCACCCGCCTCCTGGTGCCCGTCGCCGATGCGCGCGCCTTGGGATTGATGGCGCCCAACTTCGATACCCTAACGTCCCTGGGCCAGGAACTCGGGGCGGACGGATTCTTCGTTTTCGCGGTGGATCGAGGCGCGGGTCCGGACGAACTCACCACCGAGTCCCGCATGTTTTGCCCGGCGCTTGGCATCCCCGAAGACCCGGCCAGCGGCAACGCCCATGTCATGCTCGCCTCGTATCTGTTCGAGATCGGTCAATTCGGCAAGCACGCCTCGGGCTTCGTCGGGTTTCAGGGCCGTTACGTCAACCGGCCTTCGCAAATCGACGTGCGACTCGAGATCGAGGAAGGGGCGCTTGCGGCGGCGCACGTCGGCGGCGGCGCCGTGATCGTCAGCGAGGGACAACTGGCGCTGTAGGGCGGGCCGGCGTCAACTCGCCGGCGCGGTCAGCTCGCCGGGGCCGTCAGCTCGCCGGCGCCGCGGAAGGGGCGGTACCCCCTGCTGCCGGGAGGTCGACCTTCAAGGTTCCCGCCAACGTCTCGAGCTTGGACTTGGCGTCCTTGCCGGCAGACACCGCCTCATCGAGGTTACCATTGCCGAAAGCTCCTTGAGCCTTGGACCACTGCGAGGTCGCATCTTGAAGGCCGGACTTCGCCGCCTCGAGGTCGAAGCCTTTCGCGAGCTTGCGGTTCTTGCGTTGTCCGAGCATGTCGATGCGGCCCTGAATCGCGGTCACCTCGTCCGGCACCGTGCCCGCGAGCGCACTCCATTGATCGTTCAGCGCCTTTGTTGAGTCCGCTTTCTTTGCGGCAGCGGTACCCGCCAAGCCTTGGGCTTCGGCGAGCAGCGCAGGGCCGCGTGCAAGCACACCCTTGTAGTCCTGGGCATTGAAGGCGGTCTTGAGATCGTCCAACTTCGTCTGGACATCGTTCAACTGATCGGGAGCGTATTTCGCGGCATCCGCGGAAGCCGTACTGACGGCGACCTCGATGTCGTTCATCATTTTTTGGGCGGGATCGTGCTGGTTCGCGCATGCCGCCGCGAGCAGAAGAGCGAAGGAAACCGAAACGAATATTTTGAGTCCGGTTGAACGTGTCATGACGGAAGCCCTCTTAGCCGATTCGACCCGCTGCGTCGGCATTCGTTCCCGCCATCATACGAGCTCTCGCCGCGCAAGATCCAGCCATTCCGCCTGCGCCCGGCGGTAATGGGCGGGCCCCAGCTTCGCCCCGTCCAGAAGGTCCTTGAGGATGCCCCGTGCCTGGTCGATCTTGCCCCGCCGCTTCAAGAACAATGCATGGCGGAGGCGGGCTTCCGCCCCGGGAAAGCTCGGTGCAGCCAATTCGTAGGCACGCTCCGCTTCGTCGAAGGCGCCCAGCGCCTCGAGCGTTCGCGCATGAAGCAACTGCGCCTCTGACGACTTGAAGTCGGGATTGTGCTGCGCCAGCCGCTCGAGCGCAATGCGCGCGGCGGCAAAATCGCTCTTCGCGAATTGCGCTTTCGCCAACCCGGCGAGAAGCGTCGGATCGTGCTCGAAGATGCCGCGCAGGCCTCCCTCATAGGCCTGGATCGCCGCATCGAATTGGCGCCGCTCCAGCAATTCATCGGCGAGGCGCCGGCGCGCGTCGACGTTGCCGGAGATCTCCACTTCGGCGCTCGCCCGGCGCAGATCGCGGTCGGGGTCGATCATGCGATGCATACTCGACTTCGCGCGTCGCGCGGTCCTTCCGCCGATCAAGCCGGGCAGGATCTCCACCGCCACGTAGGCGATTGGACCCACCGGCGGAAGGAAGAAGATCGCGAAGATCCACAGCATGTTCCGGCCGGTCTTGATCACATGCGCAATCAGACCCACTTGAACAGCGAGCGATAGAAGGACGATCAGGGACACTGGGAGCTCCGAGCGCACGACCCGGCGGCGCGACTCCCATTGTAGGTGGAATCGCGGGGAGCTAGCGTTCGGCAACGCGGATCTTGCGCTCCACCTCGCGGCACTTCGACCATCCGATGTTGGACAGCGAATAGCCGAGAACGTGCTCCGATCTCGCATCCACGGTGACTTCCATCTCGCAGCCATGGAAGCCTGCCGGCGCACCATCGGGCCTCTGCGCCAGGAACCACACGTACACTTCCTTGGTGGGCGTGGTCTCGATCTTGCGCGGTTTGCCGAACGCTTCCTGGAGCCGCGCAATCGGCTTGCCGACGCTGTCGGCTGCGATTCGGGGAACCGGCCGCAGCGCGTAGGTGCCGTGGCAACCGGCGATCATCAGGACCGCCGCCAGGGTGCAACCTCCGAAGACGCGAGACATAATACGAACCCCATGCCGGATGTGTGTGCGGCAGTGTCTCGCAACTATCCGTCCGCGCCTCCGACTCAGTTCGCAAAATGGCAATCCTCCGCGTATGCCCGGCCCCCGGACAGGCGCAATTCGTGGGTCATGCCGTCCGGGAGATCCTCGGCATGGTGCACGGCGATGATGAGGGTCAATTTTCCGCCCATCAGCCGCCGGAGCAGTCCCTTGACGGACGCCCGCTGCTTCGGATCGAGGCCCGTCAGCGGCTCATCCAGCAGCAGGATGCGGGGTCCCGCCACGAGAGCCCGGGCGAGAAGTGCGCGCCGCACTTGGCCATACGACAACTCGCCCGGCCGCCTGTCCGCGAAAGAAGCCAACCTGAAGAATCTGAGCCAGCGATCGGCGGCCCTCGAGTCCACCGGGGTCGGTGCATCGGCAAGTCCGATGCTGGCGTAGCGCCCGCTCACGACCAGATCGCGCACCGTCACGTTCACCGCGTAATCGGCTTGCAATTCCGGCGACACGTAACCGATGCGCCGTTTCCAATCGGCGATCGGCGTTCCCTGCGGATGACCCGCGCGCTCGATGCTGCCGCCCAGGGCGGGCGATAGGTCACCGTAGAGGAGCTTGAGGAAGCTGGTCTTACCCGCTCCGTTCGCGCCGAAGATCACCCAATGTTCGCCGCTGCGCAATTCCCAATCGACCTCGCGAAGCACCCGCTTATATTCCACGAATAAATTAACCCGGCGAAGCCGGATCAACGGGGGCCGCTTCGCCGGGGAACGCAGCCGCGTGTTTGGGCACGGCCGACGCGGCGCTCGATTCTCGCCGGCCTCGAGTCTCAAACGTGCCAACGCGCCAGGCCGGAGCGGCCGTGGCGTCTTCAGCCGCCCCGCCTCCAGCTCGATCACTCCCCCGGTGCCGCGCGGAACATCGAGCGCGCGATGGGCCGCCGCGACCCAAGAGCAACCCTTGGCGCGCGCAGCGGCGAGCATCCGGTCGATCCGCGCGCGGTAGCGCTCGTCCAGCCCGTTGTAGAACTCGTCGAGCAAGAGCCAATCCGGCGATTGACCGAGTGCGCGTGCGAGCAAGGCGATACGCTTCTGTCCGTACGACAGCGACGAGAACCGTCGATCGGCAAGCGGGGCGAGACCGCACGCCGACAGCGTCGCCGAGATTTTCCGGCGTTCGGCCGCCGTCGTCGGCGCGAGCTTCAGATCCGTTCGGTGCAAGCCGGCGGCGAGTAGATCGCGCACGCTCGGATTCCAGCCGTAGCGCGTATATTTGTCCTGAAGCTCGCTGCCGAGATAGGCGATTCGCTGCTTCGCCTCGTCCGGAAAGATCGGCCGCCCGCCCAACTCGTAGACGAGCCTCTCCCGGCCGGTAGGAGTCGGCCATACGTCCGCTGCGATCAATTTGAGAAGCTGCGTTTTTCCCGATCCGTTCGCACCAACGAGAGCCCAGTGCTCTCCTGCCTTGAGTGCGAGCGAGATGCTTTTGAGCGCCCACCTCTTTCCGCGCCGCACGCTCACTTCGTGCAGCGTGACGGACAGGCGCGCCCTCACGGAATGCGTCGCCAGAGGCCGTCTTTCTCCGCGACCTTGCCTTCGCGCCCGAGTTTGATCAGATGCGCCTCGAGGGTCAGGCGCGCCCACGGGTGCCGGTCCTCCGGCACGTCGTCGTAAACGGCGGGCGTCAGCGCATCGAGGGTCGAGGGTTCGATCAAGCGGTCGAGAACCTTCCGCTCGCGCGCCATTCGATGGGCCTTGAGCATCTGGAGGACCCGCTTGCCGCGAGGCATGACGTCGCCGTGGCCGGGCGCAATGCGCTCGAACTCGTAGGCATGGAGCTTGTCGAGCGAATCGAGGTATGCCGCCATATCGCCGTCCGGCGGCAGTATCACGGGTGTAACGCCTCCGAGGACGTGATCCCCGGTGAACAAGATCCCTTCGCGCGCCAACAAATAACACACGCAATTGGAGGCGTGACCCGGAGTCAGGATCGCGGTCAGCGTGACCCCACCCAGTGCCAAGGTCTCCCCGTCGCGAGGTTGCTCGTCGGGGCGGTACGATTCGTCCTGGCGCCCATCGCCGGGTGCCGGTAGACCGACGATGCGCGCGCCCGTCTCTCGCTTAAGCGCCGCCGCCAGCGGCGAGTGATCCCGGTGCGTGTGGGTGGTGACGATCCAGCGAATCGGCGCAGCCGCGGCGGCGAGGATGCTGCGCAAATGGGTCGGCTCGTCGGGACCGGGATCCAGCACCGTGATGTCCGAGGTTCCGAGCAAATAAGTGTTCGTGCCCGGGCCGGTCATGAGTCCGGCGTTGCCCGCGACCACGCGCCGGACACCGGGCGCCACAGCGACGCACGCGCCCACGGTGAAATCGGCAGGGTTCATGAATGGTGCTTCATTAAATTTTTTCGATCCGCCGGCGTGCCGGCAGCGCGCGCCGCGGGTCTTTTGCAGGAAAATGGAACGTGTCGGTGAACCTGGTCCCATTTTGACATAGTTGCGATGGGCCGCGGAGCCGCTACACTTGGGGCATGTCGAACTCTCCCAACGCGAGGCGGGTAGGCGGACCCAGGGTCTGGGCCGAGCTGGCTCGGCCGGATGCGGAGCAGAGCCAGCGATTCCTGTCGGAGGAGCTGGCACTGTTGCTGGCCGACCTGCTGCGCTCCGTGCTGTCCGACGCCAGTCCCGCGTTGCCCGCGGACGAAGCGTCGGTCGAACGCTACCGGCATTTGGCCGATTCGTTGGCGGACGGCGAGACCCGACGGCGCACGAGCCTCGGCATCACCCGCGCCGGTCTCGCCAAACGTTGCGTGACGTGGCTGAAATTGCTGCTCACGCCGGCACCGAGTGGCCAGATCAGTGCGCCGATGCGCGAATTCATCGATGCATTGGGATTGTTTCCGGCGCTGTTCGACAGCGAACCCTCCGCCCGATCTCGGCGTGCCCGGCTGACCTGGCTGCTGACCCATGACCGGCGGCTCGACGCCAGCACACGCGAGGCGGCGACCGCGTTGATTGAGGCCTGCGAGCATCTCGGAGTGTTGCTCTGGCCGGATGCGGATACGGACTGAGTTCGCGAATTTCTACATATTATGTGAGACGCCGGCGCCGGCGTATATAATAGGAGGTCGCGTCGCCGCCGGAGCCCCTCATGTCCTCATTGCCCTCTCAGTCGCCCAATTCGGTCGAAACCGTGGAGGCGCCGGCGCCCGATAAATCGCGGTTCCGATTTCAGAAATTGCTGCAGCCGTTTGCGCTGCAGCGCGGCATCGCAACGCCCATCGTCTGGTTCTTCCTTGACTGGCTGGTGTTCGGCGCCGCCTTGGCGAGCCTCTTGGTGATCGACTCCTGGTGGATCCGAGTATTCGCCTCTCTGGTGGCCGCGCTGTGGATCGCGCGGCTGTTCGTAATCGGACACGACGCCTGCCACGGCTCCTACACGCCCAGCAAGGTTCTTAATGGATGGATCGGCCGAATTGCCTTCCTTCCGTCGCTGACGCCGTTCAGCCTCTGGGATGTCGGCCACAATTTGGCACACCATGGCTTCACCAACCTGAAGGGTCGCGACTACGTCTGGACTCCCTATTCGCCGCGCGAATTCGCGCGGCTGCCCTGGATGCGCCGTCTGCTCGAACATATCTACCGAAGCGGAGTCGGCCAGGGGATCTACTACATGATCGAGATGTGGTGGAAGAAGCTCTTTTTTCCGAGCAGCAAGCACGTCGGCCATCGACGCGTCAGCTATTGGTGGGACTGTGTCCTCGTGAGCGGGTTCGGGGCCGCGTGGATCGGCGGGTTGGTGGGCTGGTCCCTGTACAGCGGCCGACCGATGTGGTCGCTGCTGGTATTCGGATTCGCCATACCGTTTTTCGTGTGGAATTGCCTGATGGGCTTCGTCATCTACGTTCAACACACCCATCCGCGCGTCGCCTGGTACGATCGCCGCGACGAGTGGAGCGCGAATGCCGGTTACGCGACCACCACGGTGCACGTGAAGCTGATGCGTCCGCTGGATGGCCTGATCCACTATATCCTCGAGCACGGTGCCCACCACGTCAACATGGGCATTCCTCTCTATCGCCTCAAGGAGGCCCAGGCGCGTCTCAGTGCGACCTTGGACGAGCGGCTGAAATCGGAAGTCTTTACCTGGCGCTACTATTGGAACACGGTGCGGCGCTGCAAGCTGTACGATTTCGCACAGCATGTGTGGACGGACTTCGACGGACGCATCACTTCGGCGCCCGCCGTCTCCCGCTAAAGCCCCCGATGCTTATTTCTTCAGCACCGAAGCGTGGTGCCGAAGATGCTCGGTCATGAAGCTTTGCATGAAGTAATACCCGTGGTCGTAGCCGTCATGCATCCGAAGATCGAGCTTCTGGCCTGATTTGGCCGCGGCGGCGGCAAATTTCTCGGGCAGCAATTGCTCCACCAGGAACTGGTCAGCCCTGCCCTGATCAATGCGGATGAGTCCGGCAAACGGTTTGCGCGCCACGAGCTCGGTCGCATCGTACTCGCGCCACGTCGCCTGATCCGGCCCCAGATAATTGCCGAACGCCTTTTTGCCCCACGGACATTGCATCGGCGCGGCGATGGGCGCGAACGCGGACACGGATTTGTATTGGCCCGGGTTGCGCAGCGCACAGACTAGTGCCCCATGGCCGCCCATGGAATGACCGAAGATGCCTGTCGCCTCGGCATTCGCGGGAAGATTTGCCGCCACCACATCGGGAAGTTCCCGGGTCACGTAGCTGTACATCCGGTAATTGGTCGACCAAGGGGCTTGGGTGGCGTCGACGTAGAATCCTGCGCCCTGACCGAAATCCCAGCTGTCCGCATCGCCCGGGATGCGCGGTTCGCGCGGGCTGGTGTCGGGGGCGACGAGCATGATTCCGAGCTCCGACGCCGCCCGCTGCGCGTGGGCTTTGATGGGAAACGTCTCTTCGGTGCAGGTCAGTCCGGACAGGTAGTAGAGCACCGGTATCTTCTGAGACGTTTCCTTGCCCGGCTTGGCCTGAGGCGGGAGATACACGGAGAACTTCATGGTTCCGCGCGTCTCGCGTGAGACATGCTTGTAGAATCGCTGCACGCCGCCAAAGCAGCCGTGCTCCGATACCAGT
>Ga0182024_10015152_pt1 | contig 14811 bp, 18 predicted proteins | sample P32metaG_FD_120480 | JGI IMG/M metagenome (GOLD analysis project Ga0182024, IMG submission 120480) | Permafrost microbial communities from Stordalen Mire, Sweden - P3-2 metaG (Illumina Assembly) | ecosystem: Environmental > Terrestrial > Soil > Wetlands > Permafrost | place: Sweden: Stordalen... | reverse complement strand
GATCCGATTCTGAAGGAACGGCTCTTTGGGCTCACCAATTCCGAAGGCAACCACGGTGAGGACGTAAAGGAACTTTATTATTACCTTGATGCCACGCCAACGCATTCGTATCTGAAAATGCTTTACAAATATCCGCAGTCGGAATTTCCCTACGCGCAACTCGTGGAGGAAAACCGGCGGCGCGGCGCGGATCAACCGGAATTTGAACTGCTCGACACCGGTCTGTTCGACGCGGATCGTTATTTCGACGTGTTTGTGGAATATGCCAAGGCGGCACCGGATGATATTCTGATGTTGGTCACGGTTCACAATCGCGGGCCGGCGGCTGCGAAGCTGACGCTGCTGCCGCAACTTTGCTTCCGCAACATCTGGTCGTGGAGTTCTAATGTGCCCAAACCCAGGCTCACGGCTGACAACGGAGGCATCAAAATCGAGCATGACCAATTGGGCAATTTCCAACTCGACTGCGACGGCAATCCGATGCTGCTTTTTTGCGAGAACGAAACGAACGTGCGCCGGCTTTTTGGCCAGCCGGAAGCGAGAGGTTTCTTCAAGGATGCCTTCCATGAATATGTCATCGCCGGAAACAAGTCGGCGGTGAATCCCGCGCAGATTGGCACCAAAGCTGGCGCACTTTATGAACTGACAGTTCTAGGAGGCCAGTTGGCGACTGTGCGATTGCGGTTGGCCAAGTCAGGCGCGGCATCCGCGGACAAATCGTGGGCTAACTTCGATGCGATTTTTAGTCAGCGCCGGAACGAGGCGGATGAATTTTACGCCGGATTGCAACAAGCGATAAGCGACGTCGACGCAAAGTTGGTGCAGCGGCAGGCTTTTGCCGGAATGGTCTGGAGCAAACAGTTTTTCCATTACGACGTGCAGGAATGGCTGGCCGGCGACCCAGCCCAGCCACCGCCACCACCAGAGCGCAAACACGGTCGCAACCGGGACTGGAAACACTTGAACAATGCCAATGTGATCTCAATGCCGGACAAGTGGGAATACCCTTGGTTCGCGGCGTGGGACCTCGCCTTCCATTGCGTGGCGTTGGCTGAAATTGACCCCGAGTTTGCGAAGTCCCAACTCATCCTGTTGATGCGCGAGTGGTATATTTGACTGCGACAACCATTTTTGCTGATGGCGGGATCATGCAAAGCAGTCCAGGACTATAACCTGACAGACTTGTGACTCATCTGTGAGACCGCCCCATCGTAACGCTATTTGAAACATCACACCTTGGCTTGCTCGTCTCGGCCACTTTGAACAGAGTTGGAATAGAGCGCGACAAGCCGGGCGAGAAACACGGTGCAAATAAAGCAACTCGGTCCACGAGGCTCTCCTTGCCGCTGCCGTCCGAGAGGAGTAAATTTTCCGCGTGTGAATCAAATTTTTATCAGCCGGGCATTTATCATGAGCAAGCCTGAAGCCCGCGAACTGTGATGGCGCGAATGGCCACTCGGCCTGACATTGGCATTGCTCGGCAATGATCAAACGATACAAAGAAGTGCCGACAACCCTGTTGCGAAGTTATTGCTAACATTCGTGCTAAACGTCGTGCTGCGTTGTCGTGGACAGTTCGCGAACCGTCCACAGACGCGCACTAACATAACCCGGCGGTGACAAGTCGCGCCGATGCCGATAGGCTAGTGTGGACGAAACCACACGTTCATCTTACGTCATTCAACATATCGAACAATCATCCAACCAACTACATATCGCACCGAGACACCATCCCCTAACGAAATCGTTGCGGAAAAAGCCGGGGCAAAACCGGGGCGGCAAATAGCGACAAAAAGTGGCAACGAACTTGTCGCAATATGACGCCTTTTGTCGCTGGCAATTTGCCGCTAGTTGTCGCCTTTTGCCGCCAGCAGTCATGCACACAGCAGTTGCGCCGGAAGGAACCGGCTCAAAATCCGTCAGACATCTTCCCTATACACAGCTTCAGGCGGCAACCGCAGACGCGAGTGTTGCACGAAATTTGCACGACTATTGCGTAACAAGCTCAACGTAATTAAACACCATTCAACACGGTTCAACATCAGCCGTTCATCCCGCTGGAATCATCCGGCTAAGTCACACCCAGGACAAACGCAAGGAAGCGGCGAAAAGTGGAAATTAGGCAAGGCACGCGTTACCCCTTATTTTAACAAGGTTTTTGCGGCTCGCCAAAATCTCGCCGATTGTTGCGCGAGATGCTTCGCTTGTGCTAACTGCATTGTTGCGTCAGTTGCTAACCCTGTTATTTCACCGTGTTGCCAACCGTGTTGCGAACTTTGTTGCTTCGGATGTTGCCTCGCGTGATTACCTCCCTGTTGCTAACCGTGTTGCCTCGCCGTTGCCAACCCTGTTGCGAAGCCAGTGCTAATTATGCTGCCAACCGAAAAAAACTTGCTTCTATGGTGGCGTTATTGGCTTGTCGGGGCGGCCTCCGAACCTTTGCGGCTGCGTGTGGCTGGCGAACGTCGCTGGTCTGCTTTGTAGGCACTCTGGCCGCCGTGCCGGGCTGCAATGGCGAATGCTGGCGCATCGCCCGATTGCTTGCCGGGCTGTGTTAGCTCGCTGGCGGTTTTGATTTCAGGCTGGCCTCGAATTCTTCCCGTTCACTTGGAGTCATCATTTTTACGTTGGCAATGTGCGGTCCGCGTGAACGGTATGGAGAATCTTCTTTTGGTGGCGGCGTGACATTGCCCGCCGGCGCAGTGGTCGGCGCTGGCGTGGCCGGCGTGGGTTTTGCGGCTACGGCTGGCGCGGTTCTCGCCCGTTTGCGCCGTTTGCGCGATTTTCCGCCTTCCAAGACAATGCGGCCGTATTCGGCCACACGCGCTCGGCTGGTCTTGACCCCATGTTGTTCCAGCAATTCAGCAATGGCAGCATAGGACGCATTTTTGCCGCGCAATTCCACGATGGAATCATGGAACGGCTTCAAATTGCTGAATGGAATGCGACTTGGATCGGGTTGATATTCCCTAATTGCTTTGCGCAGCAATTCCAGATTGGGCGTTGTCGGTGATGTGAGTGAGGTGTTCATAATTTTAGAACGGGATGGTTGAAAACGTGACGGCGGGATTCTGACGAGTCATCTTGCGAGATGTTTCGCGGCTGTTGCGCGGCCAAGTTGCGAGTCGTCTCGCAAGTTTCCGGCGCGGACATGGCGCGGCCAAGTCCGGCGCAAGGCGAGCCGTCTTGCGAGTTGTCTTGACGGACGTTCAGCGGCATTGCTGCTGCCACTGTCCGGCCATTGCCGGGACGTTGCGCGGATATGACGCGAGACATTTCGCCGGATTTCTTGCCAGATGATTCGCGCCCATCGCGCGACCATCTCACGGGACTCCGCGCAACCATCGGCGAGATATGGGCGAGCCGAAAAAACCTTGTCCAGACAAGGGGTAAGGCTTCCACCCTATCAAAGCGATAGCACAAAACCGTGCGACTGCACCGTGACTTGAAAATTGTTGCATTGGTTTTGACACGCTTCGTGTGCCTGACTGTGCAAATTGATGGTGCAATTTGTGATGTGAAATTTAACGTGACGGTGTTTTCATTTTTGCGAGGGCGCCGGGCACAGTCTGATTGCCGTAAATGAAATGTAATCATGGTTTGTCCATAATTTCGTTGTCACGATTTTGCACCGGGTCAACATCGGCGATGATGAATGGTGGTGATTGGTGCATCGGCGGGCGTATCGTGATGATGATACCGGGAATGACTGTGGCGGAGTTTCCCTGTGGTCGTTTCCGCCGCAATCCGCCGCTCAACACCCAGGCAATCACCGCCACGGACAACCAGACGAACACGAGGTAACAATAAACGCCGTAGTTCTGGATCAGGGCGTCCAGACAGTTGAATACGGGATTCAGCACCGTAGCCGGATTTAAGTTCATGGCTGGCCCTCCGCTGAATTGACGATGCACGGATTGCCCGGCGGGTTCAGGTCTTGCCGGTGACAGTCACTGTGTGCTAGAATAACGTGCATGAGCAGCATCGTTGAAATTGAAAATGCCATTGAAAAGCTGCCCGCCCCGCAGGTGGATGAACTTGCGGGCTGGCTGGAAACATTGCGCGTGAGGCGGGCCACGCCCCCACCGGTTGAAAGCTGGCTGCAATGCGCACGCGGTGCTGCCCGTCCCGGCGAGACGACGGGAAGAATCATGGCACTCACCCGGGGTGAGGAATGAATCTTTTTGACACGAACGTATTGCTGGACATCGCGACTGCTGACCCGGTCTGGCTTGCCTGGTCGGAAAACCAATTTCGCACGGCCGCAGCGCAGGGTCCCATTCTCATAAACCCGATCATCTACGCGGAACTGGCACCGGCTTTTGCAAGTGCCGCCGATCTGGACCGGTGGCTCAATCCGGCGATCTTTCAGCGACTGCCTTTGCCTTACGCCGCCGGGTGGCTCGCGGCGCAGGCTTTTTTGAAATACCGTCGAGGCGGCGGCGCGAAAACCTCGCCACTGCCGGATTTCTATATCGGAGATCATGCAGAAATTGAGCAGCGGACGCTCATCACGCGGGACTCCGCCCGTTATCGCACATATTTTCCGAACGTCCAAATCATCACCCCGACCTGACGCAATTGGATATTTATCTGAAGCTTGCCGACCGGACTGTTGGGGCCGAGTAGAGTTGAATAGTGAATCCAGCACATCAGCCGGATTTAAGTTCATGGCTGGCCCTCCGTTATAAGTTTGTCAGTCTCACGCCCAAATCGGAGCCGTGCCGGTTGCCAGCCTCGCCAGCACATTTTTCCAAAGCGGTGATCTCCGAAGTGCAGCCAGCCCAAATTCCCGGCCCGCAAGCGTGTTAAATTCGATTGCGACCCGCCCAAGTGGAATGTTATGTTCAAGCCCATGATGGTCGGTAGAGAATTAGTTTGCCGTCCTGACAAGTGCGAGAATGGCGGTCTTGATTGGCGATGAAAGTTTAGCCCAAGCAGTGACTACTTGAGTCAAGTCAGGACAAGAGGGGATTGAATTTCGGGAGTCTATTCGGGAGTCTCCGTGAGATTCCCCTTTATTTACGGGCAAAACCGTGGGGTTCGAATCCCCCTCTCTCCGCCATATTTTACAGGGGAATCGTGAGGGTGACTCACAAAGAGACTCACAAATTCCAGTCGTCTTGGGACATGATTTGTCCCAAGTAGTCACGGCTTGGGCAAAACTTCCTGCCCCACTCAAGGCGGCAATCCTCGCCATCATCAATTCAGCGGAGGGCCAGCCGTGAACTTAAATCCGGCTACGGTGCTGAATCCCGTGTTCAACTTTCTGGACGCCCTGATCTCGGATTACGGCGTTTATCTTTATCTCGTGTTCGTCTGGCTGTCCCTGGCGGTGATTGTCTGGGTGTTGAGCGGCGGCTTGCGGCGGAAACGGCCACAAGGCAACTGTGTCACGGTTGTTCCTGGCATCATATTTACGACGCGACTGCCGAATCAATCACCCCCGCCAATCGTCATCATCGATGATTGACCCGACACAAAATGGCGACGACGAAATAATGGACGAACTATGATCACATTTCATTCCCAGCAATCATTCTGCGCCCGGCACGCTCGCAAAAACGAAAACTCCGACACAGTTAATTGCACCTCACAAATTGCATCGTTAATTTGCACGGTCACGTTCACAAAGCGTGTCAAACTCGGTGCAACAATTTTCAAGTCACGGTGCAGTCGCACGGTTTTGTGCTATCGCTTTGATAGGGTGGAAGCCTTACCCCTTGTCTCGACAAGGTTTTCGCGGCTCGCTTACAGCTCGCCGAATCTTGCGCGGAGTCCCGCGAGACGGTCGCGCGATGGGCGCGAACCAGCCGGCAAGAAATCCGGAGAAATATCTCGTGTCATGTCCGCGCAACTTCCCGGCAATGGCCGGACAGTGGCAGCAGCAATGCCGCCGGATGGCCGTCGAGACAACTCGCAAGACAACTTGCCCTGCGCCGGATTTGAACGCGCCATGTCCGCGCCGGAAGCTTGCGAGACGACTCGCAACTTGGCCGTGAAACAGCCGCGAAACATCTCGCAAGATGACTCGTCAAAAACCCGCCGTCATGTTTTTAACCGTCCCGTTCAAAAATTATGAACACCTCACCCACATCACCGACAACGCCCGATCTGGAATCGCTGAGGAAAGCGATTCAGGAATACCAACCCGATCCAAGTCGCATTCCATTCAGCAATTTGAAGCCGTTTCATGATTCCATCGTGGAATTGCGCGGCAAAAATGCGTCCTACGCTGCAATTGCTGATTTGCTGATGCAAAATGGAATAAAGACCAGCCGTGCGCGTGTGGCCGAATACGGCCGCATCGTCCTGGAAGGCGGCAAAAAACGCAAGCGGCGCAAACGGACGAGAACCACGCCAACCGCAACTATCCCGGCCACGCCAGCGCCGACCGTTGCGCTGGCGGGCAGTGTCACGCCGCCACCAAAAGAAGATTCTCCATACCGTTCGCGCGGGCCGCACATAGCCAACGTGAGAATGATGAGTCCAGAGGAAGCCAAAGAATTTAACGACAGCCTGAAACCGAAACCGCCAGCGAGCTGACGCAGGCCGGAAAGCAGTCAGGCGATGCGCCAGCATCGCCACGCTGCCCGGCGCGGCAGCCAGAGCGCCTAATAAGCAGGCCAGCGACGACCGCCAGCCCCACGCAGCCGCAAAGGTTCGGACGCCGCCCCGACAAGCCAGTAATGCCACCATAGAAGCAAGTTTTTTGGTTGGTAGCTTGGTTAGCTATATGGTGGTAACACGCGAGGTAACACGCGAGGTAACACCGAAGCAACAAAGTTCGCAACACGGTAGTGCATCGCAGTCGCAGCTTTGTCGCTCCGTTGTTACGCCTGCCTACTTGCATCGCAAGGAGAATAGCGTCCGTCATTAAATCAGGTTTCATTCGGTCGCCGGTGCGTCACTTCATCAGCGCAGCCTTGCGGCGTTTTAACCGGCGGCGTTTGACGCACGCCACAGACTTTATCCAGGAAGCCGGATTCGCCGGCAGAGGCGGGGAAAGTGTCATGCCACAAAACTCTTTCTTAACCGCTCACTTCCCGGCGTGCTGGCGGTCAGTTCAACGGATGATTCCGGTGACGTGGACGGCTGACGTTGAACCGTGTTGAAAGCCGTTTAATAGTGTTGAACCGGAAGCGGCAAAAGACGGCAAATTGTGATAACTGCCAGTGACCAAAGGCGACAAAAAGCGGCAAGTTCATTGCCGCCATTTGTCGTTTTTTGCCGCTCCGTCTTTGCGCGTTTGAACTGACCTCTACTGACGTAAGGGGATGGTGTCTTCGTAAAATTGCCCGCAGATCAGGGCAAGACAAACGAGAGATATTCGCTTTGAGCCGATGTTCGAGATTTTTTCCATCAACACTAATAACGCATCCGCTGGTTGCCGTGTGCGCGAATCCAAAATTTAATTTTATGTCGCCGGTCGTCGCGTCAATGTATTGCTCGCCTCATCCGGCTGCGCTCCACATTGCACCCGCCGCCCGGCTCCGGGAGTTTTGCCTTTAGGATTTCGCGCACGAGAGGATTTTCACGCCAATTTATTTATTTGGAATTGAAAGCACATTTCTTAACATTTTGACTTTCAGGCTCAAAAGACGCACAGTTGTGTAACCGTGAGCACCGAGACAGACATTTTAATCAAGCGCGCCGCTGCCGAACTCAAGACTGCCGGCGCACGGGAGATTTATGTCTTTGGCTCTGTTGCACATGGGACGGGTGATGCCGCTTCCGATCTCGATCTGGCGGTTTCCGGGCTGCCGCCGTCGGTTTTCTATCGCATGGGCGCGCGGGTCAGTGATTTGATTGGCCGTTCGGTGGATTTGATTGACCTAGATCGCAGCACGCCGTTCACCCGCTACCTACGCACGGAGAATGAACTCGTCCGCGTGGGATAAATTCCGCAAGCAACAGGCCACGGAACGCGAACAGTTGCAGCGTTTGCTGTCTGGCATTCACGGACTTCTCGCCAAATGCCGCACCACGGCCCCGAATGAAATCGAACTGTCCGCGCTGGCGGCGTTGCTTCATTCATTTTACACCGGCGTGGAAAATATTTTCAAGCGCGTGGCGGTGGAGTTGGATGGCGAGCCGGTGCGCGGCGATTCCTGGCATCGTGAACTTTTGTTGCGGATGAAATCGCCGACCGCGCACCGCCCGGCGTTGCTGTCGGAAGAACTTCACGACACGCTGAATGAATACCTGCGATTCCGTCATGTCTTCCGCAACGCCTATTCCTTTGATTTGGACTGGCAAAAAATGTCGCCGCTGGTGTTGCGCTTGGAAGAAACATTTCAAAAGCTGGAAAAAGCGTTGGATGATTTCCGACGGGAATGAAGTCTGGCCCGTTCTGAAATTAGATCACTTCCTCCAGCCGAGGATTTTGTCCATTGGCAGGCGACAACATCGTGGCTTAGACCTGAAAGGCCGACCAGTCAAGAAATTTTGCCAATGGTGCGATCATTTGTTTTATGTTCGAGTAGTTGTATTATTCAATCGCGGTTCCAGCCAGCGAAGCACGCGTCCTGTCAAGCCCGGCGCGAACCCGCAACAAACGCCGACGTGTCCGTGTGGCAACCGCCAGATTTCGGGCTTTCCCCACGACTGCCAGAGATCCTCGACATCTTCATTTGGCACGAACAAATCATGAATCCCCTCAATCAATAAAATATTATCCTTAGCGATGGCCGGCTGGGAGGAGGTCAAATTCAACGCAGACAAATTCAATTTCTCACACACCTCGCGCAGGCCCTGCAATCTCCGCCGAATACAAGGTCGAATGGCTCGCTGCTCCATCCAAGGATTCATACGCACGGCGGGCGCGGCCAGAACGACAGAGTTCAGGCGCGCATCGCAGCACACCGCCATCCCCGCATACCATGCGCCCATCGAAACACCCCACAGCGTTACGGCGGGACAACCTTCCTTCAATAGCCAGCCGGTCAGTGCCCTAATTTCAGCAATCGCCTGTGTTGCGGTTTTCGCAATCATCAAGCAATCCATGTTGCCACTCGCCTTCAGTTGACGCGGGCGGCGTTGAAAGTGATAAGGTGCGGCCAACGTCACCACGTTGAGTTCCATTCGATTGCAACGGCGGCCGATTAATGGAAATCGGAAATGGTATTCAGGGAAGTCACCAGCACCATGTAACAGAACGATCACAGGTCGTTCCTGCCAGCGTTCCCTACAGCGGTAGAGCCGACCATAAACAGTATTGTTCCCGGCAAAGTCGCTCGGTTGCGGCGTTGGAAAACGAAAATGCACTCCTGATTCGTCGGGATCGAACTCAACCTGCGCGGGCTGGCTTTCGACGGGCAAGGAGTCCGGCATTTTCAGGAATTTGAGTGCTTCTTCCGGGCGCGGGCTTTGTGCTTTGGTGCTCGGCATCAGCATGGTCGTAGCCTGAATGGCCGACCAATCCATCAATTTTGCCAAAGGCGCAATCATACGTCGTTCTTTCGGCCAGCTTCCAATCTCGGTGTCAGCCAGCGAAGGACGCGGTCCGTCAAGCCCGGCACGAACAGCCCGCTAATGTGGCCATGAGGCAATCGCCAGATTTCCGGCTGCTGCCACTTTTGCCAGAGTTCTTCGATCGGTTGCACCGGCGCGAACAAATCATGAATTCCTTCAATCAACAATATATTTTCTTTCGGGATGACTGGCGTGGATAAAATCAGATTTAAGCGGGTCGTATCCATTGCTTCGTGTCCCGGCATTAATGCCTGGAGCGCTTCCCGAACCCGCCGCCAGACGACCGGAGAGGAGTGCCTCATGCGCACGACGGGCACAGATAGAACGGCACAGGCGATGCGTGAATCACTGCACGCTGCCAATCCTGCAAGCCATCCCCCAAACGAAAAACCCACAAGTCCCACGGATGGGCAACCTTCAGCAAGCAGCCAGCCGGTCAGCGCGCGAATCTCGGCGACGTTCTGTGCCATAACCTGCGCAAACATCAAATAATCCCATTGAATAATTCGGCGCGGACGACGCTTGAGATGGTAGGAAGCGACCAATGCAGCCATGTTGAATCCGGCCCGATTGAGCCGGCGGGCAAGCAATGGAAACACGGAATGATAACCGATGACAATGAAGGAGCTGATCGTTCGCGATTGGCTGGATTGTCAGGGCGAATTTGAAAAGGAAGTGGGCAATTATTTGCAATCCGGCAAATCGAAGAACAAAGAGACGATGGTGGAAGGAATCGAACTGGCGGTGGGCGCGTTTATCGGTCTCTTCGCCGGAAAAAATATTGGCAAGATGATAGTAAGACTGGTTTGAGCCAATAATTTCACAGGGATGTAAAACAGATTCGGGAGGTTTTGACTTTCCTCGAACGCTTTTCAGTTTGGAATGCCAATTTCTGCCAACATCGATTTGATACCGTTCCAAGTTATCCCCACACCAATGCACAGCATGATGAACGCCGTCAGACGCACCACCACCATCATGCCCGTGTGCCCAATCCATTTGCCGACCCGCTGGGCGTAGCGATACGTCAGCAGAATTGATAGGGCGATGATACCGGCACCGATGATGGCGGCGAGCAGTTGAATCAGCGCGTGTTCTACCGTGTGCGCGTGATTGGCACCAACGGTGATCGCGACCGAAATAACTCCGGCATCAATCGTCAACGGCATGGTCAGCGGAGCAAACGCACGTCCCAGCGCGATAGCCTTGGCGTGGAGCAAGTCGGGGATTACGTCGGCCGGCTTGGGGCTTTCGGCCGCCAAAAGTTTCCAGCCGAGCGCGCACACTACTGCACCACCCGCGACCTGAACGATGGGTATTGAAAGGCCGAACAAACGCAGGACGAACGAGCCAAGCAACATCGCCCCCAGCAAAAGAATGAACGAGTAGAACGCGATGCGTTTCGCCAGATCGGCGCGTGTCAATTCATCGCAACCGGGCGTCATTCTCAGAAAAATCGGCGCGTCGCCGAGTGGATTAACGACGGGCAGCAACGCGCCGACCATCAGCAGAATCGCGCCGGTGAGTTGGCCGAAGTCAGACCCGATCATCGTGTCGCCTTTATTTCGCGGGCTTTTCCAAATGGCCGCCGAACCCGTAACGCATGGCCGATAGCAACTTGTCTTGGAAGTCGGCGTCGCCGCGTGAACTGAAACGCTCGTATAGTGCCGTGGTCAGCACTGGCGCGGGCACGCCTTCATCAATCGCGGCCTTCATCGTCCACCGGCCTTCGCCCGAATCGGAGACTCGTCCGGCAAATCCCGTGAGGGCGGAATCTTTGGCCAGCGCATCCGCCGTCAAGTCCAGCAGCCACGAGGCGATTACACTGCCGCGCCGCCAGACTTCAGAAATGTCGGCGAGATTCAGGTCGTATTGGTAGTTTTCCGGGTCGCGCAACGGCGTGGTCTCCGCATTTGTTTCGCCTTTCTGTTTGCCAATGTTTGCCCCGCGCAAAATGCCCAAGCCTTCGGCATACGCGGCCATCATTCCGTATTCGATGCCGTTGTGAACCATCTTGACGAAATGTCCGGCGCCGTTCGCGCCGCAATACAGGTAACCTTGCTCGGATGTTCCGCCGAGTTTTTTGCGTCCCGGCGTGCGCGCGATTTTGCCGATGCCCGGCGCGAGCGTGGCGAAAATAGAATCAAGTCTTTTGACCACTTTTAGATCACCGCCAATCATCATGCAATAACCGCGTTCAAATCCCCACACGCCGCCGCTGGTTCCGACATCAACATAGTGAATTCCTTTCGTTGCGAGTTCCTTCGCGCGCCGGATGTCATCAATGTAATAAGAATTGCCGCCGTCAATCAGCGTGTCGCCCGCGTCGAGAAACGGCAATAGGTCGGCAATCGTCTTATCTACCACGGCTGCGGGAACCATCAGCCAGATGGCGCGCGGCTTGGCGAGTTTCTTGACCAAATCGGCGAGTGAAGATGCTCCGACCGCCTTGGCCTTGGCTAAATCTTTCACCGCTTTGGGCAACTGGTCGAAGACCACGCAACGATGCCCATCTTTGATGAGTCGTCGAACCATGTTGGCACCCATCCGACCCAAGCCAATCATGCCAAGCTGCATAGTTGTTTTTTTCTTCATGAGATTGTTTGGTGCGCAGACTTTTTCAAAATTCAGCAGCGAGTAATTGCTTTTATTGCAGATGACATTTTAAGCCGTTGCAGGGCTGTTGCCATGGGGTGTTCACCCCATTGTTTGCGGCAGTCAAAAGCGACAGTGTCTTCATGGCAAAATTTATGAAATCTCCCGATTTTTTTACTCCCGTTTTCTGGGCTCACTGGAAGTGCCGAACCGCATCGTGATGACTCTGCCCATGCGAATGCGCGTTGAATCCAACTTGTTCAAAGGTAATGAAAACTCAAACAGAAATAAATTCGACGGGAACGACGAAAAGCATCGGCATCGCCGCTGATCACGGAGGTTTTGAGTTGAAGGAATTTCTGACCAGAAAATTACGCGAAGCCGGTTATGAAGTAACCGATTTTGGCGACCGCCAACTGAAGTCGGACGACGATTATCCAGATTTTGTAATTCCTTTGGCACGGGGGATTGCCGCCGGGACGGTGGATCGCGGCGTGGGCATCTGTGGCAGCGGGGTTGGGGCGTCCATCGCCGCGAACAAAGTGGCCGGGGTTCGAGCCTGCTTGATTGAGGAAAATTTTTCGGCGCATCAAGGCGTTGAGGACGACGATTTGAACATGATTTGTTTTGGCGGGCTTCTGGTTGGTCATGCCCTCGCTTGCGAATTGGTGCAAACATTTCTCGCCGCGCGATTCAAAGGTGCGAAACGGTTTCGTCGTCGGTTGGCAAAAGTGGCCGAACTCGAAAATGCGCCACTGAAATTGACGTCATGAAAATAAGTTCACTGGCCGGAAAGCCCGCGCAATCTGCAATACTGGTGGATGTGCCGAAACTTGTCACGGCCTATTACACCGGGATTCCCGACCCTTCGGTGCCGGAACAGCGTGTGGCGTTTGGCACGTCCGGCCATCGCGGGTCGTCATTCAAACTAGCTTTCAACGAATGGCACATCCTCGCAATCACCCAGGCGATTTGCCTGTATCGCAAGCGGCAAAATATTTCCGGCCCGTTATATCTCGGCATTGACACGCACGCGCTTTCCGTGCCGGCCTGCGCCACCGCGCTGGAAGTGCTCGCGGCAAATGGCGTCGAGGTGATGCTCGCCGAAGGGGACGAATTCACGCCGACCCCGGTGATTTCTCATGCAATTCTAACTTACAATCGCGTTCGCAAAAAGGGACTGGCAGACGGAATTGTCATCACGCCCTCGCACAACCCGCCGCACGATGGCGGCTTCAAATATAATCCGCCGAGTGGCGGGCCAGCAGACAACGTCGTCACTGGTTGGATTGAGGCAAAGGCGAATGCGCTGCTCGAAGCCCGGCTTAAAGGCGTGAAAAGGATTCCCTACGCGCAAGCATTGCGCGCCGCGACGACACATCGGCACGACTATCTTACCGCTTATCGGATCAAATCAAACGCCGTTGCCTCGGGTGTGCTCACCCGCGCCGGGGCGAAAGCGTTCGCCAATTGTTGCGTCGGCGTCTGCTCAATCCCGCGCTTGACGAAAAACCGAACCCGCAGGCGTCCGACTTCGATCTCGCGCCGGGAACTGTCAGTCATCACTTGCGTGACTTGCAGTGCTTGCGGATTGGAACCGTAGATGCCAGCCGCCGATTGAAGTGCCAGATAATAGGGATGCCCTAGCCAGCTAAAATAATCGTCGAGCCACCAGGTAACCGGGGGTGCGCCCATCGAGCGATGCTCCGGGCTGACAATCAGGAAAAATTGCTGCAATCGCGAAACCCTGACAACCAGACTGCCCAAGGCTTCAAGCTCTCGACCGAATCACTTCAACTTTTGGTGAAAATGGAAGACTCGGTGTGTGCGCTGGTCGCACTGCACGCACGGTCGCTGGGGTTAGCTGAAACCCCGGCAGAACTGGATTCTCTGGCGGCGGCTCTCACCGGTGGCGAGTTGTATGACTCTCGGTGGATGCTGGCTTACGAAGCTGCGGTGCGCGGGTGGCTTGTTCCGGCAGACGGCAAAGATTTTATTGTAGCTGATGTCAATTTTTCAAAACTCAAAACTGCGGGTGTGAGTTTCTACGATGTCACAAAAACAACATTGCCACCTTTACCCGCGCCGAAGTTAAAAATCCCAACGATTGCCGAAATGTTCGAGCGAAAATTGAGCGAAGACGACGAAGAAGAACCCGAGGAAGAAACGGAAACATATTACTGGTGTCATTTAAGTCTGATTTCCTCTATTTTTCCCGTCGTTGAACGAATGGCAGAATGGCTGTTTGAACTTTCACCCATGAGCAAATCACGCATGAGTAAATCAACCGTAGATCAGATCCGAGAGCGCTTCGATGGCGACGTTGAGCGATTTTCCAACCTTGAAACCGGGCAATCTGCCACCATTGATGCCCCATTGTCGCTGGCGTTGATCGCCGAGGCAGCCTCGCGTGTCAATCCCCACGCGACTTCACTCCTTGATGTTGGCTGCGGTGCTGGCAACTACACTCTGAAGGTTTTGGAGCGGTTGCCCAACCTTGATGTGACATTGATTGACCTCAGCCGGCCCATGTTGGACCGGGCCGTTGAGCGGGTCAGTCGAGCGACCTCCGGCCGAGTCACCGCGTTGCAAGGCGATGTTCGGGAATTGCAGATTGGCGATCCACGCTGTCGGACTCGTGATTGACGGGCATGACCAGCGTGAGTGCCGCGCCCAGCGCCGATAGCACGGACGGCAGGTTGATTTGGGCGAAGAAATCAATGAACAGGTCGGTGGACGCAG
>Ga0182024_10015151_pt1 | contig 14811 bp, 6 predicted proteins | sample P32metaG_FD_120480 | JGI IMG/M metagenome (GOLD analysis project Ga0182024, IMG submission 120480) | Permafrost microbial communities from Stordalen Mire, Sweden - P3-2 metaG (Illumina Assembly) | ecosystem: Environmental > Terrestrial > Soil > Wetlands > Permafrost | place: Sweden: Stordalen... | reverse complement strand
GTGGAATAAATAGCGCACCGTTTCATTGTCGATGCGCGCCATCATGTCTTCGAACAGAGTGAATGCTTCTTTTTTGAACTCGACCAGCGGATCTTTCTGGCCGTAGCCGCGCAGACCGATGCCTTCTTTCAAGTGATCGAGCGAAAGGAGATGGTCTTTCCATTGTGAGTCCACCACATCAAGAATGATGCGGCGTTCGAGCCAGCGCATCAGGTCCGCGCCAAATTGCGTTTCCTTTTCGGCGTAGCGCGTGTTCACCGCTTCGGCAGCGGCATCGGAAAGCGCATCGTGGGTCAGCGTGCCAGGATCGGCGCCGGCAGCCTTTGCGTCGATGCCAAACTGGGCATTCATTTCCGCAAGGAATTGCGTGGTATTCCACTGATCGGGGTGCTGTTCGCGCGGGCAAAACGTGTTTACCAGTTCGCGAGCCACATCTTCGGCTATGCCGAGAACATAATCGCGCTGATCTTTGCCCTCCAGCGCTGAGCGACGAATACCATAAATGGTTTCGCGCTGCTTGTTCATCACATCGTCGTATTCCAGCAAATGCTTACGGGCATCGAAGTTTTGCGCTTCCACGGATTTCTGCGCGTTTTCGATGCGTCGAGAAATAAGGCCGGATTCGATCGGCACGCCTTCGGTCATTCCCAGGCGGAACATCAGCGCCTTGACGCGTTCGCCGCCAAAGATGCGCATCAAATCGTCTTCGAGCGACAGGAAGAAGCGCGACGATCCTGGATCGCCCTGTCGTCCTGCGCGGCCACGCAATTGATTGTCAATGCGCCGGGCTTCGTGGCGTTCGGTGCCAAGAATGTGTAAGCCGCCGAGGGCTACAACTTCGTCATGCTCGGCCTTACACTGCTCGGCGAACTGATTGTAAACAGGCTTCCACTGATCGGCGGGAACCTGGAAAATTTTCCCTTCGTGCTGGAACAACACCATAGGCGCGACTGGCGCCGCGGCACCGTCGCCGGCTCCATCGACAGCGGCGATTACCGCTGGTGCCGAGGCATACGGCATAGCCATTTTATTTTTGAGGAAATAGTCGCGGGTCATCTGCTCGGGATTTCCGCCCAGCAGAATGTCTGTACCGCGGCCAGCCATGTTGGTGGCTACGGTTACCGCGCCTTTACGTCCGGCCTGCGCCACGATGCGAGATTCGCGCTCGTGTTGCTTGGCGTTCAAAACCTCGTGAGGAATTTTTGCCGCTTTCAGCAGAGCGGCAATCGTTTCGGACTTTTCGATGGAAATTGTGCCGACCAGTACAGGTTGCCCGCGTTCGTGATAATGGCGAATGCCGTTCGCGAAGGAATCATCTTCCTGCATGATGCCGTTCACCACGGCGGTGAATTTTTCTTTTTCGGTGCGGTAAACGATGTCGGGATGCTCTTTGCGAATCAAATTGCGATTAGTCGGAATGACCACGACATCGAGGTTATAAATCTTGCTGAATTCCGCAGCTTCCGTTTCCGCGGTACCGGTCATACCGGCGAGTTTTTTGTACATGCGGAAATAATTCTGAAAGGTGATGGTCGCGAGGGTCTGATTTTCGCGCTCGATTTTCACGCCTTCCTTGGCTTCCACGGCCTGGTGCAACCCGTCTGACCAGCGGCGGCCAGGCATCTGGCGCCCGGTAAATTCGTCGACGATGATCACTTCGCCGTTTTTGATGACGTAGTCGACGTCATTTTTGTACAGCGTGTGCGCGCGCAGCGCCTGATATACGTGGTGAATCGATTCCATGTGCGCGGGATCATATAAATTGCCGAGGCCGAGCAGACGTTCGGTTTTGCTGACGCCTTCTTCCGTGAGCGTGGCGGTGCGGTGTTTTTCATCGATGGTGTAATCGATGTCCTGAATCAACTTAGGAATAATCTTGTCGATCTTGGCGTATTTGTTGGTGGACTCTTCCGAAGGCCCGGAAATAATCAGAGGTGTGCGCGCTTCGTCGATCAGGATGGAGTCCACTTCGTCGACGATGGCGAAGTGATGGCCGCGCTGAACGCAATTGGCGAGGTCATATTTCATGTTGTCGCGAAGATAGTCGAAGCCAAATTCGTTGTTCGTACCGTAAGTAATGTCGGCGTGATACGCCGCACGGCGCTGAGTATCATCCAAATCGTGCACGATCACGCCAACGCTCAGGCCCAGCGCGCGATACAAAGGGCTCATCCACTCGGCGTCGCGGCGCGCCAAATAATCGTTGACGGTAACGATGTGTACGCCGCGCCCAGCCAGCGCATTCAAACAGGCAGGCAGGGTGGCCACCAGCGTTTTTCCTTCGCCGGTTTTCATTTCGGCGATTTTGCCTTCGTGCAGGACCATGCCACCGATCAATTGCACGTCGAAATGGCGCATGTTCAGGAAGCGCCAACCCGCTTCGCGCACCAGCGCAAATGCAGGTACGATCGCTGGCTCCAGGGCTTGCTGCATCAATTCGCGAAAGGTGGGTTCCGCCGGATCAGCGTCCTTGAGGCGCTCCTGTACCTGAGCTTTCAGCTCGGCAAAGCGCAGCTTTAAATCCTCATCGGATAGCGCCTTCATCTCCGCTTCGCGCGCGTTGATCGAAGCTATGAGGGGCTGCAGCTTCTTAACGTCGCGCTCGTGTTTGGTGCCGATAAATCGCGCGACAACTCTATCCAGTATTTGTGCTGCTTCCATGTAGTGGTTCGCCGTTTCCTGACGGTTTTGTGCGTGTAGGTTCGAAGAGACGCTACAGCAATCCGAGTACGATCATCTTATTCTAACTGGTTGGATGCATTCGCGCCAAGAATCGCAACATTTGGGTGCCAAACGGAAAGCTAGTTAAGCGACGGAACTAGGGCCACTTATTGGTCCGATTCAGACACAGCTAATTCCAAAAACGACCACACACACGTGCCGAGCGGCCGGTGCATTTTATAAGACTTCTTACTTCATCAGTTCATTGACTTCGTGGTAAGGAATGTTGCGATCCAGGAAGGTGTTGTAGGTTCCCTTTTGTAACAGCTCGTCCGCCGCATCCCTCGCGACGGCAAACGTCGCTCGCATAATTCCTGAACCTACGCTTAGGCGCGCTATCCCGATGCGTTGCAAATCAGCCACCGGCGGCATCCCGGGACCAGCCAAAACATTGAGAGGTCCCGCCACACTCTGAACCAGTTGCGTAAGTGTGGGCATATCCGTGACACCCGGCACAAATAGACAATCTGCACCAGCCTGGTGATATGCATTGAGCCGTCGAACGGTCTCGGCAAATCTAGTGGCAGGCTCGCCGACTTTTTCCAGGTAGACATCGGTGCGTGCGTTGATGACCACGGGTATATTGACGTCGTCCCCCGCTTCACGAGCTGCTCGGATGCGCTCGATTTGCTCTTCTAGCGCAAACAACGGTTGCGAGGTATCTCCGGTGGCATCTTCAAGATTGACACCGATCGCGCCTGCGTTAATGACGGCGCGCATGGATTCGCCGAGCCCTTTCGGCGAGTCCGCGTAACCCGACTCTATGTCGGCGGTGACCGGCACACTTACCGCGTTCGCAATACGCGCAATCGCTTGCATCATTAATTCTCTTGGTACGTTTTGTCCGTCGGCGTAGCCCAGGGTCGCAGCAATGCCCGCGCTGGTTGTGGCAATCGCTCGCGCGCCAGCTTGCACAAACAATCGCGCGGTTACGGCATCCCAGGCATTGGGGAGAACCAATAAGGGAGGAGCGTGATGCATGTTACGAAAAGCATCCGCTTTGGCTTTGAGTGCGATGTCATTGATTGTCTCGGCATGCTTCATGACTTGTTAAAGCCAGTCTGCGGGAGGGGTGGCCAAAGACCAGAAATTCGCGGAACGCTGCTCAAATTCGATACCCACTCTGGTTAATCCTGCATGAGGAAGTCCGACGTAAACTACCTGGCCCTCGAGTTCGTCCCAGTTTCTTCGATTGAATAACTGCACTTTTTGGCCTAGGGCAACACCGGTTTTCAGCGCCAGCAACACGCCGTGAGCGCTGGCACTCAACGTGAAAGTGTCTTCGCGAAAATCCTGCCCTGCGCCAGTGCGCCCTATTACAACCAGCGGCACATCCAGCGGAATTCTTTGGCTGCGTCTTTCTGCAATGGCGGATGGCATATATTCACCTGCAGCGCGCTCCGATGTTTGGACGAGAATCGTAAGAAGCGGTTTTAGACTACCGAATCCGGCAACCGGAATCTACTGTCCTTTAGTACCTAATAATGGATGGTCATCCGGGTGGTTTGTTGTGGCGACGGCGGATTTCGTAGTTAAGAGTTCTCTCAGATTCCGCGGCGCGTGCGTGTCGTTGACTGTAATTCCCGAAGCACATAACATCTTCGCGGGGCGCACGTTTCCACTTGATCGGCCAAACCATCTCTCATTACCGCATTCTGGAGAGTCTCGGCGCCGGCGGCATGGGCGTGGTTTATAAAGCAGAAGACACGCGCCTTAACCGCCTGGTGGCGCTCAAATTTCTGCTCGAAGACGTAAACGCCGACCCTCAGGCCTTGGCGCGTTTTCGCAAGGAAGCGCAAGCAGCTTCCGCCTTAAACCACCCAAACATTTGCACAATTTATGATGTGGGCGATGATGCAGGCAGCGTCTTTATCGCCATGGAGTACCTGGAAGGCCAGACGCTACGACATTTCATTCAGGGTGCTCGCGTTGATCTAGAGCGCACTCTCGATATTGCTATTGAAATAGCCGACGCCTTGGATGCCGCGCACGCCGCCGGCATAGTTCATCGCGATATTAAGCCTGCCAATATTTTTATCACCAAGCGCGGTCATGCCAAGATCCTCGATTTTGGTTTGGCCAAGATGTCTGCGAAAGGTGACGGTCCAAAGGTGGACACCCAAGCCACTATCGAGCAGGAGCAGCTCACCAGCCCGGGCACGACGGTGGGCACCGTTGCTTACATGTCTCCGCAACAAGTGCGCGGAAAAGAGCTGGACGCGCGCACCGACCTGTTTTCCTTTGCGGTGGTGCTGTATGAAATGGGCACCGGACAATTGCCATTTCGGGGAGATACCTCCGGAGTGGTTTTCGAGGGAATTCTAAATCGCACTCCTACACCGGCGCTGCGTATTAATCCCGATCTGCCACCTAAATTTGAAGAAATCGTCCAGAAGGGCCTCGAGAAAGATCGCAATCTTCGTTACCAGCATGCTGCGACATGCGGACCGACCTGCAGCGCTTAAAGTGCGACCTCGATTCCAAGCGCTCGGCGAGCATGTCAGAAACGGAATATTTGCCATCGGCTGCTTCGTCAAGATCTTTACCAGCCCAAAGCACAGCAACACATGCAAGCGGTTCATCCAAGGTGGTGGCCGCAGCCCGGCAACATAAGTTCAGCTTCTCCGCCATAGCATTCCTGGTTTTGTTGGTGCTCGGGGCCGCAGGGTACGGAGTTTATTCTTTTCTCAATCGCTCCCAGCCGGCTCCGTTCTCAAATTTCGTGGTAACGCAAATCACGAACACAGGAACGACCGAGCAAACCGCTATTTCTCCTGATGGCAAGTTTCTCGTTAGCGTGCAGCGGGACAAGGGCCAGGAAAGCTTGTGGCTGCGCAACATCGCTACTGCCAGCGATACGCAGGTGGTGTCGAGCAGAGGACAAAGATTTACAGGACCGGGATTCACGCCCGATGGGAATTACGTCTATTTTCGTGAAACCGCGCCGGGAATGTCCGGGCTTTATACCTTGCTGCGCGCCCCAGTCCTTGGGGGCAAGCCAGAAGCGGTGGCTAAAGATGTAGACAGCGATGTAAGTTTCTCCCCCGACGGCAAAAGCATGGTGTTTATCCGTGTGAACGATCCGGAAATTGGAAAGTGGCGCCTTATTGCAGCTAATGCAGATGGCTCAAACGAAAAGGTTCTGTACGTCAGCGCGGAACAAAATAGCCAAAAGTCGGTAGCCTGGTCCCCAGACGGCCGTCGGGTGGCCGTGTCGATCGGCTCAGCCGGTGGCTCCGTCATTGGAACGATCTCCATGTACGAATTGGCGAGTTCGCAAATGCGTAAGTTCGCGGAGTTCAACGACAAAGCTCCGAATCGACTTGCCTGGTTTCCGGACGGCCGCTGGTTACTGATGATCTATGGAGCAAGAGGTGAGAGCTTTTCAACGCAGAATCAGATCGGAATGTTCTCCTATCCGAGCGGACAGTTTCACGCGATTACCAATGACACCAATGCTCACGAGACGCTGACCATTTCCAGCGATGGACGAACCGTCGCCACGGTACAGCAGCAGCTGAGTAGTGAAATTCAAGTACTACCATCGTCAGGAAGGGGAGCTGGCTCTGTTGTCCCGGGGCTGCCGGCCCAAGGCTTCATCGCAGCATTCGATTGGTTGAGCAACGATGAGCTGGTGGTTTCCAAGGGCGTACGAATGTTGCGGTTGAAAATTGATGGGAGCAATTTGGCAAACATCGTGAATGGTCCGACAGGGTTCATCGGCAATGTTAATACCTGCGGAGGCGAGCGTTCCATTGTCTTCGGCTGGTACTTTCGCGGAGGAGAAAAAGGGGGAAGACTCTGGCGAACGGATGCGGACGGGTCCGCTCCTGTTCCTTTAACTCCGCTTGGAGAACCGGAATTGTGGCAGTGCTCGCAGGATGGAAAATGGCTTTACGAAGCGAGCATTTCTGGGAGTTCCGAAATTCGGCGGTTGTCGCTCGCACACGGAGGGAGCAGCGAAGTGTTACCTGGCAGCAACGCTGCTGATTCCCTGCTGATGAGCACGGCGCTCTCGCCGGACGGGCGGGTGCTCGCACGGCTAGTGGCTGAAGAGCATCCCGAAGCCCGCAATTACACCCAAAAAATCCTGTTGCAGGATCTCGTCGAAAGCGGCAAATCTGCGCGCACAATTCCCCTAGAATCGGATAGAAACTTTACATTTCACGGTCTGTCTCCTGATGGCTCTTTTCGATTCACGCCCGATGGAAAAGCGCTGGCTTTTGTGGTGGAAGAAAAGGGGGTGGACAATATCTGGCTGCAGCCGGTGGACGGTTCGAAAGGCCGTCAGTTCACGGATTTTAAGTCGGAAGAAATCACCGGATTTCGCTGGTCGCCGGATGGAAAACAACTGGCCTTAGTAAGACATCACAGCAGTTCAGACGTGATTCTTTTGCGCGATGCGGCGGTGGCTTCGCAATAGCGGAATGCTCCCTCGATGTCGTCACAGATTGGAAAGGTGAGAAAAATCAACGGGCGACTGCAGCGTTAACTGTCGGGGCCGTGGTGGCAGCGTCTTCTTCAATGGCGGGCACCAGGCGGGTGAGTTTCCCCGCGAGCAGGCGGCGATATTTGGTGCGCTCGTCGAGATTCATGTCCACAATTTCAAAGGCCATGTCTTGCGCCCGGTAATCGCGCATCAACGCTGTGGCTTGCAAATTGCGCAAACCCAACTGCAGCTTCAGCTGAACCTGCGTGCCGGGCGCGAGATGACGGCTGATGGTAGCTACACCGCCGGCCAGACTGGCCGTTTTTATTTCCAAGCGGCAATTCTCTTTCAGGTTGGTACTGACAGCGCTGAGCGGCTTTCTGAGGCGCACTCGGGTATGCCGGCGTTGCCGAACAAACTTGGAGTTGGCCAAGATTGTTAAGGGAGCGAGCGTCAGATCTTCATTTTCAATTCCGCTCTTGGGCAAGAACTCCTGAGCCCACGCGAGGTCAAGTTTTTCAAGGGCCTGTAGTGCGGCGATGCGCAGCTCCTGCGAGTGCGCCCAGCCAAACACCTTTTTCCCACCGGCGATACGCTTCAGCGCCGCCACCGATTCAGTTGCGGGAATGCGGCCTAGCGCTTCCACCGCTTTCACGCGCAGATACTGACCGGAGCCGACGGGCAAATCGCCGTCAACGATGGTCAACAAGCGGCCCAGAGCTTCGCGATCGGCAGAAATCCCAATTTCATCGATAACCAGTGGCATGACCAAGGGATCGACGTAGTCTAAAATGTCCAGCAAAATGCGGCAGCGCCCGGTCGCCCCACTGCCGGAAACCTGCCTCACGATGCGATCCTGGGCACTACGTGAAAAGTCCTTGATGCGCCCCGGCAGAAACACTTCCACAGCTTGTGGATCCAGTTTGCTGAGCAACCCGACCATTTCAACGGCTTCGGTTACCGGGCCGCCGCGTAGCGCGCTGCGCAGATATTGCAAGCCTTCTTCACCCAGGTCTCCGGCCAAATTGGCGATGTGCTCTGCATCCCGACGCTGGCTGCAGCGATTGAAACGTGCCGAGAGCTGTTCCATCGCTGCTTGTGGCAAAAGTTTTAAAACTCCAGTGAGGCCGGCAGCCACCTGACGAGCGCGCAGCGCTTCATCGACAAAATCCGGCACGCGCTCTTCGATACCCATTTTGCCGCGCAAACTGCGCGCGATTCCTGGACGCTGTGCTTCGACGCCATCCAATAATTCGAGCGCTTGTTCCATGGCGGAAAAGGAGCGACTCGATGCGGCTTCCTGGCTCAGACGCACGAACGCGGCGCTGACCATTCCTTGTACATCCGCGTCCTGCTCAATACTCAGACGAAGGCCGACGTGACGCAGCGCTTCCCCAAGCAGTTTTGGATCGGCCTTGGAATAAAGTTCCGCGAGCTCGGATAAACCGGCAGCGGCTTTTTTGCGCGCATCGGGCTCTTCGTTTTCCGCACAGGAGGCATAGTTTTCCAGAATCTCGATGGCTTCCGTGATTTTCCCTTTTTCGAGCAGGTCAGCGACATAGGACTGCACGTTACGCGGTGGAATGCACCACGCATCTTCAGAAAGCAAAACGCTCTGCTTGCCGCTGTCGGGGACGGCGGCCCAGAATTGGCGGTCGAGAATTTCGCGGTGAGATTCCACAAGAATTCCCGCGTCGGTCATTTTATTTTCGTGCGCGCCGAGAATGTTTCGGAGGCTTTCAATCTCCTGATTCATGCGATCGAGCATCTGGCGGACGGCGCTGACTTTTACATCACCGTGTTCGAATTGCTCCAGGGCAAAACGGATGGCGAGGTGCTCGGCTAGTTGCACCAGCATGGTTTCATCGGGTTTGGCTTGCGTGGTTTGCGCCGCTAAACCTGCGATGGCTTGACGCAGGGTAGCCTGCGCGGTGCCTGGCAATTGCGCAATTTGCTGTTGAAATGTGCCCGCGCCGGCGATTCCGCTTTGGCCGGAAGCGATCTGGCCAAAACTCGTAAGCGCGCCAAGAATTCTGAACATCTCAGCTTCGCTGGGCGCGACCGTTCTGCCATCCGAATAACTCGGCACCAGGCCTTCCGGGACGGGGGCGCCAGCGGGGAGCCAGTAACCACCCGCGTCGCCACCCCGGGATGAAGACGAAAGATCGTTCCCCGGACCGCTCGCAAATTCAATCTCCGGATTGCCTGTGCCCGGAACTCCAGGACCGGTAGCCGTAGTGCCGCCTATGCCTAAGCCACTTGTGCCTGGGCCGACTGCTCCGGCAGATCCTGAGCCACTGCCACCGTCTAGGTGTGAACCTTGCGCTGCGGCAATCAACTCCAATAACTTTTTGGGATCGTTGAGCCACTGCTTGAATTGATCCTGGCCGGCATCGCTGAGCGAGGCAACCGCAAGCTGCGCGGCTACGCTTGCGTCTTTCAGGCGCGCATCGGTAGCAATGAAGCAGATTTCGTTGATGCGCACGCCGCGCGCTCCCACGAGAGCGTTTTTGAGTTGCAACGCCAACTCGGCAGGCTTGGCTTTGCTGGTGGGAAAAGCGCGCGCGAAACGCCGCAATTCCTCTTGAGTCACATTCGGGAAGAATTGAACGCTGGCTATTCCCGCGGTGGAAAGCAACAGCGCGAACTGCCTCTCCGCCGGAGCGCCTTCCAGTGGGACTCCATCAAGCAATAATTGTGAACCGGACGCGCCCAGCAACAGTCCTGATTCAGATGCGGGAGGGATGGCGGCTTGCAGCTCACGCCAGGCTATATCCAGGTGCTCGATAGTGCGGACATGGTCGTAGCCGTATAAGCGAGCGAACTTCAATAGAATATTCAGGCTACGCACGAAAGCGCGTGCTGAGGCTGAGTGTGGATCTATTTTCATGATGGTCCTGGAGGTCCCCACAATAGGACTTCCTCTCTAGTACCCTAGGTTCCAGAACGGTCCCGTGCAATGGTACATAGGTCCTATGTGCCCAGCGGGTCAAGTAACGGTCAGGTGGCAGCGGATTCGAGGGGTCGCGCGCTTTCGCGAAAAATGATGCGATCGCGAATTAGTTCTTGAGGGCTATCCGTCCGCGGCGCCGGCTGCGATTGATGGGGGCAGCGGATGCGGGCAGCGAGCCAAGTTCAAGCAGCAATTTTCTGAGCCGCGCACGTTCTTCCAGGTCCATTTCCACGAATTCAAAAGCCAGGGCTTGAGGGCGGGCACCACGAACGATCGCTTGCGCTTTAATAGCTCGTACACCTGAAGATATCTTCAAAACGACGATTGAACCAGGCGGCAAATTACGTTCGCCGGAACCGATGCCGCCGCCAAGGTTCAGCTCCGGGATAGACAACTTGAAATTTTCTCTAAGATTGGTGGTGGTCATGATCACGTTGCGAGAAAGTTTTAGGCGCGCGTAACGACGCTGGCGGATGACAGAGGCGTTCGGCTCGGGATCAGTGGGTCCGAGTGCCAAATCCTTGTGATCGATCCCGCAGCTAGTCACCTTTTGAGTTCCGAGAGGCGGGTTGATCAGGATTAAAGCCTGCGCGGCCGCGATGCGCAACTCACTGGGATAGGTCCAGCGCCACAATTGCTTCGCGTCAAGAATCCGCTCCAGGGAATTGCCGGCGCGTGTCGCACGCAACCGCCCCAAGGCCTCAGTGGCTTTAACGCGCGCAAAACCTGGGGTTTGGTCGTCGTCGACCAGTTGCATGAGCTTGGTGATGCATTCCGGACGCCCAGTCATACCCATTTCGTCGATGGCGAGCGGGCGAATCATGGCGTCAAGAAAATTGTAAAGGGCCACGAGTAAACGAGCGCGTTGCTCAGCGGGAACGGAAGAGAGTTGGCGGACAGTGCGATCATGTGCCGCGCGCGGCCATTGTTCAAGACGGCCAGGTAGAAATTTTTCTACGGCGTCCGGATCGAGTTGACTGAGAAGGCCGATGACTTCGGCGGCTTCCGGTGCGGGGGCGGTCTGCAAGGTTTCAATCAGGCGATGAGTCGCGTCATCACCCAGGGCGCGCGCCATGTTGCCCAACAGCTCGCAATCCTCGCGGAATCCGCAATGCCCAAATCTGTTAGTGAGATATTGCAAGGTGGCCTGCGGCATCAAAGCCAAAATTTCGGGCAAGCCATCGGGGAGCTGGCCACCGCGCAGCGCCTCTTCGACGAATTCGGGGAGACGATCCTCTGCGCCGATGCGGGGACGTAAGCTTTGCGTAGCGCCCGGACGCTGGATCTCAATGCTTTCGAGCGAAGCTAGGGCCTGATGAATCGCCGCGTAACAACGCTTGGCTGCGGCCTCCTGGCTAAGGCGAACGAAAGTCGCGCCAACGAGCATTTGCAGTTCCGGCTCGCGTTCCACCGCAAGCTGGTTTCCGGTGCGGCGAATAGCGTCCATAAGCGCACTGCCGTCACCGCTGCCATAAAGCTCGGCGAGATCCGAGATCCCGATCGCGACAGTTCTTCGGGCTTCCGGGGCCTCCATGGCAATACAGCTGGCGTAATTCAGTAGAACTTCGTTGACGGTTTTGAGCTCGCCGCGACGAAGCATATCTTCGAGATAGACGCGAATATTGCGAGGGGGAACACACCAAGCCTCTTCGGAGGTCAAAACTTCTTTTTTGTTTTCTTCCGGGACTTGCTGCCAAAATTCCTGATCCAGGAGGTCGGTGTGGGATTGTACGGAAAGGCCGGCACTGGCCATCATTTCTTCCTGAGCACCGAGTATTTTACGCAAGGCTTCAATCTCCGTATTCATGCGATCGAGGACCTGCTTGACGGCGCTGACGCGGAGTTCACCGCGCTCATAGCTGTCGAGAGCGAAGCGAATTGCTACGTGCTCCGCCAGCTTGAGCAGCATTGGCTTGTCTGGAGCCTCGGTGGGCGCCTGGGCGGCCAAACCGGCCAGGGCCTGCTGCAATGTATGCTGTGCGCGAACGGGCAAGGCGCTGAGCCGGGATTGAAATGTAGGCATATCCATGCGGGCATCCGGGCTCTTGCGCGACTTTCCAAGCTGCGAGAACAAGCTTAAGACAGAGCGTATTTCTTCCTCCGCCACGGCGTAAGAACCGCCGCCCAGCGTCATACTGGTCGCGGGCAGCATTGATTCAGGGGACCCTGAGGCGTTCGTTCTCAATAACGCCGAGGCAGACCTCCACCGGCCCGCTATGGGAGGCTCCGTTCCGGAGCCTGGACCCGAACCGCTTCCCGTCCCGAATCCCGAGCCGGTTCCGTCCCCCGCCCCGGAACCGCTGCCCCATCCAACCCCGGGACTAGTTCCACTACCTCCACCTCCTGAGCCAGTTCCTGATCCGGTCCCACTGCCCGAACCAAATCCCGAGCCCCTTCCATTGCCAGACCCGATTCCACCGCCAGACCCAGAGTCGGTAGCCCCGCCGGAACCGCTACCACGAGACTCCCAAAGATCGTCTCCACCAGAGCCGCGGGACGGCCCGTCTCCTCCGCTGCCCTTTGAACCGGAAGTTCCCGGACCGCCTCCGGCTGCGCCGCGGGAACTCTCCGCAGCCAGAATCATTTGTAACAAGCGGCTGGGGTCATTGAATAAATCTTGGAATTTATCGCCGGTGGCGCCAAGAACTTTTGCGGCCAGGTTCGCGGCGGTTTTTATACCGGCGACCGAGGAATCCTCGGCAACATAACGAATCTCGTTCACCTTGATGCCGGTTTCACCTGCAAGAGCGGCTTTAAGTTGGTCCGCAAGGGAAGACGGTTTGGCGTTGCCACTGGGAAAAGCGCGAACGAAACGGGCGAACTGTGATTGCGTGAGCGCTGGAGAAAAGTGGATGCTCGCGATGCCGGAAGTGATCAGCAGTTGCGCAAAATTTTTTTCGCCGGCGGATGCGCCGAGCGGCACACCGTCGAGCAAAATTTGATTTCCGGAAGCGCCGAGTAAGAGACCCGTACCGCTGCTTTCATCAAGCGCTCCACGCAATTCCTTCCACGTGGTTTCAAATTGGGCGGCCGTGCGCACGTGCCCGAACTCATAAAGGCGGGCGAGTTTCAACAGAATGTTGAGGCTGCGAACAAAGCTGCGCGAGCCACCGCGCGTGTCGATGCTCATGTGCTTTGGCGAGGCACTGCCCCTCCAGAGTTCTACAGTAGGGTTTGTGGAGGTAATAAAACAAGGACTGCCGCAGGCGCTGTAGCTATCTAACTAACCCTGCTCACGAAACACCGGTCAATTTTTTTAAATCAAGCCAGGTGCGCCGGCGTTGGTGTGTGGCTAACGATATTGGCGGACGGTCAGGTCCGTAGAATTGGCGACCAAAAAAACAAGGCGTCCCAACTTCAGGACGCCTTGTTCTAAGCCTGTCGTCCGATACATCGGGCGAAGGGAAACGGTTTAGAAGAAAATCTTCAGCGCCAATTGTAGGGTTCGCGCGTTGCTGGCGAACTGTGATGACGGATTGTTGAAATCTCCGCTCTGGGGCTCCAACACAGCTTTTTGGGAGCCAATGAATCCAATTGGGGCGACGTCATTGATGAAACCACCGACATACTGTGGATGGTTGAAGAGGTTAAAAGCCTGGACCTGAAATTCAATGCGGAAGCGCTCGGTTATACTAAAACGCTTCAAGGCAGTTAGGTCAATGTCGTTTATGGGAGCGAGTTGCAAAGTATTGCGTCCGACGTTAGCAATCGTTCCGTAGCCTGCTTCCACATACTTCGCCTTGGAGTTGTTAGCCGCATAGCCTACGATATTGCCCTCAACATTGCTGCCCGGGCAGGATGATGAGTCCGTAGCAGGATTGCCGGTGCAGAAAGCATTGCCCAAGGTGCAGTCTCCCGCCGCAATCGTGCTTCGGCACAGCGGAATCACGCCTGTTCCAGTTACGCCCACTCCTGAAGGATTAAGTACCGCGCGGTCGCCTGCACTATCACCGTTCAGGTTGGAGTCAATGGCACTTTGTGCAGTGACCCACTGGCCGGATTGGTAGGTGTAGATGGGAGCAATTTCCCAATTGCCGAGAGTGTTCTTCAACAAGTAGTTACTATTCTTGAAGAAGGGTTCGTCATAGATCATCGTCAGTGTCAGGCGATGCCGGTGATCAAGAATCGAGTTGGCGCGATCAGCGCTGAGGTCCAAGCCGTTCTGCGCACGGCGCGGGGCCAAAACGGTGCTGAAGACCTCTGCGGTGGCGTCGTCAATGTTATGGCTATAGGTATATGCCAGCACACCCTGCAAGCCATGGCCAAAGCGCTTGGTCAATTGCGTTGCCAAGCCATGGTAGGTCGACGATGCCCAAGGTTGATAGGAAGTAATCGTACTGGTGAAGCCAGCATTCAAGAAAGCTGGAACCACGGAGGTATTTCCAGCTTCAACTCCCGCCAGAGATAGTGGCGAGGCGTCAATGGTTGCCTGGCTGGGCGCAGTGAAGTATGTGGGCAGCGAGTTGCTGGCCGTAACTTTCGGTTGCTTGTTAAGCTGGATCTGCGCTGGCAAATGGATGCCGCGAGTGCCGAGGTAGCGGATCTCAAATGTGTAGTCGGACCAGAAGGTATGCTGAATGCCGAGGGTCCAGTCTATGGATTTCCGCATGTCCTGGAAGTTAGGGAGAAACGCACTGGTAGCCGCCCGCTGGGAGGCGATACTGGAGAAGGTACGCAGACCGCCGGCGCCCGGCAGGATGCCTCCGCT
>Ga0182024_10015150_pt1 | contig 14812 bp, 14 predicted proteins | sample P32metaG_FD_120480 | JGI IMG/M metagenome (GOLD analysis project Ga0182024, IMG submission 120480) | Permafrost microbial communities from Stordalen Mire, Sweden - P3-2 metaG (Illumina Assembly) | ecosystem: Environmental > Terrestrial > Soil > Wetlands > Permafrost | place: Sweden: Stordalen... | reverse complement strand
GCGACGCCGCGGCCTTCGGGGCGCGGGCCGGGAGCGGGAAATTCCTGCAAATTCTGGCGAAGCTCTGCCGTCTCCTCGCCAAGTTTCTCGAACAGACCTTCCATGTCAGGCCAATCGAAACCAGCCTGCGCCGCGCGCGAACTGAGCTTGTGGGCTTCGAGCAACGACGGCATCGATGAAGAGATCCCTGCCAGAATCGACGGCGCGGCCTTCCCCGCCGCATTGTCGCCGGCTATGTTCGCGGCCCCCGTCTGCTCCTGCCGCTTCTTGCGCTCCTCGACTTTCAGAGCTTCCCAGTTGCGCTTTACATCCGCCGAAGTCTCAGCGGTCGCATCGCCGAATACATGCGGATGCCGGTCCACCAGCTTGCGCGAAAGCCGGTCGAGAACGTCATCGATGGAAAAGCTTCCCTGCTCTTTCGCCATTTCCGAATAGAAGAGCACTTGCAACAGCAAGTCGCCAAGTTCCCCCGGCAATTCCTCCCAATCGCGATTATCGATGGCCTCAAGCACTTCATAAGTCTCTTCGAGCGTGTAAGGCTTGATGGAATCGAAAGTCTGCTCGCGATCCCAGGGGCAGCCCCCAGGAGCCCGCAGACGCTCCATGATCGCAACTGCGCGTTCGAAACGTTCGCCGGTCGTAGACATTGGCAACCACTCTAAATGAGCCGCCGGAGTACGGGCAATGTGCTACCGGCAATGTGCGACGATTTGGCGATTCGCGAAAACCGCCACGCCGAACGTGGCATCGAACTGATATCTGAAACACAATTTGCAGCACGAATAATAGAGGAGAAAATATCATGCCGAATAATCTTGTGGGAAAGACCGTAGCAATCCTGGCAACCGATGGCTTCGAGCAGTCTGAACTCATGAAGCCGAAACAGGCTCTGGAAGAGGCCGGCGCTCGCACGCAAGTTGTTTCCCCCACCGAGAACAAAATAAAAGGTTGGGATCACAAAGATTGGGGCAAGGAGGTTTCGGTCGATGTTCCGCTCAAGTCCGCCGATCCATCTCAATACGACGCGCTGCTGCTGCCGGGCGGAGTCATGAATCCTGACCAACTGCGCATGAATCCGGATGCGGTGAAGTTTGTGAAAAGCTTCATCGACCTCGGAAAACCGGTCGCCGCGATCTGCCACGGCCCGTGGATGCTGGTAGAAACCGGAGCGGTCCGCGGACGCACGGTCACATCCTGGCCTTCGCTGAAAACCGACATCCAGAACGCCGGTGGCACCTGGGTGGATGAAGAAGTGATTGAGAGCAACGGCGTAGTCACCAGCCGCAAGCCAGACGACATTCCAGCTTTCAATCGGGAGATGATCGCATTATTCTCGAAAGGTGCGGCCAAGGCTGCCTCCGGGAGCGAGAAGTCTGCGCGCAAAATCGCGTAGTGCGAGCGCGAATCTAACAGGCTGGCCCGGCTGCAGCACGCTGGGCCTTTTTTTAGAAAATTGCTTCTGGACATTCGAGTACCATGGCCCAACTTTGGGCCAGCTATCTGCCGGTACCAACGTCACCTTTCAAGGCAGCGAAGCGCAGCGCACACTTTAGAACACCGCAGTGTGTGCGAACATGCTATGCGGCTCGACGATTACCTGAAGAACAACATGTATCTAATTGATAAACCATGGTATTAGCAGCAAATCCAAGAGCGCCGTTGAACGACCAGCACTTTCAGGTCGTGGTCATAGGCGGGGGCATTAATGGCGTCGCCGTGGCGCGGCAGTGCGCTCGCGCCGGCAAGCACACGTTACTGGTTGAGCAGAATGATTTTGCCTCCGGAGTAACCAGTCGCTCCACGCGCATCATTCACGGCGGCCTGCGTTATCTCGAACACGGCGAACTGAGCTTGGTGCGGGAATCGTTGCACGAGCGGGAGACTCTGCTCCGGGAACGATCGCACCTCGTGCATCCCATGCAGTTTCTGTTGCTCTTGAATGAGACGAGCAAGCGCAGCGCATTGAAGGTGCGCACCGGATTGTGGCTCTACCAGCGCATGGCAGGAAAGCCGCGCGGGGAAGACACCAACGAAATGGAAGTGAAGCGCTTCGAGCGCGCTCTCGATGCCGGTCATCGCTGGTCGTTCTTCAATTACGAAGATGCACAATGCGAGTTTCCTGAGCGGCTGGTAGCGGAATGGTTGATGGAAGCAGTCGACGCGGGAGCAGTCGTCCGCAATCACATGGAAGCGCTCGCGGTTGACGTCGCCCATGGCCGCACGCGAGGCGTGCTCCTGCGAGATCAGATCACAGGCCGCGACGCGCGCGTGGACGCCGGCTGGGTGATCAACTGCAGCGGCCCGTGGGCCGACCGCGTGTGCCAGCGCTCTGCCATTCGTATGGCCAAGCCAATGCTAGGAGGCGTGCGCGGCTCACACATTGTTCTGCCGCGGTTTCCCGGTTCGCCGAGTACGGCCCTTTACACCGAAGCCATCGACGGACGCCCCATTTTTATTCTTCCCTGGAACGATCAGATTCTGGCGGGAACAACCGAAGTTTCTGACAACGGCGACCCGGCGAAGACCGTTCCATCGTCTGAGGAAATCAGTTATCTGCTGCGTTCGCTAACGCAACTCTTTCCGAAAGCAAAGCTATCGGCGCAAAGCGTGAAGCACGCTTTTGCGGGAATCCGTCCCTTGCCTTATTCTCCGGACAATCGTCCGTCGGCGGTCACTCGGCGTCACATCCTGCACGACCACGCAGACGACGGCGCGTCCCACATGATTTCGGTGATCGGCGGCAAGCTGACCACTGCAGCATCGCTGGCCCGCGAGTGCGCTCGCAAGATTGGCCTGAGTGCGATGGAGCCGAATACGATTGCGATAGGACCGGGGCCCGCACTCGATCCCCTGCTGGATGACGCAGTGCTAGAAATCGCCCGCATCGGTGCGATCAGCGAGGAGTCAGCGCGCGGAATTATGGAATGGCACGGTAAACGCGCTGCCGACATCGCCCGCATGGCTTTGGTGAGCGCCGAATTGCGCGCGCCGATTTGTCCGCACACGTCGCATGTCGTCGCTGAGGTGGTCGAAGCCTATCGCAAGGAGTGCGCCATCACCTTGGGCGATGTGCTGCTACGCCGGGTGCCGGTGGCGCTTGGCGCATGCTGGTCGGAATCGTGCAGCCGTGAAGCAGCGTTGCGCATCGGCGCGGTTCTCGGCTGGAACGAACAGACCATGGGAGCCAACCTGGAGGCCTTCGAAATGGAACGCGCTGCCTTCCTGCGCCCCGTGGGACGGGCCGCCGCATTCGAAGCCGCCGCAGATTAAATTCTTGGCCACGGATCTGCACGGATTCACACGGATAAAACCTTAAGCCAGCAAAACAAATATCTAGAAGAAGTATCCGTGAAAATCCGTGCGAATCCGTGGCCAAGTTTTTTTCACAAAGTTACTAAAGATTAGTTCAACCCCGTTGTCATCTGGGAATCCGCCAAAAATAAACCTAAACTAACCGAAGCTTTTTGTGTTGTAAGTCGTTGGCTCGGCAGGGCGATTTCAGATGCTTGTTCCGATCGGACACGAAAACATGACAGCCCGGCGCTGGCCGGCAATCACGATTGGATTAATCGTGATCAACGTCGTGGTTTTCCTGTTCACGATTGGCTCCATCGACGAGCAAGCTCCGGCGCTGGGGCAGGCGAAAGCGCACATTTTAATTCTTGCCGCCTTGCATCCCGAATTGAAGCTGCAGCCCGAGGCGCAGAACCTCATCGACAATTTCAAACAAAGCCATCCTGCACAGTGGACACAGATTCAGAATCCCTATCGCGACATCATCGACGCCTACGATGCCAAAGTCAGGCTGATGGACGATCCGGAACAACTGCAAAAAGAAATGGACGCGCAGTCCGCTGAGTATGTGAAAGTCTCCTCGGCGTCACTAGCCGAGAAATACGCGTTCGTTCCCGCCAAGCCGAATCCCATCAGCTACCTAACCGCCAACTTTCTGCACGGCGGATGGCTGCACCTGATCGGCAACATGTGGTTCCTATGGCTGGCGGGATTTGTGCTCGAGGATGCCTGGGGTCGCTGGCTGTACAGCGCTTTTTATCTCGTGGCAGGCGCGGCCGCGCTGCAATTTTATGCCTGGTCGAATCCCGGCAGCATCACGCCTACTCTGGGTGCATCGGGCGCAGTAGCGGCCTTGATGGGTGCGTTCCTGGTGCGCTTTCCGAATATGAAGATCGAAATGGCGTGGCTGTTTTTGTTCCGCCTTTTTCGCTTCAAGGCCGCGGCGTATTGGCTGCTGCCGCTATGGCTGCTGATGGAAATGTTTTACGGATCGCTCTTCGGCTCGGCCAGCGGAGTAGCGCACTGGGCGCACGTCGGCGGATTTATGTTTGGCGCGCTCGCCGCCTTCGGACTGCAGCACACGAACCTGGAGCAGAAACACAACAAGGCCATCGAAGAAAAGCTCGCGTGGACAGCCGACACGGAAATCGAGCAAGCCAGCAGCCTTATGGATCGCGGCCAACTCGAGGCGGCCGCAGCCACGCTGACCAACCACGTGGCCGCGAAACCCGATTCCCTCGACGCGTGGAACCTGCTGAAGCAGATCCACTGGAAGACGCAGGACACAGCGGCTTTTCACGAAGCGACCATGAAAACTTGCGCGCTGCATTTAAAGGCACGCAATCCGGAAGCGGCCTGGAAGGATTACGAGGAATTTCTGCACACCGGCGGCGAAGCCGCGCCCGCTCAAGTGTGGCTCGATTTGTGCAAGGCCGCCGACGACGCGCAAAGTTATGACCGCGCCCTGTACGAGTATGAACGGCTGGCAGAGTTCCACCCCAACGAGCGGCAGGCCCTGATGGCGCAACTCGGTGCAGCCAAGATCTGCTTAAAGCGGCTGAATCGTTTTCAGGAAGCGCTTGGTTTCTATCAAGCTGCCGCTGCGTCGCCGATTCCGCATCTTGACTGGGAACCCACGATTCAGGCGGGGATTAAAGAATCTAAAGCGGCGCTCGCCAGCGGAATGAGTTTGTCTGCATCCGCTCGCTAGCCACTCAACTTCCAGCAAATTGTCTCCGCGGTAGAGACGCCATGGTCTTCGCCAGGAGTTTCGGATCGTCGGAAATAATGCCATCCGCGCCCCATTTCGAAAAACGCTTCATATCGGCGGGAAGATTCACCGTCCAAACGAAGACCTTCTTGCCGGCGCCTTTGATCTCTGGGATAAGACTCTGACGAGCCAGCGCGTGGTGCGGAATCACATACTCGACGGGCAACTGCGGCCAACGCTCGAGCTGCGCCCTCGTCTCACAGATCAGTCCAAGTGGGATAGTCGCATCCAATTCGTGCATGCCGCGCAGCACCTCAGGAAGAAAAGAAGAAACCACAAAGCCGCGCGCCGGACGAAGCTTTCGTACTAAATCGACAGTAAGCGTTTCCAAACCCGGGACCTTCAATTCGATATCGAGGAATGCAGTTTCTTGATAGCGAGTGAGCACCTCGCGCAACACCGGCAGGGCGAGTTTTTCGCCCGAGGTCTCTGCAATCTTCAGCCCACGGATTTCCGCATCGTGACAGATGACCGCTTGCCCATCCGCCACAAGCCGCACATCAAATTCAAAACCATCGCAGCCTTGAGCCAGCGCAAGATCGAACGAAGCCAGCGTATTTTCCGGAATGGACTTCTCGGCCCGAGCGCCCCGGTGACCAAGAAGCAGTGGGCGAATGTGCATAGAGTCAGCGACCAGGGAATAGGGGTCAGGGGTCAGCAAACCGTGAGTTTGTCCCCCTGACCCCTATCCCCTAAACCCTGCATTTCAATCCAGATCGAAATCGCGAATAGGCTTGCCCGTATCAGGAGTTTCCTTTGCCTTCTTCACCGCTTCCTGAAACTTCTTTTCCAGCAACTCGGAAGCATGTTTCTGTGCTTCTACAGATTGCCGGAAGATGGATTCACGGCGGCTATCCTGCTCCTTCATCGCGCGGGCGGCATCTTCCATGTCGGCGAACATCCTTGGCTTGACTGCAGCAGTGTGGGCGATCACCTCGGCGGTGCCCGTGTCAACCTTAAGCAGCGCGCTGCAACAGGGACAAGTGACTTCAATCGTGGCCGGATTTTTTGTCTTTGCCATTTTGCGAATCATACCGCAAACGGTTTGTCCTCGCGAACTTTGCGGCCATTCTTGGCGTTCTTTGCGGTTAAGAGCTCTTAATGTCCCCGCAAAGACAGCGAGTTGCCAAGTCGTCGGATCTCGATTTGTCCGCGACCGTTCAGCGCTGGAGCTTGATTGGGAAGATGTGAAACACGCTCAGCAGTTCCCAGCCCAGCAGGAAGATCGACAGCAGAACTACCATCACTGCCAGCAACTCTCCGAACGTGAGACCGCGACGATTCGGTTCAAATCGCCTCGCCGCCAGGCTGAGGATGTTCAGTGTGGCGAACCCGAAGACAACAGCCCAAAGAATGTTGTAAACGCCGTCACGTCGACTGGAATGACGCGTGGCAAATATAAGGCTGGCCGCGATCGCGGATTGGGCGCGCAACAGGCTGTGTAGTGAAAGCGCAGCGCGCGTGGTGCGCGCGAAGCCCGAGATCAACGTTGTCGAAGATAAAGCCATAGCGCTGCGAACTCACAGAAGAAAGCTTTCCCGCCCAAGTGATTGCATATTACAATTTTTCCGCGCGCTGGTCACGCCGCCTCGTGCTTCTCTTCGCGCCCTTCGCGGCCGTTCTTCGCGAACTTTGCGGTTAAAGGCTTCAAGCCGTGAAGTAGCCAGAGAATCTCAAGCTCGCCGTGACCGTCGCCTTCAGTAAAATAAACAGATGCCAGATCGGCGGGTGATTTTCTTCGACGTAGGCAACACTCTTCTCTTCCCCAACAGAGCAAAGATGCTCGCGCCCATCGCGATCCATCGTCATCCCACGATCGAGCGATGGCAAGCCCTAGAGCGTAAGACCAAGATTGAATTCGACCGTGGTATGCAGAGTGGCAGCGTCGATCACGGCTTCTGGTGGACCTTTCACACATACCTCCTCGCGGAACTCGGAGAGGACGCCAGCCTCCGCAGCGCGCTGATAGAGAACACGCAGAACTCGGCGAACTGGGATCAGATTCTTCCCGGAACGCGCGAAGCACTCGACCGCATCCGCCAGAAGTTTCGCATCGCCGTGATTTCCAACGCCGATGGAGGGATCGAGCGCGTGCTCTCCCGCTGCGGCATTGCAGACTGCTTCGAAAGCATCACCGATTCAGGAATTGTCGGAGTTGAAAAACCGCGCCCGGAAATTTTTCAAGCCGCGCTCAAATCCATGCAAGCGCGTGCCGACGAAAGCCTCTACGTTGGAGACGTCTATTCGGTCGATTACGTAGGAGCCCGCAACGCCGGAATGGAAGCGGTCTTGCTAGACGTAGCTGGGGCCTACCGTGATCGCGAACTGCCACGTATAGAATCGCTGGAACAACTCGAAACCTGGCTAAAGCGCTAGGCCGCTCTTCTTCGCGTCCTTCGCGGATTTTCTTAGCGGACTTCGCGGTTAAAGGCCTTCGTTGTTGATCCCAGACTCGCACCGTCCAAAAGCAGCGCCCGAACTTGAGATCGCTTGTTTACAACTCGAGAATCTGATGGTCGTGGCACTCCGGGCGCAGAGTGTCATGCAAGCTTTGCAGCAGTTCGGTCCCGTGCTTGGCGATGAAATAGATGCCCGCCACACCGCGCTCCTGCAAAGCGTTTTCAGGGTAGAGCGCCTGACTGAGCGCTTCGGCGTGACGGCGCACCACTTCACTGCGCCGTAACTCGGCAGCCATCGCGCGCTCGTGCAGCCGGTCGAGCTGGTAATGCACTTTTGAAGCGCCCGTCTGGCAGGCTTCCACGAGGGTCGGATCGAGCTTTGCCAGCGCCTTCTTTAATCCAGAAAAAGATTCTTCCACAGACTTGTTCGCGCGCTCGAAAGCATCCTGCAAACCTGCCGGCAGAGTACGCGAGGCCAGCTTCTGCCCAAGAGCCTCGGCCCCTTGGAATGTATCTGGCAAGGTGATGTCGTACTTCTGCAACCAGCGCTGAACCTTGAGCTCGACCAGAGTTGCCGAAAAACGCGGCACGATCGGCGTCACGCGGCCCAGAATCATCTCATAGACGGCGCCCGCCTGCGCAAAGTATGCCGCCTCCGCGGCGCCGCCGGTGTAAGCAAGCGTAGGCAAAAGATAATCCTGCACCACTGGGCGCAATAGCACATTGGGACTGAAATTTTCCGGAGCCGCCTCGATGCGATCCAGCAATTCAACCGACGAAAGCTTCTCCGCTCCAGGCTCGCCGCCGATCACAAAGTCCGCCGCAGTTCCCGACCCACCCCCGCTGACTCGGCGATGAATCGCCGTCCGAGCGCCCTCGCGCATCGCGAAAAGCAGCACCGATGACGACGTCACTTTCACCTGCTGGGAATATCCAGCCTTCTCCAACGCCTGACCGCGATTCAGCAACGCGGCATTTAATTCTCCCGCGCGCTCAATAGCCGTTCGATAAATCGGCGCAGCAACTCGATGAAGTTCCGCATCCGATGCATCGAGAAGAATCACGCCCCATGGACCGAACAGCCGCGCAAACAACCGCGCAAAGGCCGTGCCTAGAGTCTCCCCGGGACTATAAGACTCACGCAGCCATTGCGAAGCCTCGGAATCTCCCAACAGCGTTGCGGCTTCTTCCACGTTCGGCAAGATCTCATCGCCCAAAAGCACATTGCTCACCGGCGCGCCCGCAACGCCGTGGCTCGAAGTCGTTAGCATGCGCAGAAGGCCGTCGGGGCCGGGCAATGAAACGTGATTCACTTCAGCGAGATCATGGTCCGACGTGGCTAGCCAGAAAACAGGAACAGAATCGACGGCGGCCGCCGTCGCCTCTTCCGCCAGTTTCACCGCCGTAAGAGCCTTGTAGATCGTGAACATTGGGCCCCCGAACAATCCGACTTGCTGCCCGGTCACAACGGCCGCTGCTCCCTGCCGCAGACGATTGAGGTTTGCGAAAGTTTGCGCCGAAGCGCCCCAGGATTTGTTCTGGCGCTCAAGAATCGCGCTGACGCGCTCCCGGCGAGCTGGATCGTATTGAATTGCCGAGGCCTCGGGCCTAACCCATTCGCTGAAGTTTAAAGAATGCGGATAGAAAGGCTGGACGCTTGGAGAGTATGCGAGATAATCGATGAACAGACGGCTCGTATGCGGGACTTGAGCAAAGGGCAAACACTGCGCTTTCACCGCCGTCCCTCCTGACATCGCCGGCAAGTACGGTTCTTGCTTGTACACAATTGGACGGCTGAGATCATCGCAAGTCAACGCCCTCTTAATTCTGCAGATCTGATTCTACAGACCTGATTCAGAAATCATTCCGCAAACGCGGCGCCGTACTAGAGATGCCGCAAACAGACGCAAGATGCAAGATAATAGGCCTGCCGAGGAAGGAATGCCAATGAGTTCCGTCGCAGTTCCGCTGAATATCGAAACGCCAATCACGCTGGAAGGTTCTGTCGTTCGCCTCGAACCCATTCGCCGCGACCATGCTGGCGATTTCTGGAATGTCGCCGAAAATGCGCTCGACAACATCTTCGAATGGATCCCGTATCGCTTGAAAACGCGTGAGGACTTTGAGCGTCTTGTACAGAAGGCTTTCGACGAGCAGAAACGCGGCGAATCGATTGTGTTTGCGACCGTTGAACGTAGTTCCGGCCGCGTAATCGGCAGCACGCGCTTCATGAACATCGACGCATCAATCGCCGCGGCGAGATCGGTTCCACCTGGATCGCGCCGCCGTGGCAACGCACCGCCGTCAATACCGAAACAAAATATCTAATGCTGCGCCACGCCTTCGAGGTCTGGAAATGCTTTCGCGTCGAACTGAAGACCGACGCGCTCAACCAGAAGTCGCGAAACGCAATCCTGCGCATCGGCGCAAAAGAAGAAGGCACACTACGCCGCCACGTGCTCACCTGGACCGGCCGTGTCCGCGACTCGGTCTACTTCAGCATATTGGATTCAGAATGGCCGGATGTGAAGGCGAAGCTGGAAGGGCGTCTACTTTCCTAACTCTCGTCCTTCGCAATCTCGGCCTCATTCGCCGACAAACCCATCGCTTCCGCGATTAAGGCCTCCCGGCGTTCCATGTCCTGATTAAGCTTCTCGCTCTTGACGGAGATATGCTTCACCGCCGCCGTACTCGGCGTAAATATCTTTCGCGATTCCGCGCAGTCGAAGCCAAGCTTCCCGTCGCGGATCCTGGCCTTTGTCCCGTGCCTTGTTTTCATCGGTCATAGATAGCTTAGGTAGCGTACGCTTCATCATAGTAGAGGATAGGGCTTGGAACCAAACCTAGGCACCCTTAGCGTTAAGTGTTATCTCATCGCTGGACGGATTCGGCGGAAGACAGCTTCTCAGTCCGCCCACCACCGAAGAACAGGCACAGTTCGACGTGGAGAAACCACACTGCGCTTGACAAGCGTAGGATATGGCCGGAGGCTGGGAGCTCGGCTGCAGCAGCAATTTCTCAATGAGTGCATGGCCTGTTAACAACAGCAAGAAACCGACGAAGCAATGGCGGGCAAGGAGGCTGATGTAGCTCCACTTCCCATAATGCCCCTCTGTCACGCAGAAAGCCTTGTTCGGGGCCCGCGCTTCCGCGATCACTTTGCAATGCTGTAGACTTCTAGCCTGAAAGAAAGCAACATTGAATTGGCGGGGGATCTGGCCTAAGGAAATCCTTTATGCCCCCGCGGCACATGATTGGAGAAAACATGCGACAGCATATTCTGCGCTTCCTAGCGGCAAGCATCCTGAGTTGTATGATTATGGCGAGTGTAACGCAGGCCGAAATGGATCCCGCCAAAATTTATAAGGCGAACTGTGACCTGTGCCACGGAGCCGACGGCAGCGGCGACACCGGACCCGGCAAGGCGTTCCATGCGAAGGATCTGCGATCCGACGAGGTCCGGAAGCAAAGTGACGCCGCCCTCACTGAAGTAATCACCAAGGGCAAAGGGAAAATGCCGGCGTTTGGCGCCAAGATTAAACCCACCGATATACAGAATCTGATAGCTTACATCCGAAGCCTGCCGGTGAAAAAATGACCCCTTGCGGGACAAATGGGCCTTAAAGGCTCTAAGACCCGACTCGAGGCAATTGAGGCATTGCATGTTCAGAGGCGGATTCACAACCCACGACCCTCAGGTTTCGCCAACCGGACCTCCTGTCGAAAGCCGGCGCTCGTTTCTCGGAGTGTTGCTGGGACTCGGCTCATTCTTTGTAGGTGCACTGCTTGCTGTACCACTGGTTCGCTTTGCCCTATTCCCGTTGTTGCGCCGGACCACTGAAACTAAGAATTCGCCGCTGGGAGAACTCAATGAGTTGTCGTCCTTGACTGAGCCTGTGATGCACACGATTCAGATGGAACAAGTAGATGGCTGGCGCAAAGCGATCTCCGAAAAGGTAGTCTATGTGACCAAAGACAGCCAGGGCCAACTTTGCGTCCTAAGCGCCATCTGTCCGCACCTCGGTTGCACCATACCCTGGGACGGGGATAAGAAGCAGTTTGTCTGCCCGTGCCACGATTCCGTTTTTGCGGCGGATGGAGCTCGCATTAGCGGGCCCTCGCTGCGGGGAATGGATACCCTGGAAACGTCGGTTCAAGACGGCCAACTGCTGGTACGCTTCCAGTATTTCCGGCAACTCGTCTCTGACAAGGAAGTCATAGGTTGAGAGGGAATGCGTTCGACAACAAGGGCGAAAGTGGCCCTTCTCCACGACGCGGGTCGGGACTATGGGATTGGCTGAACCGCCGCACCGGCCTGGATGACTTGCTGCGCAGCGCTCTTGATGAGCCCATTCCTGGCGGCGCGCGCTTCGCTTACATATTTGGCTCGGGACTTTTATTCATTTTCATTTCACAAGTCATCACTGGGATCTTTCTTGCGCTCTATTACGTCCCATCCGCCGACCATGCGCACACTACGGTCGCCTACATTACTAAAACCGTCACCGCTGGGTCGTTTCTTCGCAGCCTCCATGCCTACGGCGCCAGCGCGATGGTCGTTGTCCTGTTCCTGCACCTGTCTCAAACCTACATTTACGGATCGTACAAAGGGCGGCGCGAGATTCTCTGGCTCTCCGGGTGTGTCCTCCTCAGTATGGTCCTAGCAATGGCATTCACTGGTTATCTCCTCCCCTGGGATCAGAGGGCCTATTTTGCCACCGCTGTAGGAACCAACGCCGTCAGCGAAGTTCCCGTGATCGGGGAATACATCAAGCGCCTCATGCGAGGGGGCACGGAGATGGGAACGCTGACGATCTCGCGGTTTTTCGTGGCCCATGTTTTCTTCATTCCAGCATGCATCTTCGCCCTTGTGGCCTCGCACATTTTTCTTTTCCGTAAAGCCGGAGCGGCCGGACCAATGGAAGAAGATCCTTACAATCCAAAGGAGGAAGCAGAACTCTTCTACCCTCGCCAGGTGCTGATGGATCTGTCCCTGACAGCGCTGCTAATTGCGGGGCTCGGCTTGCTTTGCTTCTTCGTCCCAATGCAACTGGGACCGCCTGCGAACCCAGCGGATGCGCAGTACGTGCCGCGGCCAGAGTGGTATTACTTGCCCATATTTCAGTGGCTGAAATACTGGCACGGTTCGATCGCGATCGTCGGCGTGCTGGTAATTCCAACGTTGCTCGTCCTGGCCGTCCTGGCGCTTCCTTTTCTGGATCGCAGTGTCGAACGCCGTCCGTGGAAGCGCCCCATAGCGATGGCAGCATATTCAATCGTCGTGTTTTCGCTGGTGGGCCTCGGTCTGCGCAGCCGCTATTTGGACCGGCACGACCCTGGAGTCACCCTGCAATTGGCAAAGCAGCAAGCCGAAGAGGACGCATATATGCGCAAGCCATTCGAGCCGGAGCTTTCTTCCGCGTCGCTTGCGGCAGCCAATGTGACGCTCTCGGACCCGCTAGCCGCGAAAGGGAAAACCATCTTCGAAGGGCGTTCGTGCAGCGCCTGCCATGGGGATGGCGGAGTGGGCACGGCCGCTGCTCCGGCGCTTGTTGGCATAAGCGCAAAATTCTCGCCTGACCAGCTAGCCGCACTTTTCAAACACTTCACGCCGAAAATGAAGGCTGGCGGTATGCCAGCCATCGATCTTCCGCCGGATGATTTGAAGGCGTTGATCGCCTACGTCGAGAGTCTGAAATAACTTGCGGCGGTCTGCTACGGTTTTGCGACAACTACCGCCCAGCTTCCTCTTTGCCGAGCATTCCATGGCTAATCGTTCTCTTGCCCGATCTCGCAAATGGTGCAGGTGTTGGGATGGTTCAGCGCCGAAGCGGCTGGCGGCCCCCGTGCTTCCTGTCTGGACGCCAAGCCAAATCTCCTTGACTTCGACGCCCGCCGCAGCATCTAATATCAACAGACACAAACTGTTCTTTGACATTCAAGTAAGAGAGCTAAGTCCAGCAAATGCAATATTTTGCGAGACGCGCGCTGATTCTAAAGCACTTAACGCGAAGGATTCAGCTAAGTCCTTCCCTTTGAATATTTTACGGGCAAGTTACCTGTTTTCAATATTTTAGAGGGATCACGGGCTGCATGTGATTGATTCTAAAGATTTTCGGAATTTATTTTTTTCTCCAGAGATCCAGATCGATCCATCGTCCGATCAGCTCTCAACACTTAATGGCCATTCCCACCAGTGGGGGCGTCACGGCTTCGACGGAGATGCTTGCGGCCAAGAGGCATGCCGGGGTGCACACACCCGCAATCGCGTGCAAAATGATAATTGCCAATCAACAAATGGCATACGCAGCCTAATTAATTAGGCAGCCGTTCTCCACCGCTTCGCCCTTGGGCGGTGAGCGAACGTCACACAGAGGGCTGCTCTTCTCTTCTACGTCTGGGCAGAGAGGTTAAGATCACAGGCTAGCGGCTAGCGTTTCTTGTCCGTTCTGAGCGTGGGCCGCGAACGTCCCGGGGGAACCGTCAGCAATGGCGGCAAACGCCTGGGGCATGAACGTGAATAAGCATGTAGTCTCTTGACCAGTAACATTTTCGGACGCGGGTTCGACTCCCGCCGCCTCCACCACTTAATTCTATTTTCAACCGGTACACGTCGATCACCTAAGTTGCTCCCACGCTTTAGCTCCTGACAATTCCACGATGCCGTCTGCGTGCGGCGATCGACTGCACATGTCGCGCTAATTTGGTGCGTGCTCGATGTAGCCTCGCTTTCACGGTTCCCACCGGCACTTCCAAAAGTCTTGCGGTTTCCGTGGCCGACAACTCTTGCACGTTGTGCAGATGGAGAACCTCAACATAGATTGGTCTCAATCTCTTAAGTCCCTCTTCGAATAAAGCTCGGCCCTCTTTCGACAAGTACTCTTGCTCGGGATTCAGACTGGTTTCCACTGGATAGAATCTCGTCCGAGTCGCACCTGTTTCAGTTACATCCTCGAGGGATGTTTCCTTTTTTCGCCGGCTCACGCGCACGCGCATCAAGGCCGCGTTCATAGCGATGCGAGTCAGCCACGAGGAGAATTGCGAATGCCCATGGAAGCCATTCAGATTGCGGAAGGCATCGAGAAATGCGGTTTGAACGGCGTCCTCCGCATCTTCTCGATTGCGAAGAATTCGTTGGGTCACACGAAGAAGAGCGTGCCGGTGCGGCATAACGAGGCACTCAAATGCCGCCGCGTCACCAGCTCTAGCGGACGCCAGGAGCGTGCTCTGTTGTTGCAACCAGAAAATGTCGTATTAACTGCAACGAGATTCTGTCACCCCCATTATCGTTTAAGTAACGGCCGCCAAAGCGGGGCGGCCGGAGAGGTTATAGATGCGGGGCATCGTG
>Ga0182024_10015149_pt1 | contig 14812 bp, 10 predicted proteins | sample P32metaG_FD_120480 | JGI IMG/M metagenome (GOLD analysis project Ga0182024, IMG submission 120480) | Permafrost microbial communities from Stordalen Mire, Sweden - P3-2 metaG (Illumina Assembly) | ecosystem: Environmental > Terrestrial > Soil > Wetlands > Permafrost | place: Sweden: Stordalen... | reverse complement strand
TAGAGGTAACCGTGAAATTTTCGCGTTGGAAAGTCACAGCGCTCCTGGCCCTTGCCCTCACTCCGTGCGCGCCGCCGCTGTGGGGGCAGACCAACAGTGCGCCTCAACCCGTCTTGCATCGGCGCGGCTACAACCAGGTGGAAGATGAGATGGACACCCGCTCGAGCGGCCGTACCCTACTTCCGCTTGAGGCTTCGGGGGAATACACCTTAGGCTCCGGGGAATTCGTGGACGTGGAATTGCAGCCGGACCGCTTAACCGGCTACATCACCAGGCTGGGTGACCGTGAAAGCGATGAGGGCACGCCGCTTACTTTCTTCTTCGCCACCAGCCGGCTGGCCGGCCAGCGATTCTCCTTCACCACCAGGCAGGTTCACGGCGTGTGGTTTTCGTTTGAGGGGACGATCGTGCGTGGAAACGCCCGCAGCCGCGACCAGCAGGGCTACTACCTGTTGGAGGGCCGGCTGGTGTTGCATGACGTCGCCTCTCAGACCGAGCAGGCGCGCATGGTGTCCTTGCCCTTGGCCCGCCAATATCCAAACGGCTAGGTTTCTTCACAATGGGGACGCCGCTGCATCAATACAATGAGATGTGGGACGGCTCTGCACGCGTCCCGAGTTTCCAATTCGCCTCAAGAGGAGTTTGTATGGATCGCACAGCAAGCGCAGTGTGGCACGGCGGCCTGAAAGACGGCAAAGGTAAGATTTCGACCCAGAGCGGCGTGTTGAAAGACAGCCAGTACTCGTTCGGCACTCGATTTGAAAACGGTATCGGTACCAACCCGGAAGAACTGATAGCGGCTGCTCACGCGGGTTGCTTCACCATGGCGCTGAGTGCCCAGCTCACCACCGCCAATCTGCCGCCCGAATCGATCGAAACCAAGGCCGCAGTAACTTTCGAAAAAACAGACGCCGGCCCGACCATCACCAAGATCCATTTGGCGACCACAGCCAAGGTGCCGGGTGCCGACAAGGCGGCATTTGACAAGGCCGCGCAGGACGCAAAAGCCAACTGTCCCATCTCACGGCTCTTCAAAAACAACACCGAAATCACCCTGGACGCCAAGCTCGCCTGATCGAGTGAGGATGGGTCAAAGGCTTGGCCTTGGGCCCATCCTCCGACATGAAGGCATACGGGGCGTCACCGCTCCGAAAAAAGTCCGGGCTCGCGAAGGCGAAGGCTTTAGAGGGTGTGTGGGAAAGTCTTGGAGTCACCGCTCTGATGCTTTGTATCAGGGCACGACTTTAGTCGGGCCGTAAGGCCCAACAAAGATCTGGGCTTTAGCCCCTGTGCTTTTCCGACCCAGTTTCCTTCCCTGAACATCTGGCCCCACTCAGCTATTGGCAACGATATAGTCACGAAGACTGCGATTGACTTCAGCCGCTTGGAGGACGCCATTCTCGAGCAGTTTTACCCACTGCTTGGCGGACTCATCGTGCGACATGGCGCCCAGCAGGTAGTTGGCCTGCACGATAATTTCGAGCGCATTGCTTAGATCGTGCGAGAGACGGCGGATTTCTTTGGCCTGTTCCGCAGGGATGGAGGGGGGATTTGGCGTCATTCAGACCTCAGCCGGGAACCAAACCCGGTTCCGGGGTCATGCTGGCGTAATCGTTGATGGTTCGCCTCGGCGTGCTGGTTGTTCCCGTTGCGAAGCAGTGACTATCGGATCTTCGGTAACCTCATCCCGGTAAGTTGAGAATTGGCGCCCGCAGACGTTATTGTAATGGGATGAATCCATATGCACGACACCTAGGCAGCCGCGATCCTCTCAAGGTGGTGGCCACAACCGCAAGACATCTAGATCAACTATCTGCAGCCCTCGGTCCGGCGCGGATAGAGGAATCGCCGGCTCCGGGAAAGTGGAGTCCGCACGAGATATTGTGCCACCTGGCGGACTGCGAGCTGGTTTTCAGCTACCGCCTACGCCAGACGCTGGCGCAGGACCATCACGTCATCCAGCCCTTCGATCAGGAAACCTGGGCAATCAACTATGCCGGCTACGATCCACAGGCTGCGATGATGACCTTCTCCTGCATACGCCAATGGAACCTGATGCTGCTGCGGTCGATACCGGCGGAAGCGATGGCGAAGCCTGTTCTCCATCCGGAGCGTGGAGAAATGACGTTCCGCGAGCTCATTGAAACCATGGCAGGTCACGACTTAAATCACCTGGCGCAATTGGAAGCAATTGCTGTGCAAGTGCCTCTAAGCCGTTAGGTTTCATTTCAGCGGATGCACCACCCCTCACGGACGGCATCAACCGTGCAGGGTACGGCCTTCACAGGCTGCAGAAAAACTCGAAAGCCGAATCCCTAGCCCCTGGCGGTCCAAACCGATTCAACCTGGACAGGCGAAGGGTGCCCCAGGTCTCGCTTTTGAGACCTGGGATCCTCCTAGAAAACGCCAATCGAGTCCGTCTCAAAGGCCGAACCTCCAGGAAAAGGTGTTTTTCCGCAGCCTGTTTAGTCGGGCCGTAATAATTGAGAATAGGTCGGGCTTTAGATGCCGCTGAGGTACGCTTCTCCACATAGCGGGTGGCGCATTGCAGGGGTTGGCTCTTCAGCCCGTTCGCTCGAGATTGAGCTCAACCCTGTTTGATCATCAGGGCTGCCTTTTGTACACTAGGTGTTGCTGCCTATCCAGCCAATCACGCTGGATACTATCGTGCCGGAGTGGCGGAATTGGCAGACGCGCATGGTTCAGGTCCATGTACTCGCAAGGGTGTGGGGGTTCGAGTCCCTTCTTCGGCACCAAGCTTCTTCTGTTATAGGCGTTTCAGATCTCGCGCATTGGCTTACGCCTTTGCCGGCTTTCCCGGATCAAGCCCAATACGCGGCATCCCCGGAAGAAAACTCACCAGCAAGGCCCGCAATCGAGCAGGATCGGATAGGGTACCCTCAGCCGTCGAGCAAGTCCCGCAAACATCGCTACAAACACGAGCGGCACCAGGAATACTGCCTGCACCGGCTGTATCCCAGCACCGCTGACCATTAGCCCACCAGCCAGATACGTCCACCACCGATGTCGGACATGAGATCCGAATCGAGGGCAAAAGTAGCCGCCACACGATTCGCGATCAGCGTATACGTGCCCGTCGAAGATGCCCTTAGACGAAGGTCAGTAATATCGGGACTATCGCCCCGGTAAGCAAAACAGAGGTAACAACAAGCCTATTCCGATTGTATTTGTAAGACATGTAAATGCCCGTTAGGACTGAGTGGAAGAAACTTAGACTCACAATCAAAAAGAATATTTTTAGCGGGAGCGAGTGACGTACGGGGCCATCGTGAGACTTGGCTGAAGCTCTGGCGGATTCCGGCGTGGCCTTGGTTCCTCGTGCGATAACGCTCGATCCCTGCGGCTCTCCCATTGCAAGAACGGCATTTCCCGTAGGCTTGCGTGCCGGAAGCTGAGTTGTCTGGTTCTTGTGAAGTTCTCCCATCATGGCTATCCATTTCGCAGGCTTGTAGTCGCTCCCTTTTTTTGCCTCGTGCAGTGAAAAGGTCTGCAGGGCGCCGGACAAAGCGAAAAACAAGAGAGCCGGCGCAGAGAAGACCCCGATGTACAGATGAAGCGGACGTGCGATCTTGAGAAGCCGGGCTTTCCTGCTGGTGGGACGGGGTGTCGGGTGAAAGGGTGTAGAAGATCGATCAATGGACGGCGTAGGTGAGATTGCAGACACGGCGAACTCCTCAGGTGGATCAGAACTTGACGCGAAGCGTGAACTGCAATCGGCGAGCGGGCAAAGCAGCGGTCGCCTGCTCAAAGAACGCAGACTGAACGTTGCCCACGTATTTGGTGAGATTTGTGTGATTCGGAAGGTTGAACGCATCCACGGCAAAGTTGAGGATGGGCAACTCGATTGTCCTCCGGGGCCGAAAATCATGCGACCAGCGCACGTCGAGATTGGCATAGCCCGCGGCCTGCAAGCTGTTACGCGCTATTCCGTCGGGACGTTCGTTGAGCAGCCCGGTCTGAAATGAGTCGACGCCTGAGGTTTCTGTGTATGGTGAACCTGAGTTCACATTGGCTGCTACTCCCAAACTGAGCCAATGTCCCTCATTGAAGGTGCCGAGAATGTTGAGCCGCTGCAACTGATCGAAATCGGCGCGAGCGTATTCACCGGTGTAGTCATACTGATTGGCCGGAAACCACCCGATGCCTCCCGTGTTGTTTTCAGTCCGTCCAAGTGTGTATTGGGCAAGACCGGTAAACCAATGCCCCAGGTCTCCACGAAGGGTGACGTCGAGAGCATTCGAAACCTGTCGTCCGCGGGACTGAATTTGGCGTACGGCGCCCAGAGTTGCATTCGGGCGGACCATATAGCCGGGGCCGAGCGGTGCGTTCGCGTCCTGCGAACGGAAGAGATTGACCCCTACGTTGCCCCGGTAGGCAAAAGATAAAGTCGCCCCTCTTGTGAGCTGCCGGTCGATTCCAAAGCTGAAAAAATGCAATACGGGTACGCTGACGTTTGGTGCAAGCGTCGTCAGATCAGTCGGAAGCGAAAAGATGGTTTGACCGGGGGGAATCGGAGAGGCATAGTCCGGATTGAGGATCGTGATAGAGCGGATCGTGGTCCCGTTAAACCGTTTTAACTCGGATATTGGGCGTGCACCAGCCCGGTCGTAGAAGATGCCATATCCCGCGCGATATACAAGCTTGCGGTCCTTCACGGGCGAGTACGCCAGTGAAACGCGGGGACCAAAGTTGTGCAGGGTCTCGAGGTATGTTTGCCAGTCGTAGCGAAGTCCAACTGAGAGCTGCAGGTTCGGCTTCACTTGTATTTGATCAGAAACAAAGCTTCCGATCTCGTTCGCCCAGAAAGTTGTCCGTCCTACTCCCGCCTCTTGTGTGAATTTGTAGGGTGTTTGCGCGGCCTGTGCCCCAGTACTGGCGTAGTAAAAACTGCCGAGGCGGTTGGCGTGGTCCTCCCAGGCGCGGCGGCTCAGATTCGGAATCAGGATGCCGGCTTTGAACAGATTGCGGCCCTTGTTGAAGCTCACAATGTCGTTGATCTTCATGTTGTTCTCTGTATCCAGAACGTCGGCTTGGGCGCCACCTCCTGTAAGTGTGCCGTCGACAACGATCTTCGCCTCATCGGTGACGCTACGCACGGGATTGTGGTCCTTCTCCAAAAAGAGTTGGAATTGATTCAGCAGCCGCGGAGAGACAGTCAGGGTGTCGTTGAAGATGAGATCGTCTTCGCGTGTCTGGGAGTTGACACCACTTCCGGCGAGTACGACTCCGCCCACGCCCTGGTTGTTCGCGATGATGTCCTCAACGTTGTATTGGAAGGAGACGCGATGATTGGGACTAAGATCGCGTGCGGCCCGGACCGCAAACAGTGTGGTATGGACCGGCGTTGGAACGTTCTGCGAAATGACCTGGTTGGTTACGTCAATGGCATGAACGATGGATTGCAGGTCGTCTTCCTGACGCGAACCGGAGATCAGGAAGGTGGTGTTTCCGCCTCCTCCCAATGGGCCGGTAATCAAACCTTCATAGATACGTTTTTGCTCCGTCGGCCGGGCCAGCGCGAAGTGTGTTGTGGCATCCAGACTGGAGTCTCGCAAGACAAAGTTGAGCGTGCCGTGAAACTGCGGTGTTCCCGTCTTGGTCGTGATCTCGATGCGCCCCTTGCCCGGACTGCGGGCCTCCGGGCTGTACGGGTCGTTATTGATGGCCACTGACTTGATGGCCGATGGGGAGACGCCCGCGCCTTTCATCTCGATGCCATCGACGACCAGAGTCACGCCCTTGCTGTTAACCGAGGACTGCGCCAAAAAAGGGGTAAGCGTAGACACGATGTCCTGGTCTAATACCGGTATCTTCTCCATCAGTTGACTACCCACTTTGGCTTGGTCACCATTGGTATCCGCATCGGGGGAGAGGCCGTTTATGTCCTCCGCCGCGACGCTGACCGTCTGGTCTACGGCCTGTAGGGAAAGATGGATGACCACAGGCGCGAAAACTCCGCTGGTCAGGTGAACGGGCATGCGCACCGGCCCGAATCCGTTCTCTGCGGCAACTGTGATTTGATAATCCCCGGGCGGTGCGCTCCCCAGGCGGAACCTGCCAGCGGCGTCCGACACAGCCGCCCTTAGCACAACTCCCGCAGTGCTTTCTAAGTGAACGATGGATCCCTGTACGCTGAGGCCGGCCGGATCGAGGATGCTGCCGGAGAGTGCGCTTTGCCCAAACACGCTGGCAGAAGCGAAGCCTAGACCGGCAAGAGCGAAGAGGTAAGCGCGAAACCGAGGCATTTATTCAATATTACTTTCCTGCTCGCGCTCGATGGTTACAAACGGCTGAGAAATAGCTTAGAAAACGAGCGAACTTCCTCAGCAAAACCTCAGCCAATGTTCACCTATAAATGACTTTGCGTTGACCCACACCGCGAGCGCCCGGACTACCTTCGAGTCATCGGCCCAGCAGCAAACGAGGAGCAAACAGCCCGATCGCCCATCCCAGGGATTGATTCGGCTGCGGAACTGCGCCCGTGGACAAGGAGACTCAATGAAACCTCGCTCAACCCTCTCAGCTGTCGTCTTCATCCTAACCCTTGTCGCTTCATCCCCAGCACAGTCAGGAGCCGCAAAAAACGTCATCATCTTCTTGGCCGACGGGACCGGAGTTTCCAGCCTGAATGCCGCCAGTATCTATGGCTACGACAAACCACAGTCCCTGTATATCCAAAGCTTTCCGGGCATCGCACTCGCAGATACCTCTACTGCTACGCAGTGGGTCACCGATGGCGGCGCAGGCGCTACGGCCGTCGCAACCGGCGTCAAGACTAACAACGGTGTGCTTTCGCAGTCCTCGTCCGCCATTAAGGACCAGCAGGACGGCGAGATCCTAAAGACTTTCTTTGAGTATGCGCGGGAGCGTGGCCTCTCGACAGGAGCGGTCTCTAACGACGATCGTCAGGGCGTAACCAATGCTCTGACGGCTGCATTCTTTGCTCACAACAACGACCGCGGCAAGTCTGGCGAAATCTTTGAAGAAATGATCTCGCCCAAATCCGGCAACGGTCTTGATGTGGCTATCAGTAGCGGTCACAAGGAAATATTTAAGCAAGTTGCTGCCATGGGCCACGATCCGGCAGCCGACCTGAAAGCCCACGGCTATACGTTCGCCGACTCGCTCGATAGCCTGAAGCGGATCGACGCCAGACAAACCAAAGTCGTCATGCTGTCCGACGACGTAGACCTCGACCTCGCCCCCGCAGTCGACGATGCCATCTCGCGGCTCTCGAGCAACCCCAAAGGTTTTGTGCTGGTTGTCTTCTCCGACTGCCATACGGGCAAAGCGGCCAGCTCTCTTAAGCGGATCGTCGCGTTGGATAACATCGTCCGTCAGGTGGCGGCCGCGCACAAGCAGGACACGTTGCTTCTGTGGACAGCCGATCACAGTTACGATCTCCGGATTAAAGGCGAAGGACTCACGGAAACACTGAAGAAGAATGAAGGCAAGAAGATCACCTCCGCTGTTTCTCTTGAAGACGAACACACCGCTGAAGAGGTCCCGGTCCTGGCAATTGGCCCTGGCTCCGAGCGCGTCCACGGCTTCATTTCCAACACCGAGGTATTCCACATCCTCATGCAGGCTCCCGGGTGGGAGGAGACAAAGGCATCGTTAGGAGGCAGCAATTGAAAAAGTCTATCCGGATTCTTCTGGCCATGGCCGCACTTCTCTCCGCACAAGGAGCTCTTGCTCAATCCGATGAAGCAGCGCTCACAGGAAGTGTGCAGGATGCGAGCGGCGCGAAGATCGTTGGCGCTTTAGTAAGTGCCGTCAACGCCGGCACCAATACTACGCGCACCACGCAAACGACCGGAGCGGGGTCCTTTTATATGGGCAACCTTCCGATCGGTGTCTACAATGTGTCAATTTCCGCGCCCGATTTCAGTTCGGAACAACTCCTCAATATCGAGTTAAGCGTCGGTCAGGAACGTACTGCGGACGTACGGCTGAATGTCGGCAAAGTTTCCCAGGACGTGCTTGTGGAAGATACCGCACCCGCACTTTCCAAAAGCTCGGCTGAGATTTCAGGCGTCATCGAGAATCAACAAATTAAGGATCTGCCGCTCAATGGCCGTAATCTCGCGGGTCTTCTGGCGTTGGTGCCCGGTGCCATTGATAGTGGGGGAGCCAGCATCACCAGTATTCGGTTTGCCGGCCGCGGCAATGACGACTCTAACTTTCGAATGGATGGCGTTGATTCAACGGGCATCTCACATCAGGGGCTGAATGCCAGCCTGCTGCTGCAAATCCCTTTGGAAGCTGTCTCGGAGTTCAAGGTCACAACGCTCCTTTACGGCGCGGATACCGGTGGCACCGCCGGCGGGCAGGTCGAAATAGTCTCCCAGACGGGCACAAACAAGTTTCATGGAGCCGTTTACGACTTTCTCCGCAATGACTACTTCGACAGCAAGGGACCTTTCGACAGTACGACTCCCAATCTGAAATTCAATAACTTCGGCGCAAGCCTTGGTGGTCCTATCCTCAAAAATCGCACCTTCTTCTTCGGCACCTATGGCGGTTTTCGACAGAACGTTGCGCAAACGCTGAAAGCCACAGTGCCGTCAGACGCTTTCCGCGCCGCCGTGCTCGCCAGCTCTCCTGTGCTTGCCCCTTTTCTCAATGCCTATCCTGAGGGCAACGGCGCGCCTAACGGTGCCGACGGAGTTTTTTACAACTCTTCCTCAGCAACTACGAATGTGGAAGATAGCTATCTTTTCCGTGTGAGTCATACCTTCAGCAGCAAAGACGACGGGTTCGTGCGCTACAACATCGATCACGCAACCATTACCGCGCCAAGCGGCAGTTTGCGTGACATAAAAAATACGGCTACCAGCCCAATGAACGCCACCGTCCAGTACACCCACGTATTTTCGCCCACGATACTGAATGAGTTTCGGGTTGGGTTCAATCGTGCCTGGTCAGTCAGCTCGACCATTGGCTATCTGACTAAGTCGCAGAACATCGATTGGGCACTGGCTCTGGGATTCAATAGCTTCGCCTCACTGTCGAATTCAACCAGTTCTGAGCTGGCGCCAAGCACCTACTCCTACCTGGACGACCTGACAAAGATCATGGGGCGTCACACTTTTAAGGGCGGAGTTGAGATTAAGGATGTTCAGTACAACTATGGCCAGGTCGGTGTAAACCAACTGCAGTACAACAGCCCCGCTGCGTTTGAGAAGAATGCTCTGGATTTTGTGAATGACGTCGCACAGGTTCCGGTCCACGGCCTGCACAAGGTGGAAAGTTTTGCCTACATCCAGGATCAGTTTAAGCTGCGTCAAAACCTCACCCTCACTTACGGGCTTCGTTATGAGTTTTTCAACGTGCTGCACGAGGTCCACGGGCGCAGTCGTGCATTTGACCCCGCCTCTTGTCCTTTAGGTAACTGTCCGCAGGGTGGACAGTTCACGATTCCCGTCACAGACAACTTCGAGCCTCGTTTCAGCTTTGCATGGGAGCCCAGGCGCTTCCATGAAAAGCTGGTCGTCCGCGGTGGAGCGGGCGTATACCATGGCGAAGCTCAGCTTGGCGATCTGAACGCGCCGAGCGATAACTTCACTACGCTCTTTACCCTGTTGCCTACAGACTTCCCTGGCCTCTCATGGCCGGTTGCTCCCTTCGTAGCCACCGCGGCAGAGAACCCGCAAGCTGTGCAACCGCGCGGCCTTCAGAGAAAGCGACTGGATCCCCGCGTCACCCAGTACGGTCTGCAGGTTCAGACGGCGCTTCCCCACCGGTTTGTTCTTGATACTGGGTACATCGGCAGCTGGGGCGATCATCAATTCTATCGCACGTATGTCAACAACTACTACGTCGGTACGCTGACTCGTCCGCTGCCGGGTTTCGGTCAAGTGGACTATAAGAACGCGGAGGGCACGACGAACTTCAATGCATGGCAGACGTCGGTGCAGCGTCAGTTCCATTCGGGTCTGGGAGTGCAGGTCAACTACCTGTGGTCCCACATTCTCAATGACGGCGTCACCGGTGGCGGAGAGGCCGACTATCCGAACAACGTAAATTGCATGGGCTGCGAATATTCAAACGGCGATCAGGATGTGCGCCACTCACTGAGCGCCAACGCGATCTACAACCTTCCGTTTGGGAGCGGACAAGCCTTCTTTAACCATGGCATCGCCAAAGAGCTACTAGGTGGAATAACAGTCACCTCCATCATCTCGGCGCGTTCCGGCCTTCCCGTTAACGTGGTCCTGAATCGTCAGGCGAACTATGTTGACCCAAAGACAGGCCAAACGGTCTATGTTGTCCCGGATGGCAACAACACAGACCATTCGGCGGGGGTTTCTAACCTGCGGCCCGATCGTGTTCCAGGAGTAAGTCTGACGCCTCCGGGGGGACGCTCGAGCCATCCGAGTGGTCAGTGGATCAATCCGGCTGCATTTGCAACGCCTGCGAACAACACCTGGGGCAATGCATCCAGAAATCCGCTTGACGGACCGGATTTATGGCAAGCGGACCTGGGTACGGGAAAGATCTTCTCAATTGGAGAGCGCGTCTCAGCTGAGTTCCGCGCCGAAATATTCAATATCTTTAATCGGTCGCAGTACGCCAACCCAACCTCGGACTTCACTGGCATCGCCACCGCGGCTTCACCGTCAGCGCTACAAGCAGCGCAGTCTTCCTTCTCTAACACCACCTCTACGATCAATACCTCAGCCACCGGAAGCGGAACACCTCGGCGTATCCAGTTCTCTCTTCGCATCCGGTATTAACTGTTCATTGCGCAAAGGACGTTCAAAATGAAAGCTAGTGTTGGATTCGTTGCACTCTTGTTCGCCGTATCCGTGGCCGCGAATGCAGCCACGGACTACAAGGTACAGAACCGCTTTCCCATCGGGGGCACCGACGGCTGGGATTACATAACGGTGGACAGCACCGCCCGGCGCCTCTATGTCTCCCACGGCGTTCGTGTGAACGTGCTCAACGCAGACACAGGCGCTGCGGTCGGCACCATAGAAGACACCCCTGGGGTTCATGGCATCGCCATCGCCTCGTCCTCCAACCACGGGTTCACTACCAATGGTAAAGAAAACATGGTGTCGATCTTCGACGCGACGACTCTCGCGCTCATCAAGAAGGTTGAGGTCGGTAAGGGTCCGGATGGCATTTTTTACGATGCGGGCACAAACCGCGTTTTCACCAACAACCACGGCGCTCATAACATTACAGCTCTTGATGGAACCAGCGGCGACATTGTGGGCACTGTGGAGGTCGCAGGAGACGGGGAAGGTGTCGTCATGGGGAAGGATGGCCTTGTCTATGTGGCGCTTGAGGACAAGAACGAGCTCTGTGGCTTCGACCCGAAGTCGCTTGAAGTCAAGCGGCATATTGCGCTTGACGGCATCGAGGCTCCGACCGGCTTGGCCGTCGACGCGAAAAACGACCGCTTCTTTGTTGGCGGACACAACAAGACGATGCTGGTCGTAAACGGATTGACCGGTAAGAAGGTCGCCAGCTTTCCGACCGGCTCGGGAACGGATTCGGCTGGCTTCGACGATCAGGCCCGCTTGGTGTTTATTTCCAATGGCGAGGGGAACATCACTGTCATTCACCAGGTGTCTGCCGACAAGTATGTCGCGGAAGCGCCGATAACCACCCAGGCAAGCGCAAAAACGATGGCATTTGACCCCAAAACGAGAAAGATTTTCTTGCCTGCCGCTACGGTGGTTGTCACCCCCGGCGCCGACGCCACCCAGAAACCCAAGCGCTCCGTCACCGCCGGTACGTTTGCGGTTCTTGTGGTCGGCCAAGACTGAATTATTTGAGGGCTCCGCCCCCTGAAGGGCGGGCTAAAGCAGTTTCGCAATTGGTGTAGACCGAAGCGATAGGCCCTTTCGTGGTTTTCTCCCAAGGAAAACCACACCTCGCGATCTTTATCAGGCCACAGTAATTGCGAAACTGCTATAGCTTGTGCACGGCTCTCCTTGCGGTATCTTCCGGATTTACCGCCTTGCAACGTGTGGATGGTAAGACTGGCAAATGCGGCCCAGAACTTCAGGTGGCGCGGTGGAGCCGTTCAAAGTACTGGTGGTAGAGGACGACCCCAGCATGGCAGAGCTGCTGCACCGTGGCCTTGAAGATCAACACTACGTTGTATCGGTGGCTAAGACAGGGATTCAGGGCCTTGACCTGGCGAAAAAGGGCAGCTTCGCGGCAATCATCCTGGACGTAACCCTCCCACTGCTCGATGGATATTCGGTAGCAACTCTCTTACGAAATCAGGGGATATCGACGCCAATTCTAATGCTGACCGCGATGGACTCAGTTAGCCACATCATCTCCGGTCTCGATGCAGGCGCGGAAGACTACATGACGAAACCTTTTTCGTTCCTCGAGTTGCTTGCCAGATTACGTGCTCTGGTACGCCGAGGTGTCAAGACGGCGCCCAGTGAATGGCAGATTGGCGACCTCATCATAAACACTTCGAGCCGAGAGGTGACGCGGGGAGGCGCCAACGTATTGTTGACCAAGACCGAGTACCTTTTGCTGGAAGTGCTTATGCAGAACCCCGGCCACGTTGTCCTCCGGCAGCAAATCATAAAGGCGGTTTGGGGCACAGCGGATGCAATCGAATCCGCAAGCCTCGATGTCTTTGTAAAGGCACTCCGCGCCAAAGTCGACCGGCCCCCGGCCCAAAAATTGATTTACACCGTGCGCGGTTTTGGCTACAAGATCAGTTCTGTCTGATGTTCTAAAGGCTGAATGTGAAACTTTCGCTAAGAACAAGCCTGACGCTGTGGTATTGCATTGTGTTTTGCCTCAGCGTCTGTCTGCTGCAGGCTGGGGTCTACCTCGGTTTGGATTCCGCGATGACCAACTCCATTGACAAGGAGCTCGGTATACGGATGAATGGTCTGGACGACTTTTTGAAAGAGCACCTTGGCCGCCTGCCCCTGCCCCGGGTATTGGGAGACTTGCAGATCCACGTGGCTCTTCAGCCATCGCTCACCATCATCCAGGACGGCCAGGGCCACACGCTTTATTGCGGGACGGCAGTGCAGGCGTTGTGCGGTTCTCCAGTAGCCGTTGCATCCCGAACTGCATTTCCGAACGGCGTCCTCCGTCTGCAGACCTCTTCGCATAGCTTTAACGGGCAACGCTACGTTCTACTCGTGGCGACGGACCTACATTCCCGGCGTGACCTACTCACCCGCTTTCGAGCGCTCGTTGTTCTCATCGTGCCGCTCGCACTGATTTGCGCGGCGGTTGGAGGCTATTGGCTGAGTGGACTAGCCTTTAGGCCGGTTCGGGAGATAATCGCCGCAATCTGTTCTATTAACGACAGGAGCCTGAGCCTTAGACTACGCGTACCGAACACAGGAGATGAGATCCAGGTACTCTCAGAAACCTTGAATGGTATGCTTGCGCGCGTTGAAGCTGCGTTCCGGCAAGTCACCGAGTTGACCGCAAATGCATCTCACGAGCTCCGAACCCCAACCGCCATCATTCGAACTGCATCGGAAGTAGCCCTGCTCAATGCACGCCCCACGGTCGAATCGCATCGTAAAGCTCTGCTTCAGATTCGTGCTGAAGCAGAGAAGAACACCCGACTCCTCGACAGTCTCTTATTACTTGCCCGGTCTGAGGCGGGTGTCCAGCCGCTGAATCTGACCGCGGTAAGCCTGCTGGAAAGTGTCGGCAAAGCGTTCCACGCATGCCAATACCTGGCACAAGCGAAAAACATTGCGCTCACCCTGCATGCGCATGTAGGAGACATGCACATTTTGGCGGATGGCGCGCAATTGCACCGGCTTTGGCTTTTGCTGATCGACAATGCAATCAAGTACACCCCTGAAGGTGGAACGGTGAAGGTCCGCCTAAACCGGGTTCCTGGTGGACCGCCAGTCTGCGAGATCAGCGACTCAGGAATTGGCATTCCGGAAACAGACCTGCCTAACATTTTTTATCGCTTCTATCGCGCAGACAACGCAAAGACCAAATCCGAAATCGGATCGGGACTTGGACTGACAATGGTGAAGTGGATCACGGACGCACATCGCGCCCGCGTCGAGGTACAGAGCGTAGTCGAGAGAGGTTCTACCTTTCGTGTCATCTTCCCAGCCCTTGACGAACGTCCCAACAACGTCGTAAGTGCCGTTTCGCCAAATCCCGCGACAGTAGACGCCTGATCAGCTGAAACAGGATACGGGCTGCATCCATCCGGGTGTAGCCAGCGGATGCGCGTGAAGCGCCGGATCAAGCAGTCGTGGCCGCCGCGCCGGTTTTTTCCAACGCCTGGAAGAAGCGGTCGCGCCAGGTGAGGATGTCCGCCTGGCGAATCTGGTGGCGCAGACGAAGCATCCGGCGCCGTCTCTCTTCCGGCTTCATTTCCAGCGCCTGCTTGAGTGCCTCCGCAACCCCCACCTCATCGTTCGGATTAACCAGGATCGCGCCCACGCGAAGTTCAGGCGCGGCCCCGGCAAATTCGCTCAACACCAGCACTCCATTCACTTCGGTTTTGGCTGCGCAGTATTCCTTCGCCACCAGGTTCATGCCGTCCTTGAGACAAGTGATGAGTGCCACGTCCGCAGCCCGATAGACGGCAACCAGCTCTTCCCGAGGCACTGAGCGGTAGATGTAGTTGATGGGCACCCAGCCCGGCTCGCTGAATTCTCCGTTCACGTGGGTCACCAGCCGCTCCACTTCCCGCTTGAGCTGGTCATACCGAGGGATGCCTTCGCGGCTGGGCACGACAATCTGGATCAGCTGCACCTTGCGGTGGAATTGCGGGTAATTGCGTAAAAAATAACCAAACGCCTTGAGC